>Ga0209382_10002804_pt1 | contig 24849 bp, 26 predicted proteins | sample SoiMetdeltSBSDD5_FD_187599 | JGI IMG/M metagenome (GOLD analysis project Ga0209382, IMG submission 187599) | Bulk soil microbial communities from a Populus tree surrounding site in Tennessee, USA - Soil MetaG P. deltoides SBSDD5 (SPAdes) (version 2) | ecosystem: Environmental > Terrestrial >... | reverse complement strand
CCGCAGGAAACCACGAAACCGCGAAGGTCGAATCAGCAGTCGAAGACGTCAACGGCTGCTTGCCTTCGCCCGCGGCCGGCAGCGAATACAAATTGTAGATGCCGGTTTCGTCCGAGCTGACGAGCAGCTGCTTGTCGTCCGCGGACCACGCATAGCCCGCGGGCATGACGTACGAAGTCGTAGCGAAGAACGCTTCGGCATCGTACTGAGTCGGCGGGGGAGGGGCAGGCGGCGGCGTGGCTGCAGCAGCGGGCGGCGCAGGTTTGGCTTCCTGACCGCAGCCGGCCAGCAGCAGGGAAGCAGCCAATGCACCGAACGACAGTGTGCGGATATTCATACGTTTCCCCGTGGCACCGCGGCCACTCATTCTTATGTCCCTATCCTACGCAATTCTTGTTGTCCAGGGCGCCTTGGGCGACCATGTTCGCAATGGTCACGGTAAAGACACTGCACAGCGGGCCGATTTCGGTCCTCGACTACCAGTGCAACGCTGGGCCGGGCGACCCCGCGTTCCCGGAGCGTCACGAGGCTTTCTCGCTGTCCTACGTCCGGCACGGCACGTTCGGTTACCGGGTGCGCGGCCGGCAGTTCGAGATGGTCGCGGGCGCGATGCTGATCGGCTTCCCCGGCGACGAGTTCGTTTGCACGCACGACCATGCGTGCGGTGACGAATGTCTGTCGTTCCGGCTAGCCCCCGACATCGCGGACACCGTCGGCAGCAACGACAAGGTGTGGAAGCGCGGCGCGCTGCCGCCGCTTGCGCCGATCATGGTTCTCGGCGAGCTCGCGCAGGCCGCGGCGGCCGGTCAGAGCGACGTCGGACTGGACGAAGCCGGCATGCTGCTTGCGATGCGGCTCGCCGCGCTGACTGGCGCACGCTCGCAAGCATTGCGGCGCGCGACGCCCCGCGATCGCCGGCGCGCGGTCGAAACGGCGCTGTGGCTCGACGCGAACGCACACGAGCCGGTCGATCTCGATCGCGCGGCGCGACAGGCGGGGCTCAGCCCGTTTCACTTCCTGCGGCTGTTCGCCCGCATCCTTGGCGTGACGCCGCACCAATACCTGCTGCGTTCCAGGTTGCGCCGCGCTGCACGCGCGCTGGCCGCCGACGATCGGCCAGTCAGCGATATCGCACTCGATGTCGGCTTTGCCGACCTGTCGAACTTCGTGCGCACCTTCCATCGTGCTGCCGGTATCTCGCCGCGCGGCTTCCGGCAGGCAGCGCGGAACGGCAGTCCGCACGAGCGCAAGATTCTCCAAGATCGACTCGCCCGCGCTCTCTAGCATCGATCTCCGAATGACGGAGGTCCTATGTACGATCACATCGGTTTGAAAGTGCGCGACCTTGACGCCAGCGTGCGCTTCTACACCGCGGCGTTGGGGGCGCTGGGTCACGAGCTGGCCTCGAGCGACGAGTCCTATGCAGGCCTCGGTCCGCGCGGTGCACCGGCGTTATGGCTGTACGCGACTCCGGGTAAGCAGGCAGCGGGTACGCATGTCGCATTGCGGGCAACCAGTCGCGCGCAGGTCGATCGATTTCATGCGGAAGGGCTGAAAGCGGGTGGGCGGGACAACGGTCGTCCCGGTCTGCGCACCGACTACAGCCCGAACTACTACGCGGCGTTCCTCATCGATCCGGACGGCAACAACGTCGAGGCGGTCTGGCTCGAATAAGCGGAACCTCCCGCGTCATCGAGGGTTATGGTCCCATGACGCGCGAACGCAACCTCGGAACCGCCGAGCGGTGGATATCGCTGCTCGGCGGCGTTGGCATGCTGCTGACGACGACTCGCGGCGGCAACTTGAGCCGCGCCGCCCGCGGTGCGTTGGCCCTCTCGATGCTCGCGCGCGGTGCGACAGGGTATTGCCATGTAAAGGCCGCGTTGAAGAATCGCGCTGGTGAGGCACTCGCCGATCTCACGCGCGGCACACGTCTCGACAGCCTCGAAGGGATGTACGAGGCGGAGTTGCAGGAACTGCATAGCGCCGAAGGGCAGTTGTCTCAGATCGCGAACGACCTGGCGCGAACCATGAGCCATCCGGAGCTGGCGTTCCGTCTGCAGGAGTACGCGTCGGAACTGCAGGCACGCCGCCGCGATCTGGAGAATTTCCTCGCGCGCATCGGTGCGGACGTGCGTGGCGACGTGGACGACGCCATGCGCGGGCTGATCGCCGAGACCGAGAAAATGTGGCGCGTCTCCGCGGCGAACGTGCGCGATGCCGCGGTCACTGCTTCCGTCCAGCGCATCATCCATTACAAGATCGCCGGCTATGGAGCGATCGCGTCGTACGCGAACGCGCTCGGGCGCGTGTCCGAGGCAGGGCACTTCGCGCAGCTCGCGGATCGGGACAAGGCAGTCGACACCGAGCTGAGCGATCTGGCAAAGGGCACGCTCAATCCGGAGGCAGCCGCTGCGCCGCAGGGCGAGCCGCCGGCCCACGAAGAGCCTGCAACCACTCACTAGAACAATCCGAATCGCTTCTTCTTCGCTACGTTCTTGCGCTTGAGAAAGACGACGTCGTTGATGTCGTTGTGCAGTAGCCGTTCGAGCAGTGCAGCCATGCCTTCGCGCGCGTGCAATTCCAGTTCTTCCCGGTACAACGGAATGACGCTGTAGAACGCAACGCGTTCGCCGTCGATGTCGAGCTCGTAGAACGCAACCGGCACCAGCAGCGAGGGCGCGATGATTGCGCCGCAGAGTTGAGTGTGCGGCGCGAGCGGTTGCGGCGGATCGCCGTTCGGTACTGTGTGTCCCCAACCAAGCCAGCCTTCGCGCTCGCGCGGCAGTCGGCTCAACTGTTGCAGCAAGCGGGTCGCCCAGTCATCGCTCGGTTGCCAACCTTGGGGCAGCGTCATCATCAGTTCGAGTCGATGCGGTGCGTTCACGTCGGGCGGCACTTGCATCGCTGCCGTGCTCATGCCGGCAGTCACCAGTGTGTGATACGGACGAGAGTCGACAGGCCGGATATGGAGCACGTCAGCAGTGCCCTGAGTGGCGTCGCCCGGAAAAACGCGGTCGATGCGGCCGATGTGCCGCTCGACGTGTGAGCGGATCCGCTGCAACCACGCGTTTGTCACGAGCGCGACTCTGAAGGGACGGTTGAGACTGACGCTACCGGCGCGGCCGCGGGCCGCAAGCGGCTCGCTGTGAAGATCATCGCCGCGAGCAACGGCAACGTGGCGAGATTCAGCGCCTGCCAGCCGATCTGTTGAACGGCGAGACCGGCGAGCAGCGACGCGCAAGCTTGCGAGCCGAATACTGTGAAATCGTTGAGCGCCTGCGCGCGATGCCGGTGCGCTGGATCGACGCTGCGCGCGAGCAAGGTCGTGCCGGCGACGAACAGCAGATTCCAGCCGAGGCCCAGTGCGACCAGTCCCAACCAGTAGTGCATGAGGTGATGGCCGAACAGACTGACGCCCGCACAACAAGCGAGCAATACGCCGCCCCACATCATCACGTTGCGCTCGCCGAACCGGGCGATGACGTGTCCCGTGAACAGCGACGGCAGATACATCGCCAGCACGTGGCTCTGCACGACCCACGTCGTCGCCTCGAGGCCGTGATGATCGACGTTGTGCATGCTGATCGGCGCCGCCGTCATGACGAAGCTCATCACCGCGTAAGCGCATGCACCAGCGAACACGGCCATGCGGAACTGTGGCGTGGCAAAGGGTGCGCGTGGCGCATCGCTCTCGACCTTCGGGCGCGGCGCGGACGGAGGTGGCACGTGCAGGCGAGACAGTACCGCGATCGTCGCGGCGTACAGCAGGCTGACGCACACGAACGAGCCCGCGTATTCCGTTCCCGGCACCAGCCAGCGCGCGGCCAATGCGAGCTGGGGATTCACGATGGCCGCACCGAGACTGCCTATCAATACATATGAGATGGCTTGGCTGAGTCGCTCGATCGGAGCGCTTTCGGCCGCCGCGAATCGATACTGCTGTGTAAAGGCCATGCTGCTGCCCATGAGCAACGTGGCTACACAGAACATGAAGAAGTTACTGCGGATGATTGCGTCGGCCGCGACCAGACCGCCGACCAGGCCTATGGACGCACCAAAGATGAACCCAGCGCGTCGCCCAACGCGGCGCATGAGCAGGGAAGCGGGAATCGTGGTCAGCGCCGTCGCGACGATCGCCAGTGAGATGGGCACAGTCGCCAGCGAGGGGCGCGGCGCCATCTGCGCGGCAACGATGCCGCCGAGAATCACGACGACCGTCAGGCCGGACGAGCCCAGCATCTGGGCCGCCGCCAGCATGAATACATTGCGCAGTGGATGCCGGGATCGACTCACGGGGCGTCAGGGTACTGAATTCCCACTCGCACGTCGCTAGAATCGATTCCACTTCCGGAGTCGATGATGTCGCAGATCGCTTTACGCCTGGCCCGCCTGGGCGATGCCCCACGCATCGCCAATGCGTCGCGCACATTGATCGAGACTGGCCTGCCGTGGAGCTGGACCCCCCGCCGCGTCGCGACGCATATGCGCTCACGCGAGCATCTCACCGTAATCGCCGCGGACGGCGGCGAACTGGCCGGCTTCGTGTTGGCACAATTCGGCAACCGCGCCGTGCACGTCGCGCTGCTCGGAGTCGCTCCCGCGTACCAGCGTCAGGGCCTCGGCAAACGACTGGTGGCCTGGGTCGAAGAGAGCGCGTCGGTCGCCGGGCTGTTCCTGATCCAGCTCGAAGTGCGCGCCGGCAATCAGCAGGGACGTCGCTTCTACGCGAGCCTCGGCTATCGCGAGACGACCCGCGCAGCGGGGTATTACAGCGGCGTCGAAGATGCGATCAGACTCGAACGGGATCTGGCGGTATCGAGTCCGAAGTTGCGACAATCCATGTAGACGAAGGAGTCAGGCCGAAGTCTGACCCACTGGGGGAATGGTGATGGCGCTCCAAGCAGGCGCTCCGGCGGAAGGCCCGCCTGAGGGCATTCATTCGCTGGCCGACATCTCGCGTGTGCATTCGCGCCTGACGCCGCAGCGGCCCGCGATTGCGTTCGAGGGACGCACGACCACCTACGAGCAACTCGATGCGCGCGCCAGCCAGGTTGCCAACGGTCTGATCGCCAGCGGCGTGAAGCCGGGCGATCGAGTTGCGTACCTCGGCAAGAACACGGATTTCTACCTGGAGCTGCTGCTCGGCGCTGCGAAGGCCGGCGCGGTGATGACGCCGGTGAACTGGCGGCTCGCGCCGCGCGAGTTCGCGTACATCATCAACGACTGCGAAGCGAAGGTTCTGTTCGTCGGGCCCGAGTTCATTGCTGCCGTCGAAGGGCTCGCCGAGCCGTTGCGTGTCGGCGAAGCCATCGGCGTGGAAGCGCCAGTCAAAGGCCGCAGCTACGTCGAGTGGCGCGATGCGCAGCCGACGCGCGATCCGCAAACGTTGATCAAGCGCGACAGCGCTGCAGTCCAGCTCTACACGTCCGGCACGACTGGCAACCCCAAAGGTGCAGTCCTCACGCATCGCAATCTCGTCGGGATGCCGCAGTCCTCGACGACCTACACGTGGAGCCGCTGGAGCGCCGACGATGTCAGCTTGTTCGCGATGCCGTGTTTCCACATCGGCGGCACCGGTTGGGCGATCCTCGGCCTGATGCACGGTGCGCTGAACGTCATCGCGCGCGAGTTCGATCCGACCAAAGTGCTCGACTTCATCGAGAACTGGCGGATTACCAAGCTGTTCATGGTGCCGGCGGCGTTGCAGGTCGTCGTGCGTAATCCAAAGGCGCGCTCGGTCGACTACTCGCAATTGAAATACATCATGTACGGCGCGTCGCCGATGCCGCTCGCGCTGCTGCGCGAGTGCATGGAAGTGTTCGGCTGCGGCTTCGTGCAGCTGTACGGCATGACGGAGACTACCGGCTCAGTGACCGCGCTCGGTCCCGAGGATCACGATCTCGGGGGCAATCCGCGGATGATTTCTGCGGGCAAGGCTCTGCCCGGCGTGGAGCTCGCGATTCTCAATGCCACGGGCGAGCCATTGCCAGTCGGCAGCGTCGGCGAAGTGGCCGTGCGGTCGATGACGAACATGCAGGGCTATTGGAAGCTCCCGCAGGAGACTGCGCGCACCATCGGCGCCGATGGTTGGCTGCGTACGGGCGACGCGGGCTACATGGATGCGGACGGCTACCTGTTCATCCACGATCGCGTGAAAGACATGATCATCTCCGGCGGCGAGAACATCTACCCGGCGGAAGTGGAGAACGCGATCTACGGTCACCCTGACGTTTCGGAAGTCGCAGTGATTGGTATTCCGAGCGAACGCTGGGGCGAGGAAGTGAAGGCGATTGTCGCGCTCAAGCCCGGCGCGTCGCAGAACCCGGATTCGATCATCGCGTGGGCGCGCGAGCGCATCGCTGCGTACAATGTGCCGAAGACGATCGACTTCATCCCGATCCTGCCGCGCAACCCTTCCGGCAAGATCCTGCGCCGCGAGCTGCGTGCGCCGTATTGGCAGGGCCGGCAGCGGCAAGTCAATTGAACGCAACTCTGCTGGCCGTAGCGTCAATCCTCGTGGCAGCTTCGACTGCTGCCCTCAGCCAGGAATTGCCGCCGGGAATGACGATGCACCGAGTGCAGGCAGGCGCGCTCGATGCAGACGGCTGGACCGATGCCGTTTCCAGCGCAGGACACTTCTCGGTCAAGCTGCCGTGCCTGTTCAATGACTTCACGAGTCAGGAGCAGGATCCCATCGCCCCGGTCCTGAAGGCATACAGTGTTGGCTGCCTTCGAGCCGATCAAAGAAAGTTCTCGGCGACTCGCATCGTGTACAAGCGGGGCGCAGCGGCTGCAGAGGAATTTTTCGCGAGGATCCGCAGCGGCAAGGGCTGGGAGAGCGCCGATAGTGTCACGCCTCTGACTTTCAAGAGCTTCGATGCCGTAGCCATAGCAGACAGCAACAACTCGAGATGCGGGTTCTTGAGGTTCATTCTGGTAAACGCCGACATTGTTGCCTTGACTGCGGAAGCACCCCGCGCTGCATGCGCGGGCCTCAAGGAACAGAGTGAGACATTCTTCGCCTCGGTACAGCTCGACGCGCCTGACAAACAATAGAACCGACGGGGGCTCGATGAAGGTCTACAACGTCGCCGGCTGGGCGCTCGTGCTTGCCTATGTGCTGGCCTGCATGTACTTCGCACCGCCCACCATCGGTCCCTGGGCTGGCTTGGCGATCGGCGCGGCCTACTTCGTAGCGTCCTGGTTCGTCGGCGGCGTGTACCTGTCCTGCGTGATCCACATGGGCATCGCGCATCGCGCGCTCGACTACAAGGATTGGTTCATCAAGGGCATCACACTGGTGAACAACACCTGCGGCGTCTACGTGAACCCGGTCACCTGGGTCAGCCGGCACCGGTTGCATCACAAGTTTTCCGATCATCCGGGCGATCCCAACAAGCTCGCTGCCGATGGTTTCTGGCGGACGCTGTACCTCTGCCTGATGCCCTACGAGTGCAAAGAGGACATGGCCGGCGACGAGATCTTCAAGTCGTGGACGTTCCGGCTCGTATCGAGCCCGCTATTCAGCGTGGTTGCACAGCTGCTTAGTTTCGGGTTGGTGTGGCTGCTCGTGCGCGACCTGCGCTTCGCGGCGGCGATGTGGATCGGCATGCGGATCTTCGCGCTGTGGATCAACATGATCCAGAACTACTGGACCCACGACCGGCGTTTCGGCTACCGGCGCTACGACGACGCGCACGACAACGCGATGAACATCGGCGAGTGGCTACCGGTGACAGCGACCTTCAGCGCCTGCCTGCAAAACAACCATCACCATTCGCCAGGCTTCCTGCGCTTGAGTCACGAGAACTGGGAATACGACCTCGGCTTCATGGCCGTCCGGATCATGAAGGCTCTCGGTCTGGTCAATGCGACGAGCAAGGGCGCAACGCTGCCCAAGGACGCTCCGCTGACAAGCGTCGGTTTCTAGACCGCCGCCTGCTTCTTCCTGCGCGTGAACGGGTAGAAGAACTGGCCCCAGAAACCTGCCGGTAGCGGCTCGTTGTGCAAGCCATATTTCTCGGGCCAGCCTTCCTTCGGCAGGTAGTAAGTCCCGAACAGTTTGTCGACCCACGGGAAGTGGATGCAGTAGTTCCTGTCGATCGCTTCCTTCTGCGACGTGTGATGCCAGTGGTGAAACCGCGGCTGAACGAGATACGGCTCGAGCCACTTGATGGTCGGGCCGAAGTTCGTGTGCGCCCAGGTGGCGTGGATCGTCACGAACAACAGATACGCCGTGATGATGCTCTGGGAGAACACGAACATCATCGGGATGAGCATCAAGCCGCGGATGAGCAGATCGTCGACGAGATGAGCTCGCGAGCCGGCGATCCAATCGAGCGCCTTGGAAGAGTGGTGGATGGCATGGAAACGCCAGAGCCATGGCACTTCGTGCAGCGCTCGGTGGATCCAGTACTCGGCGACGTCCGCCACCAGCACGGCAAGGAGGAATTGCACCAGCCAGGGCAGGCTGCCCATCGCTTGCTGCAAGCCTTCGTTGCCCAGCACGTGCACGAGCTGCGTGGCGGGCAGCAGGATCAGAAACGTCGTGATGCGAATGGGTAGATGCGTGGAGAGGAAGTACCCCACGTCCAACAGCCACTCGGGCCGGAACACGCTCTGCTTTGGATAGGCGGGCCACAGCACTTCGATCGGCGAGAAGATCAGGGTCATCAGCAACAAGTCGAGCAGAAACCAATCCAGGCCGATCGCGAGGCCATCGTGCAGCGGTTCGTTGATCTCCACGCTGGCACCGCCCAACAAGGTCGCACCGAGCGCGAACAGCATCCCGGTGAAGGCCAGGATTTTCTTCCGGCGCAGCATCGCCGATACGACGCCGAAGACGATCGCTGCCGCGATGACGGCCTGGATCAAGATCCGCAGGGCAGGCATGGAGTAGTGCGGCCGCAGCTCGGGCGAGGACAGCAGCTGCGGGAAATGCAGGCACACCACTGCGCCGAACGCGAGCACCCCGAAGAAGGCCGAGAGGACCCCGCTCCACCACCCGGTGCCGAAGCCGCTGGGCTCGTCGTCGCCGAAGAATTCGTTGATCTTTTGTTCGAGCATGGGCGCTCCTGCTCAAAGTAAGGGCTTGATCGGCAGCAGCTGCCACAGCCGCACCTTGCTGCGTTTGCCGAATGAGGCGTGGGAATCCGCATCGTCTTTGGCGGCGTCCCAACTGTTGCCGGGCTGCATGTCGCGCGCGATTGCCTGTTCCACAGTCTGCGCAAGCTTCGCGTCGTGGATGATCGCGCCGGCTTCGGTGTTGAGGTTTTCGGACCGCGGGTCGAAGTTGAACGTGCCGATGTACACGACTCGATGGTCCACGACCATCGTCTTGGCGTGGAGCGCGGCGACCGGTTTCGTCTTGTGTGCAGCCGCCAGGCGCGCGAGCAGCTCGCGCTGTGCGAGCGGCTCCGGTTGGAACTCAGTGATCTCGAAGCCGAGCTGCAGCAGGAGCTTTCGCTGGCTGCGGTAGCCGGAGAACGCCATCAGGTTGTCGGTGGAAGCGAGCGAGTTGGTGTTGATGCGCACTCGCACACCGCGCGCCACAGCGCGACGGAACAAGTCGATCGCCGCGTCGGAAACCACGAGATAAGGCGACTGGATGGTGATCGTCTCGGTTGCTGCCTCGACCATACGTGCCAGCGCCGCGGTCGCGAGGCCACCGCCGCCGAGACTGAATCTGTTGTCGTTCTTGCCCGGCGCGTCGCTGACGAACTCGACCTTGCTCCACACGGCTTGAGCGCTGAGCCGCGGAAAGGTTTGCGGCGTGGCCTCGATCGCTGCGCGAACTTCGGGCGCGAAGTTCTCGGGCGCGGCGGCGTAGGCGTGCAGCCCTCGGTAGACTTCCTGGACCTCGGCGTCGCCGACCTCGACGTGCTTCTGCATCAAGCCGATGCCGTCATAGAGCTCCTCGACCGGCACTGTGAGCGGGCTGGCCCAGAACTGCTCGAAGCTCGCGTCCATGCTGCCGACCACGGCGCCGACCAGCAGTACATCGCGGTCGCGGAAGTTGTACTCGTGGTCGTAGTCGAAGTACTCGTCTGCCATGTTGCGGCCGCCGGTGATCGCGACCTTGCCGTCGATCAGCAGGACCTTGTTGTGCATGCGCTGGTTGACGCCGCGGAAGTCGGTGGCGACGTTCACCACTTTCTTCTGCAGCGGCGTGCCGACCGAAGACTTCGGGTTGTAGATGCGGATATCGATGTTCGGATGATGGGCCAGCGCGAGCAGCGATTCGTCCGGCGCATCCATCAGCAGGTCGTCGACTATCACGCGGACTTTCACACCGCGCTCCGCAGCCCTCAACAACGCTGCAGCTGCGAGGATGCCGACGTTGTCGGTGCTCCAGATGAAGTACTGCACCTCGAGCGTGCGTTCGGCGTGGTCGGTCAGCCACGCTCGGGCGATGAGCGCCTCGTCGCCGGTGTCGAGCACATAGCTGCCGCTCTGGCCGGGATGTGCAGCGACCTGCTCGTCGATGAAGCGCAGCGGCGTGTCGCCCCGGGCGCTCGGCAGAGCGGCGAGCAGGACGCACGCGCAGATGAGGATTCTTGTGAGACTGCTATGCTCCATCGAGCGGGGAGGGTAACACCGGGAAAATCACCGGGATCAGACATACTTCCCAAAAGCCAAATGCACAAAGCTGCGCCTGGAATCTGGCTCACCGCGCTCGTGGCTTCTGCCGCCATCGCGGGTGCGTGGGACATCGGTTCGTTCGATAACGACGATGCACTGGATTGGATTTCGGAGCTTGAGCAAACCCATGGTCCAGGCGTCTTGATGACGGCGCTCAGTGGTGTCCACGCACAGTCGAAATACGTCGAAACACCCAACTGTGCGATCGCCTTGGCGGCTGCTGAGGTCGTCGCAGCCGCGCGTGGGCGACCGTCGAAGGCTTTACCGTTTGACGCAGCTGCCTGGCTGCAACGCGTCCGTCCGACGATCGATCCTGACCTGCTGAAGCAAGCGCGTACGGCCGTTACATTCTGCCGCGACAACGCAAACTCCGAGCTGCGCCAGCTGTGGAAGGACTCGAAGGACTTTCAGGGTTGGCTGGCCGATACCGCGAACCTTTTGTCCCGGCTTCAGTAGCGGGGTCCTAGCGCGCCTCGCCGCTGATCTTTCAGAAACGGGCGATCGATCTGTTGCGCGTACAGCTCGATATCGTGGCGCGACACGCGCTGGCTCTTGAAATGCTCCTGCCACTTGTCGACGACCCGTGCGACGGTGCGGACCTCCTTGACGGCCTGGTTCGCGTCGAGCGCAAACATCCGCGCCATGGAGAGAGCATTCTCGATCGTCGAATCCGCTTCCGCTGCGCCGACGCGCATCTGCTGGAAGCCGAGTGCCTGACCCGACGGCAGCACGTCATAGGCTGGAGCCAGCGCGTATTGCTGAGCATCCGTCATCAGCAACGCGTGGTTCTTCTCATGATCGTCGGTGTTGTCGATCAGAATATTGAATACCATGCGGCGGAATAGCTCGCGCATGTCTGCGACATATGCGTCGCGCTCAATGACTCCACGACGCCGCAGGAGCTGTGCCAGCTCCGGATAACCATAGGGTTGCGCTGCCGCCCGCAGGGCGACGTACGCCGTCAGGCTGTGCACGCGTCTGCCGGCCTCGCGATCGAAGCGTCGGATCGCGACAGCATGACCGTCGGCGAGGCGCACTGCGCGTGTCTCTGCCGTCTTGATCTTGGCCTGGATTGCGAGCGTCATCGTCGCGTGCTCGATCAGCGGCACATCCGCAGGATCGCCCGCCGAAAACTTGATGACCCACTGCTCACCGCCGATCTCGATCAGCGCCTTGGGCCGGGCACCGCCGAAGCTCACGCCGGGAGAGAGCAGACGCTTCTGTGCCTGGGAGACGGGTTCGTTGGCGAGCACCTTGCGAACGATTTCCTGGAGCTGATCGGCATCGCCAAGGCTCGGCAGCGGGCCGAGCTTGCGCGGCTGATAGCTGTCGGCGCTGGTCGAGACGCCGAGCGCGCCGAAGCGCTCGTCGCCGGCGAAGTACAGGAACTCGAGCAGCGACAGGCGTGGCGGCTTGTCGATGAAGCGAATGACCTGCTCGCCCCAGCGATCCGGTCGTGCGTCGTCCACTGCGCCCACGGCAGTGCCTTTGTCCGCCGGCAGAAACTCCTGGTCGATGAGTGGCAGATCCTCACTCAGCGGGAAGCCGCTGCGCAGCCACGACGGCGCATAGTGCAATGACACTCCCTGGTTCGAGCGGACCAGATTGAGCTCGCCGATCAGCACCGGCCGCTGCGGCTGCGTGAGTAGCCACAAGTGCAGGCGATCGGTGGGTGTGTAGCTCACGCTATTTCCTCGGGCCGGCAGCTTTGCGTCCGAGGCGTGCTTCGACGGACGCAGCCGACCGGACAGCGCGTCGCTGCAACGCGCGGCGAACGTCGCCCTCGAGCGCTCCGCGATCGACCGCGGGCGCTGCCAGGTCCGGCAACCCGCCGACCGTACCCATCAACCACAACGCGGTCGCGTAGATGCCAGCGCCTACGCCGGGGTCGCCTCGTTCCATTCTTATCAGCGTCGGTATCGAAACGCCGAGCCGTTTGGCCCAGGCGCGCTGCGATTCACGCCGCCGAGTCCGGGCAATGGCCAGGTTCTCGCCCAGTGCGCGCAACGCCTGAGCAGCCGCGGGCGGAATCGTCAGCAGGGCCTGGGGGGTCTTTGGCATAACATAGAGTTTATCGATTAGACAGAAATGATCAAGTCTATGTTACTTCAGGGATGACAGGATGCGCTGGAGCGGCCGACCTACAGCGCCAGAACCGGCCTAGGGGGTCAAACGAGGGATTCGGGACGCGTGGTGCGGACGACCAGCGTGCCGGCGATCTTGTCGTGCCAGGCCTGGCGGTCTTCGTCGAAGACGATCCACAGGAAGCCCAGGCCGACCACGACCATCGAGAGGAAGCAGCCGAGTGCGCGCACGATCGCGGTATCCCAGTTGATCTCCGCTCCGTCGCGACGCACGACTTTCAGGCCGCACACCAGGCCGCCGATCGTCGTGCCCTTGAGCTTCCACATCACCGCGCCGTAGCCGGCGAGGGCGATCAGCCAAAGCTGGTCCGGCGAATCGAGGATGGCGATGATGATGCCGATGAGAATCGTATCGATGAGCAGCGCGCCCATGCGGATCCAGAAGCCTGCGCGCGGCGCTGTCGTATCGACGGGCGCAGGCGCTGGAGTTGTGGAAGTCGGTGCGCCTTCGGGTGAGGGCACGGCGGCCGCAGCAGATGCAGCGGCAGCTGCGGCCGCCGCCGGCGCGCGGTTTGCCGCTCGTTGTCTCATCGACAGCAGGATCGTGTACCCGACGACGCCGAGGCCGACGATGCCGAGCAGGTTGGAGGCGACCAGGCCGATCACCGGAATGACGTACAACGCGAGCACGATCAGGCCGCCGACGAAGGTCGCAAATGCGACGTGACTGAGCGGCGCGATGCCGGTGAAGCGAGTCACTCTGCGGCCGAGTGCCGCGAGGATGACGGCCTTGCCAAACAGCGTGGCGCACAGCACCGCCATGCCTGCGAACGGAATCACCACGATGCCGACCAGGCTGACGGCGAGCAGCACGAACAGCACCGGCACCAGCACGATCGTCATGAGTGACGCCACTGTCGACTGGCCGGGCTGTGTTTCGAGCGTTTCGACACAGCGCACGACGGCGCGGTCGAACATCAGCGCGATCACGACGTAGAACAACAGGAAACCGAATGCGATGACCCAGGCCCACCACAGGCCGGCGTCGAAGGCGAGCAGACGTCCGTAGACCAGACACTTCTCGATCCACAAGCGCACGCCATCGAGAGCGGGAAAACCGCCGGCGACGATCTCGCTCGAGCCGCGTACGACAGCGCCCGGATCGCGCGTGAGCTTGCCGGCAACCACTGCGATATCACCATCCACCTGCGCATTCGGGCCGAGCTCGAGATCGCCGAAGACCGCCACGGCTGCTTCCTGCACCGGACCGTCGATATAGGTATTGCCGAACAAGGACACGACGCCGCCGTGCACCGGACCGGTCACGTGCGCGTCGCCGAAGATCGTCACGACGGCATCGATGACCTCGCCTTCGACGTGCGCGTTGCCGAAGATCGCGATCACGCCATCCGCGACGTCGTTGGCCCCGAGCCGCGCCTCGCCCCACATGTTGACGACGACGTTGTCGCTCTCATGGGCCGAGATGTCGATCCGGAAGTCGCGCTCCTGCTCCTGCTCCTGCTTCTGCTCCTGGTTCTGCTCTGGGGCCGTCGTGGTTTCGTCGCGTTCCACGGGCTCCGTGGGCTCTGCGGCGATGGCCACGCCACCGGCGAGCACGAGCGACAAGAGCAAGGAACGGAGGAGTCGATTCATAGTGTCTCTCTAATGTGCGGCACGCATCGTTCGATAAGCTGAAGCGCCGATGCCGAACAGCGCCGCATACATGACTGCGAGAATGGCGATGCCTGCGTGGACCCACAGCGACGGCACGGTACGCATGACGCTGCCGGTTGCTACCAGCAACGTCTGCAGCCATGCGACTTGCGACGGCAGGTGAACCGCCAGGGCAGGGGAGTCGAGCGGTGTCGCGAGCCAAGTCGCCACGAACAACGCGAGCTTCACCAGTCCCACCGACGCCGCGAGGAAGACAACGCGTGCCGCCACGGGCCAATGCGCGAATCCTCGGCGCCAGCCGATTGCAGCAGCGCTCGATTCGATCTGCGCGAGCACGCGGCGTTCGAGCGTGCTCGGGGCGCGTCGCGGCGGCTGACTCTGCAGCGCGCGTGCGACTTGTCGCTCGATCTCGTCTTGTCGGTTGCGGTCCGCGCTCATGGTGCACCCAGGCTCGTTGCCGCTGTCACGCCGCGCTCCGCCAGCACCTTGGCGAGTGCTGCGCGTGCGCGAAAGATGTCGGTCTTGACCTTCGCCAGCGAGACGCCGAGCTGTTGGGCGATCTCCTCGTACGACAGCTCTTCGAAATGATAGAGCACCAGCGGCAGCCGTTGCCTGTCCGAGAGGCGCTGCAGGGCCTCCTCGACCAGGCCGTGGCGCACGTCGGCATCGACTCCGGCGAGCACGTCGTCGGGCAGGGCGAACTCGACATCGGGCTCGCTCTCGTCGCTGTCTTCACGCCGCAGCTCGGTGAACATCCGCCAGCGCCGGCGGTAGCGAAAAATATGATTGAGGGACAGGTTGCGCGCGACCGTCTTGAGCCAGCCGCCCGCGGACGGGCTGGTCTGCAAATGGCCGAAGTTCTCGTAGGCCTTGAGGAACACGTCCTGGGCAATGTCCTCGGCCTGCCGGTCGTCCCCCACCAGGCGGGCGGCCGTCGAAAAAACCATATCCTGGTAAGCACGCATGAAGCTTGCAAAGGCGTCGAGGCGGACTGGATCCGGAGGTTGCCTGGCCACTTGAATGTCGTCTTTAAGCGCAGAACACCATCCGGCGCGGAAAGTTACACTCTCCGCCCATGAGTATGAGCATAGGCAAGCTTGTCATATTACTTACGGCCGCCGGCGCCTTCGGGAGTGCAGCCGGGGCCCGGGCGGCAGCGCTCCCCGAGATCGAAAGCGCCTATGCCGACTTCAACGACGCCTCGGGCGCCATCGGCCTGATCGAGTCCGGCCTGCGGGACAGCCACGAAGGCAGGACCCGCAGCGAGTGGCAGCGGCTCCAAGAGGACGCCCGCAACCAGGTCACGAGCGGTCTCGAGAGCCTGGCCGACAGCGAGTTGTCCCCGGCCGACCGGCGTGCCGTCGAGATCATGCGCAAGAGCATGGCCGACGCCGCGGAGCAGGGCTCGCTGGCGCCGGTCGGCAAGTGCGAGGACGCGCAACGCAAGGACATCGAATACGCCGCACTGCGCGAAGCCTTGTATGCGTGCTTTGGTGCGCTCTCGAACTCTCTCGACTTCGAAGGCCAGAAGGTGACGCGTGTCGGTGCCTTCGATCTGCTCACGCGCATGAACGAGCCGGAGCGGCGCAAGAAACTGTTTCTCCAGTTCGTGCCGCTGTGGCAGGCGATCAACGGCAAGAGCGAGCGGGACAGTCCGTATCGGCGCGTCGTCGCCATGGCGGCAGAGCGCGGTCGCACCGAAGGAACTGAGATCGATGCGGCCGCGAAGACCGTCGGCGCTTCGACCGCGGAAGTCGAACGCTGGCTGATGCAGATTCTGGATGCATGGCGCAAGGCGAGCGGCGATAAGCCGATGGAGCCGTGGGATTATCGCTACCGCGGCGGCGCGACCGAGCGCGAGCTCGGCGACGCGATCGCGCGCGAGGCGATGCAGCCGATCAACGAGCGTTACTACGCCGATCTCGGCGCGCAACTCAGCGCCTGGAACGTGATCTACGACCTCGATCCGCGACCGGGCAAGGCACCGCTCGCTTATACGGACTACGTCAGGCGCGGCCGTTCGCGCGATGGCAAGTGGGATCCGACACTCGTGCGCGTCTCCGGCAACTACGCGCATGGCGGTCTCGGTCTCATCAACGAGCTGGTGCACGAGAATGGCCATGTCGTGCACATGATGGCGTTGCAGACGCGGCCCGCATTCATGGATCTCGGCGATCCGCTGTTCTACGAAGCGTTCGCGGACGTGCCGTCGTGGAGCACGTACGAGCCCGCCTGGCAGCAGAAGTATCTCGGCCGCAGCTCGGCTGAAGAATCTTCACTGCGTGCGCTGTACTCGAGTGTCATGCTCGATGTCGCCTGGGCGCTGTTCGAGCTGCGCATGCTGCGCGCGCCGACGCAGGATCCGAACGCAGTGTGGACCGAGATCACGAGCCGCTATCTGCACGTGATTCCGCATCCCGAGCTGTCGTGGTGGTTGGTGCGAGTGCAACTCGTGCACTTGCCCGGGTACATGGTGAACTACGGGCTCGGCGCAGTGGTGACTGCGGACTTGCGGCAGCGAATTGCGACGCAGCTCGGTCCGTTCGCCACCGGCGACCGACGTTGGTTCGAGTGGCTGTCGCAGCATCTGCTGTCTTCGGGACAGACGCACGAGACTGTGGCCTTGCTGCGCGACTTCCTCGGCCGGCCCGTTTCGCCGCAGGCGCTGCTCGTCGAAATCGGCAGAATGCAAAAGAAGAACTGAGGATCGCGTGCACGACCTTGTCGTCTACCTGCTCAGCAACGTGCCTGGGCTGCCGCCGATCGTGCAAACCGTCCACCTGCTCGGCATCGCGGTCATCATGAGCTCGGTCGTGCTGCTCGATCTGCGCATCCTCGGCCTCGCATTGCCGAGCCAGGATGTGCAGGAGCTGACCCGGCGCGTGATGCCGTGGGTCTGGTGGACGCTGCCGGTCATGCTGTTGTCCGGATCGATGTTCGTGTTCGCACGACCGCGGCGCTACTTCACCAATCCGGTCTTCGGACTGAAGTTTGCACTGTTGCTGCCGGCAATCGCGCTCGCAGCGGTGTTGCACTTCGTCAGCGTTCGCAAACCCGACGACTGGCGTACCAAGCTCGTCGCAGGTCTCTCGTTGCTGCTGTGGGTCGGCGTGGTGCTCGCGGGACGCTGGATCGCGTACGCCGACTATCTCTTTCCGGAAGAGTGACGGTGCTCGAGCAATTCTGGGCCTGGATCGAGATGCAGCCGCTCTCTGCGCGCATCGGCGAGAGTGCGTGGTTTCCGTTCCTCGAATCCGTGCACGTGCTGAGCGCGATGTTCGTCGTAGGCACGGTGCTGATGGCGGATCTGCGTTTGCTCGGCTGGTCCGCGCTGCGCCATCCGGTCACGGTCATCACCGATGAGATCGTGCCCTGGACGTGGGGCGCATTCGTCATCGCTACGCTGACCGGCGTCGGGTTGTTCATCACGCGCGCGAGCGCATACGTCGCAAATCCTGCTTTTCTCGCGAAGGTCGTGCTGTTGCTGCTCGCGGGCGCGAACATGCTCGTGTTGCATTTCGTCGCGTTGCGAACCGGGCGAGCCCGTCTGCAAATGACGACCGGTGCGTGCTCGTTGCTCGTGTGGGCGGGCGTGGTGCTCGCGGGACGCTGGATCGGACATCTGTCGTAGCTGACTGTTTTTTCCGACGTCACCCGATTGCCGACAGGGCCTGGATGATAGCTGCGCCCGCGCGCGCTGAATAAACTGCGCGCACGAAAATAACTGTCGATCTGGCATGACTTCGAAGCGGGTGCTGCTACAACTGCTGTTGCCGGTTGCGCTGAGCGCGTGTGTCGCTGCGCCGCCGGGTGAGCCCGAGACCGTCGTGGTCCGGGCAGACAAGCTGACACCCGAACATTCTTCGTTCAACGCGCGCGTGTTGAGCGATGCGGTCAAAGTCGAGCACAGCTTCACTGCTTCCCTCGATCCCACCATCGAGCCTCTCACGCGACTGGAGTCGGCGTACACGCAGCAGGTCGGTTCCGATTCCGCGCAACACATTCGCGTCGGCGACACCGTCAGCACAGCCGGCATGTGGGGCAGCACCGTGCGCTACGGCGGGATGCAGTTCGGTACGCGCACCAGCGCGCGCGCCGACGTCATCGCAACTCCCGGGCTCGCGTCGGAAGGACTCGCAGTGTTGTCGACCGCAGAAGACGCATTGTTCACGTCGCTCGGCGATCGCAACACGGCGCTCGCCGAACAGGACGTCGCATCGGTCGCCACGCCGACGATCGCTTCGACGCAACTCGTCGCTGAAGGTTGCTCCGATTTCTCGGTGGGGGTCGGCAAGGTGCGCCGGGACTACGCGTTGATGAGCAACGAGTACGGTCCGCTGTTCGCCAACACAACCGTCGCATGTGCGGTGCCGCTCGGCTTCACGGTCGAAGGCCACGGTGAGTATCTCGACGATGACGTCGCAGCACTCGGCTTCGGATTGGCGCGACAGGTCGGTCCGATCGGCACGGCCTCCGCGGCGTTCGCTTCGAGTCGCACCGTCGCTGGCACCTCCGGCTGGCTGGCGCGCTTCGGATTCGAGCACACCAACGAGTTGTTCAACGTCGCGCTGCGGTCGCAGCTGCAGAGCCGCGAGTTTCGCGACATCGGCGGCGCTGTGCTGTCGGATCCGGTCATGCAGCGCGACCTCGCATCGGTCGGACTGAATGTGACCGACCGCACGAACCTGGCGCTTGCGTACGCCACGCAGACCACATGGGAGCGGGTGCGCGTCGACGTCATTGCATTGAAGCAAAGCGTCAGCGTCGGGCGCGGCGCGCTGTCGATGAGCGCGGGCCATTCGTTCTCGGAGAACTTCGGCTCCTCACTGTTTCTTTCTTACAAACGGCCGCTTGGACTCGGCGCGCCGGCGCGCTCGCCGATCCGCGAATTCGACCTCGATACGATCGATTCGCTGTTCGTCCGGTAGCTTCGCCACGCTTGTAAAAAATTCCCAGCGATTGACGGGAACCCGGCAGTGGTTTCGTCGGTATTAGTCCGACGCCGTTGAGTGAGGATGCCGTCATGCGAGTCTCGATCCGGGCCGCGGTCGCTGCAGCGCTCGTGTTGGCCTGCGCCGGTTCTGCCGAGGCGATGGAATGGCGCCTCGGGCTTGCCTATGCGAGCGGCGTGAGCGACGTCGCTGACCTCTATGAAGACAATTTGCGGCTCGATGGCCGCGAGGCCGACGTCGATCTGAAATTTCCGCTCGGCATCGCCGCCAGCTTTCTCTACGACTGGACCAGCGAGTGGCGCACCGACGTCGGCGTCGGGCCGTTGTTCGCGATCGGCGGCGACGTGAAGCACATGGAAGTGCCGCTGTCCGTGACGATGGGCTACAACTTCCTGCCGTATTCGCGTTATTCGCCGTACGTTCGCGCCGGCGTCATCCATCACTTCGCGAGCGGCGACCAATACGAGAGCTCCACGCCCGGCCTGTTCGCCGCCGTCGGCGTGGACTTCACGCACTTCACGCTGGAGCTCGCCACCGATCAGTCCAAGGTGGAGTTCGACCGGCTGTTCTGTCCCGCCGGCGGCAGCTGCACGCTCGGCACGACCGAGCTGAGCACTTACGACGTGATCGCAAGCTTCTATTGGCGTTTCCGATTGAATCGCTGACCAACGGCTGACCAACGCAAGAGGTGCACTGTGAACACTACAGGCGCACATCATCTCTGGCTCGCCGCGATTGCGGTTGCGGTGCTTGCAGGCTGCTCGAATGGACGCGGCAGTGTGAGCGATCCCACGAGCCCCGTGAGCGAACCGCCGCCTCCGGCGCCGGTACCGCCGCCGACCAATCCACCGCCGCAGCCTCCACCTACCAACCCACCGCCCACACCTCCGCCTTCATCGGCGGCGATGGCGGGATATTGGAAGGGGACCGCAGCAGAGCAGAACTCGAACCGCACGTTCGACGCGGTTGCGCTGATCGACGCGGAAGGTAACGCGCAGTGGCTGCTGACCCGCGCCGGGCTACTCGACGACGACGGTTTCGTCGTGTTCGCGAACGTGTGTTGCGAAGCGCAGTTCGAGGACGACGCCACCGGCAAGGACCTGGGTGAAACCGCCACGCGCGATGCCAGTGTCTCGGCTGAGGTCGACAGCAATGTGCTGAGCGGCGAGCTGCAGTTCCGCCGCGAGACTTACAACTTCACGCTGAACGCAGCGTCGGACTACAACCGCAGTATTTCGCTCGCTGAGCTCGCCGGTGTGTACACGCGCAGTGACGACACGATATTCGGTGAGGAAGTGACGTTGACGGTGACGATCGGTACGAACGGTCAGGTCACGGGCTCGTACTCGAACGGCTGTGTGGTCAACGGCAACGCGTCGATCCCGGACAGCTCGCACAACATGGTGCAGCTGCAGATGGCTCTGGCGAACTGCAGCGACCGCGGCGGCAGCTCGAAGCAATGGAACGGCGCCTATACGGGACTCGGCTTGCTGTTGTCGGGCAACGACATCTTCTACCACAGCGTCATCGGGCCGACCTGGCTCGGCCCGCAGACCGTGGAGCGGTAGCCAGCGAACTAGGGCATCAACAGCATCTCTACGTGCGGGATGCCGTCCTCGAGATACGGCTCGGACACGGTCGCGAAACCGAACGAGCCGTAGAACTTCTCCAGATACTTCTGCGCGCTGATCCGGATCGGCCGTCCCGGATAACGCAGGCGCGTGCGCTCGATGCCCTTCGCCACGACCTCGCGGCCCAGGCCCGTGGCGCGAAACTTCTGCGTCGTGATGATGCGGCCGATCGACGGATCCGCGAAGCGCGTGCCAGGGGCGAGCACGCGCAGATAGCCGGCAACTTCGCGGCCCGACCACGCGATCAGGTGCTCGGCGTCGAGATCCAGCCCGTCCAGGTCCTGATACGCGCAGTTCTGCTCGACCACGAAGATCGCGATGCGCGCTTCGAGCATGGCATACAGCTGCACGGCGCTGAGCTCGCCGAGCCGGTACCACTGCCAGTTGACGTCGGTGGCGCTCTTCACGCGTCAGTGCGTCATCGCGTAGAGGATGTAGTTGATGGCGTATTTGTAAGCGCGCGTAGTGTACTGCAACGCGTATTCCGGAACGTCGGCGTGCTCCCACGCATCGCCGAGGTCCATGTTGAAGTTGATCACGACCATCAGCCGGCCTTCGTCGTCGTAGATGCCGCGCCAATGCGGCGTGTAGCCGTCGCGCTCGTAGGTGAGACCGCTGTACAGCGACTGGATGCCGGGGATCTGGATCTGCTCCGGCAAGTCGTAGGCGAGATGGAAGACGGCATCCTCGATCGGGATCTCGACGATCGCGCGGTCGGGGAACACGCGATGCATGCCTTCGACGAAGCCGGCCCATTCCATGCTGCCGTGGAAATCGTCGACGACCAGGAAACCGCCACGCAGCAGGTAATCGCGCAGTCGCGCGGCCTCTTCGTCGCTGAGCACCCAGCTGCCGACTTCGACCGCGTAGATCCACGGGTAGTCGAACAGGCTCTCGTCCATGATCGACAGCGATTGACCTTCCTCTGCCGTGTCGATGCGCGTGAGACGTTGCACGCCCCTGATCAGGTGTTGCTCGGCGTCCGGCCAATCAGTGAGCCATCCGCCGCGGCTGCCCGAGCGCGCGCCGACACTGGAATAGGCGAGTCGCACGAATCGCCATTCAGCACCGGAGTCGATCGAAACGCCGCCACCGGATTGCGACCAGGTGTCGGAGCCGAGCACGCAGGCGAGCGTTGCACCTGTTGCGGCGAGAACTAAGCCGAGGCGGCGGTTCCGGCAATGCTCCATGCGGTCACGATGGCACCAAGCAGCGGACTGCGCAATGGGCGCAGGGGCGCCGCCCGCCTCAACCGACGCGAATCGGAATGAAGATCTGCGCGTTGCCGCGCTCGACCAGCAATGCGACGGTGTTTTGCTGGCCCTTCATCGCGCCGCGCAGTTGCTGTACTGACGTGACGGGCTTGCCGTTGACGCCGAGGATGATGTCGCCGGGCTGCACGCCGGCCACTGCCGCGGGGCCGGTCACCTCTTCGACCACGAGGCTGCCTTCGGTCTCGACCTGCTTTTTTTCCTCGGACGTCAGCGGACGTACTGCGATGCCGAGCCGCGCTGCCTCGTCGCCGCCAGACTGGCGAGCCGCAGTTCGAACCGGTCCTTGCTCCTCCAGCTCATCGACCTTCACCTTGACTGTGGTCTGCTTGCCATCACGCCACAGACGCAAGTCCCCAGTGCTGCCCGGCTTCGTCTGCGAGACCTGGGCGCGCAGGTCGCCGACGCGATCGATGTCGTGGCCGTTCACCGCGAGGATCACATCGCCGGGCTTCACGCCCGCTTTCGCCGCCGGGCTGTCGCTTTCCACGGCGCTGACGAGCGCACCGCGCGGCCGATCGAGCCCGAACGACTGCGCGAGCTGTGCATTCACGTCCTGCACGGCGACGCCGATGCGGCCGCGCACGACGTGGCCAGTCTTGATCAGTTGCTCGCGCACGTCGTTGGCGACGTCGATCGGAATCGCGAACGACAGGCCCATGTAGCCGCCGGTGCGGCTGAAGATCATGGAGTTCATGCCGATCACTTCGCCGCGCAGATTGAACAGCGGCCCGCCGGAGTTGCCGGGGTTTACCGCGACGTCCGTCTGAATGAACGGCACATAGTTGTCTTCGCCGCCGACGGCACGCGAGGTGGCGCTGACGATGCCCGCCGTCGCGCTGTTGTCGAGACCGAACGGCGAGCCGATCGCCAGGACCCACTCGCCCGGCCGCAATTGCCGCGGATCGCCGATGCGCACGGTCGGCAGATCCTTCGCATCGATCTTGATCACGGCCACGTCGCTGCGCGGATCGAAGCCGATGACCTTCGCCGCGAACTCGCGTCGGTCGGTCAAGCGCACAGTCACTTCGTCGGCCTCCGCGACCACGTGCGCATTCGTCAGGATGTAACCATCGTCGCTGACGATGAAGCCGGAACCGGCGCCTCGCGCCGGCATGTTGTCCTCTGGGCCTCGGCCCGGCGCTGGCAGGCCAAAGCGCCGGAAGAAATCGAGCAGCGGGTCGTCCGACGTCGGCCCCTCGCCAGACCCGCGCGCCGGTCGCGCTTGCTGTACGACTTCGACGTTCACGACTGCCTTGCCGTACTGATCGACGAGCGCAGCAAAATCGGGCAGCGCTGCCGCTCCGCCGGTGGTGCGTACAGGCACGCTCGGTTGGACGGGCTGATCCGCTCCATTGCCTTCCGAGCAAGCTGAGAGCACTGCATACAGTGCTGCGAGGAGGACAGAAAGTGAGGTTTTCATGGCAGCGGCTCCGCGTCGCGCGGACGAGACGTCATAGGTCTCAATGACTGTGGACCCGCATAGTTCCTGTGGTAACTTCCGACGCCATGACGTGGCGCGCATGGGCGACGTTCGCGACCTTGTGCGCGATCTGGGGTCTCCCGTACTTTTTCATCAAGCTGGCTCTGCAAGACCTGTCGCCCGTGTGCGTGGCATGGGGGCGCATCACGCTTGCGGCCATCGTGCTCGTGCCGATCGCCTGGCGGCGCGGCTCGCTGCAACGGGCGTTCGCACACAAGTGGGCGGTCATCGCGTTTGCGGTCGGGGAGCTGGTCGTGCCGTTCTCGCTGATCGCGATGGGCGAGCAGTGGATCAGCTCGTCGCTCGCCGGGATCCTCATCGCGACGGTGCCGCTGAGCGTGGTCCTCATCGCGCCGCTGTTCGGCGTCCGGGAAAAGATCGGCGCGTTGCGCATTGCCGGTCTGGCAATCGGGTTCTGCGGCGTCATCGCGATCGTCGGTCTCGACACCGGGCACGGGCCGATGCTGTGGGCCGGTGTCGCGTGCATCATGGTTTCGGTTGTGGGCTATGCGGTCGGTCCGCTGATCGTCGAGCGCTACCTGTCGGATGTCGACGAGCTCGGCGCCGTGGCCGCAAGTCTGGTCGTCGCGTCGATCCTGCTGCTGCCACTCGCCGCGCTGACCGCGCCGGATCACGTACCGTCGGCGCTATCGCTCACTGCGGTCGCAGCGTTGGGCATCGCCTGCACCGCGCTCGCACTGTACTTGTACTTCTACTTGATCAATGTCGCGGGCGCGGCGCGCGCTTCCGTCGTCGCGTATATCAATCCGGCTGTCGCTGCAGTGATCGGCGTGCTCGTGCTGAACGAGCCGTTCGGTGTGGCTACCGGCGTCGGGATGGCGATGATCCTGTTCGGGTCGTGGTTGGCGACGGGCAAGAGCAGGGAGGCATCACGCCTTGATGCGGTGGCCGGTCTTGAACACCCACCAGATCACGACCAGGCACGCCGTCATGAACAGGAACGTCATGCCGAGACTTAAGCTGACGCTGACGTCGGCGATGCCGTAGAACGCCCAGCGGAAGCCGTTGATCAGGTACACGACCGGGTTGAACAGCGTCACCTTCTGCCAGAACGGCGGCAGCATGCCGATCGAATAGAAGCTGCCGCCG
>Ga0209382_10002801_pt1 | contig 24862 bp, 19 predicted proteins | sample SoiMetdeltSBSDD5_FD_187599 | JGI IMG/M metagenome (GOLD analysis project Ga0209382, IMG submission 187599) | Bulk soil microbial communities from a Populus tree surrounding site in Tennessee, USA - Soil MetaG P. deltoides SBSDD5 (SPAdes) (version 2) | ecosystem: Environmental > Terrestrial >... | reverse complement strand
CTCCTCGCGATCGGCGAAGGCCAGGAACTTGCGCCGGTGGACGGTCAACTGCGTGGCGTGGCAGAGGATGGCGCGCCGCTTGCGATCTTTCTCCGTTGGGGAAGGCTCGAAGCGCGCGACATCGGCCTCCGCGGGGTTCGCGTCGGCGTCCGTGGCAGATTCGCCTGCGCGCCGGGCCGCCTCCTCGGAGCGCAAAGTCGCCTTGCTGGACCACAGGGCGGCGGTCCGATGGACGATGTAGCTCAGGACGCGCGGGGCCCGTTCGCCGCCGGACTGCCCCTGCGGCGCGCGGGCCTGCGCGAGGCGGGCCAGGGCGAGGCGGGCCAGGACGGCGAGGGCGCTGTGGTCGGGATGCAGGTCGAACGGCGAAGGAAGGACGACCAGGGTCGGCTTCCAGTCGGCGAAGAGCGAGGCGAGGCGGTCCACGCCGAGGGGGTCGCCGAAGAGCAGCAGGTCGGTGATGGCCTGGTCCGGAAGGCCGAGGAAGACGGCGTCTTCCGGCTGGAGGCCCAGCGCGGCGAGTGCGGCGATCGCCTCCTGGCGACGGCGCCGGCCGAACCGGGCGGAGTCCTCCGGGCGGATGCGGACGCGCCTCTCGACCAGGCGCTGCGTCCACGGATTGTTCTCGCCGTCGGTGGCGAACACGACGCGGGCCGCGCCGCCGCGCGCCAGGGCGCGCTGCAGGAGGCCGCCGGCGGCGAGCGTCTCGTCGTCGGGGTGGGGCGCCAGGACCAGCAGGCGCTCCCCGGGAACCGGGCCATCCCACTTCACAGCGGGCCTCCGCTCCCGGCGAACGGGGTGAACCCCCGCTCCGCCGCCTGCGCCCAGATGACGGCGATCGGTCCCTCACCCTCCGCCGGGCGGTACTCGTGCCGGCCCGGAGCGAGATCGCGCGGTCCGTCGCACGGCGCGCCGTCCAGCATACCTCGCGCAGGCCCGTCCGCGCTCGTGACGGTGTAGCGCGCCGGGATGGCGATCTCGAACGGCCGCGGCCGGTCGGCCCCGTCCGCTGCCGGCGGGAGGAGGCTCCCCGACACGCGCCAGGCGCCGATGACGACGTAGCGGTCCTCCAGGAACGCGCGCGCGCGCGGCGGGAATCCCTTGATGTCCGAGGGCGCGACGCACGTGCGGGTCTCGATCAGTCGCTCGGGGATGGTGTCCGCGATGAGGCCGCGCGCCATCCGCTCGAGCGTCATGGTCTCGAGCGCGTAGTAGAACGGCCGATTGCGGAACACGCTCTGCCCCTTGAGGTCCATCACGGGGTCGGATGGATCCGTGAGGCGCAGGACTTCGGCGAGGAGCCGTTCCTGGTCCCGCGTCCCCGCTCCGCGGACGGGGGAGAGCACGGGAAGGATCACGAGCTGCAGGCAGGCGAGAACGACGGCCACCCGGACGCCCCAGGAGCGCCAGGCGAGGAGCGCCCCCGCCAGAAGGACGGTGAACAGCGGGTAGAACGGCAGCAGGTCCTGGCGGGTGTGGACCGGCCAGACCGTCGAGAGCAGGAGGTATTGCGAGCCGCCCAGCAGCAGCAGGAATGCGATCGCCGCTCCCTGCCGGTGGAGCCGGCGGAGAAGGAAACGCGCCGCCGCGAGAAGCAGGGCGAGGATCGGCGCCAGCAGCCAGAGACGCTTCGAGTAGCCCCAGCGCCCGACTCCCGGCAGGAGGTTGTGGCCGACGGCGCAATAGTACATCTCGGCCAGCGCGCCGCGCGCCGCGAAGTACGCGACGAGAGTGGCCGGCAGGACGAGCATGCCGGACAGGGCGGCGAGCGCCGACGCGGCAAGCCTCGGCGCCCGGGCCCCAAGGAGGAAGAGCCCCGCCCCCGCGATCCCCAGGGCCGAGAGGAGCATCACCGACTTGAGCGACACCGCCAGGCACGCCCCGAGCAGCAGCCCGCCGCCGAACCACCGCCCGGGGGCCGGAGGGCCCGACAGGAAGACGGCCATCGCCAGGACCCAGAGAGCGGCCCACAGGACATCGGTCCGGTACTCGACCGACTTGAAGAAGAAGGTCGGGCTCAGCCCGCAGAGGATCGCCGCCCACCACCCGGCGCGCGCCCCGAAGATGCGGCGCCCCAGGAGATACGAGCCCCAGAGGGTCGCCGCGGAAATCGGGATCAGCGCCAGGCGCATGAACACGAGGATCCGCGGGTTCTCGCCGATCAGGGCGACCAGGGGGGCGCTCAGGACATGAAACAGCGGCGCGTGGTTGTCGAAGACGTCCCTGTAGGGAAGAAGTCCCTGCGTCCAGGCCCAGGCGATGTGCAGGTGCTGCGGCTCGTCGGAGTCGAAGGGAAAGGCGAAGCAGTAGGCGGCGCGCAGCAGGATCATCGCCGCGCCCAGGATCGAAAGGCCGATGGCCTCCGCGCGCGAAACGGCCGGCGCCTCCGGGACCTGCGGCCGCGGGCGCGCCGCGGCGTCCCCCTGCACGTCCGCTACGCCTCGCGCAGGGCGCTGGTGATCTTCAGCCGCGCGGCGCGCGCGGCGGGAAACAGGCCGCCGAACAGCCCCATCGCCAGGGAGAAGATCACGCCCGCGACCAGCAGGGGGGCGGTCAGCTCGAAGTTGAACATGATCTCGGCGAAGGTCTGGAAGTTGTTGGTCCCGGTCGGGGCGGTCAGGAAGATGTTGACGATGACGGCGGCCAGGGCGCCCCCGACGAGACCCCCGAGCAGCCCGAGGCACGTCGACTCGAGCACGAACGAGATCAGGATGACGGTCCGGGAGAAGCCGAGGGCCCGCAGGGTGGCGATCTCGCGCGTGCGCGCCGACACCTGCGCGTACATCGTGTTCATCGCCCCGAACGACGCGCCGATCGCCATGATCACCGCCACCAGGTAGGCCAGGAACTGGATCGGCTTGGCGGTCCCCATCTGTTTCGCGAAATACTCGGTCTCGGGGGTCGCCTCGAGCTTGATCCGCTGGTCCCCCTTGACCCCGGCGATCACCCGGTCGCGCCCCCCGGAATCGGTGGCCCGGACCATCACGCTGCTGAAGCCGGTCCCCCGGTGCGCCTGCTCCTGCACGTTGTGCAGGTCACCCCAGATCTCCGAGTCGTACGGTGACCCGGAGGCGTCGAAGAACCCGACGATGGTGTAGCGCTCGGAGCCGGACTTGATCGTCCCGCCGATCTGCATGTCGGCGAAGCGCTGGCGGAGGCGCGTCGAGGCGATCGCCTCGCTGGTCCCGGGCCGGAACATGCTCCCCTCGACGACCTTCACGTTGTCCCCCCGGATCGTGAAGGCGATCGGGTCGACGCCGCGCACGATCACGTTGGTCCTCTTGCCGTCACGGCGCGGGATGTTGATCAGGACCACCATCTCGGAGGAGACGACCGGCTGGCCGTCCTGACCCTTGGCGATCCCGTCGAGGGTGCGGATCGCCTCGAACTGGTCGCGGCTGACGTAGCTCTGGACGTCCGACTGGGCCCCGACCCTGAGGACGACGACGTTGAGCGGGGACACGGTGGTGGACAGGGTCTTGCGCACGCCCTCGGCCAGGGACATCACGAGCAGGAAGACGGTCACGACGAGGGCGATCCCGAGCACGGTCATGCCGGTCGACACCTTGCGGACCACGAGGTTGCGCAGGTTGTACTTCAGCGGGATCCCCATCACGCCACCTGCCGCAGGCCGTCGACGATCCGGATCCGCGCCGAGCGGATCGCCGGGACGAAGCCGGCCAGCACCCCGATCGCGACCGACGCGCCGAAGGCGGTGAGGAGGGTCGTCGCGGAGATCCGGACGTTGAAGGCGAACGGCGCCACGGGGGAGTGCTTCATCCCCTCGACCAGGGCGTGGGTGAACGGGATCGACAGCGCCACGCCGGCCAGGCCCCCGAGGACGGCCAGGACGATCGCCTCGGACAGGACGAGCGCCAGGACCTGCCCACGCCTGAAGCCGAGGGCGCGGATGACGGCGATCTGCGTCACGCGCTCGCGCGCGCTCATGGCGACGGAGTTGGCGACGATGAGGACGACCGTGAACAGGACGACGAGGCCGATCGACCGCACCAGGAGCTTGATGTTCCCCATCATCTCGGCGAACTGCAGCATGAACTGCTGCTCGGGCATCGCCTTGACCGGCGCCTCGCTGTTCTCGAACATGCGGTTGATGGCGTCGCAGGCGACCGGCACCTGCGCCGGCTGGTTCGTGCGCAGGAAGAAGATGCCGGTCTGGCTCATGCGGCCGATGAACGAGTTCTCCAGGTACTTGTTGTGGAAGAAGATGTTCGACTCGTCGGGGCCGCGGTAGATGCCGGCCAGGGCCAGGTCGAGGGTCATCGAGATGTACGTCCCCTTCACCTGGATCCGGTCGCCGATCTTCCAGTGGTACTTGTCGATCAGCTGCTGGCCGGCGATGAAGGTGTCGCGCGCCGCCTGCCAGGCCTTGAGCTGGTCGTCCGGGATCGTGTAGTCGTCGTGGATGATCGCCCAGACCTCCGGGTCGGTCGAGAGCTGGCCGAAGAAGTTCTCCGGCCGGTCGTCGATGTAGGTGCCGCCGAACCAGATCTGCGGGGCGACCGCGACGACGTCCGGGACCTGCTCGATCCTCTGGCGGTAGGCGAGGGGCATGAAATTCGCCAGGCCGGTGGCGTGCTGCACGACGATGTGCGTCGAGCCTCGGCCGCCGCTCGGGTCGTACTCCATCGCCTCGAGGAGCGACGACAGGACGACGATGAGCACCAGGACCAGGACGATCGACGCCATGGTCAGGAACGCCCGGCTCTTCTTGCGGAAGACGTTCTTCCAGACGTAGCGGAAGTATTTCACTAGCGCCCTTCCCGGGCGCGCTCCATGCCGGAGGCGGCGGCCTGGCTCGACAGGACCCCCTTGTCGAGGTGCAGCATCCGGTGGGCGCGCGACGCGGCCCGCGGGTCGTGGGTGACCATGACGATCGTCTTGGAGAACTCGGCGTTCAGCCGGTTCAGCAGGTCGAGGATCTCCTCGGCGCTCTTCGCGTCGAGGTCGCCGGTCGGCTCGTCGGCCACCAGGATCGCCGGATCGCCGACGATGGCGCGCGCGATGGCGACGCGCTGCTCCTGGCCGCCGGAGAGCTGCCGCGGGTAGTGCTCCATGCGGTCGGCGAGGCCGACGATGTTCAGGGCCATCTTCACGTGCTCGCGGCGCTCGTGGCGCGACAGGCGCGTCAGGAGGAGCGGCAGCTCGACGTTCTCGAACGCCGTCAGGACCGGAATGAGGTTGTACAGCTGGAAGATGAAGCCGATGTGGTCGGCCCGCCAGCGGGCCAGGGCATTGTCTCCCAGCGTGGCGATGTTCTGCCCGTCGACGGAGATGCGCCCCCGGGTCGTCGTGTCGATGCCCGCGATCAGGTTCAGGAGGGTGGTCTTCCCCGAGCCGGAGGGCCCCATGAGGGCCACGAACTCCCCCTTGCCGATGTCGAGGTTGATGTCCTCGAGGACCGGGATCTGCAGGGAGTCACGGCGGTAGATCTTCGAAACGTGCTCGATGGAGATGAGCGGCTGTGCCACGGAGCCTCCTGTGCGTCGGTCCTCTGTGTGTGTCGCCGCGACGGCGGCGCCGAGCCTATCGGTTGATCCGGATGCGGACGCCGTCCTCGAGGCCGGCCTTCGAAGCGTCGGCGACGAGCGCTTCGCCGCCCCGAAGTCCTTCCGTGATCTCGGCGGTCGCGTCCTTCTCGCGGCCGATGACGACCGGGCGGAAGACGGCCTTCCGGTCCTGGATGAGAAAGACTCCGGTCTTCCCGTTGCGCGTCGCCAGGGCGCTTTTCGGGACCTCGATCTGCGTCCGCGCCGACGTCCCCTTCGTCGCCACGCTGGTGAAGCTGACGCGCGCCGACAGGTCGGGGAGGATGTTCTCGTCCGGGTCGACGATCGCCACCTTGACCTTCACCGTCCCCTTCTGGCGGTCGGCGGACGGGATCACCTGCTTCAGGTACCCCTTGTAGACCCGCTCGGGATACGCCTCGAGCGTGACCTCGGCCGGCTGCTTCTGGGCGAGGCGGGCCAGGTTCGACTCGTTGACGTCGACACCCACGTACAGGGTCGAGAAGTCGACCAGCGTCACGATGGCCCCTCCGTTCGAGGAGCCCTGGCCGGGAGAGCCGAACGGCGAGACCGCCTCGCCGACGTGCGCCCGCTTGGCCACGACGACGCCGTCGAACGGGGCCCGAAGGACCGTGTAGTCGAGGAGCGCACGGATGTAGTCGGCCCGGGCGCGCGTCGCGGCCTCGCCGGAGACCGCGGCGTCGAGGGCCGATTGCGTCGCCAGCCCCTGCTGGAAGAGGGTCCGCTGCCTGGTGAGATCGGCCGCAGCCTGGGCCCAGGAGGCCTGCGCCTCGGCGAGCTGGGCGTCGAGGTCCTGGTGGTCCAGGCGGGCGATGATCTCCCCCTTCCTGACGCGCGATCCTTCGGTCACCCGAAGGTCGGTGATGCGCGAGGTGATCTTGGGGGAGAGGTCGGCGCGCGTCTCCGCCTCGACGTACCCCGAGGCGGACAGGACCGTCAGCGCCTGCCCCTCCGTGATCAGGGCCGCCGTCGTCGACTCCACCGCGACCGCCCGCAGGGTCGGGGACATCAGGACATAGGCGCCCGCGGCGAGGGCGAACGCCAGGACCGCCCCGAGGAGCAGCAGACCAATCGGGCGCTTCGGGCGTTCTGGCTCGCGTCGGATCCTGAGGCCCGCCAGATCCGGTGCGGGGCGCGGGTTGTCGACCGGCATCGGCACGCTCATGCTAGAAGTTCGAGCACCGCCTTCGGATGGCTCTTCGCGTCGACCTTCGGGAAGGCGTGGGCGATCGTGCCTTGCGGATCGATGACGTACGAGATGCGCTTCGCGCTCCCGTCCTGGGGCGTGGCGCAGGCGCCGTAGGCCATCCCGATCTCCCGCTTCGTGTCGCAGAGCAGGCGGAACGGGAAGCCGAACTTCTCGGCGAAGGCCCGGTTCTCTTCCACGGTGTCGAACGACGCTCCCAGGATCACGGCGTTTCTCTTGTCGAATTCGGGCGACAGGTCGCGGTACCCGCAACCCTCGATGGTTCAGCCCGGTGTGTCGGCCTTCGGGTAGAACCACAGGATGACGGTCTTCCCCCTGAAGTCGGCCAGGGAGACGTCCCGGCCATGGTCGTCCTTCACCTTGAACGCGGGCGCAGCGGAACCGACTGAGAGCATGGCGGTTGTCACCTCCCCTGATTGGACAGAGACAGGAGATTACCATCCCCCTGCGGCGCGCTGCAAGCGGCAGTCTGGCGGCGGCTCGTCTTCATGGGCCTCGCATTTCTCCTTGGCGGGCAGGATGACCTCGGCGATGGCGTGGATATTCGCAGGGCCGGCCGTCGACCACTCATTGACCACCGCGCCGGCCAGTCCCTGGCAAGCCAGCCAGACGATTGCCGACAAGCCGGCGGTCCAGGACGACCTGCGCCTCTGCTCAACTGGGAATCAAATGCGCGCAACCCTCCGTCGCCACCGCCGACTAACCTGACGAATTGGATGCAGTGAGGCTCGGGGACCCATGTCCCGTGAGGGACGGAGGAGAATGTCATGGCGTCCGGAATGCGATACCCGGATCTCGAAGGAACGCGTCGGAGATTCTATGGCAGGTCGATTCTCACGATAACCCTTGTGGTCATCGGACTTTGCCTGACGAGTCCTGACCCGGTTCCGGCAGCTGTCTGCAATCCTGGGGACGGAACGCTTCCCTCAGGCTGGACCGATGCCGATATCGGGACGGCGACCGGCGGATGCGCGAGCTACGATGCCGGCACCGGCACCTTCACGGTGAAGGGAGCCGGTGGCGGGACCTGGCTCACGACAGCGGATGGTTTTCACTTCGCGTCCTTCTTCAGCACGGCCATGGGCCTGGGCGATTTCGAGTTCATCGCCAAACTGGAGAGCGTGGCCGGCCCGAACGAATCCTATGCGGGTCTCATGATTCGCACTTCCACAGGCGCGAGCGCCCGGTTTGCTCAGGTGCTCCAGGGCCCGGGCGATGCCGGTGTCAAGGTCAGCGCGTTTCTACGACTCTACGACGGCGAACGATCAAAAACCGGGAACAATCGGCTCGTGGGGTCGATCCCCGGCTTCCAGAAAATCGTGCGCTACAAGGACCAGATCTCGCTCTTCTCCTCCTTCGATGGTGCCACCTGGACCTGGATCGACGGCCTGGCGTTGAACAGCCTCGCCAATGACGTCCGGGTGGGCTTGATGGTGACCTCGCAGGGATCGGGACTGGCTACGGCGGTCTTCAAGCAGGTGAGCTACCCCACGCTCACACGCCCGTACGAAACGTCGTGGCTCGGGAACTCGCTGCCGGGGGGCGGCAGTCATATCCAGCAGGACATCAGCGCGATGTATCTCGACCCGGGGCCGAACCTGAATCCCCTGACCGGGCTGATGGAATCGGCCGTGCGGCTATATACAAATGTCTTCTGGGATGAAGGGGGCGCCGAAGCGGCGGTGTACACGCCCGAAGGCGCATTCGAGCGAAATCTCGATAACACGCACGGCGTTCTAGGGGGGGGATACGCCATCACTGCGAGCGGCAGTTACGTCTATACGGCGATGACAGTCAATCAGGACACGGGTACGTGCACGCACGGTTCCTATGGAGTGCGGCGGTACCTCAAGAACGGAATTGTCGCGCCCTGGACGGCAATGGGAGGGACAGTCTGTGCGACGAATGAGGATAACACTCCTGGAGTAGGCAGCATCTTCCCGATCAGCACCGCCGGCCACCTTCGCGGTCTCGCCATCAATCGACGCAGTGCCAGCTCATACTTCAACCGCCTCTATGTCAGCGACACGGCAGCCGGGAAGATCCGGATCTACCAGGACAGCGCAACTGCGCTGACCTGGATCAAGGATGTGAATGTCGCCCGTCCTCGCGCAATCGCGATCGATCCAACGGACGACTGGTTCTGGGTCATCCAGGCTGATGACCCGAACGTCCCAGGGAACAACTCGGCCGTCCTTCACTTCAAGCCGAATGGGATCCAGCGTCTTGCGGACACGATTACGAGCGGGACGAATTTTCAGGTTCCCGTCGCCCTCACGGTCGCTCCCGACGGGAAGGTGTGGGTCACGGATGACGGCCCGAGCCAGCAGGTGAAAATCTTCAACTCGAATGGAACGCCGGCGAGCCCCGCCTCGTTCGGCGCTTCCGGCGGAATCTACTCCACAGCCGGAGGGAGTCTCCCCGGGGAGGTGCGTCCGACGAAGTTCAACGGCCTGACCGGGATCGGGCTGGACTTTTCGAACAACAATAACAAGCTGATCTACCTGGCCGGTGACGGTCCCGACAACCGCTCCCTCGGCGTCAACGGGCAGCGCGAGCAAGGGACCGGGACGGAGCTGCGAAAGCTCTCCTATCCCTCGGGCACTCAGATCTGGGAGAAGCTCGGCCTCGAGTTCATCGACGCGGCCGACGCGGATCCTCAGGCGGATGGTCTCGATCTCTTCACGAAGGAAACCCACTACGTCATGAACTACGCGCAACCACCGGGGCTGCAGGCGACCTACAAGGGGGTGACGCTGGACCGTTGGACCTACCCGAACGACATGCGACTGCATCAGGACCTCTCGATGGCCTCCGGCGTAATGATCCGGAGAGTCGGTGGGACGCGCGTCATGTACGTCGTCGGATACATGGGTGGACCTGTGGGGGTCTACCGCTTCACTGCGGACAGCGAGTTCGCAATCCCTTGCGGATTATTGATGACGGAGCGAAAGAGAGGCCATTGCAACCTCAACCCGGCCCAACTTTGTTACAACGATGGCTGGTGCGAAGCGATCCCTGGCGATACGTGTGGCTTGCCGGACTACTGCGCCAACAATCCAACCCAGGTGTGTAACGTCGACTCCGACTGCGCGACCGGCGCGTGCGTGAGCACCTGGCCCCCCATCCCCCTGACCGTGGATCACGCCAAGCGGCTCATCTGGAACGACGTCAACGGCAACGGCCAGATGGATCTCAGCTCGGGATCGGAATTCGAGGAGGAGACTCCGGATGTAAGCGATATCTACGGGTGGTACGTCGACGATAACGGCGACATCTGGGCCTCGGCCTACACGTCGCAGCCGGCGATCAAGAAGTACATCGCGCAGGCCGGCGCCAATGGCTGCCCGGCATATCACGCGACGAATTCCATCACGTACCCCAAGCCGGCGGAGTTCGGTCCTCCGGGTGCGAGCGACAGGGCGGTGATGCGTGCGGTTTATCTTCCGGCCAGCGACACGATGTTCCTCGGCGGCTACACCACCGCCCATCCCAAGCCTGCAGGCGGGCTCGAATTCGGAATGGCGGGACGGGAGATCATCCGCTACAACAACTGGCAGTGGAACCACGATCATGCGAGCCCCCAAACAGCGGTGTGGAACATCACCGATCTGCCCTATGGGGATGCCCCCACCTACTACCATGCCGCCAAAGGCATAGACCTTGCGGGATCCCTGCTCTTCGTCGCCATTGCCGATACGGCGGAGGTGAGAGCGTACGACATTTGCGATGGTGTTGTTCGATACAGCTTCAAGCCCGGCCCGGAGGTCGCAGGCAAGACCGGTCTCCTGGACACCGTCGTGCCGATGAATGCCTTCAAGAGGACCAACGGTGAGACCCTCGTTTTCACTGAGGATGACGGCCAGGCAAAGAACATCATGTACAGGCTGACGATCCCAAACCAATGTTCTGCTTGCTACTGCGGGGGGCTTTGCCAGACAAGCTATTGCACGGGCGTGGAGCTCGGATGCACGCTGGTGAACAACTGCTCGTACCCCTGCGGATGCTGCGGCTACGCATGCAACCAGTATCTCCCACAGTGCACGGGACCGGAGACGCCTCCTCCGAACGCTTGTTTCTGAGGTACGTCGCGAGGTGCGAGGGGCCGAAGTATCAAGGCGGGTTCAGGACTCCTCAGGCCTGGAACCGCCGCAGGGCTGCCTGGTAGGCCTTCAGGGTTTCGTCGGCCAGGCGATCGGGGGTGAAACGGGCCGCGACGTCCCGGCTGCCGGCCTGCCCCATGGCGCGCGCCCGCGCCGGGTCGTTCAGGACCAAGAGAATCGCATCGCCGAGCCGGGCCGGGTCGCGCGGCGGCACGACGAGGCCGGTCACGCCGTCCTGCAGGATCTCGCCGGCCCCGCCGATGGCGGTCGCCACGGCGGGGACGCCGCAGGCGAGGGCCTCCTTGAGCACGGCCGACGAGGCGTCGCAGTCGATCGACGGCAGGACCGAGACGTTGAGCGCGGCGGTGATCTCCGGCACGTCGTCGCGGAACCCGAGGAATCGCACCGAGCGCGCCACTCCCAGCTCCGCAGCCAGGCTGCGCAGCGCCCCTTCGCGCGGGCCGGTCCCGACCAGGACGAACTGCGCCTCGGGCCTGCGGGCGAGGACGATCGCCGCGGCCCGCAGGAAGTCGTCCTGCCCCTTGTCCTCGACCAGGCGACCGATCACTCCGACGAGCGGGGCCTCCGTCCCGAGACCGAGCTCCCGCCTCACGCCCGCGCCATCGACGCCGGGATGGAAGCGATCGGGGCGGTAGGCCGACTGCACGATCGACACCCGCTCGCGGCTCAGGGCCCCGGAGCGGAAGAACGGCTCGTAGCGCTCCAGGACGCTCCCGCTCGCGACGATGAGGTGGTCCACCTGCCGGCGGTACAGCCAGTCGTTGGCGGGGTGCTCGACGACACGCTTGGTGTTGTGACGGGTGAAGACCAGGGGGGCGGTGCGCCCGGCGAAGCGCCGCGCCGCGACACAGGTCCACAGGTCCTGGGATCCATGGGCATCGATCAGGTCGTAACGCTCCGACTTCAGATGGCGCGCCATGACGACGACGTCGCGCACGGTGGAGTGCAGGAATTTCGGCTTCCTGAACGCGGGGGCGTCGAAGACCTGCAGGCCGGCCTCGCGGGCGCGCGCCGCAAGAATCGACCCGCGCGGCGCGGCGACGGTGACCTGGTGGCCGCGCGCCGCCAGGCCGCGCGACATCATCAGGATGCGGGAGGGCTGCCCGCCCCAGCCGCGATGAAAGTTGGTCTGGAGAATCTTCACCGCGGCAGGACGCGGGCGGATGCGTGCGCCGGGCCCGCTCCGGACGCGGATCCGCTGGCGTGCGCCGAGCCGGGAGCCGTCATGGGGCCGCCGGCGGCCGCGCCCGCGGCACTGCCGGCGCGCACTTTCCGGCGCTGGCGCCGGGCGGCGACCCACAGGGTGAGATCGTCGAGTCCCGAGTAGGCGCTCGGCACGACGAACAGCGTCATGAAGGTCGAGACGATGATCCCGCCGATGACGGCAAGGGCCATCGGGATGCGGGTCTCGGCGCCCGGGCCCAGGGCGAGGGCCGAGGGGACCGCGCCGGCAATCGTCGAGACGGAGGTCATCAGGATCGGGCGCAGCCGGATCGGGCAGGCCTCGAGCAGCGCCTCCTGACGCGGCCGCCCGCGCTCGCGCAGCTGGTTGGTGAAATCGACCAGGATGATCGAGTTCTTCTTGGCGATCCCCATCAGGAGGATGATGCCGATCATCGAGTAGATGCTGAGGGAGCAGCCGCCGATCTTCAGGGCGATCAGGGCCCCGGTGATCGAGAAGGGAAGGGCGAGCAGGACGGTGAAGGGGTGGACGAACGAGTTGAACTGCGAGGCGAGGACCATGTACGCCACGACCAGCCCGAGGACGAGGGCGAAACCGAGGGACCCCATCGCCTCGCCGAACAGCTGGGAGGAGCCCGAGAAGGCGACCTGGTAGCCCTCCGGCAGGATCTCGCGGCCGATGTCCTTGACGCGGTCGAGGACCGCGGCCTGCGACGCCCCTTCGGTGACGTTCGCGAAGATGCCGATGGCGCGCTGCCGGTTCTGGTGCGTGATCACTTGAAGCGTCGGCTTCTCGACGATCCGGACGATGTCGCCGAGGTGCACGAGGCTCCCGGAGGCCGTGCGGACCAGGAGGCGGTTGATGTCGTCGGGGCGGGAGCGCTGCTCGGCCAGGAGGCGCACGCGGATGTCGTAACGCCGTCCCTTGTCCTTGAAGCGGGCGACGCGCGCCCCGCCGATCATGGTGTTCACGGTCGAGCCGATGGTGTCCATGCTGATGCCGAGGTCCGCCGATTTCTGCCGGTCGGGGAGGACGTGGACCTCGGGCATGCCGACCTGGTAGTCGGTGTCGACGTCGGTCACGAGTCCCGTGGCGCGCATCCGATCCATGAGCGTCGCGGAGTACTCGGCCAGGCGGTCCCAGTCGGGGCCGCGCAGCGACAGCTCGACGGGGAAGCCGCGCTGCGCCGTGAACCCCTGCTGCGACGGGTCCTGCATGGTGGCCTTGAGGCCGGGAATCGCGTTCAGCTCGCGCCGGGCGATCGCCATGAGCTCCTGAGCCGAGAGCCTGTGCCCGGCCTGCGGGTCGACGGGGCGCTCGCGGGGGGACTTCAGGGTCACGAAGGCTACGCCCGTGTTGACGTCGCCCCCGCCGAACCCGCCGACCGAGGCCATGTAGCGGTCGAGCTCGGGGCGGGACATCACGAAGTCCTCCACCCGCTTGAGCATCCGGTCGGTGTAGTCGACCGACGAGCCGACCGGCGTCTGCAGCCGGATGAACAGCCGGCTCTGGTCCTGCGACGGGACCAGCTCGCGGCGCAGGAAGAAGGCGATGACGAGCGAGGCGATGAAGACGACGGTTGCGGAGCCGAGCACGAGCATGCGGTGCCTCAGGCTCGGCTCGAGCCAGCGCCGGTAGCCCGCCGCGAGGCGCGCGAAGAAGCGGTCGACGGCTCCGCCGAAGCCGCCGGCGCGGGCCCCGACCTCCAGGAACTGCGAGCAGCGCATGGGGGTCAGGGTCAGCGCCTCGAGGAGCGACAGGAGGACCGCGACCGAGATGGTCACGCCGAACTCGAAGAAATACCTGCCGATGATCCCCTTCATGAAGGCGACCGGCAGGAAGATCGCCACGATGGCGGCCGTGGCGGCCATGGCGGCGAAGGTGATCTCCCGCGCCCCGACCAGGGCGGCCTGCATCCGGTCCGCACCCGCTTCGCGGTGCCGGTAGATGTTCTCGAGCACCATGATCGCGTCGTCGACCACGATGCCGACGGACAGCGACAGGCCGAGCAGGGTGAACGTGTTCAGCGTGAACCCGAAGAAATAGATGCATATGAACGTGCCGACGATGGAGGTCGGGATCGCCAGCAGGATGTTCACGGTCGACGACCACGACCCCAGGAACAGCCAGCAGACGATGCCGGTGAGGACCGCCGCCAGGACCAGGGCGATCTCGATCTCGTGGACGGCGTCCTCGATGAAGGTGGTGCTGTCGAAGGAGATCCCCATGGCCAGGCCTTCGGGGAGGGTCGGGGCGATCTCCGCCATCTTCGCCTTGACGGCGTGCCCCACCTCGACGGCGTTCGAGCCGCGCTGCTTCTTGATGCCGAACCCGAGCGCGGGACGGCCCATGACCCGGGAGACGCGACGCTTGTCCTCGAGGCCGTCCTCGACGACCGCCACGTCGCGGAGGCGGATCGGCGACTCGGCGCGGCTGGCCACGATGAGCTCGGCGAACTGCTGGACGTCGATCGCCTCCCCCTCGGCCCGGACGTTCATCTCGCGGTCGGCCGTCTCGATGCGGCCGGCGGGGACCTCCACGTGCTGCCTCTGGATGGCGGTGACCAGGTCTTCCGAGGTGATGCCGTACGCCTCCATCTTGCGCGCGTCGGCCCAGACGCGGACGTTGCGCTCCTGGTAGCCGCCCAGCATCACCTCCCCCACGCCGGGGAGCGTCTGGAACTGGTCCTTCAGGACGTTCCGCACGTAGTCGGCGAGCGCCCGGGGGTCCTTGTTGCCGGAGAGGTTCAGCCACATGATCGGCTGGTCCTCCGGGTTGGTCTTGCCGATGGTCGGCGGGTCGATCTCGCGCGGCAGGATGCGCGCCGCCTGGGCGACGCGCGTCTGCACGTCCTGCAGCGCCAGGTCGATGTTGCGCTTCAGGTCGAACTCGACGATGACGGTGGCGCGCCCCTGCTTGCTGGTCGAGGAGATCGACTTGACCCCCTCGATGGTCGTGACGGCGTCCTCGAGCGGCTCGATGACGTCCGATTCCATGACCTCGGGGGAGGCCCCTTCGAGCGTGACCTGCACGTTGATGACCGGGAAGTCGACGTCGGGGTTCTGGCTGACGCCGAGGCGCGCGAAGCCGATCCCCCCGAAGACGATCAGGCCCGCCATCAGCATCCAGGCGAAGACATGGTTGCGGATCGAGATGTCCGAGAGGGTCATGCCGTCTCCGGGCTCATTGCGCGGCTCCCGAGGGACCGGAGGTCACCACCTCCACCGGGGCGCCGTCCTTGAGGATGCTCCCCCCGTCGGTGACCACCTGGGCGCTGGGCTCGAGGCCCGAGGCGATCTCGACGCCGCCGTCCCTGGTCCGCATGCCCAGGCTGACGCGGCGCTCGACCGCCTTGCCGTCCTTCACCTCGAACACCACGAAGCCGCGATCGGTCGACAGCACGGAGCGCTCGGGAATGACCACGGCCCCCTTGTGGCTCTCGACGTCGGCCTTTACCTCGGCGAAGAAGCCGGGCTTCAGGACGCCGCCCGGGTTGTCGACGCGCGCCAGGCACTCGACCATCCGGCTGGTCGGGTCGGCCGTGGACGAGATGTGGAACACGCGCGCGGTGAACTCCCTGCCAGGGCGCCCGGAAGTCGTGAAGCGCACCTCGACGCCGTCGCTCAGGCGGACCGACTCCTGCTCGGAGATGCGGAAGCGGACGTCGAGCGCGCGGGTGTCGACCAGGGTCGCCAGGACCGCGTCGGAGTCGACGTGCTGGCCGGTGGCCACCGTCTTGCTGTTGATCACCCCGGGGACCAGGGGATGGACGACGGAGCGCTTTCGGTCGAGGTCGGCCAGCTCGAACTGCGACCGGGCCTCCGCCACCGAGGCGCTCAGCCCTTCGGCCGACTGGCGGGCGCGCTCGACCTCCTCTTCGGATACCAGCGGGGGGACCTGCTTCAGGAGCTCTTCGCGCCGCTTCAGGTCGGCGATCGCCTGCTGGTGCTGCGTCGTGACCTTGTCGAGATTGGCCTTCGCCCGCTCGGCGAGCATGCGGAAGCGATCGGGATCGATGGTCGCGAGGACGGTGGCCGGCGTGACGGCGTCCCCTTCGCGGAAGCGGACGCTGGCCACGACTCCTTCCACCCCGGCCACGACCTGGACCTGCTCGCGCGCCTCGATCGATCCGACCGCCTCGATGGTGTAGGTGACGTCCTTGATCGTCGCGGGGACGGCCGCGACCCGCATCACGCGCGACGGGGATGCGGCGCCGGCCGGGCCGGAGGGGGCGTTCTTGGGCGCCCCGTCGGCGCCGGCGGAGCAGCCGGTCAAGGCGCCGGTGAGGACGAGAATCATCCCGAGCAGGATGCCGGCGCCCGGGTCCGTGGCGCGCAGAGTGCCGGACGAGGCGCGGCGCGGGGGACTCATGCGCTCGCCACGCGAGGCCGGGCGGGGTGAGCGCCGGCCTCGTGAGAGACGTCCCGCAGCCCGCCGAGGAAGAGCGACGCGACGAGCCGGGCGGCGCCGGTGCGCGGCATGCGGCCGGGCATGGTGCCGGCGTAGAGGTTGTTCATCAGCGCGTAGTGGCAGGCCATGCCGATGAAGGCGCGGGCGGCGGGCAGGGGAGGGACGGGGCGCAGCGCCCCCTCCTCCATGCGGCGGCCCAGGTAGCGGGCGAGCGTCCGGGTGACCTTCAGGATGCGGGCCTCGAAGAAGAGGCGGCTCAGGTCGTGCCCCTCCAGGGCGCTGTAGAGAAGAAGCCGGACGAACTGGGGCTCCTGCTCCGTGTTGCGGATCAGGTTCTCGGCGAGGGCGGCGAGGACCGCCTCGTCGTCGCGCGCGGCGGCCGCGGCGCGGGGAAACGGGTCTCCCGACGCCGCGATGAACCGGTCGATGATCGCGCGGTACAGGGCGGCCTTGTCGGGGAAGAAGCGGAAGATCATCGCTTCGCTGACGCCGGCTTCGCGGGCCAGGGCGCGCGTGGTGGACCCCTCGAATCCGCGGCGGCCGAAGACGGCGACGGCCGACTCGAGGATCTGCTCGCGACGCTTCTCGCCGGTCAGGCGCGCCCGCGGTCTCACGAAGGTCCCTCGTTCAGGTAAGTGAACACTTACAGTCTAGAAGAGGGCCGGCCGGCGCGCAAGGGCTCGCCGGGGGGTTTTTACAACTATTGACAACCGGGATGCACAGTCGCCGCCGGGTCGCGGCGGCCGTCAGTGCGCCGGGGTCCCGACGCGGCCGAGGACGACGGTGACGTTGTCGTCGCCGCCGCGCTCGTTGGCCAGGTCGATGAGGGCGCGCGAGGCGGCTTCGGGGTCGTCGGAATGGGCCAGGAGGGTGTTCAGGATGTCAGCGTCCTCGGCCATGGTGGTCAGGCCGTCGGAGCACAGAAGGAGAATATCGCCGGTCTTCAGGTCGAGCTCCACGAGGTCGGCCTCGACCTCTTCCTGGCTGCCGACGGCGCGGGTCAGGATGTTGCGCGCGGGGTGGTGGCGGGCCTCCTGGCTGCTGAGGGCGCCGGCCCGCACCTGCTCGTTGACCAGGGTGTGGTCGGAGGTCAGCTGGCGGAGCGAGCGGTCGCGCACGACGTAGGCGCGGCTGTCGCCGACCGAGCCGATGTAGGCGCGAGTCCCGGACACGTAGGCGATGACGACCGTGGTCCCCATGCCGCGCATGCTGCTGTCCTTGCGGACGGAGCGGACGATCTCCTGGTTGGCGAGCCGGATGGCGTTCAGGACGCGGCGCGCGGGGATCGGCAGGCTGGCCTCGTCGACGCCGGGGGAGCGGAACGACGCGGGGATGGTCGGCTCCTTGCGCGGGTCGGTGCCGGAGATGTGCCGCTCGATCGACTCGACCGCCAGGCGGGAGGCGACCTCGCCGGCGGCGTGGCCGCCCATGCCGTCCGCCACGATGAACAGGGTGCCGTCCTCGGAAATGGCGAACGAGTCCTCGTTCGACTTGCGGCGGCGGCCGACGTCGGACAGCCCGGCGCTCCGGATGAAAGGCTGCTGCGCGCCGTCCTCGGTCGTGGCCTTAGCCCTGGACACGGGTCCTCTCTTTCCTGGGTGACGCCAGCTCGTCCAGCTTCGCGAGCGCGGGCTCGTTGTTCGGCTCGCGCCCCAGGATCGCCCGCAGCTCGTCGATCGCCTCGCGCTCGTGGCCGGCGTCGGCCAGGGCGAAGGCGAGGTTGAGGCGCGCAAAAGGATACTCCGGATTGGCCTCCAGAGCCTTGCGAAATGCGGCGATCGATTCCTCCCAGCGTTCCAGTTCCCCCAGCCCGACGCCGAGGAGGTTGTGGACGTCGGCGAAATTGGGATTGAAGAGGCTCGCCTGGCGGAAGTCCTCGATCGCCCGCTCGAGGTGCCCTTCGATCAAGGAGCGCATGGCCCGGCGGTAGTGGAAGGCGAAGCTCTCGGGGCGCCTGAGGAAGGTCTCGCGCATCCATTCCTCGGCCTCGCGGGTCGCCCCCTGGGACAGGGCGGCGGCCGCCTTCTGGAACGGCTCCTCGAGGGCGCGCCGGGCCAGGTCGTGCGCCGCCTCGAACTCGCGCAGCGCCTCGTCCTGCTGGCCGGACGACAACAGGAGGAACGCCATCTGCACGCGGGCCTCGAGGTATCCGGGGTGGAGCTGCACGGCGCGGCGGTAGCACTCGATCGCCTCGAGCCGCAGGTCGAAACGGGCGTACAGCGCCCCCATGCGGAAATGCAGGTCGGGGTAATCCGGGGTCAGGGCCAGGGCGTCGCGATACCCCTGCACGGCCGCCTCGACGTTGCTCTGCTCCTCGGAGCGCTCGGCCGCTGCGATGTGCGTCTGGGCCAGGTAGTAGATCGCCATGCGGCGGTCGGCCTCGGGAGTCTCGGGGGCCTGGAGGACGCGGGTCAGGAACTCGATCGCCTGCTTCGACTCCCCCCGGTAATAATGGTAGAGGCCCGACTTCAGCTGGTAGTTGCCGAGGAGGTTGCGTACCGACTTGAGCAGCCGCATCAGTGCGCCTTCTTGCCCGCCTTCTTCGGCGGCTGCGTGCGGACGAGGAACAGGTTGCGCGCCTGGCGCCGCACCAGCTCGGGGATGTTCTTGTCGCCGCAGACGATCTTCAGGTCCCGGTTGCCGAGCCGCGGCAGGAACTGGATGGTCAGCCCCGGCGGAGTCTTCGGGTTGCGCACCAGGGCGTGGACGGTGGCGTAGGCCTTGGTCCAGTCCTTGCGCGTGGCGATCACCCGCAGCATGTCCTCGTGGATATTGCGCATCTTGGCGAAGCTCGAGATCTCGTTGTCGGACAGCTTCGGACTCTTCAGGACCTGGTGAGCCACCATCTTGGCGGTGTCGCGGATGAGGATCGCGCGCTCCTCGGCGCTTCCCTTCATCGCGAGCTGCACGCGCTCGGCCACGTTCATCTTCATGATCTTCTGGAAGGTCGGCGTCTTCTTGAGGGCTTCTTCGTACTGGGCCTCTTCCTCCGCCGTCATGACGGGGGCGTCGGAGCCCTCGGCGGGGACTTCCCCTTCGGCCGGGACGCCCTCGGCCGTTCCTTCGGACGGCATGTCCCCGGGCAGCTCGGGGCCGGACGGCTCGACCGCGGGGGCGGGGCGGACGCGCAGCTGCTCCTTGCCGATGAAGTCGCGTTCGAGCTCGGCGAGGCGCCGTCGGTTGTCGCCGGACAGGTTCGGGTTGCCGCGCAGGATCTCGAGGAGGTGCGGGTTCCTGATGATCCGGACTTCGTTGGTGACGATCAGGTTCAGCGCCTCTTCGGTCCCTTCCGAGGCGGCCGACTCGAGCGTCGCGTCCATGATCGAGGGGTGCGCGATCGCGGCTTCCAGAGCGCCCCCCGTGAGACGCCCCGAGCGGACGAAGTGATCGATCAGGACCGCCTCGCAACCGGGGTCGCGCAGGAGCGGGATGAGCGCCTCGGGGGAGATCGTCGCGAGGCTCCCGGTCGCCGCCTGCACGACCTGGGGGAGCTCGTCGTGCAGCAGGCAGATCTGCGCGTACACCAGGTCCTGCAGCGGCAGCGGCAGCGCCCCGCGGGCGGCGGTCATGCGGATCGCCTCGGGGGCCGTGCCGGAAAGGATTTTTTCAACCAGCGGGTGGCGCGCCCGGGAGGCGGCGGCCAGCGGCTCAGCGGCGCCCACGTGACCCCCGCTCGCCCCTCGGGCAGATGCGCGCGAAATCGTCGACGCGGATGGTGTAGCCGTAAGCCTTCGAGCCGGGGTCGCCCAGGGGCAGGCAGGGGGCGCCGTTGACCGTGACATGGGCGGCCCCCGCGTCGGTGGCGCTGATGCGGACGACGGAGTCGCAGCGCGACTCCTCGGTCTCGCCGGCCTCCATCAGGCGGTTCACCGCCACGCGGCCGTCGCAGACGATCTGCACGAACGTCCGGTCGGTCACCAGGATTTCGACTTTCATGGGCCCGGCATCCGCGCCTCCGGCGTCCGAGGGACGGAATTCCGTGGACCCCGTGGCGCCGCGCTCTCCGGGCCCGGAGGGGACGAGGGTCGGCGGCGAGGGGAGCGGCTCGCGCTGCGGCTCCGGCCGCTGGCGGGGCGTCGGCTCGGTTCGCGCAACGGTCCCCGGGGGTGCGGCAACCAGCCTGCCGTTCGAGGGGGTCGCGCCCGGCGGGACCGTGGTCAGGGCGCCGAGGGTGATGTGCGAGGGCTGGGACATCTCGGGCAGGAGCGCGGACGATCCATCGGGCGGCCCCTGAGCGCCCTGCTGCGTCGCGTCCTGCGACCCATCCTGCGCCCCCTGCCGGGCCCCTTCCTCTGGGGCGGGCCCGGTCGTCGACGGAGGGACGGCTGCGCCGCTGTCGTCCATCCCAGGGTTCTCGGCCGGGTGGGAGGCCGCGGGCGGGGACGGCCTGAGCACGATCAGGAGCAGGAACAGGATTCCGGCCGCGGCGACCAGGGACAGGATCCAGAACAGGGCGCGCGAGGAGTTCTGCCCGGCGCGTTCCGACTTCTTCGACTCGGTCTTCTCGGCGACGATCGCCATCAAGGCGGCGCGCACCGGGTCGGCGGGCGTCGAGGGGGTCGCCGGCGCGGGGGCGCGGTCGGTCCTGGCTTCGGCCGATCGGGACGGGGCGGCATGAGCCGCTGCGGACTGGGGACCTGCCGACGGAGCGCCTGGCGACTGCGCTCTCGCGGGCGGTTCGGCTTGAGCTTTCGTGCCTGCGGCAGGAGCTGCGCCATCTCGAGCGGGAGCCGTCCGGGCGAACGTGATTGCCGGACGGTGCTGCCGCTGCGACGGAGGCGGGTCCGACGGTCTTGCGCCGGCGCGCTTCTGAGGCACGCCGGACGGGCGGTGCATCGAGGGCGAATTGCCGGCCAGGGCGATCCCGGTCCCGGCGGGCTGAGGGCCTGCCTCCTGCAGGTACGTGTTGACCATCGCTTCGCCGTCGATGCCGATGAAGCGGGAGTAGGCCCTGATGAAGCCCTTGTTGAAAAGGCCGCCAGGGAGGACGTCGAACTGGTTCGCCTCGAGCGCCTCGAGATAGCGGATGGCGATCTTGGTGGCTTCCGCGATCTGGCGAAGGGAGATCTCGCGCAGCTCGCGCTCACGCTTCAGGGTCTCGCCGAAACTCGCCATCGGTTCCGCGCCCGCCGCGTCCCAAGTGGTTGGGCCGTCAAGACTTTTGGCCGAAGTCTAATGATAAGGACGGGGTACAGGTTTGTCAAACCAGACCAAGTGTCGTCGTGTCAGCGACTTAGCTCCGTCCACGTCGCTTGGGGCCAATTCACTCGGCTGGATGGGTGCGGGCCTCGACGATCCGGAGCGCGGCCACTTTCACCAGCGTCGGCACCTGCGGCCCGTGGGTCAGCTCTTGGAGCGCTTGCGTCGTAAGCCCCTGAAGGAGGTGCAGCGCCGCCGCGGGGGGCGTCACAGGGTTCTGGACCAGCGCCTTCTGAAGCGACGGGCGCTTCGCGAGACGTGCGTCCTCCGCGAGCGCCTGCAGGACGGCGGGGGGCGTCCCCTTGCCCGAGGCGATGACGAGCGCATCTTCCTCGACGAGGCGCGGGTTCTGCAGGAGCGCGCGGATGACCATCGGATCGTGCGCGCGTCTGAGGATACCGATGACTCCCCGCGTCGCGATGCGAGCCAGGGCGACCTGCTCGCCGAGGGCAAGCTCCTTGATGCGGATGCCGAGCAGGGTCTCGGCCGCGCGGCGGAGCGGGGGCGCCAGAGACGCCTGGTCCGCCGCGCGCGCCAGGTCGCGCCACCAGAGGAACTGGACCAGCCCCATCGCCAGGGGACGCGGGGTCCGCGGGTGGAGCACGATCGCGGCCTTCACTTCGTACGGCTTGAGCCACGCCCGGTTGCGGCCGATCCGGGCGATCTGCGACGCGGTGATGCCGCGGTTCTTCTGCAGGATCAGAAGGACGAGCCCGACGTCCAGGATCGGGTTGGCCAGCGCCCCATCCACGTACGGGAGGGGGGCGCGGTCCAGCTCCATGGCCAGGGTCTGGGCGGAGGCCGTTCGCCCGGCGTCGAACATCGCATCCATGCGCCTTAATTTACGGCCGCGTGCGGGGCGGCGCTAGGACTCGGACACTCTCCCGGCCCGGAATGATGCGGCGCGCGGGGCTGGGGGCGGCGTCCGATGTCTGGACATCCGCGGGGAAACGGCAGTATTCTCAAATGGCTGACGACAGGGGGTTTCACGAACCCGGGAACATCGCGTTCAGGAGTCAAGATGAAAGCCGGCTACACCCGACTGACCGAGCCGCTGGTGCGCGAGAACGGGCGTCTGCGCGCGGCGACCTGGGACGAAGCCCTCGATCGGGCGGCCGCGGGGATCCGCGCGGCGACCCGGAAGCACGGCGGCCGCTCGTTCGGGCTGTTCTCGTGCTCGAAGGCGACGAACGAGGTCAACTACCTGGCGCAGAAGTTTGCGCGGTCGGTGGTCGGGAGCAACAACGTCGATTCCTGCAACCGGACTTGACACGCGCCATCCGTCGTCGGTCTGACGACGGTCTTCGGGGCGGGGGGCGGGACGTCGTCGTATCGCGAGATCGAAGACACGGACCTCATCGTCCTGTGGGGTTCGAACGCGCGCGAGACGCATCCGATCTTCTTCCACCACGTCCTGAAGGGCGTGCGGAAGGGGGCGCGGCTCTACACGATCGACCCGCGGCGGACGGGGTCGGCGGAGTGGTCGGACGCGTGGCTGGGGATCGACGTCGGCTCGGACATCGCGCTGGCGAACGCGATGGGGCGGGAGATCCTGGCGGCCGGCCTGGAGAACCGGGCCTTCATCGCGCGGGCGACGACGGGCTTCGAGGGGTATCGCAAGGCGGTCGAGAAATACACGCTGGACCACGCGGCGAAGATCACCGGCGTGCCGGCGGAGGCGATCCGGGAGCTGGCGCACGCCTACGCGCGCGCGGACCGCGCGGAGATCTGCTGGACGCTGGGGATCACCGAGCACCACAACGCGGTCGACAACGTCCTGGCGATCATCAACCTGGCGCTCCTGACGGGGCACGTGGGGCGCTACGGGTCGGGGCTGAATCCGCTGCGCGGGCAGAACAACGTGCAGGGGGGCGGCGACATGGGGGCGATCCCGAACAAGCTCCCCGGGGGCGTCGACGTCGAGGACGACGCGGGACGCGCGCGGTACCAGCAGGCGTGGGGGGGCGCGGCGATTCCTCCGAAGCGGGGGTGGCACCTGTCGCAGATGTTCGAGGCGATGGGGCGCGGCGAGCTGCGGGCGGTCTACGTCATCGGCGAGAACCCGGCGCAGTCGGAGGCGGACTGCGCGCACACGATGCACCTCCTCGAGAACCTCGACCACCTGGTGGTGCAGGACATCTTCCTGACGAAGACGGCCGAGTACGCGCACGTGGTGCTGCCGGCGGCGGCGTCGTGGTGCGAGTCGGACGGCACGGTGACCAGCAGCGAGCGGCGCGTGCAGCGCGTGCGCAAGGCGCTCGATCCCCCGGGAGGCGCGCGCGACGACATCGCCATCCTGTGCGACCTTGCGGGGCGGCTCGGGCGCCCGTGGGGGAGCCCGACCTCCGAGCAGGTGTGGGATGAGCTGCGCGGCCTGTCGTCGTGGCACAAGGGGATGTCGTACCGGCGGCTCGAGGAGCTGGGAGGGATCCCGTGGCCGTGCCCGGATGAGGGCCACGCCGGGAGCCCGTTCCTGCACGCGCGGCTGTGGAAGGACCCCGTCGAGGGGACGCCCGCGCCGTTCAGCGCGGTCGAGTTCGAGCCTCCGGTCGACGAGCTGACCGAGGAGTATCCGATCCGGCTGACGACGGGGCGGCGCCTCGACTCGTTCAATACCGGCGTGCAGACGGCCGGGTACGCCTCGCCGCTGCGGCGCGGCGAGTCTCTCGACCTGTCGCCCGAGGACCTCGAGCGCTACGGTCTCGGGGATGGGGAGCGCGTGCGCGTCGTGTCGCGCCGCGGCTCCGTGGAGACGCCGGTGCGCCTCGATGCCGGACTGCGGCAGGGGCTCGCCTTCATGACGCTCCACTTCCAGGACGACGTCGCGACCAACCTGTTGACCATCGACGCGACCGACCCGAAGTCCGGGACCGCGGAGTTCAAGGCGACGGCGATCCGTATCGAGCGGCTGAACGGCGCGCGGGCGGCCGGGCCGAAGAAAACGGCGGCGGGCGCGAGGCGAACCGCCGGCGCATCGTCAGCGAAGCGGGCCCTCCGTGCCTCGGCCACGCGCGCGCGGGCCGGCGTCCGGGGGCGGTGAGTGGACCTTCATCTCATACCCGGCGCTGTCGCCACGGCCGAGGAGCGCGCCGCGGTGGACGGAGCGCTCGGGCCTCCGGCGTCCGGCTGGGAAGGGGGCGCCCGGCGATCCGGTCCCGAGGCGCAGGTTGCGCGCGGCGGCATGGAGGCGGCG
>Ga0209382_10002800_pt1 | contig 24864 bp, 20 predicted proteins | sample SoiMetdeltSBSDD5_FD_187599 | JGI IMG/M metagenome (GOLD analysis project Ga0209382, IMG submission 187599) | Bulk soil microbial communities from a Populus tree surrounding site in Tennessee, USA - Soil MetaG P. deltoides SBSDD5 (SPAdes) (version 2) | ecosystem: Environmental > Terrestrial >... | reverse complement strand
GAACAACGAAACGGTTGTAGAGTTGGCGCTGCCGGGCGCAGCAAGCGCCAAATGCGTTGCGGCGCCGGCGAGACCAAGCGGCTGCAAGCTCTCGGTTCCGGCAGATTGCGTGGGAGCAGCCGCCGGAACGTAGACCAGCGCTTGTGCCGCCTGTCCGTTCGGGATCGTGGCAACAACCCGGTTGGTGGACGTATCGATTGCAGTCACCGCATCTCCATTCTCGATTCCAACATAGACGCGCGTGCCGTCGCCGGAAGGCCATATCCCATGCGGCAGGTCGCCGACGGGAATGGTCGCGACTTGCTCGAAATCGGCGGTCCGAAAGGCCTTCACCTGGTTGAGTCCGCCGATCGTGACATAGGCGAACTGGCCGCGCGCGGTCCGTACGAAATTGACGTGGTTGGTGATCGGTCCGGTGTCGAGGACGCGAAGCACCTGGAACGGCGGCTTGGCCGCGAAGACCATCACCTTGCCGACGTCCTTCAGGGTCAGCCAGACCTGGTCGCCATCGGGCGAGGCAGCAATATTGGGGCAGAACGGCGAGACCTGTTTCACGCGCCCAACGATCTCGTGAGTCTCCGTGCTCACCACGACGGTTTCCGGGGTAAAGCTGGAGCACACGTAGCCGTAGCGCCCATCGGGTGAGAAGATGGTCATGCCCGGCCCATTCGGAACCGTGATGCGCGATTTCTCTGCGAAGGTCGCGCCGTCGAGGACGGCGATGTAGTCCTCGCCACGGACCGAAACCCAGACCTCGCTGCCATCCTGGGTAAAGAACGCCTCATGCGGCGAGCGTCCAACATAGGTTGTGTGCTTGACCCGGTTGGTGGCGGTATCGACGAAGGTGACCGAATTGGAGGCGATCGACACCACGGCTAGCGTCTTGCGGTCGGGCGAGAAGCCGAGCCCATGGACGAGAACCTGACCCTTGTAGAGAGGCGACAGGTTCATTGGCTGCGGATCGCCGAGGCGAATGACGCCAAGGTTCTTGTTGGTCGACGGGTCGATCACCGAGACGGTGTTGGAAAACTGCTCGGCGGCGTAGACCCGGTCGCGCCCCCCGACCGGAAAATCCTGCGCGCCGGCCGCAAAGGGCGCTTGGCCGGCGCCCGCGGGCGTGCCGACGAGCATAAGCACGATCGAGAGAAGCAAGCGGCCGCGGTTCATCGGTATCTCCTCATTGGTCAGCGCTGTGATGCAAGGTGGACGCCTCCGCGGGCGAGCTGCCGAACAGCGTGTGCAGGTAGGCGATCTCTTGCCCCTGCTCGACGACGATCGACTGCGCGAGGCGCTTGAGCCTTTCGTCGCGCCCGTATTTCAGCAGTACGAGAGCCATATCCATCGCGCCCTGATGATGCGGAATCATCATCCGCACGAAGTCATGGTCGACGTCACCGCTCGGCACGATCTCCATTGCCTCGTGCATGCGCGAATTCACTTCCGTCATGTCGGAATAGAAGCTCGGTTGAGAGGCAGCTGACGCAGCAACGCACATTGAAAAAGCGCCAGCATGGTCGTGACTCGCCCCCCTGGCGCTGCGGGAGTCCGCCGTGAATGTGATCGCCAGAACGACAGCCGCGACCATGGCGCCGGCCAGACTGGATGCGCCCAATCCGGCGATCAACTTTGCAGGAAGATTCATATCTGCCACCCGGATGCGGTTCAGGGCTTGGGCGCGGCTTGGGCGCTGTCCAGAGCCTATGCGGCGAAGCTACCGCAGGGCGGCTCAGCGCGCGTCCGGCGTCTTGTTGTGTTTGTTTCGATCTTGCCCGAATCTGCCCCGTTATTCGGTGAACTCGGTCGGAGTGGCGCTGCCGTCATCCGCCCTCGATCAATCAGGACAGGCGCGAGCCGGCGGGCCGACCCTCGTGGACTCAACACAAGCCGGCGCCCTGGCCGGGCTTGGGTTATGGTCGCATAGCGATCAGTCTTCCGTGACGTGGTCCTACGCCCCTCACCGTTACGCCTTCAGGAAGACCAGCAGGTCGGCATTGATTGTCTCTGCCTGCGTGGTTGGCATGCCATGGGGGAAGCCCTTGTAGGTTTTCAGCGTCCCGTTCTTCAGTAGCTTTGCCGACAGTGGTGCGGAGTCGGCATAGGGAACGATCTGATCGTCGTCGCCATGCATCACCAGGACCGGCACTGTGATTTTCTTGAGGTCGTCGGTGAAATCGGTCTGCGAGAAGGCGACGATGCCCTCGTAATGTGCCTTCGCGCCACCCATCATGCCCTGCCTCCACCAGTTTTGGATGATCGCCTCCGAGGCTTTCACCCCCGGCCGGTTGAAGCCATAGAAAGGTCCCGCCGGCAGGTCGCGATAGAATTGCGAGCGGTTTGCCGCGAGCTGCGCCTGCAATCCGTCGAACACTTCCTTGGGAAGGCCACCTGGATTGGCCGCTGTCTTCACCATCAGCGGCGGCACCGCACTGATCAGGACCGCCTTCGCCACCCTGCTCTCGCCATGCCGTCCCAGATAGTGAGCCACCTCGCCACCGCCGGTGGAATGGCCAACATGAATGGCATTCTTCAGGTCGAGATGCGCGGTCAGCGCCGCCAGGTCGTCAGCATAGTGATCCATGTCGTGACCGTCGCTCACCTGAGTGGACCGACCGTGGCCTCGGCGGTCATGAGCGATGACACGATAGCCGTGCTTGAGGAAGTACAGCATCTGCGCATCCCAGTCGTCGGCCGACAGCGGCCAGCCATGGCTGAACACGATGGGCTGACCTTTGCCCCAGTCCTTGTAAAGATCTCGGTGCCATCTCGAGTCGTTATCGTGCTCATGGGATGCCTTCCTTCGCCGTTGACTCAACACAAGCCGGCGCCATGGCGGCTTGTGGTGGTGATCGCGTAGCGATCAGTCCGTCGGGCTACCCAACTCGTAGCCGCGCTTTGGCCTCGAATAAAAGGGTCCGGATCGCGGCCAACTACTTTGCCGCCGATGACCACATCATCCGGATTTCTGGTGATGGGCTGATCGTAATGCGAGCCGTAGCCATCCTCAGGAGCTGGGCCGCGCGTCGATTGGGCCAATACAGGGGCGGTGGTGAGCGTCGCAAGCGCCACTGCGCCCACGAGCGTCTTGATAGCAAGGATCTTCATATTGCACATCTCTGTGAAGGGGTTGATGATTTACCTCTCTCAAGTATTCGCAGAAGTGCTTGACCGAGATTGCTCCGCCTTGTGCGAACTTGTGACGTCGTCGACGTGCCGATCGGACGTTGGGTGCCGGCCAGTCAGACTCGACTAAGACAAAGTGCGCGGTCGGCCCCGGGGGAGGAGGAGGCCGACCGCAGTGAGCCCGGTTCGAAGGAGCGAGGAGGATAACCGGGTAAGCCGAATGTATCGATCCTGCTGGAAATGACTTGGTGGATGTTGCTGCGATTGGCCCGTCCTTGCATCAAACCGCGAGGGCGATGACGTCACAACTCGCCATCGTCTCACGCCTCAGGCCTCGGCCGCCCTTGGCCATCGCCTCGGCGATTCGCGTCGCTCTGCGGACGCGCCGCAACGCGTGATGCACGTCCGGCGACCTTGTCGTGGGCCTGCGAGGTCAGTTCCCAGGGAACCTCGACCAGGTACTCGGCGATGAACCACACCTGCAGCTCCCCGGTTCGGATCACGTCCGAGACGATCAGATCGTTGGTGCCGTCGTCGCCTTGCTGGGCTACCCGCGCGGCCGCGTCGTGGGCATCGGTGAGGATCATCTCGTGCGCCTCGAGCAGGCGGGAGAGCATGGCCGGCACCTCCTCGCATCCGTTCGGAGCGCGGCGGATACGCGTGATCTCCGCGGTGTGGCGCGGATCGCCGACCGCAACCCCGCCCAGCGTCTGCACCCGCTCGGCGATCGCGTCGATCAGCTCGAGCTGCTCGCCGGCATGTTTATCGAGCAAGAGGTGAAGCTGGTAGAATGTCGGCCCCCGCATCAGCCAATGATGCTTCTTGTAGAAGGCATAAAGAATTTGCGTATCGGCGAGAATCTGATTGAGCCGCTGGCAGGAGTACATCCGCGCGTCGTACGACAGCCCGAGCGGGAACAGCCGCACGGTACCGAAGGCCTGGATCTCCCGGCCGTGAAGATGGAGGTGCGGCTGACTGCTTGGCGTGGCAGGCTTGGTCGTCGTCATGTTTGGTTCCTTTCATGGAAGCTCGAGAGCGGGCATTTCAGCCCTTTGCACCGGGTCTAGGCGGGTACCACCGGCACCTTCTGCTTGCGCAACGCGCTCATAACCTGCGAATCCAGATTCAAGTGGGCCTTCACCAGCTCCGGCGGGGTCAACGCCATCCAGGTGTCCAGCGACACATCCGCGTAGTAGCTGCTCTTGAACATCTCCAGGAAGCGCAGCGGCGTGGTCCCGGTATTCTCGATGTAATGGCCCATGGCGAAGGGCACGTAGCCGACGTCGCCGGCTCGGTAGTCGAAGGTGCGCGCCTGACCGGAGGCGCCGAACACGCCCATGCGCGCCTGGCCCTCGATGTAATATTGCCATTCGTTGGTGTTGGGGTGCCAATGCAGCTCCCTCATTCCACCCGGATCGACCTCGACCAGCGCTGCGGCGATCGTGGTGCTGGCCGGGAACACGCTGGAATCGCTGATCCGCACCGTTCCGCTTTTTGTCTTGATCGGTTGCTGCGCCATCAGCCGGTGGCTGAAGCTGCGCGGCGCCGCAGTCGCGCCCGCGATCTTGTCGGAGCCGAGCGGTCCGGGCACGGGAGCAGGGAAGATGTAGCGCTCGCTGGGGTCGGGCGTGTGCCCGAACAACGAGGCCGATACTCCGAAATTCTTGCCCAGCACCTCGTTCGGCGTATGCTTGAACCAATCGGTGATCAGGAAGGTGTTGTCCTCATCGAAGTCGCCATCGTCGAACACCAGAAGAAATTCGCAGCCGTCCGGATTGAGGCCCTGGATGGAGTGCGGAATGCCGGCCGGGAAATACCACAGATCCCCAGCCCCGACGTCGTCGACGAAGTTGCGCCCGTCGGCGTCGACGGCCGTGATCCGCGCCGTGCCGTAGAGCATGTAGGCCCACTCGCCAGCCTTGTGCCAATGCAGCTCGCGCACGCCGCCTGCATTCAGCCGCATGTTGACGCCCGCGATGTCCTTGGAGACGCCGAGCTCGCGGGTCGTCACCTGGCGGGTCCAGCCGCCGGTCTCCTGCCGCATGTGCGCATCGGAGAAGGAGAAGCGCAGGTTCGGCAACGTGCCGTGATCGGTCGAGGGCGGCACCAGCAGGTCGGGGTTCTGCCGGTCGAGCGTGAGGTTGCGCGGCCCGGGATCGGTGCCGCCGTGACCGGGGCGGCGGGGCTGCGGTATGGAATCGCCGGTTTGCGCGCTCGCAGCCGTCGCCGCCATCAGCAGGCCTCCGGCAGTTGTCGCCGCCAAGATGTTGCGACGTGTGATGTGATCCATGACGTGGGCTCCGATGCTCCGGGTGCGGCGACGTGCCGTATCCCTCATGTCTCGAGGGGCATGACGATGCAGAAGACGTAGTCGGGGTCGAAGGACGTGCCCGCGGACGGGGGAGCGCAAATGTGGGCTCCTCCATCGGGGGCCGTGACCTTGACGATCTTGTCGAACGGCACGCTGATCCAGCGGCCGTCCTTCATCACCTCATAGTGGTCGGCGACGCTGCGGACCTCGGTCGGACGGCAATCCGCCAGATTGCAGCAAGAGGTCTTGGTGTCCGGCCGCATGAGTTTCGAATAGAACTCGGCGTGCCATCGGTCATGGTCGTGACCGTGGTAACCCTCCTGTGCCGCTGCCGGCACCGGAAAACCGAGCAAAACAAGAAGAATCAGCTGGACGACGACATTCATCGCGGAACTCCCATAAGGCGACGTGCCTGGCCCGAGGTGAACGGCGAGCCGTCGGCAAGCCGTCCGCTGCTTCGGTGAAGTCCATTTGCAGGACGGGTATCTAGCAACGAGCCAGGAAATGGCTTCGCCGGCATTGCGGTGGTTGGCGAGGTTTTGCTGCAAAATCGGGAACACGCTCTCGCCGGCTCGTATCTGCAACGTCAGGACGGCGCAGCAACTGCCCCGCGAAATTTGCCCCCGCGCCTACTCCGCCCTTCGATGTCGAGGAGTCATGCAATCGAGCGCACGACACCACCATCGACGCGCAACGCCGCGCCGGTCGTGGCGGATGCCTGCTGCGAGCAGACGTAGACCACCATGTTGGCCACTTCGTCTACCGTCGCCAGGCGCCGGATCAGCGAGCTCGGACGGTTCCTGGCGATGAATTCCCGTTCGAGCTCCGCTTCCGACAGGCCCTGCTCTCTTGCGAGCTTGGCGAAAAATTCCACCACGCCGTCGGAGCGGGTCGGGCCGGGCAGTACCGCGTTCACCGTCACGCCGCTGCCGGCGACCGACTCCGCCAGTCCGCGCGATAGCGCGAGCTGCGCCGTCTTGGTCACGCCGTAGTGGATCATCTCGACCGGAATGTTGAGGCCCGACTCGCTGGAGATGAAGACGATCCGCCCCCAGCCGCGGCGCACCATCGACGGCAGGTAATGGCGCGACAGGCGGACGCCGCTCATGACATTGGTGTCAAAGAATCGCTGCCAGTCGCCGTCGGTGATGGTGTCGAACGACTGGGGCTCGAAGATTCCGAGATTGTTGACCAAAATGTCGGTCTGGCGCGCGCGTTCAACGAAGGCGGCGACGCCCTCCGGCTGGGACAGATCGGCGGCGATGCCTTCGACTTTCGCTTGCGGCAGGCGTTCCAGGAGCCGCTTCGTCGCGGCGTCCACGGTGCTCTGGCGTCGGCCGTTGATGACGACCGCCGCGCCGGCCTCGGCAAGCCCGTGCGCGATCGCAAGTCCGATTCCGGAAGTCGAACCGGTGATGACGGCATGTCTATTGGTCAGGTCGATTTTCATCCATGTCCTCGCCAATGGTCACGGGCTTCGTTGCTCGAGCTTGGGAGCCGGATCCGCCCTTTCGCGTCGTCGGGAGAGACTGGCGATCAACACCGCCAGGATGCCGGTCAGAAAGATGCCGTCGAAGATCCCGGCGCCACCGATGGAGGCGATCGGCGCTCCTGACCCCCGCAAGCTGCCGAGATTGAGCAGATCCGCCCCGATGAGCGTGCCGAGGCTGCCGCTGATGTAGGCCAGCGGCGCGGCCTGCCGGCGCGACAGCAGCAACGCCACGACAGCCGTGGTCAAGACCGGAACGAACACGGGCAGCGCAATTCCAACGCCCGCAACCGGACGGGCGAGCCAATGGCATATCGCGCTGACGCAGGCGGTGGCCAGAAGGCCCACACCCCACAACCGGTTCTTGATGAGGAGATAGAGCGACATCAGGCCGGGGATGAGGGCGCCACCGACATTGACTGCGATCACGGTTCCGGGCCAGTCGACCACGACCGGCACCACATAGTGGACGCCGAAATAGGTGACTTCCCGTCCCGACAGGAGGTCCTGACCGGGCAGCTCGGCCACCGGGATGTTGATGTAGCTGCCGAGCAGCGAGCCCAGCAGCAACAGCAGGTCGACAGCCGAACCGACACCGATACGCATATAGGCGTAGCGCAGGATGCCCAGCTGGATCAGCAACACCAGCGCGAGGAACACGCCGACCAGGATGGAGAAGAAGGTCGGGTTGAGGGGCAGATAGTGGAGTTGGTTCGAGTACATCGGCATTTCGCCGCGAGCGGCATGCGATGAGCGCTGCTCGCGCTAAACGCCAAGCTCCTCGATCTCGAACAGCGAGAAGAGCGCCGCCGGAGTCACGGTTTCGAGCCCCGCCTCAGTGACGACACCAAGAACGAGGATTGGGACGATCTGGAAGGCGGCGTCCTTACTCCTGGCGGTGGTGAGTTGGTGCCCGCGCACATAGGCTATGGTGGAAACGGCGCAGGCGGTGGGGTCGTGCACCTCGGCGTTGACGGCGTCGACGGCGGTCTGCGCATCCCCCTCGTACAGGGCGACCAACCGCTCCACCTGCGCCTGCGTGTCGCAGACGAGGTGGGTGCCGACCTCGACTTCCTGCGCCTGCGCTGGAAAGCCCAGGAGCAGGAACGGGATCGCCAGTGCGAGCCAGGCTGCGAGGCGCATGGCGGATATCCTCTCAGAGCGCGTCTTGCCGCTGGTGGCGGCGTCCGCGTCGGGCGTTGGCGTTGACGGCGACGGCTGATTGCCTGCTTCGACCGATCAGATCGGATAGCACCGAGATCGCGCCGACCAGCAGCATGAGGAGGTAGGGTTTCATGTTCGGTCCGTTGCTGGGGCTTGTCTGCCCAACGGCGCTCCCGTCGAAGCCACCAAGCGGTGATCGGAATGTAGTGATCAGGCTGGTAACGACTTCGCCGGGATTGCCGTCATTGGGCCGATTTTGCGCCAATCACAAAACAGGCGATGACCGCGGCTCGCTGCACGCGCACCCGAGAATTTCATCCCCGGGCACGGCGTATTGCCGCAAGTGCCCGTAAGCGTCGGCAATCGCGCACAAACATGCCTGGCGGCGGCACCTACATGCCTGGAGCGGGCGACGAGATCACGCGAATGGCGGCTGCCGCAACAGCGCTCCTCGGCGTGAGATCGAGCAAAGAAAGGGTTCTGCAATGATGTTCAACCTGCTGAAGGTCGCGAGCGTGCTCGCGGCCATAGTGTTGGGAAGCGGTGCCGTTGCGACCGATGCGTTGGCGCGTGGCGGTGGCGGCGGGGGTCACATGGGTGGCGGCGGTCACATGGGGGGCGGCGGTCATTTTGGCGGCGGCGGCCATTTCGGCGGTGGATTTGGCGGCGGCCACTTCGGTGGCGCGCGACATTTCGGCGGTGGCGTCGGCGTGCCGTACTACGGCGGTTACGACGACGGCTGCTGGCCGAATTATTACCGTCCGCGCTGGCAATACGACTGCGACTGAGGCCGGCGAATTCCGGTTCTGCGTCGATTACCGCGGAGGCGATATCTCGCTAACGGCATTGCGAAATCAGGTGCCTCCGCGAGGTTTCGCTTGAATGCCGACAAAGGCCGGTGGGCACAGCGACCGGCCTTTGGTTGGATCACCTTGACCTATTCAATCCAGGGACAGCTGCTGGGAAATTGTCCTCAAAATTGCGGACAACGGCTCTCCGAAAACAGGGTTGCGCCGGACCAGTCGAGACGGAGGAAACGGCAGCCGTCTCGGCAGATCGAAAATTCGACAACGACGAGCCAAAGCGCGGCAATGCCGGGCAAGCATCAAGCCGAGCCATCGGTCATTTGATGGGCATGATCGACATGCGCAACCCGACGACAGCCGCATATACGCCTGGCCCGCTGGCGGGTATCTTTCAGGTCCTGGCAGGCAAGAGCATTGGCATACGCTGATGAGCAAGCTCTTCGACCGGTACCGGCCCGAATTGCACTATATGCGCGGCCCCGGCCCGAGGTGGCGGGAGAAGCACGGCCATACCTGCCCATCGCTTGCGACCGATCGTTGCTGATGGCTGTCGTTGGCGTAGTCAAGACTATGTCGAAGAGGTGATTACGCCCGCCGCCGCGGCGTTTTCGGCTGGGTCGAACAGCTCCGATGATCGCCCGGGTGAAGGGGCCTCGATTTCACACCGTACAGTGTTAAAGACCCGGCCGCGCCCAAACGGTTTTGGCGGTCCAGGCCGCGGATGGCGTTAGTCCGCGGAGGGCGATAATCTCAGGAAGGCATGATCCAAGCAAACGGGCACAGCGTTAATGGAGCGTAAGGGGCCCGCTCGGGCAATTGCCCGCGCATACGGTCTTCCTGTTGCGACCGCCGCGGCCGCGACCGCAATTTTCGTTCTCGACACGATTTCCGACGTCGGGGTCGCCGTCGGAATACTCTTCGTCCCCGTTGTGCTGATGGCGGCCCGCTTCTGTCGGGCGCGTGGTGTCGTGCTCGTGTCGTTGGGATGCGCGGCATTGACGGTATTGAGCCACTTCCTCTCTCCTGGTGATCCGTGGACCAGCTTAGCCCTGCTCAACCGCTTCCTGAGTCTAACCGCGCTTGGAATCACGACTTTCCTGGTTGTGAAAAATCAATCGGCAGAGATGGTGCTGAAAGAGCAAGCCAGTCTTCTCGACGTCGCCCACGACGGCGTCTTCGTACGTGACCGGAACGAACTGATCACCTACTGGAATCGTGGCGCCGAGGAGCTGTACGGATGGACGCGCGAGGAGGCGGTCGGCAAGGTATCCCACCAGCTCCTGCACACGGTCTTCCCTGCACCGCTCGAGGAGCTCACCGCAAGGGTGCTGCGGACCGGCCGCTGGGAAGGAGAGCTTGTCCACAGCAGGCGAGACGGAACGCAAGTGGTCGCGGCCAGCCGATGGTCGCTGCAGCAGGATGAGCGGGGGCGCGCGATCGGAACCCTGGAGACCAACAACGACATCACCGAGCGCAAGCGGGCGGACGCAGAGCTGCAGAGGAGCGAGCGGAGATATCGTAACATCTTTCAGACGACGGGCGTGTCGATTTGGGAGGAAGATTTCTCCGAAGTCAGGGCAGCCATCGATGATCTCAAGGCGCAGGGCATTGGCGACTTCCCCCGCTATCTGGCCGAGCAACCGGAATTCGTTCGGCAAGCCATCGCAATGGTGAAGGTCATCGACGTCAACGATGCGACCGTCAAATTGTTCGGAGCGCGGAGCAAGGACGAGCTCTTGGTCTCGCTGCACAAGGTGTTCACGCCGGACACCGAAGCCGTGTTTGCCGGCGAACTGATCGCGATCGCCGAAGGGCGAAACTCCTTCGCTGCGGAGACCGTTCTTCGAACCTTGAGTGATGACAGACTGAATGTACTCTTGACAGTCACGTTTCCGGCGGAGCCGGGGAAATTCGACAGCGTTCTGGTGAGCATCACCGACATCACCGCACGCAAGCTAGCACAGGAAGAACTGGAGCAGGCCCAAGCGGCGCTTGCGCATGTCAGTCGCTTGACGACTTTGGGCGAGCTCGCGGCTTCCATCGCCCACGAGGTCAACCAGCCGCTCGCCGCTGTGGGTGCCAATGCCGATGCTGCCTTGCGCTGGCTCGCTGCCCAACCGCCCGACCTGGAGGAGGCCCGAGAAGCTCTCAGCGGTATCGTCAAGGACAGCCACCGCGCGGGTGAAATCATCAAGCGGATACGTGCTCTGGTCAAGAAGACACCGCCGCAGGACGAGCGGCTGAACATCAACGAGACAATCCGCGACGTGATCGGCCTGACGCGCAGCGAGGTGCAGAAGAATGGCGTTTCGCTACAGACTCATTTTGCCGGCGATCTGCCGCTTGTTTCGGGAGATCGGATCCAGCTGCAGCAAGTGATCCTCAATTTGATCGTCAATGCTATGGAAGCAATGGAGGCAGTTCCGGCAGCGCGGCGCCAGCTGCTGATCGTCACCGAGAAAGATAGCTCGAACGAAGTACTGGTGGCGGTGCGAGATTCGGGCCCGGGGCTGGACCTTGAGAATTTCGATCGGCTTTTCGACGCGTTCTACACCACCAAACCCAATGGAATTGGCATGGGATTGGCGATCAGCCGTTCGATCATTGCGGCCCATGGCGGGCGGCTGTGGACGACGCCGAATATACCGCACGGCGCGGTCTTTCAGTTCACCCTGCCGCCATTCCGGGAGACTGCATCGTGACCCAGCATCCTCCGTCGTCGCGCGATATCAGCAGCACCCCGGATCCGATCGTGTTCGTCGTCGACGACGACGCCTCGTTGCGCGAGGCGCTTGGCCGCCTTTTTCGATCGGTAGGACTGCGGGTCGAGACGTTCGCCTCCGCCACGGAATTGCTGCAGAGCAAGCTTCCCGACACGGCCAGCTGCCTGGTGCTCGACATCAGGTTGCCGGGCGTGAGCGGCCTGGATTTTCAAGCCGAGCTGGCCAAGGCGGGTATTCACATTCCGATCATTTTCATCACCGGCCACGGCGATATCCCGATGTCGGTCAAAGCCATGAAGGCCGGAGCCGTTGATTTCCTGACCAAGCCGTTTCGCGACCAGGACATGTTGGACGCCGTCGCGATGGCGATCGAGCGCGATCGAAAAAGACGCGAAGACGAAAGGGCGGTTGCCGAGCTGCGAGCGCATTTCGAGACGCTGAGCCCGCGCGAGCGGGAGGTGATGGGATTCGTTACGGCCGGACTGATGAACAAACAGGTAGCGGCCGAAATCGGCGTCAGCGAGATCACCGTAAAGATCCATCGGGGCCATACCATGAAGAAAATGGGCGCAAAATCTCTGGCCGAGCTGGTGCGAATGGCCGAGGTGCTCGGAGTGCGTCGCACAAAATCGTAGTGCCTAAACCTATGTATGATTTCGCCGATATCTTTGGCGTTGCACTTTTCCGGATGTATGGTTGCTGCCGGATCTAATTGTCTCTATCTCTTAGACGCACACCGAGGATAGGCCACTTGCAGAAGGTTCCAGTGATTTCGATCATCGACGATGATGAGTCCGTTCGCGCGGCGACGCGAAGCCTGGTGAGGTCTCTCGGATTCACCGCCTTCACGTTTGCGTCGGCCGAGGACTTTTTGCAATCGCCGCGTGCGAGCGACTCGTGGTGCGTCATCACCGACGTGCAAATGCCCGGCCTGAGCGGTGTAGAGTTGCAAAGCCGCTTGCTCGCCCAGGGGCAGCGTACACCGATTATTTTCATCACCGCCTTTCCGGACAAGAGCATCGAGGCCCGCGCCATGAAGGCCGGAGCGATTTGCTTCCTTAGCAAGCCGTTTGAAGGGTCAACCCTGATCAAATGTCTCGATAAGGCGTTGAAGCACCAGAATGGCGGTACTATCGAGCGGCCATAGCGAACGGCTGCTTGGGAGTTGCAGCACGATCGGCTCGGCACATCTTGCATCGCCTGGGAGGTGTCGAGCCATTCATTCGTGCCACTGGCGGGTACAAGGCACCGCGACCGGATGAGCGGAGTGAAATTCGACCAACCTTTCCGCACGTGACTCCGCACATCGCTTCGCTCATGCGTGCTACTTGCTCGATGGATGCCATTGCCATCGTGGGGGCACACAGATAAGCCGCGCAATATGCGCAAGCCTCTCTGCGCAGGCCTGATTGCTCCGCAAATCTGATCCTTCTCTCGAATGAAGCATGCTTTGCGACGGCTGCGGCACCATCGCTCAGCCTCAAAGCACGCGACGCTGCGCGTATAGGCACGAGGACGCCCGGCGCCAGATAAACCAGTCGCGCCAGATTGCCGAATGTCACGCGGTTCTTGCGGTTTTCGGATCTTGCCCGGCATGCCGTGGCGCTACTTAAACCTATGTATAGATGGGTAAAACCAACACGGCAGTCCACGCAAACCTCTGTAGAATGGAGCGGCGGGCGGTTCTCGAACTACCTTGATGTCAGGTTGGGAAGGCCTCTGGCCGAGGCAGTCAACGACTCGAACGTCATAGGTGGAAGCAATGTTGACGAACTTATCGCCCGCGAGCGTTACATCTCGTTTCGACCGGAATGCCCTGCGAACGCCGCAAGCGGCGGTGTTGGTTTCGACGGGCAGACGCGCTTCGTTCGATCGCGGACGCGATGAGCGGACCGATCATCGCCAACGCTCTCGTTTCGATCGCGGATTCGATCATGAGGTTGACGGGTGGTCAGACTGGCCCGCAACGGACTCTATCGAAACCGCGGTAGAGATTTCTCGCCCCGATATCGTGAAGCGTCGTGCGGTGGCTTGGCAGGGTATGGCGGCCGAAATCGTCCAGGCAACGCGACGCGAGAAGATCGGATATCGATTTCGCGCGCCGCTCCACCTGCTGGTCGTCTATGAGCAGGGCGTACGCCTCAATGGAGAAACATTCGTCGAGGGTCTGCCCCGATCGACGCTGCGAGACTGCAAGCGAAAGCTCACCTTCGTGCCGGCTGGGCAGGAATACGTCGAATGGCAGGAGCCGCGCATCCTCAGCCGGACGGCGTATTTCTATTTCGACCCGGCCAGAATGCCGCTGGACGCAGAGGGCGGATCGGTGGAGTTTGCACCGCGGCTGTTCTTCGAAAATGCCGAGCTATGGGAAACGGCGCTCAAGCTGACGGCGCTGATCGAGAGCGGCGGCTTCGACAATCAGCTCTATCTGGAAGCGCTTGGCGTCGTGCTGGCACACGAGCTCGTCCGCCTCAACCAAGGAGCGCGCCGTGTCGAAGCGCCGGTGCGGGGCGGGCTCGCGGCTTGGCAACAGCGGATCGTCACCGCCTATATCGAGGAGCATCTGGCCGAGCCAATACCGCTCGCCACGCTCGCGCAACTCGTTCGCCTGAGCCCGTACTATTTCTGCCGGGCCTTCAAGCAATCCTTCGGCATGCCGCCGCATCGATACCACACCAGCCGTCGCATCGAGCACGCCAAGGCGCTGTTGGCAAAGTCCACGTCCTCGGTGACGGATATCGGAATGACGGTGGGCTTCAGCGAGACGAGCTCTTTCTCCGCCGCCTTTCGAAAGGCAACCGGGCTGACCCCGACGGCCTATCACCGCAGCCTCGGCTGATCGGCAAAGCGAGCAGAAATGTCGAGCGCCCTGGCACCCTGTCGCCGGCATGATCGACGCCGGCAAATCGGGGCAATTCACGCAAGGTCATGTCCGGCGTGTGATTGTTTCGCCGGGCGGCGTACGACGAACTCCAATGCAAAATAAGGTCGAACCGACGATGACACGCATTGTGATGGCCACCACGGCAGCGATTCTCCTGAGCTGCGGCTCTGCCTTTGCGCAAGTCGGCGGGGTTGGCATTTCGCCCGGAACGTCGCCGCTTGGCATGATGTCGCCGCTTGGCATAGGTCCCGGTTCGCCTGTTGCACCGACCGGCATTCCCCTGGGTGCAACGGGGCTTGCGTCGCTCGGCGTAAGCCCGTTGACGTCCGGCACATCGCCGCTAGCGTTGACGGCCAGCAGCACGACGTGTTCCGGAGGTGCGACATCCGGCACGGGAATGTCGACGGCGGGGACATCGGGCTCTACCTCGGTCTTCGACGGCGGCGGCATGGCGGGAACCGCGTCGGGCACTTGTGCCGCGAACGGCAGCAGCTCTTCGACGGCACCTGCGGCGTCGGCCTCATCGCCCACCGGGATGGGTTCCGCGTCATCCGTCGCCCGCGTTGGAATTCCGCTGGGTTCTACCGAGCTGGGAGCCGGAGGTCTCAGCCCCCCATCCGTCGCTCTGACCCCCAATTTGTCGGCGCCCGTTCCGACGCTGGGGACGACCTCTTGCCTGACAACCGGCACGTCTGCGACGAACTCCGCGATTACCGGCACGACTTCGACGAGCGGAATGCCGACGACTTCCGGTTTCTGCTGAACGGCATCTCATGCCCGGGGCCGGACGCAGATGCGACGAAAGATTGCCATTTCCGCCGCTTTGCTGATCGCCGTTCTGGCGATCGGCGGTGGTCTCGCCGCCACGCATCGCTTCCCGTTCGAACGGTCAGCGCCGCCACAACCGGATGCGATACCGACGGTGCCGGTCGTCGCCGGAGTGGTCGCTCAGCATGACGTGCCGATCTATCTGACGGGGGTAGGCACCGTCATCGCCTATAACACCGTGGTCGTGCACAGCCAGATCCAGGGACAGATCCTCAGCATCAACTTCACCGAAGGGCAGTCCGTGCATGCGGGTGACCTCCTCGCACAAATCGATCCAAGTCCCTATCAGGCCCAGCTCGACCAGGTCACCGCCACGCGCGATCGCGATCAGGCCCAGCTTGTGAACGCCCAGGCCAATCTCGCTCGCTACACCCAGCTGGGGGAAAAAGGGTGGGCTACTCCGCAACTGGTCGACACCCAGACGGCGCAAGTGGCGCAGTTGAAGGCTGCCATCAAAGCGGACGAGGCACTCATCGAGGCAGCGAAGGTGCAGCTCGGCTATACGAGGCTGACGTCGCCGATCGATGGAGTGACCGGCATACGACAGGTCGACGTGGGGAATATCATTCATCCCACGGACCCGAATGGGCTCGTGGTCGTTACTCAGATCGAGCCGATTTCGCTGATATTCACGCTCCCGGAGACGGTTCTGCCGCAAATTCAGCAGCAGCAGCGAAAGACCAAAGGGCCGCTCACGGTTCTCGCCTACAGCCAGGACAATACCATCAAGCTGGATGAAGGCACACTCGGCCTCGTCAACAACCAGATCCTGCAGACGACCGGCTCGATCCAGCTCAAGGCGAATTTTCGCAACAAAACGCATCTCCTCTGGCCAGGCGAGCTCGTCAACGCGCGGCTGCTCCTCGATACGCGGCATGACGGCCTGACCGTTCCCGCATCCGTCGTGCAGCAGGGGCCGAAAGGAGCCTACGCGTACGTCATCAATGCCGACAACACGGTCGAGATTCGGCCGGTTACCGTCGCGCAGATCAGCGACGGCCAGGCGCTCATCGATTCCGGCCTCAAGGCCAACGAGCAGGTCGTGGTCGACGGACAGTACAAGCTGCAGCCTGGCACGCAGATCACGATCCTGCACGGCCAGGCGGCCGAGGAAGCCGCGGCACAAAGCAGGCAGCAGGCGCCGATCCCATGAACATTTCAGCGCCGTTCATCCAGCGGCCGATCGCGACCGCGTTGCTGATGGTGGGGCTGTTGGTGTGCGGTCTGGTCGCCTATCCGCTATTGCCGGTGGCGTCGTTGCCAAACGTCAACTATCCGACCCTCCAGGTCACGACGCAGCTGCCGGGCGCCGATCCACAGACGATGGCATCCTCGGTGGCGACCCCGCTCGAATTGCAGTTCGGGCAAATCCCAGGCCTCACCCAGATGACCTCGGCGAGCGCGCTTGGCTTCAGCCAGATCACGCTGCAGTTCGATTTGAGCCGCGCCATCGATGGGGCGGTCAGCGACACGCTGTCGGCGATAAACGCGGCGGCCGCGCAGCTGCCGTTGAATTTGCCGTATCCCCCGACGATCCGAAAGGTCAATCCGGCCGACACACCGATCCTGGTGCTCGGCTTGACCTCGGACAACCTGCCGCTGACTACTGTCGACGCCTACGCGGAAAACATTTTGCTGCAAAAGATCTCGCAGATTTCCGGGGTCGGCCTCGTGGGTATCGGGGGTCAGCAGAAGCCGGCCATCCGCGTACAGGTCGATCCGCAGGCGCTGGCGGCTCGCGGCATCAACCTCGAGGATGTGCGCACGGTGCTCGGCGCAGCAAATGTCGATCTTCCCAAAGGCACGCTCAACAGCCCGCGACAGACCTACACGCTCAACACCAACGATCAGCTGCTCACGGCCGACGAATACGCCGATCTGGTCATCGCCTATAGCAACGGAGCGCCGGTCCGCGTACGCGATGTCGGCCGCGCCATCAGTGCGGCAGAGAACGATCTGATTGCCGGTTGGTTCAACCAGCAGCGGGCAATCATCATGGCGATCCAGCGCCAGCCCGGAGCCAACGTCATCGAGACCGTGGGCCGGATCAAGGCGATGCTGCCGGTGCTCCAGGCCTCAATCCCTCCCGCCATCAAGGTAAATATCATCTCCGATCGCACCGAGACCATCCGCGCCTCTGTGGACGACGTGCAGTTCACGTTGCTGCTCACGGTGGCGCTGGTGGTGATGGTGATCTTCCTGTTCCTGCGTAACTTCTGGGCGACGATCATTCCGGCGGTGACCGTGCCGCTGTCGTTGATCGGCACCTTCGCCGTGCTTTACGAGCTCGGTTACAGCCTCGACAACCTGTCGCTGATGGCCTTGTCGATCGCCGTCGGCTTCGTGGTCGACGACGCCGTCGTCGTGATCGAGAACATCGTACGGCATATGGAGGAAGGCGCCTCGCCGTACGAGGCGTCGCTCAAGGGCGCCGGCGAGATCGGCTTCACCATCGTGTCTATCACGCTGTCGCTGATCGCCGTGTTCATTCCGCTGTTCCTGATGAGCGGCTATGTCGGCTTGCTGTTCCGCGAATTCGCGATCACGGTGAGCGTGTCGCTCGCCCTCTCGCTCCTGATCTCGCTGACGCTCACGCCAATGATGTGCGCGCGCCTGCTCAAGCCGGAGAGCAAGGAGCATGGATGGCTCTATCGGTTCTTCGAACGCGGCTTCGATGGTCTGCTCAACGTCTACGAGGCAGGACTGAAAGTCGTGCTGCGGCACCGCTTCGTCACGCTCATGGGAATGTTCGGCACCATCGCGCTGACCGGATTTCTTTACGTGATCATTCCCAAGGGTTTCTTTCCCGAGCAGGACACCGGATTGATCATCGGCCTCTCCGAGGCGGCGCAGGATATCTCCTTCCAGGGGATGGCGGAACGCCAGCAAGCGTTGATCAATGCCGTGCTGCGGGATCCGGCGGTCGCTTCAATCGGTTCGGCGGTGGGTGCCGGCGGCGGCAATACCACCGTCAACAACGGCCGCGTATTCATTGCACTCAAGCCAAAGAACCAGCGCCCCGGAGTCGACCAGGTGATCGCGCGGCTACGGACCAACCTCGCCAAGATCCAGGGGATCACGCTCTATATGCAGGCCGCCCAGGACATCACCATCGGCGGGCGGGTGTCGAAGACCCTGTATCAGTACACATTGGCCGACGCCGATCCCGGCGAGCTCAATCATTGGGCGGCGCTTTTCCTCGACAGGATCAAGACCATCCCGGGCATCACCGACGTCGCCACCGATCAACAAAATGCCGCGCCGCTGCTCGACATCACCATCAAGCGCGACGTCGCCTCAAGCTTCGGCATCCTGCCCTCCGCCGTCGACAATACGCTCGATGACGCTTTCGGCCAGCGCATCGTCTCTACGATGTTTACCACGCTCAATCAGTACCATGTCGTCCTGGAGGTCGACCCTAAGTTCCAGTATGGGCCGGAAGCGCTCAACGGCATCTATGTTAAGTCATCGAGCGGTCAGCAGGTACCGTTGTCCACGCTGGTCGACACCGTCGTGAAGGTGGCGCCGCTCGTCGTCAACCATCAGGGCCAGTTCCCGTCGGTGACGATCTCATTCAATCTCGAGCCGGGCACCGCGATCGGTCAGGCGGTCAGCGCCATCCAGCAGGTTGAAAAAGAGCTGGGCAAGCCGCTCTCGCTGCAGACGAGCTTTCAGGGCAACGCCCAGGCATACGGAGCGGCGCTGGCGAGCACGCCGATCCTCATCGTCGCAGCGCTCTTTGTCATTTATCTCATCCTCGGTGTGCTCTACGAGAGCTTGATCCATCCGATCACCATCATCTCGACGCTGCCGTCGGCCGGCCTCGGCGCGCTGTTGCTGCTGATGGCGGTTCAGTACGATCTGAGCGTGATCGCGATCGTCGGCATCATTCTGCTCATCGGCATCGTCAAGAAGAACGGGATCATGCTGGTCGATTTTGCCTTGCACGTCGAACATAACGAGGGCTTGACGGCCGAGGAATCGATCTACCGGGCCTGCGTGCTGCGCTTCCGGCCGATCTTGATGACCACGATGGCGGCGCTGCTCGGTGGTGTGCCGATGATGCTGGGCAGCGGGGTCGGCTCGGAGCTTCGCCAGCCGCTGGGTTACGCCATCGTCGGCGGCCTCGCCTTGTCGCAGATTATGACGCTCTATACGACCCCGGTCGTCTATCTCTACCTCGATCGGCTGCAGAGCTGGATCATGCGGCGCAAGGGCGCGTCCGCGGCCTCCGGAGATCCCGCCGCACTGCCTGCCGAATGAATGGCGGTGCCGAGCGACGCGTCCGATCCAAACAAAGCGCCGCCAGGGTCCGAGACGGAGACTGCTTTCGGATGTGGTGCGACCTCCTAGAGCCTCGAGTGAGGCCCGATTGAGGCGTTTGCCGCAACACTCAAACAAATGCAGCAATCGAGGCAAAACCATTGCTCCGCAAAGAAATACATCCGACTGAGAAGAATCGTAAACGCTGCTGCCAAAGCGGAGCTAACAGCCGCGGGGTCATCGCAGGCAGCAACTCCAACCTTGTTTGATCATGCTGACGAACGGAAACGGTCGAGATACCGCCGAGCAACTGGTCTTGGAGGCCCCTCAGCGGCCGTCCGGTCCGGCCCCGGCTCGAACGCCGGCAGCCGAGGACAACGACCGCGGCCCACACCCTAACGATGCCGTCGAGGCGAGAGGCCCTGCGACGCCGGATCGCCGGTCGGACGGCACGGATTCACCGGCCGACCAGCCGGACCTGAAACAGCAGGCCGGAGACCACAACGGGGACGAAGCTCACAGGAACCTTCTGCGGCGCCATCCGATCGCCGTCGTCATCGGCGCGGCCCTGCTCGCCGCGGCCGTCGCCGGTGGGTATCTCTATTGGGATTACGCCGGACACTTCGAGTCCACCGACGACGCCTTCATCGAGGCGCGTCAGTTCGCGGTTGCGCCGAAGGTGACAGGCTACATCACCGCAGTGCCGGTGACGGATAACCAGCATGTTGTCACCGGCGACGTGATCGCGCGCATCGACGACCGCGATTACCGCATCGCGCTCGAGCAAGCGCAGGCGCAGGTCGCCGCCGCAATCGCCAACATCCAGAACATCGACGCCCAGATCGCGGTGCAGCAGGCGCAAGTCAGCGCGAGCCAGGCGCAGGTGGAGCAAGCGCAGGCCGCGCTGACCTTCGCGCAGCAGCAGGCGGCGCGCTATCAGGACCTGGCCGCGCGCGAGGTCGGAACTGTGCAGATGGCCGAGCAGACGGCATCGACGCTGCGCCAGGACCAGGCCGCGGTCAAGAATGCGCAGGCGGCCCTGGCGGTCGCCCAGCGCCAAATCGACTCGCTCAAAGCGCAGCGCAGCGGCGCCGAGGCGAGCCTCGCACAAGCCAACGCCCAGCACGACCAGGCGCAGCTCAACCTCTCCTACACGACAGTGACGGCGGCGCAGGCCGGACGCGTCGTCAATCTCACGACCGCCGTCGGCCAATTCGCCCAGGCCGGCACCAACCTCACCATGTTCGTGCCCGACGAGATCTGGGTAACGGCGAACTTCAAGGAGACGCAGCTTGCGTCGATGCGGCCCGGCCAGCCGGTGACCCTGCGCATCGACGCTTACCCGGCCCGCCTCATCCTCGGCCATGTCGCCAGCATCCAGCCCGGATCGGGCACGGCGTTCTCGCTGCTCCCGGCCGAGAACGCCACCGGCAACTACGTCAAGATCGTGCAGCGCGTGCCGGTCAAGCTCGTGATGGACGATCCGCCGAGCGATGTCGCGCTGGGCCCCGGCATGTCGGTGGTGCCGACCGTGCGGGTCGAGCCCAAACCCTCGCTCTACGAGCGGCTGACGGGGCGAACATGAGCGCCGGCGCCGCGGCCGGAACCGGCGGGTTCGCTCCGGCGGGCACCGCCGCCGCGGCCGCCAATCCATGGCTGATCGCAGTGCTGGTCTCGGTCGGGACCTTCATGGAGGTGCTCGACACCACCATCGCCAACGTCGCGCTGCCCTACATCGCCGGCGGGCTGGCGGTTAGCGCCGACGAGGCGTCCTGGGTGATCACGACTTATCTCGTCGCCAACGCCGTCGTTCTCACGGCCAGCAGCTTTCTGGCCAGGACGTTCGGCCGCAAGTCCTTCTATCTCACCTGTATCGCGCTGTTCACCGTGAGCTCGCTGCTTTGCGCCTTCGCCTGGAACATCCAGTCGCTGCTGCTTTTCCGCGTGCTGCAGGGCCTCGGCGGCGGCGGCATGGTGCCGGTCTCGCAATCGATCCTAGCGGATACCTTCCCGCCGGCGAAACGCGGGCAAGCCTTCGCGCTGTTCGGGGTCGCGGTCGTCGTCGCCCCGGTGGTGGGGCCGACGCTGGGCGGCTGGCTGTCGGACAATTACGGATGGGAATGGTGCTTCCTGATCAACGCGCCGGTCGGGCTGCTGTCGATGACGTTCGCCGGGCTGATGCTGCGGGAGCCCGCGGCGGCGGTCGCGGAACGCAAGCGGCTCAAGGCAGAGGGGGTTCGCTTCGATCTCGTCGGCTTTCTGCTGGTCGCAACCTTCTTGGGCGCGCTCGAAGTCGTGCTGGACCGCGGCCAGGAGGACGATTGGTTCGGGTCGAAGTTCATTATCACGTTCGCGGTCATTTGCGGTCTGGCGTTCGTGCTCATGATTCCGTGGGAGATCACCCGCCGCAATCCGGTCGTCGACATGCGAATGCTGGCCACGCGCCAGTTCGGATCCTGCTTCATCGTCATGCTGGCGACCGGCGCCATCCTGCTGGCGACGACCCAGTTCCTGCCCCAGCTCGTTCAGAACGAATTCGGCTATACGGCAACCTGGGCCGGCTTGGTTCTCTCGCCGGGCGGTCTCGTCACCATGGCGATGATGTTCGTCGTCGGCCGCCTGACGGGCCACGTCCAACCGAAGTATCTCATTGCCACGGGCGCAACCATTGTCGCCCTCTCGATGTACGATCTCACCAACCTCTACGGCGATGTCAACTTTGAGTTTTTTGCGTGGTCGCGCATGTTCCTCGGCGTCGGCCTGCCGCTGATCTTCATTCCCATCATCACCGCGTCCTATGAGGGCATTCCGCCCGGCAAGATCGACCAGGCCTCGGCGCTCATGAACGCGGCGCGCAATATTGGCGGTTCGATCGGCATATCGCTCGCCGTCAACGTGCTGGCATTCCGGGAGCAGTTCCATCAGAGCCGGCTCGCCGAGCACGTCGTTCCCTCCAGTATTCAGTACCAACAGACGCTGCAAAAGGTGACCGACTATTTCGCGGCCCAGGGCAGCTCCATGGCGCAAGCCCAGCAGCAGGCCTTCGCCTGGATCGGAGAGCAGGTGCAAACGCAGGCCGCGCTGCTGGCCTATATCGACGTGTTCTGGACCTTGATGCTGATCTCGGCCGCGACCGTGCCGCTCGCGCTCGTCCTGCGTAAAGTCAAGCTCGGGACTGGAGCCCCGGGGACACGCTGACGATCGGAATGGCGAGTCGCGAAGTCGCAGCCCTTGTCAGCGCCCGACCTTTGGATGAGCGGGGATGAGGAGCATGGTGGATCGGTCGGGTTAAATGATCAGATGATCCGAAAAGTCGGGCAGAAGCCGACGCTCGGCCAGCTAGTGCTGCTTCGCCGGCAATGTGAAGCTGAAGCGAGCGCCGCCATAGGCAGATTCATTGTCGGCACGAATGCCTCCACCATGCGCCTCGATGATGGAGCGTGAAATGCGCAGGCCCAGTCCCATGCCGGCCTCCCGGGTCGTGAAAAAGCTGTCAAAGAGGCGATCGAGATGCTTCGGCTCGATGCCGGGGCCGCTGTCTTCGAGAGTGCAGCACAGGGTGTCCGGATCGGAGAGTGTGGTTCGAATGACAAGCGTCCGGCGCGTAGTTCCCATCTGCACCATCGCCTGGATCGCGTTGACCGTCAGGTTGACAAACACCTGTTGAAGTTGCGTGCGATCCCCGAGCACTTTCGGCGCCGCCGGGTTGGAGTGATGCGTGACCATCAGCCCATGTGATTGGACTTCGTGCCGGAGAAACAGCAGGGCCTCGCGGATGACCTCGTCGACCGACAGTAATGTCTGTTCGGGTGCCTGCCGCGTCGCCATCGTTCGAACACGCGCTATGATCTCGGCAGCTCGTCGCGCGTCGTTGATGACGCACTGGGTCATTTCGCGCACTTCCGCCAGATCCGGCTCGGAGCGACCGAGCAAACGTAGGCTCGCCTCGCCGTTGGTTGCAATGGCGGCAAGCGGCTGATTGACCTCGTGGGCAATGGAGGCGGTCAACTCGCCGAGCATTGACATGCGCGCGGCGTGCGCAAAGTCTGCCTGCACGCGCTGAAGCATGTCCCGCGCTTGCACTCGCTCCGTGATGTCGATGAGGCCAACCAAGCTTATGTCCGGATCGGTGATAAGCCCAGGCCGTGTCGCCGTCTTGAGCACGTCGATGATGCGGCCGTCCAGCGTCGTGATTTTGGTTTCCTCCTGGTGCATCGGTTCGCCGCGCCAGCGACTTTCCAGACCGCGCCGAAACGCATCGGGACTATAGTAGCGCGCGAGCGATCCCAGAATCTCGCTCGCATTGCGCCCGCCCAACATCTCGATCGCGCGTTCATTGACTTCCTCGATCCTGTCCGCATTCATAAGCTGTTGCAGAACATCCGGATACTGATCGATATACGGGCCAAGCTCGGTCACGCCTTCCGCACGCAAGCCGTTAAGCAGCTCGACCAGCTTGCTCGCGTTCAGCTGCAAAAGAGCGATCGGCATGTGCTGAAACAGATGCCGATACCGTTGCTCGCTGATCCGCAGCGCTTCTTCCGACTTCTTGCGAGCGGTGATATCCATTACGGCGCCCACGAACTGCAGTTCGGCTGATTTATCCGTTACGGCATGGGCCACCACATTGAGATGCTTGACTGATCCGTCCGGCATCAGTAGCCGATGCTCAAAATCGAATGCCTCTTTGTGGGTCGTTGCACGTTTGATTACCTGCCGAACAAGCGCCATGTCGTCCGGATGCGCCCGGTTCAGCACCATTTCGATCGTGGCCCGGGTCGCCGGATCATACTCGAATATTCTGTAGCTCTCCTCCGACCAGAGAATCTCTCCGCTCGAGACGTTCCAGCCAAAACTACCGGTATGGCTAAGTCGCTGCGCTTCCGCCAAATAGGTCTCGCTGATTTTCAGCGCGGCATTAAGCTTCTCAAGTTCCCGCACCTTGTCTTCCAAATCAGCACGTGACCGCCGAAGAGACTCGGCTGTGTTTCTTTGCGCAGCCATCAGTCCAACGACAAAAAGGCCTGCCATCCCGAACAAGGCAAATGCGCGGTATATTCTTAAGCATCAAATTGACAGAATGGATCGGAGCTAGAAAAAAGTAGTCGAAGGCCAAGATCGATAACGCGGTCGCAGCCACACCCGGGCCGACGCCGCCGAACCATGCGGCGAATATGATGGCGCAAAGAAACAAGAATAAGGTCGGAAATGCTTCCAGGTAGGTTTCCAGCAGAAGGTTGGCGATGACCGCCGCGCTGACTCCCAGAAGGGCAATT
>Ga0209382_10002799_pt1 | contig 24868 bp, 20 predicted proteins | sample SoiMetdeltSBSDD5_FD_187599 | JGI IMG/M metagenome (GOLD analysis project Ga0209382, IMG submission 187599) | Bulk soil microbial communities from a Populus tree surrounding site in Tennessee, USA - Soil MetaG P. deltoides SBSDD5 (SPAdes) (version 2) | ecosystem: Environmental > Terrestrial >... | reverse complement strand
GCCGGCACCATGTCGACGTGCAACCACCGCTGCTTCCGGTCGAGCCGAATGACGCCGACGCCGCGCTCGTCGAACTGACGGCGCGATGCACGCAAGCGATCGAGACCGCGATCCGGAGGACGCCGGAGCAATGGCTGTGGGCTCACGACCGCTGGCGGACTCGTCCTCCCTCCGCTACCTCCCTGTGATGCGCCTGGCTGGGGCGCTCCTGACGCTCGCCCTCGGGGTCTCGACGGCTTACGCCCTCGACGTGGGCCTGGAACCCTATCGTGAGGCCCGCCAGACTGGGGCTCTGGGTGTGGTGGCGGGTCGGGTCTACGCAGAGGCCCGGACGGCCGATGGACAGCCCCGTCCCATGGCCGGCGCCACGGTGAGCCTGGTCCCACGCTCGCCAGGCCTGGAGGCGCGGCTCCAGCGGCTGAAAGCCGAGTCGCGGGACTCCCCGAACGGTTTCACGGCCGCGGTGCCCGCCATGCGGAAGGCCCAGGAAGCCTACGAGCGCGAGCTGCTGGAGGCCGGCGTGCCGGATCTGGCGATGCGCATCGCAGTCGATGGGGAGGGGCGCTTCCGCCTCGACGACGTCCCTGCCGGGGCCTGGCTGATGCTCGCCTGGCACAGCTCGCCGGTCGACGTGTCGGCCCCCAAGGGGAAACCGAAGGAACGGCGTCAGTACCAGCCGCAGACCCGCCTGCAGGGCTACCAGTCCGTCACGGTGTGGCTGCGAGAGATCACGGTGACGGGCGCGGCTACGGCCAGCCTCGACCTGACCGATCGGAACGGATGGTTCAGGGGCGTGATCGAGGAGCGTGTGCTGGACGTCGGCCGCTGAGCCGACCTCCAGCACACGTTCGCGCTACTTCTTCGTCTCGTCCTGCTTGGAAGTCTCGGCCTTGCCGGTGCCGGCGGCGGGCTTCTTCGCGGCCCGGACCATCACCGAGTCGGCGACGTGCTTGCCTTCCTGGTCGTGATAGCGCACGAGAACCGCATCGCCGGCCGCGAGGTCGACGGCGCTGATGTTCTTGCCGGCCTTGCGGACTTTCGTCTTGGCATCCACCGCAAACGTCCACTCCGCATCCTTGCCGCCCTTGGCCTTCCCCGACACGACGAGGCTGTCGGCTCCGGTCGTCCGGACAGTCCCGCTCGCGCTTTGAACCGCCGCCTTCTTGGCCTCGACCGGCTTGTCGGTCTTCTTCTCTTCCTTGGCCGGCATGCTGCTCGACCCCTGCGCCGCCGCGAGACCAGCCATTCCGGAGACGAGCGCCACACCGATAATCAGAGCGATGAGCTTCTTCACGGGCCCTCCTCGATCTGTGCCGTGTTGGGTTCCTGGCCGGCTCCTTCCACGGATGGCCGGCCGCCGCCGGGGTCTCTTACCCCCTCTAACATCCCATCAAGAAAGCCTGAAAGGTTTCCACCTCCTTAGACGGTCTCGCCGGTACCGCCTTGGTTGACCGGCCCTTGCCCGTCATGGTAAGAAATAGCCAGGCTTTCCGGCAAATATGGCGATTCAGGGCCGTTTCATCCCTGCAGTTGTGAGTTTCCTCATCCTTTTCGGATCAGGCGCGTCCGCGTGCCTTGCTTTCGAGTCGTTCTGGCCGGACGGCATGGGTGCCGGAGCCACCGAAATGGCCGCGCTGCCGCAAACGACCGACGATGCCTTCCGTCCCGACCTACTCGTTGAACAGCTGGTCGACGGAGCCAGTTCCGTGGCGGAGCAGGAGGCGGCGAGCGAGATCAACCCCTCCGGGATCGATCCGTGGGCCGAGGCGTTCGCCGAGTCGAGCCGGGCCGCGGTCGCCTCCCGAGCGCCGGCATACCCGGTCGCCATCAACTCCCAGGTTCAGCACTTCCTCGATCGCTTCACGGGCGCCCGTCGCGAGGTTGTCAACCTCTGGGTCGGACGTGCCGGACGGTACCTGTCGATGATCCGTGGCGTCCTCAAGAGCCGAGGCCTGCCCGAAGAGCTCGCCTATACCGCGATGATCGAGAGCGGCTTCAACCCTCTGGCAGTGTCGCGGGTCGGCGCCAAGGGGATGTGGCAGTTCATGGCAGGGACGGCGCGCCGCTACGGGCTCCGGGTCGACCCATGGATCGACGAGCGGCTGGATCCGGAAAAGTCCACGGTCGCCGCCGCGTCTTATTTGCGCGATCTCTATGCGATGTTCGGATCGTGGGCCCTGGCCCAGGCTGCGTACAACGCCGGTGAGATGAAGGTGTCCCGGGCGATACAGGCGACGGGCTCTTCCGATTTCTGGATGCTGGCCAAGACCAACCACCTGCAAACCGAGACCAAGGAGTTCGTGCCGGCGATCCACGCCGCCACGCTGATCGCCCAGGATCCGGCCCGGTATGGCTTCGAGTTCAACGACGATCGTCCGGTAGTGGTCGACACTGTCGTCGTGCCCGCCTCGACGGATCTCCGGCGCCTCGCTCCGCGGGCCGGCCTCTCGCTGGACGCGCTCCGAGCGCTGAACCCGGCCCTGGTACGGGGAGTCACCCCGCCCGGGAACTCCTGGCGGCTGAAGGTCCCGGCCGGGACGGTCTCCAACGTCCAGTCGGCGCTGGCGGCGACGCCAAAGAGCGGAACGGTGACAGCGCCGGCACGGCATGCCAGCAAGCGGTCCATCGCACCCGGTCACGGCATCCACGTGGTACAGCCGAGGGACACGGTGGGCTCGATCGCGAAACGGTACGGCGTCTCGGTGGCCGATGTGCTGCGCTGGAACAGCCTCGAGGAGCAGGCCCGGATCCGCCCCGGGGACCGGCTCCGGATCACCGAGGTGCGTACCTCCCTGTCCGACGGGCAGGGCGGATTCCGTTGAAGGTCGAAGTTCGACTCTTCGCCACGCTGACGTTGTTCCTGCCGCAGGCCAGCCACGACGGAACGGTCACCCTCGACGTTCCCACCGACAGTACCGTGCACGACGTCCTCGAGCACCTCGGCGTCCCCGCCGAGGTCGAACGGGTGGCGCTGATCAACGGAGGCGACGCTACGCCGGACCGAACTCTCCGTCCCGGCGACGTCCTGATCGTCTTTCCTCCGCTCGCCGGCGGCAACTAGCCAGCGTCGCGCATCCGGCCGGAGCGGCGAAGGTCAGAGTAGACTCTTCTGGCCGGCGCGGTGCGTACTTACAACGCTTCCTTGGGGGGCGTTCGTCCTCTCGTGTGGTGTGGCTTCCGGCGATTTATCCGGTGGCTTTGGGCACAGTCCGGGCACAGGAGCAGTCGGAGCGCGATCCAAATAAGCACCAGGGAAAAGGCGGGCGCCGACGAACCGCCACAGGTCCGCGGCCGAGGCTTACGCTCGCCGCGCCGTCGGGTGCGGCATCAGTCGTCCTCACGGTCGAGCACATACGGCGCCGGGGGGTCCTGGAAGTACATCACGATACCGATGCAGCCCCAGGCGACGAGCCAGCTGGCTAAGGCGACCCCCACCATGCGTCGCACCGGCCGTTCCTTGACGGTCGTCGCGCGGACGGGGACTGTCTCACGCACGACCGGGTCCGAAGACGGATCCTGGACACCGGACTGCGGGGCATTCAGAGTCCTTACGTGCATGCTCTGTCTCCCAATCCCAAGGTTGTCTTGTCGACGCGGCGACGGCCCCGTTGTAGCTGAGGTACCTACCTGTGGCCAACAAATTTCGTACCCAGCAGCGACCGTTGTCACCCCACGGGCCAGAAATAGCTGTTACAAAAGGTCGAGGGGCGGGACCGACCCAGCGCCGATCGCGATAGCCGGCCACGGCGGGCGGGCGCTGGTGCAGCGATGGCCAAGAGGCCCTGATTGCGTCTAGAGGAGATCGCGAGCCTGCCGCTGCGCCCTCAGGGGGCGTAACTCGGGTCAGCTACCTACCGCCGCAGCCGGGGCCGTGGGCCTCGAGACGGCCATCAATGCGTTCCTGGTCGGAAGGCGCCTAACAATGCAGAGCGCGCTGGCGACTCTCAATGCGCCCGCGCCGGGTATCCGACCTGACGTCTCCGCACGGCCTATTCGTCGCGACGTAGCCGCTGAGCTTCTCGTGCGGGTCTCACCACCATAAAAGGAACAGCGACAGCAGAACCATGATCGAGACAACCGCCAGGATGTTATCGACCCTGTACCCCACATACACCAATCCGTCACGACGACGAGGGTCGACGTATCCGAAAAGCACGACAGACACAAAGACCATTATCGCGGCAATCCCCAGAACATCACCGACATCGACCTGCATACGTAGCAGTAAAGGCCGCGGGGATGCTGGTGGTCAATGTACCGAAAGAGCTACGAAGGCGCGTCACGCCTCGATGACGCCTAGGTCTTTGATGTCCTCGCGGCGCTGATTCCGCGCGCGCTGCGAACACGCGGCCCCGCGCTGCCGGACGCTCACGCCGGACGTACAGCCGTCCACCCTCTGGAGCTCCGGCGCTGGTGCCCGGAGCTCAATCGCTGTGACGATCTTCGTTTCAAACCCGCGAATGGGCCTCCTCCTAGGCCAACGGATACATGAGTTCGCCAGGACGTGGCGGAGTGCCACCGCGCGCGGGGTATGCTGGTATCCTGCTGCATGATCTGCGGCGGTCGGGGGTGAGAGCGATGGTCAGAGGGCAGTCTGGGCACAATCAGGCCCCGAAGGTCGCCGGGCTGAATCGACAAGTACCGAATAACTAAGTCTGGAAGCGTCTAGGAACCCGGTGGGCCTCCCGGACTTCAAATCCGGTGTCCAGCTCTAGACAAGCTGGAGGTGGGTTCGACTCCCACACGCTTCCGCCACCGGGACACGAGGACGATGGCCAAGCACCAGAGCAAGGCGAGCGACAGGACGAGGCCCGGCCGGAGCCGGAGTCTCAAGCTCGGCGCGACCGTTTCGGCGGTGGTGGTCGTGGCCGGGCTCATCGGCTGGTTCGCGTACCGGGCCGCCGCCGACCTGCCCGGCGAGAAGCTGCCAGACCTCGGCAACGAGCACATCGAGACGGCGTCGGAGTCGCACGTGCCCTACAACTCCGACCCTCCGACCTCCGGTCCGCACTTGCCGTACATCGCCCCCTGGGGTGTGCACACCCGGCCGATTCCGCCCGAGCTGCAGGTGCACAATCTCGAGGACGGTGGCGTGATGGTGCAGTACAACTGCACGTGCCCGGAGCTGGTCGACAGGCTGCGCGGCGTCGTCGGCCGCTACGACAAGCAGGTCGTCCTCGCCCCGTATCCCGGCATGAAGTCGCGCATCGCGCTCACGGCGTGGACGCGCATCGACCGCCTCGAGGAGTTCGACGAGAAACGGATCAGCCGGTTCATCGACTCCTACCGTGGTATCGACCATCACAAGAGGTAGGCTGGCCATGGTGGCGTCGATGCTGGCTCTCGGCGCGTGCGGTGGCCCGCACATCTCGCCGCTGGCGCCGCCGCCGTATCGTGCGGAGATCCCCGCCGCTTACGGACGCACCTGGAGCGCGATCGTCAAGGCGCTCGCTCGCGAGAACCTGCCGTTGCGCGCCGTGGCGCGGGACTCGGGGGTGATCGCCTCCGACGACTTCGTCACGCCGATCGGCTTCTGGGCCGACTGCGGCACCGTTGGCGGCGACCGGCTCGAGGGAGAGGCGCTGGTGTCGTTCACCCTGTTCGCCGAGGCCGAGGGCGCCGGTAACACGCTGCTGCAGGTCAACGCCAAGATGCGTACCCAGGCCCACCGCAAGGGCCCCTCGGGGAAGCTCCGGCCACTGCCCGTGTATCCCTGCGCCTCGACCGGGCGCTTCGAGGCGAGCCTGGTGGACCGCGTGCGCGAGCTGGTGAGGGAGTAACGCGATGCCGTCGCGTCTGGCCGACCTCATCCGTCGCGCGCGCCGGCTCGCCTCGGAGCGCGACCGCTTGATCGAGGCGCTGGCCACCGACTGGACGCGAGCGCTGCGCGGCCAGCGGCTGTCGGCGTCCGACCTCGACGAGCTGTGGGCGGGACTGACCGAGGAGGCCGTGCGACGGGGCGGCGGCGCCCCCGATGGGCGATGGACGGCCCAGGCCTGGCGTACCGAAGCCCAGGAGGTCATCTCCCGCGTGCGCGCCAAGGTCGAGGCGGCGCTCCGTGAGCGCTGACCAGGCCACACTGCGCGGCTTGCCGTCGGTGGACCAGCTCGTAGGCGTCCTCGGCGGGCGACCCGAGTTGGCCGGCATGCCCCGCCCGCGCCTCACCGCGATGGCGCGCGAGACCCTGGACGCCGAGCGGCGCCGCTTGCTGGCGCACTCCGGAGTCCCCGCCGATGTCGCGACGCTGGCCGATCGCGTGGTGGAGGCGGGCCGGCGTGCCGGGGTCTTCTCGCTGCGTCCGCTCATCAACGGTCAGGGCGTCGTCCTGCACACGAACCTCGGTCGCGCGCTGCTGAGCCCCCTGGCCCTGGAGCGGGTGGCGGCCGTCGGCGCCGCCTACTCCAACCTCGAGCTGGACCTCGCCTCCAAGGAGCGCGGCTCCCGCTACAGCCACGTCGAGGCGCTCCTGGGCCGGCTCACCGGCGCCGAGGATGCGCTGGTCGTGAACAACAACGCGGCGGCTGTCCTCCTGTCACTGGAGACGCTCGCCCGTGGCAAGGAGGTCGTCGTCTCGCGCGGCGAGCTGATCGAGATCGGCGGCGAGTTCCGGATTCCCGACATCATGCTGCGCAGCGGCGCCATCCTGAAGGAGGTTGGCGCCACCAACCGGACGCACCTGCGCGACTACGCGAACGCGATCGGCCCCCACACGGCGCTGCTCCTCAAGGTCCACACGTCGAACTACCGCGTGGTCGGCTTCACCGCGGAGGTCAGCGCGCGCGAGCTGACCGAGCTGGGTCGTGCCCGCGGCATCCCGGTCATGGAGGATCTGGGGTCAGGTTCGCTGGTCGACTTGCGTCCCTGGGGCTTCCCCTACGAGCCGACCGTTCCCGAGGTCGTGGCCTCCGGGGTAGACCTGGTGTCGTTCTCGGGGGACAAGCTCCTCGGCGGCCCCCAGGCGGGCATCATGGTCGGGCGGCGGGCGATCCTGGGCCAGCTCAAGAAGAACCCGCTGAACCGCGCGCTCCGGATCGACAAGTTCACGATCGCCGCGCTGGAAGCCACGCTGTACGCCTACGAGTCCGGGACGGCCCAGCAGACGATCCCGACGCTCCGTGTCCTGACCGAGCCGCTGGCCGAGGTCCGTCAGCGGGCGCGCAGGGTCCTGGGCCGTCTGCCGGCCCAGACCCGTGAGCGGCTCGTTCCCCGGGTCGTCGAGGATCACGCCGAGGTCGGCGGCGGCGCGCTGCCCACGGTCCAGCTGCCCACCGCCGGCATTTCGCTCGGAGCCACCCCGGCGGCTGCCCGCGCGCTCGACGCCGTGCTGCGGGTGGGCGAGCCTCCCGTGATCGGCCGCATGCTCGACGACCGGCTCTACATCGACTGCCGGACGGTCCTGTCGAGCCAGGTCACTGCCCTTGCCGCTGCGATCGGCCGCGCTGCCGCGGCCATGGACCGGCCGGCGGCCGCCAGCGAGACATGAGGGGCTCCGGATCTCGCCCGACCCCGCGGCGCAGCCCACCCGTCGCTCCTCCGCCGCGGGGGCCAGGGGGGAGCCGGTGAAGCACGTCGTTGTCGGCACGGCCGGACACATCGACCACGGCAAGACGTCGCTCGTGAAGGCGCTCACCGGGACCGACACGGACCGGTTGCCCGAGGAGAAGGCGCGCGGGATCACCATCGATCTCGGCTTCGCGTTCCTGGAGGAACCCGACGGCCTCACCGTCGAGATCGTCGACGTCCCCGGGCACGAGCGGTTCATCAAGAACATGCTGGCTGGTGTCGGCGGCATCGACCTCGCCATGCTCGTCATCGCCGCCGACGAGGGCGTGATGCCCCAGACGCGCGAGCACTTCGCCATCTGCTCGCTGCTGCACATCGCCGGGGGACTGATCGTCCTGACCAAGACGGATCTCGTGGAGCCCGACTGGCTGGAGCTCGTACGCGACGACGTCGCGGCCCTCACGCGCGGCACCTTCCTCGACGGGGCGCCGATCGTCCCGGTGTCGGCCCGGACAGGCGAGGGGATCGGGGAGCTCCGCGCGGACCTGCGCGACCTCGCCGCCAAGGTGCCCTCGCGGGGGACGGACCAGCTGCCCCGGCTGCCGATCGACCGGGTCTTCACGATCAAGGGATTCGGCACAGTCGTCACCGGCACGCTGATGGCGGGCCGGCTCCGTGTCGACGACCGCGTGGAGGTCTTCCCGGCCGGCCTGCAGGCCAAGATACGCGGGCTGCAGACCCACGGCCGCTCGGTGAGCGACTCGATCGCTGGACAGCGGACCGCGGTGAACCTGCAGGGCGTCGACCGGGTGGCCGTCGAGCGGGGGAACGTGCTCGGTCTGGCCGGCACGCTGGTGCCGTCGACGCTCGTCGATGCGACGCTCGAGCTCCTGCCCGATGCGCCCCGCCCACTCAAGACGCGCGACCGGGTGCGTGTTCACACCGGCACCACCGAGGTGATGGCTCGCCTGCTCCTGCTGGACCGGCCGGAGCTCGCCCCCGGAGCGTCGACGTTCGCCCGCTTCCGGCTCGAGGCGCCGATCGTCGCGCTCCCCGGCGACCGGTTCGTGATCCGATCCTACTCACCGATGGTGACCGTGGGAGGCGGCACCCTGCTCGACATCGCGCCGCCGCGATTCAAGCTCAAGGCTCCCGCGCACCTGGCGCACGTGCGCCTGCTGGCCGAGGGGAGCCCGGACACCGTCGTCGAGGAGCACGTTCGCCACGCCGGCGGCGCCGGCGTGCGCTTCGGCCCGCTGTCGGGCCGTGTGCCCTTCGGCCCCGAGCGGCTGCGCGGCCTGCTCGAGGGCCTGCAGCGCGCCGGACGCGCGGTGGCCATCGATCGCGACTGGTTCGTGCACGCCGAGAGCCTCGCGCGTCTGCGCGGCCTCGTGGTGGGTGCCCTCGAGCAGTTCCATCGCGCCTCTCCCCTCCGTCCGGGGATGTCGCGCGAGGAGCTCCGCGGACGCGCTGGCGCCCCGGACGAGCGGGTCTTCGGGCATCTGCTCGGGAGCCTGGAGAGTGAAGGGGTCCTGCGCGCAGATCGTGACAAGGTTCGCCTGGCGTCCCACGAGGTGCGACTGACGGCCGAGCAGCAGCGGGTCGTCGATCGCCTCGAGCAGACGTATCTCGATGCCGCCGCCGCGCCACCCGGCCCCGAGGAGGCCCTGGGCCGGGCCGGGCTGGCCGGCGGCGAGGAACACGAGCTCTTCCAGTTCCTGGTCGAGGGCCGCAAGCTCGTGCGCGTGAAGGAGTCCCTCTACTTCCACGCCCAGGCGCTCGACGCCATCCAGGACAAGCTCGTGGCCATGCTGCGCGAGCGAAAGGAGATCGGTCCGGGGGACATCAAGGACCTGCTGGGCATCTCGCGGAAGTACGCCATCCCGCTGCTGGAATTCTTCGATTCCCGACGCGTGACCGCGCGGGTCGGCGAGCGGAGGGTCTTGCGCGGCGGCTGAGGGCGGGGGTAAGGTGGGGTCGCTACGAGAAAAGGAGCCCTCCATGTTTGGTCTGGGTTATCAGGAATTGCTGATCATTCTGGTGATCGTGCTGATCCTCTTCGGCGCGAATCGTCTGCCCGAGCTGGCCCGCTCGCTCGGCTCGAGCGTGAAGGAGTTCAAGAAGGGCGTCAACGAGGCCAAGGCGGAGGACACCCCCACCCGGAAGGAAGAAGAGAAGAAGGTGTAAGCCCGACGCCGGCACCCGCCGGCCCGTTCCCCGTCCGCGCGCCGTCGCCCACCGTCCGTCCTGGCCCTCGTGCGCCCCGCGCGTATACTCCAGCCGCCCATGCGTGACCGAGCAGACCGCCTCGACTACTTGATCGCGGTCGGCGTCTCGCTCCTCACGATCCTGTCCCGGCTGCCCTTTCGCGCGCGCATGCTTTACAACTGGGATGCCGTCCAGTTTGCGCTGGCGCTGCGCGAGTACGACGTCGTCAAGCATCAGCCGCACCCGCCCGGCTACATTCTCTACGTCGCGCTGGGCCGTTTGGTCCACGGGTGGGTCGGCGACCCGGCGGCTGCCTACGTCCTGCTCGCGGTGGCCTTCAGCGGGGGTGGGACCTTCGTCGTGTACCTGCTGGCCCGCGCCGTGTACGACCGGCCCACCGCGGTGACGGCCGCCACCCTGCTGGCGGTGAGCCCCCTGTTCTGGTTCTACGGCACCGTGGGGCTGAGCTACGCGGGCGAGGCCCTGATGGCCTCGACCGTGGCCTACTTCTCCTTCCGCGCGCTGCGCGGAAGCGAGACCGACGCGTGGCTGGCGGCGGGCTACCTGGGCCTGGCCGGCGGACTCCGCCAGTCGCTGCTGGTGCTGATGTTCCCCCTGTGGGTGAGCTCGGTGGTCGTCGGCGTGCAGCGGCGTCGCGTGATCGTCCGGGCCGGAGCCGTGCTCGGGCTGGCCGTGATCGTCTGGTTCGTGCCGATGATCTGGCTGACCGGTGGACTGGAGCGCTACCTGGACGCCTCCCGCTACCTGGCCGACACCGTCGTCAAACCCACCTCCATCCTCGGCGGCCCGCTGGAGGTGACGCTCCGGATGTCGCGCTACCTGCTCGAGTCGGTCCTGGTGGCCCTGGGCCCGCTTGTCGCCGCGGTCTTGCTGGTGCCGTGGTACGTGCGGCGCCACGGGTGGGGTCGTCGGGAGTGGTTCCTCCTCGTGTGGATCGTGCCGCCGGTACTGGTCTACACCCTCGTGCACTTCGGTCAGGCCGGCTACGTCCTGACGATCCTCCCAGCGCTGGTCATCCTGCTCGCGCGCATCCTGCTCGCCGCCCTGGCGCGGGCGGCGGAGTGGGTGCCGAGCGCGCCGGTCCGGGCAGCCCTGGCGGCCACCACGGTCACCACCATCGTGGTCGCCAACGGCGCCTTCTTCGTCAGCGCCCGGCCGCTGCCACGGGACTTCGAGACGCCCAAGCCGGCCTGGCGACAGGCCGCCGAGGACGACGCCTTCGACTGGATCTTCAGCCGCACCGCCGCCGCCCTCCGCGAGCACGAGGAGGTGATGGCGACCTTCGTGGCGGCGATCCGCGGCCTCTACCCGCCCGAGGACACGGTGGTGATCACCGAGCTCGGCAACGCGCGCTCGTATCCCTGGCTGCGCCACGCGATGTTCTACCTGCCCGGCTACACGATCTACGAGCTGCGCGTCGGCGACGCGACGCCGGGATACTACGCGCCGGCTCAAGCGTCGGCGATGACGCCCGTCGCCAACAGCCGGGTGGAGCTCCCGGCCGGCTCCAGGCGCCTGGTGTGGTTCGTCGACCACTGGAGTCCGGCCAGCGAGCGCGTGCCGGGCCTGACCGAGATCGAGCTCCCGTACGGCCGTTACCTCTACGTGCTGCCGCTCGGCAAGAAGCCGGTCTCCTACGCCGGCTACACGCTCGTCCGGGCCGAATAGGCGACGGGCGCCGTCGACGCGGACGCCGGCGGGGCGGGCGGATCCCAGTCCATGCGAGATCGGCGGCGTGCCTGGACGGCCGACGTCACCGTCGCGCTCGCCGCGGTCCTTCCCCTGATCCTTTTCGTGCTGGTCGAGCGTCGCGTGGCCGGGGTCGCCGGCTTCCCGCTGGACGACTCCTGGATCCACCTTCAGTTCGCGCGCAATCTGGCGGAGGGCGCCGGCTTCGCGTACAACCCGGGCCGGCCGGTCGCGGGCTCGACCGCGCCGCTGTGGACGTTGCTGCTGGCTGGCGCCGCGGCGGTGGCCGGCGCCTCGGTCGCCACCGCCAAGGTTGTCGGCACGGCCTGCACCATCGGCGCCGGACTGCTGACGCGGCGCGCCGCGCTGGCCTGGGGGGCACCGCCGGGCATGGCCGTCGCGGCTGGCGTCGCGTTCCTGTGGGCCGGTCCCGTCGCCTGGGGGGCGCTGTCGGGCATGGAGGTGGCCCTGGCCGCGCTCCTCGTCGCGGGCTCGCTGGTGAGCCACGCGTCCGGCCGCACCTGGCTCACGGCCGCGCTGGCCGGCCTCGCAGTCACGGCGCGCCCAGAGGCGGCGCTGCTGATCCCCGCCTTCCTGCTGTCGAGGCCGCTGACGCCGGCCCGGGTCGCGGCCTTCGTCATCGTGCCGACGGTCGTGCTCGCCCCGATGATCGCCTTCTCCTACGCCACGGTCGGCGCCCCGTACCCCGCGACGGCCGCCGCCAAGATCGAGGGGGGTTTCATCGGCTGGCTCGGCGGCCTGCGCGAGCCGCTCCTCGTGACGCTCGCCGTCCGCCCGTGGGCGTTCGTCCGGGAGTGGGCGTGGTGGCTGTGGCGCACGCATCCGCTGCTGCCGCTGGTCCTGTTGCCGGCGATGGTGCTGGCCTGGCGCCGCCGCGGCGCGGCGCTCGGCGTCGTGTCGCTCGGGCTGGTCGCCCACCCGCTCGGCATGGCGCTGCTGGCGCCCTACCGCGGCCCGGGCTTCCAGGAGGGACGCTACTCGATCCACCTGCTGCCGCTGGCGCTGGTGGTCGTGGCCGCGGGCATCGGGACCGCGCTGACGAGTCGACGGCGGGCGGTGGCGATGGCGTGGCTGGCGCTGGCGCTGTGGACTCTCGTGCCCGCCGCGGAGCGCTATGCGTGGGGCGTGCAGAACATCGAGACGATGCAGGTCGAGATCGGGCACTGGGTGCGCGCCCACACCGCCCCCGGCGCGCGCCTGGCCGTCAACGACATCGGCGCCATCGCGTACGTGTCGCGACGCGAGATCGTCGACCTCATGGGCCTCGCCACGCCCGAGATCCTGCCGTACCGCCGGCAGGGTGAGGAGGGCGTCATCCGGTTCGTGCTCGAATCGTGTCCGGATTACGTGATCATCTTTCCCACCTGGTTCCCGCGTCTGGCCGCCCGTGACGACCTGCTGGAGGCGGTCCATCGGGTGCGGCTGGAGCGCGTCGAGGTCTCCGGGGGCCCCGAAATGGTCGTATATCGGCTCCGGCGCTGTGGGGTATGATCGCCGCATGCCCCGGGCGGTCGTCGTCGGCATCGCGATCAGCCTGCTGATCGCCGCGCCAGCCCGGAGCGCGCAGGCGCAGTACCTCCGCTACACCGACGAGCGCGGTCAGAACCACTACGTCGACGGCCTCGAGAAGGTCCCCGAGCGCTTTCGCTCGACCGCCACGCCGCTCGGGCTCCGCAACGCGCCGCCGCCGCCACCGGATGCCTCGGCGCCCGTGCCCGCCCGGCCGCCGGGCGCGGCCGTGATCAAGTACACGCCGGGCCAGCGCATCATCGTGGACGTGAGGATCAACGGAGCCTTCACGGCCCCGCTACTGCTGGACACGGGCGCGGACCGCACGATGATCAGCCCGCGCACGCTCCAGGCTGCGGGCGTCGCGATCACCAGACCCGTGGCGACCGGCAGCATCACCGGCGTCACGGGCACGGACCGGATCAGCTACGTCGTCGTCGAGTCCCTGGAGGTCGGCGAGGCCCGGGTGGGACGCATGCCGGTCGGCTCCTACGAGCTGGCTGGAACCGGGGCCGGCGACGGCCTGCTCGGCCGCGATTTCCTGGACCAGTTCAAGATGACCTTCGACGCGGCCAGGGGCGAGGTGCACCTGACCCCCAAGTAGGCGGTGCGCGCGCGTGTGATACCATGACCCCTCGGTCATGGACTACAAATCCACGCTGAATCTGCCAAAAACAGACTTTCCGATGAAGGCCGACCTGCCCCGGGCGGAGCCGCGGATGCTCGCCTGGTGGGATCAGATCGGCATCTACAAGCGGCTGCGGGAAGTCGCGGCCGACCGCCCGCTCTGGGTCCTGCACGATGGCCCTCCCTACGCCAACGGCAACATCCACATGGGCCACGTGCTGAACAAGGTCATGAAGGATCTCGTGGTGAAGTCGCGGGGCATGCTCGGGTTCAACGCCGTCTACGTGCCGGGCTGGGACTGCCACGGCCTGCCCATCGAGCACCAGGTGGACAAGGAGCTCGGGCTGGACACCGCCCCCGTCGACGTGCGCCGCGCGATGGATCCGCTCGAGAAGATCGGAAAGTGTCGCGCCTACGCCGCCCGGTACGTCCAGGTGCAGCGCGAGGAGTTCAAGCGGCTCGGTATCTTCGGCGACTGGGACAACCCCTACATCACGATGGCGCCGGCGTACCAGGCGGTGATCGCGCGGGAGTTCGGACGCTTCGTGGGCCGCGGGCTCGTCTACAAGGGGCTGAAGCCCGTGCACTGGTGCATGCACTGCAAGACGGCGCTCGCGCAGGCCGAGGTCGAGTACGAGGACCAGCGTACGCCGTCGGTATACGTGCGCTTCCCGCTGACCGGGCCGCTACCCTCGGCGGCAACGCTGCCCACGCCGTCGCTGGTGATCTGGACCACGACGCCGTGGACGCTGCCGGCCAACCTTGCAATGGCGGTACATCCCGACGAGGAGTACGTGGCGCTGGAGGGCAAGGGGGAGACGCTCATCGTCGCCGCCAAGCTCGCCGACGCGGTCGCGGCGCTGGCCGGCCTGCGCGCGCCCCGACGGCTGGCCACGGTGCCGGGCGCCGCGCTGGTCGGACTCGAGTACCGCCATCCGTGGATCGCGCGTACCGGCCGGGTGGCGGCGGCCGCGTCGTTCGTGAAGATGGACGCGGGCACCGGCCTCGTGCACATCGCGCCGGGCCACGGCGAGGAAGACTACGAGCTCGGGCGGAGCCTCGGCCTCAAGATCTACAACCCCGTCGACGACGACGGCAAGTTCGTCCCGGAGGTCGAGCACTTCGCCGGCCTGACCGTGTGGGAGGCGAATCCCCGGATCATCGAGCTGCTGGAGGCGCGCGGGGCGCTGGTCGCCCAGGCGCCGCTGACGCACACGTACCCCCACTGCTGGCGGTGCAAGAATCCGACGCTGTTTCGCGCGACCGAGCAGTGGTTCATCGCCCTCGACAAGGATGGCCTGCGCCAGCGGGCGCTGGAGGCGATCCGTCGGGACGTCCGCTGGATCCCGAGCTGGGGCGAGGAGCGCATCTTCAACATGGTCGCGCACCGCCCGGACTGGACGATCTCGCGGCAGCGCGTCTGGGGCGTGCCCATCGTCGCGTTCTACTGCCAGGACTGCGAGGCGCTGCTGCTCGAGGAGCGCATCGTCGAGCACGTGGCGCGGATCTTCCGCGAGGGCAACGGCGCCGACGAGTGGCACGCCCGCGCGGCCGAGGCGCTGCTGCCGGCGGGCACGCGGTGCAGCCACTGCGGCGGCGCGCGGTTCCGCAAGGAGACCGACATCCTCGACGTCTGGTTCGACTCCGGCTGCAGCCACGCCGCCGTGCTGGAGACGCGGCCCGAGCTGCGCTGGCCGGCCGAGCTGTACCTGGAGGGCTCCGACCAGCACCGGGGCTGGTTCCACTCCTCGCTGCTGGAGGCGGTGGGGACGCGATCGGCGCCTCCGTACAAGGCCGTGCTCACCTGCGGCTTCGTCGTCGACGGCGAGGGACGCAAGATGTCGAAGTCGTCCGGCAACGGGGTGGAGCCGTCGGAGCTGTTGCCGAAGTACGGCGCCGAGGTGCTGCGCCTGTGGGTCGCCGCCGAGGATTACACCGAGGACATCCGGCTGTCCACCGAGATCATGGACCGGCTCGCCGACGCGTACCGGCGCATGCGCAACACCTTCCGGTTCCTCCTGGGCAATCTGCAGGACTTCGAGCCGGGACGCGACCGGCAGCCGTATCCGGCCCTCGACGAGGTGGATCGCTGGGTGCTCGACCGGCTCGCCCGGCAGATCGACCGGGTCCGGCGCGCGTACGAGGAGTACCAGTTCCACACCGTGTTCCACTCCGTGCACAACTTCTGCGCGGTGGACCTCTCGGCGCTCTACCTCGACGTCGTGAAGGACCGCCTGTACACCTCCGCGGCGGGCGATGCTCGCCGGCGAGCGGCCCAGACCACCTGCTACGACATCTTCACCGCGCTGGCTCGCCTCACCGCGCCGATCCTGACCTTCACGGCCGAGGAAGCCTGGCACCACTTGCCGGGCGCGCGGTCGGAGAGCGTGCACCTCGAGCGGTTCCCCGAGGTGCCCCTGCCGTGGCTCGACGACACGCTCAAGCGCGAGTGGGACCGCCTGCTCGAGGTGCGACGCGAGGTCGCGCGGGCGCTGGAGCTGGCCCGGGCCCGCAAGCTGATCGGCAGCGGCCTCGAGGCGGCGACACGGATCTCCAGCGCGCCCGAGGATCTGCCGGCGCTGCTGCGGGCCAAGCACGCCCTGCTGCCCACACTCTTCATCGTGTCTCACGTCGACCTGGAGGCCGGCCCGGCCGGAGCGGTGCACTACGAGAGCCAGGAGATTCCCGGCCTGGTGATCGAGGTCGACCGCGCGGCCGGGGACAAGTGCGAGCGCTGCTGGATGCGGCGCCCCACGGTGGGGACGAGCCCCGAGCATCCGGGCCTCTGCGATCGCTGCGTGGCCGTCGTCGGCGCGTGAGCGCGGTGCTGCTGCTGGCCGGCGCCGTCGTGGCGCTCGACCAGATCTCCAAGGCGATCGCGCTCGATCGTCTGTCGCTCGGGGTCCCGGTTCCGCTCGTCGACGGCCTCGTGGCGCTCACCCTCGTGCTGAACCCCGGCCTGGCGTTCGGCCTGCTCGGCAGCGTGCCGCCGGCCTGGCGGTGGATGGTGGCGGCGCTGTCGCTGGTCGCCCTGGCCGTGCTGGCGCGAGTGGCCATCCGGGTGCTCCCGGCCGGGGGTTGGACGGGACGGCTGGCCGTCGGCCTCATCTTCGGGGGAGCGGTGGGGAACCTCCTGGACCGCGCGCGATTCGGCGCCGTGGTGGACTTCGTCGACGTGCACTGGCGTGAGTGGCACTGGCCCGCCTTCAACGTCGCCGACTCGGCGATCACCGTGGGCGTCACGCTCCTGGCCCTGCGCCTGCTGAGCGACCGGTCCTCCACGAGCGGCTAGCCATGCGGCGCCTGGGCCTGATGGTCGACGCTCCGGCCGCCGGGGAGCGTCTCGACCGCTGGCTGGCCGCCCGGGTCCCGGACATCTCTCGCGCGCGGCTGCAGGCGTTGATCGCCGACGGCCACGTGCGCGTGGACGGCCGCGCGCGCAAGGCCTCCCACCGCGTCGTCGCCGGCGAGCAGGTCGACGTCGACGTACCGCCACCGCCCCCGGAGGTTCTGGAGCCGGAGGCGGTCGCGCTCAGCATCGTGCACGAGGACGAGCACGTGCTCGTCGTGGACAAGCCGGCCGGGGTCGTGGTCCATCCCGGTGCCGGCCACGCTCGGGGGACGCTGGCCGCGGCCGTGCTCGCTCACTGGCCCGCCATCGTCGGCGTGGGAGGGCCCCGGCGCCCCGGCGTGGTGCACCGCCTCGACAAGGACACGTCCGGGCTGCTGGTGATTGCCAAGACACCGCTGGCCTACGAGTCGCTGACGACCCAGCTCGCGGCCCGCACGGTCCGGCGAGTGTACCTGGCCGTCGCCCAGGGCCGGCTGACGGCACCGGTGGCGGTGATCGACAGGCCGATCGGTCGAGACCCGCGGGACCGCAAGCGCATGGCGGTCCGCCCGCCCGGACAGGGGCGGCGTGCGATCACCGAGGTCCGCGTCCTCGAGCGCTTCCCCGACTTCACGTACCTGGAGGCGCGCCTGCAGACGGGCCGCACCCACCAGATCCGCGTGCACCTGGCCAGCGCGGGCCACCCGATTGCCGGCGACGAGGTCTACGGGGGGCGGCGCCGCCGGTCACTGCCCGTACCGCTCGAGGGTCTCGCCCTGCACGCCGCCGCCCTGGCCTTCGTGCACCCGCTTACCCAGGTGCGGGTGGAGTTCTGCTCACCGCTGCCGCCCCGGATCGACCGGTTACTGTCTCACTTGCGCCACGCGACGTGAAGCCGGTGGTGCGTCCGCCCCACGGCCCGGGCCGTAAGTGCGCGCTGGCGCGTGCCTTCGGAGGTGGCACCGGGCTTGCCGTCGTCCGGATGCTAGTATGAAAGTCTCCGCATGAATGGACTGACGACAGTCATCCTGGCCGCCGGCGAGGGCAAGCGGATGCGCTCGCGGACGCCCAAGGTGCTGCATCCCCTCTGTGGCCGGCCGCTCATCGCTTACGCGCTCCGGCTGGCCCGTACGCTGGCCGACCGCGTGGTCCTCGTGGTCGGCCCCAGCTCGGACGCCATCCGGAGCCTGGCCGGCGACGACGTCACGGTCGTCGAGCAGCGGGAGCGCCTCGGCACCGGCCACGCCGTGCTCCAGGCCCGGCCCGTCTGTCCTGAGACCGGTCTCTTGCTGGTGCTGGCGGCGGACATGCCGCTGCTGCTGCTCGAGACGCTCGAGCGGCTGGTCGAGCACCAGCGGACGACCCGCGCGGCGGCCACGATCCTCACGGCACTGGTCGACCGGCCCGCCGGCTACGGGCGTGTCCTGCGGCTCGGCGGTCGCGTGAAGCGCATCGTCGAGGAGCGCGACGCGACGGACGACCAGAAGAAGGTCAGCGAGATCAACACCAGCGTGTACTGCTTCGACGCGCACCGGCTGTGGCCGGCCCTCGCCCAGCTCAGGCCCGACAACGACCAGGGAGAGCTGTACCTCACCGACGTCGTCGAGGTGCTGGCCGGGGCCGGGGCCAAGGTCGAGGCCGTCTCGGTGACGGATCCCACCGAGGCGCTGGGCGTCAACGATCGCCGGCAGCTCGCCGAGCTGGCGACCATCCAGCGGCAGCGCGTCCTCGACCGGCTCATGGTGGAAGGCGTCACGGTCATCGACCCCACCGCCACCTACGTCGACGTCGACGTGGAGGTCGGCGAGGACAGCGTGCTCTACCCGGGCACGTTCCTGGAGGGCGCGGTCCGTGTCGGCGAGCGCTGCGTGATCTTCCCCGGCAGCCGCATCCGCAACTCGACGCTCGACGACGAGGTGACCGTGCTCGACGGCGCCGTCGTCGTCGACAGCCACGTGGGACACGGCGAGACGGTGCCCGCCCACGCGCGGCTGGAGGGACAGCAGCTCCACGGCCCGGGCCGGGTGGAGATCGCGGCCCTTCTCGACCCGCGCGTGAGGCGCCTGCTGGAGGCGGGCGCGCGGATACCCCGGCCCGACGCCGTCGTCCTCGGGCCCGAGGTCCGGCTCGAGCAGATCGTCGCCGAGGGCCTCGTCCTGCATCCGGGCAGCAAGATCCTGGGCGAGCGCACGATCATCCTCGAGGGCGTGGAGCTCGGCTACGAGGAGCCGGTGACACTGGAGAACGCGGTACTCGGGCGCCGCGTGAAGGTCCAGGGTGGCTTCGTGAAGGACTCGGTGCTGCTCGAGGGCTGCGAGGCGCGCCAGGGCTTCCACGGCCGCGAGGGCTGCCTGCTCGAAGAGGACAGCTACTTCGCCCACAACGTGGGCCTCAAGATGACGATCGTCTTCCCGTTCGTGGTCCTCGGCAGCCTCATCAACTTCTGCGACTGCCTGCTGGCCGGCGGCACCAGCCGCAAGCACCACAGCGAGGTGGGCAGCGGCTTCATCCACTTCAACTTCAGCCCCCGCGGCGACAAGGCCACGCCGTCGATCTTCGGCGACGTCGCGCGGGGGGTCACGCTCGATCAGCCGCCGATCTTCCTGGGCGGCCTGGCCGGCGTCGTGGGACCGAGCCGCGTGGGCTTCGGGTCGGTGCTGGCCGCCGGCACCGTGTACCGCGCCGACTACGACGAGGGCGTGCTGGTGCTGGGCGAGCGCAAGCGCGACGGCAGCACCGCGTTCCGGCCGCGCGCGCTCGGCGCGATCCGGGCCAAGGTGTCCAAGAACGTCCTCTACCTCGGCGAGCTGACCGCCCTGTGGGCCTGGTACCGGCACGTGAGGACGCGCCTGGCCGGGACCGAACCGCTGGCGCAGGCCGTGGTCGGCGCCGGCCTCCGCGTGGTCGAGGCCAACATCGCCGAGAGGCTCAAGCAGCTCGACCGCTTCCGCGACCTGGTGAAGGAGTGCCTGCCGGCGACATCGAGCCCGGCGGGCGAGCCGCCGCTGGCTGGCGAGTGGCGCGAGTTCGTCGGCGGCTGGGAGCGAGTCCGCTCGATCGTCGGAAGCTACCGCGCGATCGAGGGGCGGACCGAGCTGCGCGACGAGCTCTGCGCGCGGCTGGGGCCGGCCGCCTCGTACACCGCGGCCATCCAGGCCCTGGACGCCGCGGACCGCCGTCGAGCCGTGGAGTGGCTGGCGTCGATCCGCGCCGAGATGATGGACCGATGCGGGGCGGCGCTGCCGCTGATCAGGTCGTAGAGACCACACCGAGAGGATCACCACCATGTGCGGAATCGTCGGTTACGTCGGGGACAGGAACGCCGTCGACATCATCGTCGAGGGTCTCAAGCGGCTCGAGTACCGCGGCTACGACTCGGCGGGCGTGGCCGTGATCGGCCCCGGCGGCGCGCTCGAGGTGCGGCGCGCGGCCGGCCGCATGAAGATGCTCGAGGGCATCCTGCGGGAGCGGCCGGTGAGCGGCCGCATCGGCATCGGACACACGCGGTGGGCGACGCACGGCCGCCCCTCGGACGAGAACGCGCACCCCCACACCGATTGCTCCGGCACGCTGGTCGTCGTGCACAACGGGATCCTCGAGAACTACCTGGAGATCAAGGAGCGGCTGCTGGCGGAGGGGCACACCTTCCGGTCGGAAACGGACACGGAGGTGCTCGCCCATCTCATCGAGCACCACCTTCGCCAGGTCGGCCGCCTCGACCGCGCGGTGAAGCTCGCGCTGGCCGAGTACCGGGGCAACTACGCGGTCGGCGTCGCCTCCATCGCGGCGCCGGACCGGCTCGTCGCCGCCAAGCACGGCGCCGGCAGCGTCGTCGTCGGGCTCGGCCGCGGCGAGATGTTCGTGGCCTCGGACATCCCGGCCATCCTGAGCCACACGCGGGACGTGGTCATCCTCGAGGACGGCGAGGTGGTGGTGGTGACGACCGACGGCGTGGAGCTGAGCACGCTCGACGATCAGCCGGTGCAGCGTGACGCCGTGCGGATCCTGTGGGATCCCATCATGGCCGAGAAGGGCGGCTACCGGCACTTCATGCTCAAGGAGATGTACGAGCAGCCGCGCGCCATCACCGACACGTTCCGGGGCCGGCTGGCTCCCGAGACCGGCAATGTCCTGCTTCCCGACGTGAGCCTCGACCCCTCGAGCGTGGCGGCGCTGCAGCGGGTGGTGTTCGTGGCCTGCGGCACCGCGTCCTACGCCTCGCTGCTCGGCCGCTCGATGATCGAGCGCCTGGCCGGGCTGCCGGCCGAGGTCGACCTCGCGTCGGAGTTTCGCTATCGCGACGCGCTCGTCGGGCCCGAGACCCTCGTGATCGCGGTCTCGCAGTCGGGCGAGACGGCCGATACCCTCGGGGCGGTCAAGGCAGCCCGGCTGAAGGGCGCTCCGATCCTGGCCATCACCAACGTCGTGGGCTCGGCGCTGTCCCGGGAGGCGACGGCCACGCTGTACATGCACGCCGGCCCCGAGATCGGCGTGGCCTCGACCAAGGCGTTCTCGACCATGGTCGTGGCCTGCTACCTGCTCGGGCTGTGGCTCGGACGGCAGCGCGGCGTGCTCACGGCCGAGGACGTGCGCAAGCGCGGCCAGGACCTGGTCGAGATCCCCCGGCTGGTCGAGAAGACGCTCGAGCTGGACGGCAGCGTGGCCGCCCTGGCCCGCCACCTGGCCGGCGCCCGCGACTTCCTGTACCTGGGCCGCGGCCTTCAGTACCCCATCGCGCTGGAAGGGGCGCTCAAGCTCAAGGAGCTGTCGTACATCCACGCCGAGGGCTACGCCGGCGGCGAGATGAAGCACGGGCCCATCGCGCTGATCGACGACGGGTTTCCGGTGGTGGCGCTGGCGCCGCGCGACGCCTCGTACGAGCGGATGCTCGGCAACATCGAGGAAGTTCGGGCGCGCGAGGGGCAGGTCATCGCGGTGGTGCAGGCCGGCGACAAGCTCGTCGCCTCCAAGAGCCAGCACGTGATCGAGGTGCCCGCGGCTGCCGACCTGCTGGCGCCGCTGATCACGGTGGTCCCGCTGCAGCTGCTGGCGTACCACATCGCCGTGCGCCGCGGCTGCGACGTCGACCAGCCGCGCAACCTGGCCAAGAGCGTCACCGTCGAGTAGCCCGGCGAACACCGCGGCGACGCTGATCCACTGGCACCTGGACGGGGAGACGCACCACCCGTTCGGGCGGCGGTCGCCCGACCCGACTCGCTGGGAGCCGATCGGCTTCCCTCCGCCGTGGCCCGACCGGCCCTGGATCTACGCCGTGCTGGTGGCGTCCGCCAACGGCGTGGTCGCGTGGCGCCGTCGGAGCGCGCAGGACGACCCGGTGCTGGCCGTCCTCGGCGGCGACCGTCGCCATCCGGCCCGGGTCGCCGACAAGCGGCTCATGCGCTTCCTGCGCTGCTTCGGTGACGTGGCGGTGGGGGCCGAGACCGTCCGCACGCAGCCCGAGCTCGTGCTGAGCCCGCAGCAGCCGAGCGACGAGCCCTCGCCGGAGCTGTTCGCGTTCCGCGCGCAGGCGGGGCTGCCACGCCAGCCGCGCAACATCGTCTACTCGCTCTACGGCCGTCTGCCGCTCGGCCACCGGATCTTCACCACGCCCGGGATCGAGCCTATCGTCGTGACGACCCCGGCCGGCGCCGCCGAGCTGGAGCGCCGCGCCGCGCCGGCGGCGCCACCGGCCAGGCTGGTGGACGACCTGCTGACCCCTGGGGGCCTCCGGGCCGCGCACGCCCGGCTCTTCGCCGAGCGTCACGTGCGCTACCTCGACTGCGAGGGCGGGCAGACCGTGCTGACCGCGCTGCGGCAGGCGGGGCTCCTCGACGAGGTGTTTCTCACCGTCACGCCCTTCGTGATCGACGTCTCGGCCCACGACGACGTGGTCAGGACGTTCGACTTCGAGGCCGAGGGCGCGACGCTCGTCGCCGAGGGGCGCACCGCCGCCGACGACCGGTGGCTGTTCCGGCGCTGGCGGTTCAACGCCCGCTGAGGTGGGGCCGCCGGCTCCTCCGGGCCGGTGGGCCAGACGGTGCGCGCGAGGCCGCGAGATCGACGCTGCCGCTCGTCGCGCGCGATCCGTCCCCGTCGGGTACAATCGCGTGGTGTCGGCGCCGCTGGACCGCCTGCTCGACGACCTGAATCCCGCGCAGCGCGAGGCCGTCGTCGCCGGCGACGGCCCCCTGCTCGTGCTGGCCGGCGCCGGCAGCGGCAAGACGCGCGTCATCGCCTATCGCATCGCCTGGCTGCTCGCCCACCGCGGGCTGTCGCCGCGCAACCTGCTGGCCGTGACGTTCACGAACAGGGCGGCCGGGGAGATGGCGCGACGAGTCGAGAGCCTCCTGGCGCCGGCCGGGATCGCGCCGCCGCTCATCGCGACCTTCCACTCGGCGTGCGTGCGCATCCTCCGCCAGCACGGCAGCCACGTGGGTCTGCCGCCCAGCTTCACGATCTACGACGAGGACGACCGCCTGGCGCTCGTCAAGGAGTGCATGAAGGACGGCGAGCTGGCCGACCGGACGTTCACCCCCACCGCGGCCGTCCACCGCATCTCGTACCTGAAGAACCAGATGACCGCGGTCAGCGAGGCGCTGCGGGATGCCCGCGGCCCCTGGGAGAAGAAGGCCGCGCTCGTCTACTCGCGGTACGACAAGCGGCTGCGCGAGACCGGCGCCGTGGATTTCGACGACCTCCTGCTCATGGTCGTCCGGCTGCTGGGCGAGATCCCGGAGGTGCTCGCGTATTACCGCGGGCTGTGGCGCTCGGTGCTCGTCGACGAGTACCAGGACACCAACCGCGCGCAGTACCGGATCATCCGCCTGCTCACCCAGGAGCACCGGAACATCTGCGTGGTCGGGGATTCCGACCAGTCGATCTACAAGTGGCGAGGCGCCGACATCCGCAACATCCTCGACTTCGAGGACGACTTCCCGGGGACCAAGGTCGTCCGCCTGGAGCAGAACTATCGCTCGACGCGCAGCATCCTGGCGCTGGCCGCCGGGGTCATCGCCCACAACGTCCAGCGCAAGGACAAGACGCTGTGGACCGAGAACCCGGTCGGCGAGCCGACGCGCGTGTACCGCGCGTGGGACGAGCAGGACGAGGCCTCGTTCGTCGCGCAAGCCATCCTGGGCCTGCGCGGCCAGGGGGCGTCGTGGGACGGAATCGCGGTGTTCTACCGCACCAACGCCCAGTCGCGCGTGCTGGAAGACGCGCTGCGCCGGGCCCGCATCCCGTACGTGATCGTCGGCGGCGTCCGGTTCTACGAGCGCAAGGAGATCAAGGACACGCTGGCGTACCTGCGCCTGGCGGTCAATCCGGCCGACGACGTGGCCTTCCGGCGGGCCATCGGCGCCCCGAGCCGGGGCATCGGTCCGGGGACGCTGGCGCGCCTGGACGACGAGGTCGCACGGCACGGGCGCCCGCTGCTGGCCGTGGCCGCCGATCCGCCCGCCGACGTGCGCGGCAAGGCCGGACGCGCGCTCCAGGAGTTCGCGGCGCTGATCGCCCGGCTGGCCCGGCAGCGACGCGACCTGCCGCCGCCGGCGTTCGTCGATCTGGTGCTCGAGCAGAGCGGGTATCGCGAGGCCCTGCGCCGGGAGCGCGCGCCGGAGGCGGAGGCCCGTCTGGAGAACCTGGAGGAGCTGGTGGCCGCCGCCGAGGAGTTCATTCGTCAGAGCGCGGAGCCCACGCTGGAGGGGTTCCTCGACGGCGTCGCCCTGGTGAGCGACGTGGACGAGCTGCGGGATACCGAGGGCCGGGTGACCCTGATGACGCTGCACTCGGCCAAGGGGCTGGAGTACCCGGCCGTGTTCGTGACGGGCCTCGAGGAGGGTGTCTTCCCGCACGCACGGTCGCTGAACGATCCCGACGAGGTCGAGGAGGAGCGCCGCCTCTGCTACGTCGGCGTCACCCGGGCCAAGGAGTGCCTGACGCTGTCGTGGGCGCTGCACC
>Ga0209382_10002798_pt1 | contig 24869 bp, 24 predicted proteins | sample SoiMetdeltSBSDD5_FD_187599 | JGI IMG/M metagenome (GOLD analysis project Ga0209382, IMG submission 187599) | Bulk soil microbial communities from a Populus tree surrounding site in Tennessee, USA - Soil MetaG P. deltoides SBSDD5 (SPAdes) (version 2) | ecosystem: Environmental > Terrestrial >... | reverse complement strand
CGCGCCGCTCGAACGGCCGCGGCGGCGGGCGGTACGGCCCACCCCCGGAGCCGCCCGAGCCACCAGAGCCGCCGATGCCGGAGCCGGACGACGAGGACGCCATGCTCGCCGAGGCCGCCCTGCCGCCGGAGTACGACGTCGGCGAGCGCCGCGACCCCGAGGAGGTCGCCTTGGAGCTGCTGGCCGACTCGCTCGGCGCCCGCAAGATCGACGAACGCTGAGCGGCGACGATGTGACGTTCTGATGCTTCTATTGGGGCGATGTCACATTCTCGCAAAAAACGGGACCGTCAGCGGGTGCGCAGCAGCGTGCGGCCGTCCGCGGTGCGCACCTCGATCCGCTCCAGGTCGTCGCGCGTGATCGAGGTCGCGCCGGTGACCCGGCACTGGCCGTCCGGTGGCGTCGTCCAGTGCGCCGCCTGCTCCTCGTGCCCGTCCCTGGCGATCGCCCACGCCGTGTACGGCTGCTGGCCGCGCGGCGGGTAGTCCAGCTCGAGCCGGACCTCGGTGCCCCAGCTCATCGGGTTGAACAGGGCCTGGCCGACCACCCGGCCACCCCCCGACGGGACCGCGATCACCACGTCGCTCGGCGGCGGGCCGGCGGGGCCTCCGGCGATCGACAGCACCCCGGCCGTCACCCCGCACAGCAGGATGACCGCGGCCGCGGCCATGGCGAACCAGCGGTGGCGCCGGCGCGCCTGCCGCCGGGCACGCACCGCATCCACCAGCCGGGGCAGCGAGTCCGGCGGGGTTGCCGGCGGCTCGGCGATCGCCGGCGGCGCGAGCTGTAGCAGCGCCGGGATGCCGGCGTAGCGGGACAGCTCGGTCGTGCACGCCGAGCAGTCCAGCAGGTGCAGGTCCAGCCGCCGGCGGTCCGCCGAGTCCAGCCCGCCGAGTACGTACGCCCCCAGCAGCTGTTGCAGCTCGTGGTGGGGCAGCCCTTCGGTCATCGGCTCACCCCTAACTCCTCTAGAACGGATCGCAGCGCCCGCACGGCGTAGTAGGCGCGGGACTTGACGGTGCCCTCGGCGACGCCGAGCTGCCTGGCCGTGTCGGCGACCGGCCGGCCGTGGAAGTACAGCTGCTCCACGACGAAGCGGTGGTCCTCGGACAGCCGCCGCAGCGCCTCGGCCACCAGCATGCTGTCCAGCACCCGGTCGGTCTGGTCGGGGACCGGCACCGGCGCGGCGTGCGAGTCGTCCACCTCGACCGGCCGGCGCTGGCGGGCCCGCCACACGTCGGTCAGCACGTTGCGGGCGACCGTGAACAGGTAGGACCGCGGGTCGTCCACGTCCAGCCGGTCGAGCCGCCGCCAGGCCCGCAGCAGCGTCTCCTGAACGACATCCTCCGCGAGCTGGCGGTCGTCGGTGTAGCGGTGCACGAACGCGTACAGCACGCCAGCGTGCTCATCATGCAGCTGGCGCACGAGCTGCTCTTCCGCGCTGCCGCTCACCGAGCCGAACATATGCCACGCACCGAGGGGCCGAGCATGTAACCGTGTACGTCAGCCGCCACCGGACGGTTCGCCCGCCGTCGCGGCCGGTTGCCGTGCGCCGGGCCGGATCCCGCTCGCCAGGTGCCGCCGCAGGAAAGCCAGCGCCTTGGGGTAGGCGTCCAGCCGGTTGGCCCGCTTGGCCAGCCCGTGCCCCTCGTCCTGGTAGACCAGCAGCTCGCACGGCACGCCGTTGCCGGACACGGCGGCGGCCAGCTGCTCGGCCTCGGACAGCGGCACCCGGGGGTCGTTGGCGCCGTGGATGACGAACAGCGGCGCCCTGATCGCGTCCACCCTGGACAGCGGGGAGGCGTCCCGCAGGAACTGCTCGTCCCGCTCCAGCGAGCCGTACTCCCGTTCGCGGGCCGCCCGCCGGTAGGACGAGGTGTTCTGCAGGAAGGTCACCAGCGAGGAGATGCCGACGATGTCCACCCCGGCGGCCCACAGCCGCGGCTGGAACGCCAGGCCGGCGAGCACCATGTAGCCGCCGTAGGAGCCGCCCCACAGCCCGGCCCGTTCCTGGTCCAGCCCGATGTCCGGCAGCCAGGCGTGCAGCGCGGCCAGGTCGGTCACCGAGTCCAGCCGCAACCGCACGTCGTCGGCGGAGTACCAGCGCTTGCCGTAGCCCGTCGAGCCGCGCACGTTCGGCACCAGCACGGTGTGTCCCGCGGCGGCCATCGCGTGGACCAGCGGGTTGAAGATCGGCCGCGACTGGCTTTCCGGCCCGCCGTGGATGAACAGCACCGCGGAGCCGTGCGTGGCGGCGTCCGGCTCGGTGGGCGGGTAGCGCAGGCACGGCACGCGCTCGCCGTCCTTGGTCGGCACCCGGTGCCGGCTCGGCTCGCTCAGCCGCTCGCCGGCGAGCTGCCCGGCCGACGCGGTCAGCGCCACCGGGGCGGGAACCGGCCGGCCCGACCCCGGCCGCGGCAGGTCCCGAACATCCAGCAGCAGCACGTCGCCGGGCACGGTCGGCGAGGTGTAGCTGATCGCCAGGTACCGGGAGCCGGGGGACCACACCGGGTCCGGCATCGGGAAGACGACCACGCCGTCGCCGGGCAGCGGCACATCGCCCAGCCACACGCCGCTGGCCAGGTGCAGCGACAGCCGGCTGGCGCCGTCGTCGTTCGCCTCGACCAGCAGCAGCCGCCCGTCCGGTGACGGCCAGCAGATCAGGTCGCGCCCCCCGCCGGTGATCAACTGGTGCCAATCCCCGGTGCCGACGTCGTAGCGGGTGATCTCGGTGTGGTCGGTCTCCGCGTCCGTGGCCACCACGAACGCCTGCTGGCCGGCGAGCCACCCGGCGCGGTCGCGCTGGCCGCGTGCCCCCGGCTCGGTGATGGCCAGCACGTGGTCCCGCTCGGTCTCCGGCATGGTGTCCACCAGCACCAGGTCGTCGGACATCGGCGCCGTGCCGGTCACCGAGATCACCACGTACCGCGCGTCGGGGGACACCGCGACCTGCTGCGCCCAGCCGCCGCGGTCGTAGAGCACCTCCTCGGCACCGGTCGCCACGTTGCGCAGCACCACGTCGAAGTCCACCCCGTTGCGGCGGTTGGTGTTGTAGACGACGCGGCCAGCCTGCACGTCGAGCAGGTGGTGCACGTACCGCGGGTCGTGCACCAGCGGCGTGAGGTCGGCCAACCCTGCCAACCCGGCCGACCCGGCCCGGCCGGCGTTGGCGTCCCCGCCCGCCGGCCCGGCCAGCGCCAGCAGCGAGAGCTGCCCCCGCTCGTTGCCGCCGTCGTCGTGCTCGACCACGACGACCCGCTCCCCCGGCAGGTACCGCCCGCGGCACGCCCCAGGCAGCGCGGTCAGCGGGGTCGCCCGCCCGCCGGCCAGCTCCACCAGCTGCACCGAGCCGGAGTCGTCGGAGCCGGCCAGCACCCGGCCCTCGTCGTCCACGTCGAACGCGCGCCACGTGCGCACTTCCAGCAACCGTGCGATATCCAGCGCCACGCCGTCCACCTTGGCACATTTTCGCCAGCACGCCGCTGGAGTGCCGGCCGCCCGCGCGCGACTACGCTGGCGGGGTAGCCACTCCGACGAGAGGATCGCCGTGCAGCCCGGTGGCCAGTTCGATATGCAGCAGCTGCTCGCGCAGGCGGTGTCCGCTCAGCAGGAGCTGGCCGCCGCCGAGGTGACCGGGCAGGCCGGCAACGGCCTGGTCACCGTCACGCTGACCGGCGAGGGCGAGGTCACCGCGGTGACCATCGATCCCAAGGTGGTCGACCCGGACGACGTCGAGACGCTGCAGGACCTGGTGGTCGGCGCGCTCTCGGACGCGCACCGCAAGCTGCAGGAGCTGGCCGCCGCGAAGATCGGCCCGCTGGCCGGCGGGCTGGGCGGGCTGGGCGGGCTCGGTGGCGGCCTCGGCCTGCCCGGCTTCTAGGTCGGAAGGGGCGGCGTCGTGTACGAGGGCGTGGTCCAGGATCTGATCGACGAGCTGGGTCGGCTGCCCGGGGTCGGGCCGAAGTCCGCGCAGCGCATCGCGTTCCACCTGCTCGCTGCCGATCCCGCCGACGTAACGCGGCTGGCTGAGGCGCTGGCTCGGGTCAAGGACGGCGTGGTCTTCTGCGAGGTGTGCGGCACCGTCTCCGAGCACGCCCGCTGCCGGATCTGCGCCAACCCTCGGCGCGATGCCACCGTGGTGTGCGTGGTCGAGGAGCCCAAGGACGTGCAGGCCATCGAGCGGACCCGCGAGTTCTCCGGCCGGTACCACGTGCTCGGCGGCGCGCTGGACCCGCTGTCCGGGGTCGGGCCGGACCAGCTGCGCATCCGCGAGCTGCTGGCCAGGATCGCCGCGGACGAGGTCTGCGAGGTCATCCTGGCCACCGACCCGAACACCGAGGGCGAGGCGACCGCCACCTACCTGGGGCGGATGCTGCGGGATTTTCCCGGGCTCGTGGTGACCAGGTTGGCCTCCGGCCTGCCGATGGGCGGCGACCTGGAGTTTGCCGACGAGTTGACGCTCGGTCGCGCCCTCTCCGGTCGCCGCGCCGTGTGAGGCGTCCCCCTCGGGCGTTCCAGTCGCGCTGGGCTACATGCTGTTCACGTTCAGTCGTCCTCCTCGTCGGTGAGCGCCGGCGCGACCAGCCGCCAGCTCGACTCGGACAGTGCCTGATGACACCGGGCGCAGTAGGCCGACTCGCCCCCCGCGCGCCTGGCGTCCTCGAGCGCCTGCCACCCCGCGTTCAGGGCCCGGCGCTGCTCCGCGTGCCTCCTGCTGACGTTGCCCATGAGCTGGGTCGTCCAGGCCGCGCCAACCAGCCCGCCGATGCAGACCAGCACGACGGCTCCCGCGATGAGCAGCGCGATCACGGCGCTCCGCGGCTACCGCCACCACAACATCCGGTGCTCGACCTGCCGACCGGCAGGCGCGGCCCGTACGTCGTGCTCCCTCGTCGTCCGGACTGGATCACCACCAACCCCTCTCTGGCCGGCGCCGGCCATCGCTACCGCGGCTGTGTACGGCTGCCGGGGGGCGTGGGCGTCCGATGCGTTCCCCTTCGCCCGTATCCCCCGGTCGAGATCTCGATCTCGAATCAGTTGGAACGTCGACGGACTCCTGAGAGTAGAGTGCGGCACGGACTTGACCTGTGCAAATGCATAACGGGCTTGCGCGGGACAATCACTCGCCAGGAGCAGCGTGTCGTGACGGGCCGTCCTCGATCTCCCCGACTACCCTCCTCGTCGCCACGCCCCAGGGTCGGGTGATGGCCCCTATCCGGGGTCCGGTCGTACCCAGGCGCCGACTCGGCGCCGAACTGCGACGCCTCCGCGAGGAGGCCGGCCTGCTTATCGAGCAGGTGGCTGAGGAACTGGAGTGCTCCCCATCCAAGATCAGCAGGCTCGAGACGGGCAAGGGTATGCCGAGGATCCGGGATATCCGAGATATGCTCACTTTGTATGGGATTGCGGACGTCAAGATCCGGGACCGGCTCACCAAGCTGGCGAGGGAGGGCCAGCGGGCGGGTTGGTGGGAGAAGTACTCCGACGTCCTGCGCTCCGGTGCGCTGCGCCCCGACCAGCTGGGCACCTACATCGCCCTCGAGTCGGACGCGACCACGATGCGGATCTTCCAGCTGGCCGTGGTGCCCGGGTTGCTGCAAACTAAGGAATATGCCATGACCGTGCTGGGCGCGGCGCTCATCCGACCGCACCGCGAGCACGACCTCGGCAAGCTCGTCGAACTGCGAATGCGCAGGCAGGAAGTGCTGCGCCGGAGCGTGGACCCGCTGCGGCTGCACTGCGTCCTAGACGAGGCCGTGCTCCGCCGGCCGGTCGGCGGGAACCGCGTGATGGCCGGCCAGCTCCAAGCGCTGCTTACCGCCGCCGAACTACCCAACATCACAATTCAGGTGCTGCCGTTCAGCGCGGGAGTGCATCCGGGTATCAGCGGCTCTTTCGCGGTGCTGGAGTTCGAGGACGCCGCCGACAACGATCGCGTATACGTCGAAAGCCATGCCGGCAGCATGTACCTCGAGGAGCACGGTGATCTGATCGCCTATAGACAACTGTTCGACGACGTCAGCAACCGAGCTCCCGACTCCGCAGAAGCCACCGTATTCATCGCCTCGCAGCTGGCCTCGTTGAACCGAGACCACAAGGACGGTTCCGTTGCATAACGGATTCCCGGAGTCGGGCTCCACGATCCAATTTATCAAGAGCAGCTTCAGTCAGATCGATGGCTGCGTCGAGGTCGGCAGGCTTGCCGACGGCAAGGTCGCAGTGCGTGATACCAAGGATAGAACGCGGCCGGCTCTAGTTTTCACCACGGCAGAATGGACCGCCTTTATCAAGGGCGTCCAGGCTGGGGAATTTGACCCGGGCAAAATTTGACCCGGGCCAATGGTGACAAGCCCTATACCATGGGCCGATGGCGTGGTTAGGGCGAATCTCGCATAATTCGGCACGACCAGCGGTAACAGCCTCGGCGACGGCTGTCCTCGTTGCAGTAATAGGAACCACGGCGGGCTCACTGGCCGTGCTCGCGTTGCTGAGGCTGTTGCCGGTCGACTGGGACGAGCTTTCCAGCGTTGGGCAGAGTTTCGGGGGAATTTCCGCGCTGCTCGCCGCGGTGGCGCTGGCCGTCTTGGCGCGGTCCATCGCGCTGCAGGGGGCGCAGACGGAGCTGAACCGGATGCAGTCCGCCCGCGAAATGCAGTTCCACCTCATGACCAGGGTTCTCGACGATCCGACGTTCGCGGAGCCGTTCCTGGTCGGCGAATCGGATGAGCAGGCCGTCAAGAGGTTCCGGCTCGGGGTGTTTATGACGCTGCACTTTCGGTACCTGGAGTTCGCTTTCGTCACGGGTGGCATGAGCGAGGCGCAGCTGCGCAGAGCGGTCAACCTAGAGCTGTTCAGCCGGCCGGCGTTCAGGTCCCGCTGGCAGGAGATCCGGCCACATTGGAGCGCCGTGCGGCGCGGTCGTGAAGCAATGTTCGTCCGGATCATCGACGAGGAGTTTTACCAGGCCTGCCGCGAAGCGCGGCCGGTGAGCAACCCGGTCGATCAGCCATAGGTGACGCCGCACGGGACGCAGGAGCCGGACGAGAGGACGGCGCGGCGACAGCACGCAGCCACCGCCGCGGTACGGGAGGTGCGTCCATGGTCCCCCGGACGGGGGTACTACGACGGGGCCGTGTAGCCGGATCGTGACCTGCGCCGCTTCGTGGCCGAGCGCAAGGCCGACTAGTGTCGGCCAACACCACGTCCATACATTGTCGATCGCCCGAGGTGCGTGATGACTCCACCCATCCAGTCACGGCTCCTGAGGCGGGTTGCCGCCGCCGGCTTCGCCGGTGTCGTGGCGCTCTCGCTGACGGCCTGTGCCGAGTCCGAGCGTGACACCGACAGCTCCCAGGGCCAAGGCAAGGTCGGCGGCACGATGACCTTCGGTGCTGCTGGAGCGCCCGAAATGTTCGACCCGTTCTATGCCACCGATGGTGAGACCTTCCGGGTTACCAGGCAGATCTTCGACGGGCTGGTCACCTACGCGCCAGGCACCGCCGACGTGGCGCCTGCGCTCGCCGAGAAGTGGGAGCCCAGCGCCGACGGCCTAGAGTGGACCTTCCACCTGCGCAGCGGCGTCAAGTTCCACGACGGCACCGACTTCAACGCCGAGGCGGTCTGCTACAACTTCCAGCGGATGTTCGACCAGAAGGGCGCCGGGCAGAGCGAGTCCGTGGCGACCTACTGGATCGACAACCTTGGGCCCGGCTTCTCCGACGGCGCCAAGCCGGCGCTGTACAAGGGCTGCGAGGCCAAGGACGCCAGCACGGTCGTCGTCAGCATCAACCGGGTCACCTCGAAGATCCCGAGCATCTTCGGCCTGCCGTCGTTCTCCATGCAGTCGCCCAAGGCGCTGAAGGACTTCGACGCCAACAACGTCGAGGCCGCCGGCGACAGCTTCAAGTACCCGTCGTACGCGCTGGACCACCCGACCGGCACCGGCCCATTCAAGTTCGGCAAGTACGACAAGGCGAACGGAACGATCGAGCTCGTTCGCAACGAGGAGTACTACGACGCCAATAACAAGGCCAAGCTCGACAAGCTGATCTTCAAGATCATCCCGGACGAGACGGCCCGCAAGCAGGCCCTCAAGGCCGGCACGATCGATGGCTACGACTTCCCCGCCCCGGCCGACTGGGCCGGTCTGAAGAGTGACGGCTTCACCGTCGCGGTGCGGCCGCCGTTCAACATCCTGTACCTGGGCATCACCCAGAAGAACAATCCGGCGCTGCAGGACCTCAGGGTGCGCCAGGCGATCGCCCACGCGATCAACCGCGACCAGCTCGTCAAGTCCCAGCTGCCGGAGGGTGCCAAGGTGGCCACCCAGTTCATCCCGGACACGGTGGACGGCTACAACACCTCGATCAAGGCGATCCCGTTCGACACCGAGCGGGCCAAGGCACTGCTGGCCGAGGCCGGCGCCACCGGCCTGAAGATCAACTTCTACTGGCCGAGCGAGGTCACCAGGCCGTACATGCCGAACCCGAGGGACATCTTCGGCGCGATCTCCGCGGACCTGGCGAAGGCCGGCATCGAGGTCAACGCGATCACCAAGCCGTGGAACGGCGGCTACCTCGATGACGTCGACGAGGCCCGCGCCGACCTGTTCCTGCTGGGCTGGACCGGTGACTACAACACGGCGGACAACTTCATCAACACGTTCTTCGGCAACCCGGAGAATCGCTTCCAGACGATGTTCTCGCCGTGGGCGCAGGAGCTCTCCGACCGTTTGAAGGATGCCGACAGCGAGGCCGACGCGACCAAGCGCAACCAGCTGTACTCGCAGCTCAATGCCGACATCGTTGAGAAGTACCTGCCGGCGATCCCGATCTCGCACTCGCCCCCGGCCCTCGTGGTGAGCAAGAACATCCAGGGGCTCGTGCCGAGCCCGCTCACCGCAGAGGACTTCAACAGCGTAAGCAAGACCTGACGCTGTGCTGCGCTACACCGTCCGTCGGCTGCTCCAGCTGGTCGCTGTACTGGCGGTGTTGTCGCTGCTGCTGTTCGCGTGGCTGCGCGCTCTCCCGGGTGGGCCGGTATCGGCCCTCCTGGGGGAGCGGGCCACCGAGGAGTCGCGGCGCAACCTGCGGGCGCAGCTCGGGCTGGACGAACCGATCTTCGTGCAGTATCTGAAGTTCCTCGGGCGCGCGCTGTCCGGGGACTTCGGTATCTCCACCGGCGTGCAGACCGGCGATTCGGCGGTGGAGATCTTCCTGCAGCGCTTCCCGGCCACCATCGAGCTGGCCGTGATCGCGCTGGCCATCGCGGTCGCGGTGGGCATCCCGCTCGGCTACGTCGCCGCGCGGCGACGGGACAGCCTGCTCGACAACCTCAGCGTGGTGTCCTCGCTGGTCGGGGTCGCCGTGCCGGTGTTCTTCCTGGCCTACCTGCTCAAGTACGCCTTCGCCGAGAACCTCGGCTGGCTGCCGGACAGCGGCCGGCAGGCCGGCGACATCGAGGCCACCCGGGTCACCGGCTTCTTCATCCTGGACGGCGTGCTGACCAGGGAATGGGATGCGGCGTACGACGCGTTCCTGCACCTGATCCTGCCGGCCATCGCGCTGGCGACCATCCCGTTCGCGGTGATCTTCCGGATCACCAGGGCCTCGGTGCTCGACGTGCTCAACGAGGACTACGTGCGCACCGCGCGGGCCAAGGGCCTGACCGCGCCGGTGATCCGCGGCCGGCACGTGCTGCGCAACGCGATGCTGCCGGTGGTCACCACGGTCGGCCTGCAGACCGGCGGGCTGCTGGCCGGTGCCGTGCTCACCGAGAAGGTCTTCGCCTATCCGGGGCTGGGCGAGGCGCTCGCGCTGGCCTTCCAGAAACGGGACTTCCCTGTGCTGCAAATGCTCGTACTGTCAGCAGCGATGGTCTACGTGCTGGTGAACCTGGCCGTTGACGTGTCATATGCCGTGATCGACCCGCGGATCCGAACCCGCTGAGGAGGTGCGAGCAGTGGCCATCGGGACCACTCGGAAGGAACGCATCGACGAGTTGGCGGCGCGCGCCGGGGCTGCGCCGGACGGGGATGGCTCGGACTCCGGTGTGAGCCTGGCCGCATCGGCGTGGCGGCGGCTTCGCCGCAACCCGGTGTTCCTGTTCGGTGCCGCCATCATCCTGGTGTTCATCTTCGTCGCGGTGCTGTCGCCGTGGCTCGCCCCGCACGACCCCGCCGACCGGCTGCTGGCCGACCAGGTGGTCAAGGCCCGCAACGAGATCCCGGCGCCTCAGGACGGGTACCCGCTCGGCGGCGACGAGCAGGGCCGCGACCTGCTCTCCCGGATGCTGGTCGGCTCGCAGCAGACGCTGCTGGTCGGGGTGCTGGCCACGCTCATCGGGCTGGCCGGTGGCCTGGTCATGGGCACCTTGGCCGGCGCGCTCGCGGGCTGGGTCGACTCGTTCGTCATGCGTACGGTCGACGTCATGCTGTCGGTGCCCGGCATCCTGCTGGCCGTGTCGATCGCCGCGCTGTTCGCGCGCCCCAGCGTGTACACGGTGATCATCGCGGTGGCCATGATCCAGGTACCGGTGTTCGCCCGGCTGCTGCGCGGCTCCATGCTCGCGCAGCGGGCGAGCGACCATGTGCTGGCCGCGCGGGCGCTCGGCGTGAGACCCAAGGCGATCGTGTTCCGGCACATGCTGCCCAACGCGCTCGGCCCGGTCATCGTGCAGTCCACCCTCGTGCTCGCCATCGCCATCATCGACGCCGCCGCGCTGTCGTTCCTCGGCCTCGGCAACCCGGACGACAAGAAGCCGGAGTGGGGGCAGATGCTCGGCAACGCCCAGGTCGTCATCGACAGCCACCCGCACCTGGCGTTCCTGCCCGCGTTCTGCATCATCACGGTCGCGCTCGGCTTCACGCTGGTCGGGGAGTCGATGCGGGACGCCCTCGACCCGAAGAACCGGCGGTGACGTGCCGATGGCGCTGCTAGAGGTCCGCGATCTGACCGTGGTGTTCCAGCGCAAGGGAGAAGAGCCCTTCACCGCGGTCGACGAGGTCAGCTTCGACGTCGAGCCCGGCCAGACCGTCGGGCTCGTCGGCGAGTCCGGCTGCGGCAAGTCGGTGACCTCGCTGGCGATCATGGGCCTGTTGCCGAGCCGCGGCGCCCGGGTGTCCGGAAGGGTCGGCTTCGAGGGCACCGACCTGCTGAGGCTGTCCGACCGGGCCATGCGCGACCGTCGCGGCCGCGACCTGGGCATGGTGTTCCAGGACCCGCTGTCCTCGCTGAACCCGGTGATCCCGATCGGCATCCAGGTCACCGAGGTGCTCGAGCGGCACCGCGGCATGCAGCGCAAGCGCGCCATGCGCGAGGCCGAGGAGTTGCTGCGCCGGGTCGGCATCCCGGACCCCCGGCGCCGCCTGACCGAGTACCCGCACCAGCTCTCCGGCGGGATGCGCCAGCGCGCGCTGATCGCCATCGCGCTGGCCTGCGCCCCGCGGCTGCTGATCGCGGACGAGCCGACCACGGCGCTGGACGTCACCATTCAGGCGCAGATCCTGGCGCTGCTCGCCGAGCTGGTGCGGGACACCGGCACGGCACTGATCATGATCACGCACGACCTCGGCGTGGTGGCCGGGTTGTGTGACGAGGTGAACGTGCTCTACGGCGGCCGGATCGTGGAGCGCGGCGAGCGGCACGCCCTGTTCGGCGAGCCGCGGCACCCCTACACCCACGGACTGCTCGCCTCGATCCCGCGGCTGGACGCGCCGCGTGGCGAGCGGCTGAACCCGATCCGCGGCTCGGTCGCCGACAACATCCCCTGGTCCACCGGCTGCGCCTTCGCGCCGCGCTGCCCGAACAGCATCGAGGCGTGCACGGAGACCACGCCGCACCTCGACGACGAGCATGGCCGCCTGCTCCGCTGCCACAACCCCGTCCCCGTCAAGCACCCCACCGAGGCCGAGGTCCCGGCCTAATCGGGTGGCCTTACGGCCTGTTGGGTGAGCTCCGTCAGACACATCTGGTGAAGCGTGGGCGTCCCAGCGTCTCGCTGGGGAACGCTGGGACGCCCACGCTTCAACCAACGGGCCGGCGATCCGATGTGCCGATGTTATGATGTCATGATGCGGACGACGCTGACTCTCGATGACGACGTAGTGGCGCTGGCGAAGGAGGTGGCCCTCGCCGAGGGCGTAAGCCTGGGGGCGGTTATCTCCCGGTTGGCTCGCCAGGGAATGGCCAGCACCGCCAGAGTGGTTGACGACGCCGACATTCCTCGATTTTCGGTACCGGCCGATGTTCCGCCGCTGACGCCGGACATGGTGCGGGCGGCCATGGATGATCTGTAATGGGCGTCACCTTGCTAGATGTGAACGTGTTGCTGGCGTTGGCATGGCCAAATCATGTACATCATGAGGTAGCCAGGGCGTGGTTTGTCGATCAACGTTCATACGGATGGGCAACCTGCCCGGTTACCGAGAGTGGCTTTGTCCGTATCTCCTCGAACGTCAAGGCGACCCCAGCGGCGGTGAGTCCGGCCGCCGCCATCGAGCTGCTTGGTCGTCTGCGCCGGCAGCCTGGTCACGAATTCTGGGCCGACGACGTGTCATTGGCGACTTCGCAGGAAGTGCCCCTCGCACGCCTCATCTCACATGCACAGGTCACCGACGCGCATCTGCTGTCGCTCGTACGCCGCCGGCATGCCCGAGTTGCCACATTCGACCGTGGAATGCATGTGCTCGCCGATCCAGAGCGGCAGACGGACGTCATCCTGCTCGGTCAGGTACCGCCCCAGCGAGGCAGTTGATCCACGCCACGTCAGCGAGGTAACGGCGTGGTCGCATTCGTTGTCCGCTGGCGGCGGACCGAGCATGATGCGGCCATGACCGCTGCGATGGCCGAGACCCGGCCGGCCCCGGAGGGTGACGAGGACCCGCTGGTCGTCGTCACGGACCTCAAGGTGCACTTCCCGATCAAGCGCGGGATCGTGCTCGACCGCACCATCGGCTACGTGTACGCCGTGGACGGGGTGTCGCTGTCGGTGCGGCGTGGCGAGACCTACGGGCTGGTCGGCGAGTCCGGCTGCGGCAAGTCCACGCTCGGCCGCGCCATGCTGCGGCTGGAGGACATCACGTCCGGCTCGGTGCTTTTCGACGGCACCGACCTGGCCACCATGTCCGGCGAGCCGCTGCGCCGGATGCGCCGGCGCATGCAGATGGTGTTCCAGGACCCGCTGTCCTCCCTGGACCCCCGGCAGTCGGTGGAGTCGCTGCTGGTCGAGGGCCTGCGCGCGCACGACCTCGACCACGGCAAGAAGGCGACGTCCGACCGGCTGCGGGAGCTGATGTCGGCGGTCGGGCTACCCTCGTCGGGGCTGCGCAAGTACCCGCACGAGTTCTCGGGAGGGCAGCGGCAGCGGATCGGGGTGGCCAGGGCGCTGGCCGTAGAGCCGGATCTGATCGTCGCCGACGAGCCGGTGTCCGCGCTGGACGTCTCGGTGCAGGCGCAGGTCATCAACCTGCTCGGCGACCTGCAGGAGGAGTTCGGCCTGACCTACCTGGTGATCGCCCACGACCTGGCCGTGGTGCGGCACATCAGCGACCGGGTCGGCGTGATGTACCTGGGCGGCATCGTCGAGGAGTCGCCCTCCGACGAGCTGTACGAGGTGCCGCTGCACCCGTACACCCGCGCGCTGCTGTCCGCCGTGCCGGTGCCGGACCCGGTGGTCGAGGACGAGCGCGAGCGGATCCTGCTCGCCGGGGACCTGCCCTCGCCGGCGGCGCCGCCGGCCGGCTGCCGCTTCCACACCCGCTGCCCGTGGCGGCAGCCGCAGCGCTGCGACGACGAGCGCCCGCAACTGCGCTCGATCCAGGCCGTAGGCATCACCCCGGAGCACCAGGTGGCCTGCCATTACGCGGAGGACATCCTGGCCGGACGGATCGCGGCGCACGCCGTGCGGGCCGAGGTGGTCGAGGTGGACGACACGATCTCGCCGGACGTCGGGCTGGCCGGCCCGGCCTCGGTCACCGAGCTGCTGAACCCCTGAGAGTGGGGCCGGCAAGGCCGCGGGATCCCCTGTTGAGAGCTTCTCAGCTGTGACGCTGCTGACTACGCGGCCGGGCGTACGGTGATCACATGGAGGCGATCCTCGACCAGATCGGCGTACTGCCGGCGATAGTGGTCGTACTGCTGGTAAGTGGGGCCATGTTCGTTGACGCGTCGCCGATCGTCGGCTTGCTGCTGCCGGGCGACCTCCTGTTCGTGACCGTCGTGGCGAGCAGCCAGCTGCCGCTCGCCGCGCTGACCATGGCCGGCGTGGTGGCCGGCACGCTCTGCAGCTGGACGCTCTTCTTCTTCGTCGGCGCCAGGGTCGGCCCGCGGCTGCGGCTCAGCCGGTTCGGCCGCTGGATCGGTGAGCCGCGCTGGGATAGCGCCGAGCGCCTGCTGTCCGGCCGCGGTGCGCGGGTGCTCACGCTGGTCCAGTTCCTGCCGGTGTTCAACGCGATCATGCCGATGGTCGCCGGCGTGCTCGGCATGCGCTACCGGCAGTTCGTGCGCTTCGCGGCGCCGGGCACCGCGCTCTGGGCGGTCTGCTTCGGCACCATCGGCATCACCGCGGGGCTGGCCACCGACCGTGCTTTCGGCGACGCGGGCTCGCCGCTGAAGGTGCTGGTGTTCGGTGCCCCGGGGCTGATCGCGGGCTGGCTCATGCTGAACTACCTGCGCCGCCAGCTCGCCGCGCAGCGAGTCGCCGGGACCGCGCCGGTGGTGCTCGAGCCGGCCACGCCGGCGCCCGTCGAGACCGTGCTGGTCGAGCCTGTGCTGGTCGAGCCTGTGCTGGTCGAGACGATGCTGGTCGAGCCTGTGCCGGTGGGTTCTGTTCCGGTGCTTGCCCAGCCGATCCCGCTGCGTCCTGCCCCGGTCCCGGCGGCCGCCCCCCTGGCCGCCTGACCTCCGTCCCCTGTGGATAAGTCGTGAGTGGCGATTGGTGCTCTGACACCAAACGCCACTCACGGGCGTAGCTACCAGGCATAGTGCTCCGGAGCCGTGCGGTAGCCGGGGAAGATCTCATCCAGGGTGGCGAGGGTGTCCTCGTCGAGCTCCAGGGTCATGGCGTTCAGCGCGTTGTCGAGCTGGTCGGCGGTGCGCGGGCCGACGATCGGCGCGGTGACCGCCGGCTGCGCGAGCAGCCACGCCAGGGCGACCGCGCCGGGCCCATGGCCGATCGCGTCGCACAGGTCCTCGTAACTCTGTAGCGCGTCGCGCATCCGTTCCATGTCCTCCGCCGCCCGGCCCTCGTAGCGGCGCACGCCGTCGCGCTCCTTGCGCAGCACGCCGCCGAGCAGGCCACCGTGCAGCGGGCTCCACGGGATCACCCCGAGCCCGTAGTGCTGGCACGCCGGCAGGACCTCGAGCTCGACCTCGCGCCTGGCCAGGTTGTAGATCGACTGCTCGGAGACCATGCCGAGGAAGTTCCGGTCCTTGGCCACGGCCTGCGCGGTGGCGATGTGCCAGCCGGCGAAGTTGGACGACCCGAAGTAGATCACCTTGCCCTGCGCGACGAGCGTCTCGCAGGCCTGCCAGATCTCCTCCCACGGCGAGTTCCGGTCCACGTGGTGGAACTGGTAAAGGTCGATGTAGTCGGTCTGCAGGCGGCGCAGGGACGCCTCGCAGGCGCGCCGGATGTTCAACGCCGACAGCCGCCCCTGGTTCGGCCAGCCGTCGCCCATGTCCCCGTACAGCTTGGTGGCCAGCACCGTCCGGTCCCGGTTGGCCTGGTCCTTGGCGAACCAGTCGCCGACGATCGCCTCGGTGCGGCCACGGTTGACACCCCAGCCGTAGACATTCGCGGTATCGAAGAAGTTGATGCCGTGCTCGATCGCCCGGTCCATGATCGCGTGCGCGTCGGCATCGTCGGTGACCGGCCCGAAGTTCATGGTGCCGAGGCACAACCTGCTCACCCGCAGCCCGCTGCGTCCCAGTTGTGTGTAATCCATGGCGCCTATCCTGCCCGGCATCGCGCCGCCCGCCACCTGCGCGCGGAAGGTGGCTCGTGGGCACCGCCGGGCGGCACCCCGGACAACCTGTACGGGGCGGGGGTTAGCCGACAGGCTATGAGGTATCAGTGCCATGATCTGCGCCTCAACACAGGTGCATCGCCGCGAAGCGTCGTACACGAAGGTGATCTCCCGATGCCTGACCAGTTCCCATCGGAACCAAGCCCAGAGCCGCAGCGCCCGCCGTGGCGCCCGCCGCAGCCGACCGACGGACCGGGCGGCCACGACCGGCCGCAGCCGGACACCGGCATCCGCGACGTCGACCCGCAGTTTCCACCCGACACCCTGCTCTACGACCACCGGGCTCGGGTGCTGGACCCGGTCTCCGCGGTGCGCCCGCGCGGCGACACCAGGCGGCTGCGCCCGACCGTCTACGTGGGCAACGTGCTGCTGGTGCCGTTCGAGCTGCTCGACCGGCTGCGGGCGCCGCTGGCCGACGCCGCCAAGCTGTACGGCCTGCAGCCCATTCGCGACGAGCGCGACGTGCGCCGCGGCGAACTGCTCGCCAGGGCCGACACCGGAACGCCGCACGTGGTCCGGGTGTACCTGCAGCCGATCAGCGCCCCGGTGGATGCCGACGCCTGGCCGGTGCTGCAGGCGCTGCGCGCCGCCGCGCCACCCGACCTGGCAAGGGAGATCACCAGGGTCGGCCTCGACCACCTGCTCGGCGGCGGCTGGCCGGCCATGCAGGGGGTTCCGCTGGTGCCGACGGCGCCCGCGGCCGCCGGGCCGGCCAACGAGTACGCGCAGCCGGGCCGGGGCGGTCGCAGCCCGGTCTCCTACGTCGGCGAGCCGCCGGCGCGGCAGGAGGAGCCGCCCACCCGCCGCCCGGTCGTCGCGGTGCTGGATACCGGCGCCGGGGCGCACCCGTGGTTCGACGGGACGGTGCGGCGCGGCGTCGACCTGGACGGTGAGCCGGCTGGCCTGCCGCCGTCGGTGCCGGACCCCGAGCTGCGCGGCGACATCGTCGGCCCGCTGGACGGGGTGCTGGACACCCACTCCGGGCACGGCACGTTCATCTGCGGCCTGATCCGCCAGCTCTGCCCGGACGCCGACGTGCTGGCCATCCGGGTGATGCGCTCCGACGGCATCGTCGACGAGGCGGACCTGACCTGGGCGCTGTCCGTGCTGGACGCCCGGCTCGCGCGGTTGCAGGCCGGCCGGGCCGACGACGGTCACCTCGATGTCGTGGTGCTCTCCCTCGGCTACTACCACGAGTCGCCGCTGCTGCCGCTGGACGACTCCGTGCTGCGCGGGGTGCTGGCCAGGCTTGGCCGGCGCGGCGTGATCGTGGTGGCCGCCGCCGGCAACGACGCCACGCTGCGGCCGTTCTACCCGGCGGCGTTCACCCCACACCCCGGCGGCTTCACCCCAGCCCCCGTTGCCGGCGAGGTGCCGCTGCTGAGCGTCGGCGGCCGCAACCCGGACAGCTCGGTGGCACTGTTCTCCAACAGCGGCAACTGGGTCACCGCGTGGGACACCGGCGCAGCGCTGTTCAGCACGTTCCCCACCACGTTCAACGGGGGCGCCGCCGCGTCCGTGCTGACCACCGATCCCAGCGGCCAGCCGCGCCGCACGATCGACCCGGACTGTTACCGCAACGGCTTCGGCATCTGGAGCGGCACCTCGTTCGCGGCGCCGGTGCTGGCCGGCCGGCTCGCCGAGGACCTGCTGGCCGGCGGCAAGCTGGACGACGTCAAGCCCGCGGCCGCGGTGCACCGGGCCCGCTCGGTGATCACGGCCAGAACCGGGATGGAGCTGCCATGACCAGCGAGACGAGCGGGTCCGCCACAGCGCGGCCGACCGGCGCGACGCCGGGGGACGGGCTGGCCGCCCGGGTGGCGGCACTCCTGCTGGCTCACCGCGACGGCGACCAGGACGCGATGGGCGTCCTGGTCCGCAAGGTCACGCCGCTGCTGTGGCACGTGGCGCGCGGGTTCCGGCTGGACGCCAGCAGCGCGGAGGACGTCGCGCAGAACACCATGCTGGCGTTCGTGCGGCACAGCCACGAGATCGCCGAGCCGCACGCCGCGCTGCGCTGGCTGGTCGTCACCGCCCGCCGGGAGGCCATGCGGGCGGCGGCGCACCGGGACCGCACCGAGCTGGTGGACGACGCGGCCCGCACGGTGCCGGCGCCGGAGGCCGAGCAGCCGGAGCGGGTTGTGCTGGCCACGGCCACCCAGCGGGTGCTCTGGCGCAACGTCGCCCGGCTTTCGGACCGCTGCCGGCAGCTGCTGCGCGTAATCGCGTTCGCCGAGCGGCCGGACTACGCGACGCTGTCCACCGCGCTCGGCATGCCGATCGGCAGCATCGGCCCGACCCGCGGCCGCTGCCTGGCCAAGCTCAAGGTGCTGCTGGCCGCCGACCCGGAGTGGGGTGCGTCATGAGCGAGCCGTACGCCCGCCTCGGCGAGGAGCAGCTTGCCGCGCAGGCACTCGACGGCACCGACTCCGCGCTGCTGACCGAGCTGGCCAGGATCTACGAGCAGGTCGACCCCGTGCCGGAGGGACTGGTCGAGCGCATCGGCTTCACCCTCACCCTGGCCAACCTTGAGGTCGAGCTGGCCAGGCTGACCGCGCAGCTCAGCGAGCCGGTCGGGGCCCGCGGCGAGGAGCGGGCACGCACCGTGACGTTCTCCAGCAACAGCCTCACCACGATGGTGACGATCACCCCGCAGGACGCCGGGCAGTACCGGATCGACGGCTGGCTGGCGCCCGGCGGCGAGCTCTCCGTCGAGCTGCGCACCGATCACGGCAGCCTGCGCACCATGGCCGACGCGGCTGGCCGGTTCGAGTTCGTCGAGGTGCGAGGCGGCTTGGTGCAGCTGGTCATCCATCCAACCGAGAACTGCCCGGTCCGGCTTGGTTCTCCGGTGGTCACGCCGGCCATGGAGCTGTAGCCCACTAGGGTTTTCCGGTTGGGGCCCAGTCGCCACAGGCGGGAAGCTCATCCGGGATATGAACGTTGTCGATCGCGCGGCAGAGCTGCGCCGCCGGGCGGTTGCCGTCGGGGCGGGCGGCAAGCCGGTGCGCGCAGCCAGAATGCTGCACCGCGCGCTGGAGCTGCTGCCGGCCGAGCGAGCCGCGGCCGGCGCCCGCGCCGTCCGGGCCCGCATCCTGGTCAGCCTCGCGTACACCGAGGCCGAGCAGGGCAGGGTCGAGGAGGGCATGGCGATCCTCGACGAGGCTCAGCGGCTCGCCACCGGCCTCGACGACCCGGCCCTGCACGGCAGCCTGCACATCCAGCGCGGCTCGATCCTGGTCCGCCGCGGCCGGATGCCCGAGGCGTTGCGGCACCTCGACGAGGCCGTGCGGGTGCTGGATGGGGAGTCCGAGGAGCTGTGCGCCACGCTGCTCAACCGCGGCGCCCTGCACCTGTACTCGGGAAATCTCGTGGCGGCTGACGCCGATCTTCGCCTGTGCATCGCTGCGGCAGCCCGTAACGGGTTGGACGTGCTGTATGCGAAGGCTCAGTTCAATCTGGGTCACCTCGCCTACCTGCGCGGTGACCTGCCCGCGGCGCTGCGCGGCGCCGACGCTGCGTTGCGCGCCCCGGCGCTGCTGGCCAGCTCGTTCCGGGCCGTCTTCATGGGCGGCCGCGCCGAGGCGCTGCGGGCCGCCGGGCTGACCCGCGAGGCCGACGCCGACCTGGCGGAGGCCGTGCGGATCCTGCGCCGCGAGCGGCTGACGCACGACCTGGCCGAAGCGCTGCTGGCCCGCGCCCAGGTGGCGTTGCTGGACGGTCGCTGGGACGACGCGCTGCGGCTGGCCCGCTCGGCGCGGCGCCAGTTCCTCCGGCGCGGCAATGCTGCCTGGGGCGATCTCGCTGAGCTGCTCGCGCTGCAGGCGCGGCTCGGCCGGCTCGACGTCGCCAGGCTCGACGTCGCCAGGCTGGATGGCGCCAGGCTGGATGGCGCCAGGCTGGATGGCGCCAGGTCTGGGGCGGCCCGGTCTGGGGCGGCCCGGTCTGGGGCGGCCCGGTCTGGTGCGGCGCAGCCCGGCGGTGCCCGGTTCGCTCGGGGCCGGGGGCTGCGCGCGGTGTCCGCCGCGGCCAGCGCGCTGGCCGCGCGGCTACGGACCAGCAGGCTGGACGAGGACGCCAGGGTGGCCGTGCTGGTGGCGGCGCAGGCACTGATCGCGGCGGGGGACCCGGCGAGCGCCGAGGCGGCCCTGGCCGGCACGGCCGCCGTGCCGGCGGCGGCGACTCGGCTGGCGGCCGGCGACCGGATCGGCACCCGGCTGCTGGTCAGGCTGGTCCGGGCCGAGCTGGCCGGTGCCCGCGGCGACCGCGCCACCCGGGAGGCACAGCTGCGCGGCGGGCTGGCCGATGTGCTGCGTTACCAGTCCCGTTTCGGCAGCCTCGATCTGCAGACGGCCAGCGCGCTGCACGGCCGCCGGCTGGCCGCGCTCGGCCTGGCCGACGCGGTGCGCGACGGCCGCCCGTCGGTGGTCTTCGCCTGGTCGGAGCGGGCTCGGGCGCTGACCGCGCGGCTGCCGCCGGTGCGCCCGCCGGGCGACTCGCGGGCCGCCGAGCTGCTGGCCGACCTGCGCGGGGTACGGACTGCGCTGCGCGCCGCCGAACTGGCCGGGCAGCGGGTGGCCGAGCTGCGCCGCCGCCGCGCCCTGCTGGAGCGGCAGGTGCGCCAGCGCGCCTGGTTCGCAGCCGGCACGGCCGGAGCGGCTGGTACCGCCGGCATGCCGGCCGGCCTCGGCCCGGGCGGCGTGGAGCGGCCGGCGCGGCTGGCCGCGGTGCGTGCCGCGCTGGCCGAGGCCGGCGGGACCCTGGTGGCCTACCTCGCCGTCGGCGGCGTGCTGCACGCCCTGGTGGTGCGGCCGGCCGCGGCCCGGCTGCTGGTGCTCGGCCCGCTGGCCGTGGTCACCGGCACGCTGCAGCGGGTCCGCGCCGACCTGGACGCCGCCGCCCTTGCCCTGCTGCCGGGCCCCATGCGTTCGGTCGTCGCCCGGTCGCTGGCCGGCGGCCTCACCCGGCTGGCCGATGCGCTGTGGCGGCCGCTCGCCCCGGTCGCCGGCGGCGGCCCGGTGGTCGTGGTGCCGACCGCGGCCCTTGGCGCCGTGCCCTGGACGCAGCTGCCCGGCGTGCGCGGCCGGCCGCTGACCGTCGTCCCCTCCGCCACCTGGTGGCTCGCGGCGCGGGCCCGTTCCACCGCCGGTGGCCCGCCGGTCTTCGCTGTCGGCCCCGGTGTCCCCCGCGGCGAGGCCGAGGTCCGCGCCGCCGCGGCAGCCTGGCGCCTCCCCACCCCCACCCCCGCCCCCGCGTGTCCGCCGGTTGCGGAGGCCGTGTTGGACGTTTCGGGACAGAACCTCGCGGGCGTCTCAGGCGTCTCGGGCTTCGCAAGCGTCCCGGGCGTCCCGGACGTCTCAGGCTTCGCGGGCGTCCCTGGCGTCCCCGGACGGGACGGCGCCTCGCCCGAGCCGGTCGTGCTCACGGGGGCGGCGGCCGCCAGCGGCGCCGTGCTGGCCGCCGCCGAGCGGGCCCGGCTGCTGCACGTCGCCGCGCACGGCGTGCACGAGCCGGACAACCCGCTGTTCTCCTCGATCCAGCTCGCCGACGGGCCGCTGTTCGGCTACGACCTGCCGCGCGCCGCGGCCCTGCCGCCCCACGTCGTGCTCTCCGCGTGCGACCTCGGCCTGGCCGAGGTCCGCCCCGGCGACGAGGCGCTCGGCATGACCTCGGCGCTGCTGCACGGCGGTGTCGCGTCGGTGGTGGCCGGCGTGGCCAGGGTGGGCGACGACGTGGCCGGTACCGCGATGGTCGCCTACCACTCGGCCCTCGCCGCTGGCGGGCGCCCGGCCGACGCCCTCGCCGCCGCGCTGGCCGGCGTGGACCCGGCGACCCCGGCGCCGCTGGTCTGCTTCGGCGCCGGCTGGTGAGCACCGTGAACACCCTGAGCGCTAGGCCGGGCGGGCAGCAGGAGAACCGGCACCGGGCCAGCCCGTCCAGGAATTGACCGCAAGTGGCCGCTGGTCGCTTCTTGTCTCTCGCTGGTAAACGCGCCGTCCTAACGGCGACGATATGCCATCTCGGGGTAACGGGAAATGCCACCGGCAGCGCAGGAGCAGGCGAGCACGTTCGCCTGCTCCTGTAGCCGTTGGAGAGATTCGGATGGAAGCAACTCCGCGTCCGGCTAGCGTTTCGAGAACACCAATCCGGAGATTGACTCCGTGTCCACCGAGAGAAGATAACCGTCAAAGCTGCTGTACCCGACGAACTCGGAGGAGTTGCCCACCCGGTGGCGTCGGCGAGCTGTGCCGGCCCGCCCGGCTTCGTCAGCGCGACGCGCGGTTGATCGCCGAGACCACAGCCTTGAGCGAGGCCGCGACGATCGAGCCGTCGACGCCGACGCCCCACAGCACCCGGCCGTCCGGGGTGCTGCCGCCCACCGAGCACTCCACGTAGGCCGCGGCCCGGGCGTCGTCGCCGGCGGACAGCGCGTGCTCGGTGTAGTCGAGCACCCGCACGTCGACCCCGACGGAGGCCAGCGCGTCGACGAACGCCGCGATCGGGCCGTTGCCGGTGCCGGTGATCTCGTGCTCGGTGTCCTCGATGCGCACCGTGGCGGTGATCTCGTCGTGGCCCTCGCCGTCGTCGCTGATCCGGTGGCGCGCCAGCCGCAGCGGCGTCACCGGCTCCAGGTACTCGGTGGCGAAGATGTCCCACATCTCCTTCGGCGTGATCTCGCCGCCCTGCACGTCGGTGACGTCCTGGATGACGTGGGAGAACTCGATCTGCAGGCGGCGCGGCAGGTCGAGATGGTGCTCGGAGCGCATCACGTAGGCAACGCCGCCCTTGCCGGACTGCGAGTTGACCCTGATCACGGCCTCGTAGGAGCGGCCGACGTCTTTCGGGTCGATCGGCAGGTACGGCACGGCCCACGGAAACTCGTCGACCGGCACGCCGGCGGCCTTCGCGTCGATCTCCAGCGCCTCGAAGCCCTTCTTGATCGCGTCCTGGTGGCTACCGGAGAACGCGGTGAATACCAGGTCGCCGCCGTAGGGATGCCGCTCGGGCACCGGCAACTGGTTGCAGTACTCCACGGTGCGCCGGATCTCGTCGATGTCCGACAGATCCAGCTGCGGGTCGATGCCCTGGCTGAACAGGTTCATCGCCAGCGTCACCAGGCACACGTTGCCGGTGCGCTCCCCGTTGCCGAACAGGCACCCCTCGATGCGGTCGGCGCCGGCCTGGTGGCCGAGTTCGGCGGCGGCCACCGCGGTGCCCCGGTCGTTGTGCGGGTGCAGCGAGAGCACCACGCAGTCACGCTGCGCGAGGTTGCGGTGCATCCACTCGATGGAGTCGGCGTACACGTTGGGGGTGGCCATCTCCACGGTGGCCGGCAGGTTGACGATCGCCGGCCGGTCCGTGGTCGGCTGCCAGACGTCGGTGACGGCGTTGCACACCTCGACGGCGTAGGCCAGCTCGGTGCCGGTGTAGGACTCCGGGGAGTACTCCCAGCGGAAATCGGTGTCCCGGTGGCGCGGCCGCCGAGCCAGGTCGAGCACCAGCTCGGCGGCGTCGGTGGCGATCCTGGTGACGGCCGCCCGGTCGGCGCGGAACACCACGCGCCGCTGCAGGATCGACGTGGAGTTGTAGATGTGCACGATCGCCTTGCGGGCCCCCTCGATGGCCGCGAACGTCCGCTCGATGAGCTCCGGCCGGCACTGGCTGAGCACCTGGATGGTCACGCCGAGCGGCACCGCGTCCTCGGTGACGATCTCGCGGACGAAGTCGAAGTCGGCCTGGCTGGCGGCCGGGAAGCCGACCTCGATTTCCTTGAAGCCCATGCTCACCAGCAGCTCGAACATCCGCCGCTTGCGAGCCGGCGACATGGGGTCGATCAGGGCCTGGTTGCCGTCCCTGAGGTCGACCGCGCACCAGGTGGGTGCGCGCGTGATCGTGGTGTCCGGCCAGGTCCGGTCGGGCAGCGTGACCGGCTCGACCTCGTCGTGAAACGGGCGGTAACGGTGGAACGGCATCGAGCTGCCGCGCTGGGTGTTCCACTGTGGTTGGCCGGCCGGCGCTGGGCGCGCCGGGGTCCGCAGCCGGGTGGTCGCCTTGGCGGCGAATACGTCGCTGGTCATGGCGGTGAGATCGCTCCTGCTTGGTCGTGGATGACCGGCGCCACGCCAACGCCGCGACGGGGTGCCGGCCGGTCAGACCCCGTCGCGGCGGGCAAGCAGGAGGGCGTGCGCCACGAGCCGGAGGGTAGTCCGGCTGCGCGCCTGATGGGAATCTGCTCCCATTATTTGGGAACGTCTCGGTGACGTCCCGGTGCTCGATCCGGTGCTCGGTCCGGTCCTCGTGCGGTGCTCGGTCCGGTGCTTGGTGCGGTGCTTGGTGCCGGCTTGACGGGCGGCGTGTCGCGGCGAGTGTCACACTTTTCGAGTGCGGTGCGCGGGTACGGGACGACCGGGCGGGTTCGGCGGATGATCGAGGACCCCTTCGCGACCGAACACCTGCCGGCCGACCAGCGGGAGCGGCTCCTCGTCGAGCGGCGGCGGCTCTACCGGATGCGCGCGATGGGCGTGCTGGCCACCGCGGTGCAGGCCGCCGGTGGCGCCGCGGCCGCCATCCTCGTCGCCAACATCCTCCTCGTCGTCGGCGACGCGAACCCGGACAACGCCATCGCACGGTTCGTCGCCGGCTTTGCCCGTGTCCTCGCCCCCGGTTTCCACGACCTGTTCACTCCGGCCAACGCCAACCTGCGGGTCATCGTGAACTACGGGCTGGCGGCCGCCTGCTGGCTCTTCGTCACCGGCGTGGTCACCCGCACCCTGCGCCGCGCCGCCTCCCCCTACCAAATCTCCTAACGCCGTGTCCGCGGTTCCGTACACACGTGTCCGCGGTT
>Ga0209382_10002797_pt1 | contig 24875 bp, 42 predicted proteins | sample SoiMetdeltSBSDD5_FD_187599 | JGI IMG/M metagenome (GOLD analysis project Ga0209382, IMG submission 187599) | Bulk soil microbial communities from a Populus tree surrounding site in Tennessee, USA - Soil MetaG P. deltoides SBSDD5 (SPAdes) (version 2) | ecosystem: Environmental > Terrestrial >... | reverse complement strand
CCCAACGCTGGCGAGATGAGCACCGTGACTGAAAATCACGGTGTCGGTGGTTCGATTCCGCCCCTGGGCACCAAATACGACCAAATAACATCGCACGATCAACTACTTAGCTTCAGAGCATTCAAAATCGGAATCGAACCACATTAAAAGGTGCAGCAGTGGACCACACCGCTCGTGCAGCGTGGCCTGCGTTTCCAAAGCTGACGGAAAGCGTGATCGTGCTGGACCTATGAGCACGGGTTAGATTAGACCGACGGTCTCACGCCATATATAGCCCACCGTTTGCGTGGACCGTCTCGCCGGTCATAAAGCGCGCGTCCCGCGACGCCAGGAACACCAGGATATCCGCGATGTCGCAAGGGTCGGCCATACTGCCTAGTGGCACGAGGCGTGACTGCTCGGCCATCTCGGTTTCCGAGAACTGATAGCGCGGCTGCGCTGTGTTTGTGATGCCCGGCGCAACCGCATTGACGCGGATGCCATGCGGCGCAAGCGCCAATGCCATCGAGCGTGTGATACCGATGATGCCGTTCTTACTAGCCGAATAGTGAACGCCGAGTATATGGCCACGGACGGATGATGAAGAGATGTTGACGATCGCGCCTTTGCACTCATCGGCGACCATCTTTCGGGCGACCGCTTGCGCGACGAGGAAGCTGCCCTTGAGGTTGACGTCAAGCACATGGTCCCACTCGGCCTCAGCCAACTCCAGGAACGGTGAGCGCGGAAACACACCTGCGTTATTGATGAGAATGTCGATGCCGCCGAGCGCGCGATGAGCCTCCTCGACGAACCGACTCACATCCGCGCTCTTGGATACGTCGCCCTGCACAGTTACAGCCCGGCGCTGTAGCGCGCGCGCCTCCGCGGCCAATTCCTCCGCTGCGTCCTGTCCCTCGAACCAATTGATCGCAACGTCTGCCCCGTTGCGTGCCAACGCTAGGACGGCTGCGCGGCCGATGCCCTGCTGGGCACCCGTGACAAGCGCGCGATTTCCCTCGAGACGCATTTGAGCACCTCCACCGTATCCAACCTGCGCCTGATAGTGGGTGCTCGGTCCAATGCTTGGCAAGCGCTCTGCCTTTTCGACGGAGCCTCGACGTCCGGACATTTCCGCTGCTAGTCGAGCAGCTGACGAAATGGTGCGCTGCCGCGAAATGTCGAAATGTGCCAGAGGACGAAATCGCTACCGCGATAGCCCGCTGCGCGGGGGTGCCTCGCCGATAGCGTTGCGACTGGGGAGAGCATCGATCGCGGGGAAGGGCAGAGCCATCCATTACGGTGGCAGCAGCCAGATCTTCCTGCCATCTTCCCCCCAATAGGCACGCGCGCACGAGCAGCGTTCGCGAACATGTACGCGCGCGTGCGCGCGCGAGAGGCGGCTGGTCACCGAAGTGATGCCGGCGATGGTGTCGGGAGATGCCACCAACGTCTTGACCCTGCAGGATTATGAGCGGGCAGCCTTGGCCAACGCAGCAAGAATTCTTGACGAGGCCGGCGCGGCTGCTCGAGCAAGCGGCATCGCCTGCGATACCGTACACGTCAAAGATCGGTATCCGGCGGAAGGTATTGTTGAAACGGCGAAGACCCGAGGTGCGGATCTAATCGTCATGGCCTCGCATGGGCGACGCGGGTTGTCCAAACTCCTGCTTGGAAGCCAGGCGACGGAGGTTGTGAGTTTGAGCCCCGTGCCGGTGCTTATCTGCCGCTAGGACGCCGAGCGCAGGACGGAATGCGGATGGAAAGTGCGACGCACGCCGATCCGCGGAGCCGATCGGTAACGTCGGCAAGACACGGTCTAGGCCGGTCTTCGTGCGAGTCATCTCGCAAGAACGGAAAGAGGCGACCCATGGTCGGCTATCGGCGCCGCTTCTGTGGGCATCGATCTCGCGAGCAAGTGATCGTGGCAGGGACTTCGCACGTGCTGAGGGGCCGCAGAAGCGAGATCGGGTCGCCGGTAGTGCTTGCTCTCCTACCTAGACTGAATGGCTGCCAGCCAGGCCGACGCGAGGTCTGACGCAGCAACACCAAATGAGTTCAACACGAACGTTGCTGCAGCTAGGGATGATGCGGCGAGAGCCAGCAGCGTCATGCGCCAGCCGCGTCGATAGTTACGGAACGTCTTGGCCGCATGCCGGTGGTCATCGGCGATCGAGACGCCGGGCACCGTGCTTGGGTGCTCCACAATCGGCCGTGCGGCCCAGCACAAGGTGAAAGCTGCGAGCACATGCAAAGTCACCGCGACGGCGGCTGCCGATCTCAGTGGAGCATCAACGTTGAAGCTGAGCAGCAATGCTTGAATGGCGGCCGTGATGGCATTGAACTGGAGTAGCGAGCCGCTTGCAGAGAGATACACGCTCGCGTTGGGTGCGACTGCCTCCGACGGCCGGCGCTTCCGTCGGCCACCGTTTTCGGCGTGGGACCATATCCGCTCCAGGTCAGGATTGTATTCCCGCGAACCCGCGATCGGGGTCAGGCCGCCAGCGTAAAGATCCGCGATATCCCTATCGTGCCTGTCGTCGCGCGGGTTCGCAATTGAAGCCATCGCAGCCGCGAGCGGCCGTCCCCCAGCTTGGGGCGTCGCCCATAGTCCAGCCCAAGGTCCACGCAATTCTACGTGCTTTGCTACCCTGGCGGGCTCTTGCGTGTGCCACCTTCGGTAGGCGCGTTCCGTAAGGACACCATTAGGCGAAAGAGCTGCGCCTAAATCTTGCTCCACAGCATCGAAGAGGCAATCCGCAACTGTTTCGTCGCTGGGGTCTGGTTTTAGCTTCCCATGAACCATCCGTTTGCTGTGAGGCGACGAGAGACGCAATTGGCTCCGAGCCACGGTTTGCTCCGTATGCCGTATACGTTCTTAGCCGACCGCCCTCCGGCTTCTGCTCTTCCAGGACATCTCCGCTCAGTCCATCGGATCATGAACGGGCGACGGGGGAGTGCTGGAGCATTGGCAGGGTCAGTGGGCACGCACGATCTCACATGAACAACGCACCCGCGCATTGAGCTTAGCCACTTCTTTGTGGCAGCCCAAGCTCCGAGCTATCCCAAATGAGCAGACGGCGTCACGTGCGTTGCAACGGGAAGTTGTGAAACGTGACCGATGCGGAGAACCTGCAAGCTCGAAGAAAGGACGGCGGACGCGAAGCGTCCTGCCACTCGAGGTCTCTTCAAAGACAGCGTTTTTCATGATCTCAGAGAAAGACCAGCCCATATTCCGCAAGTCATCGCGACAGCGCTCACGCCTCGAACCAATGAAGCCTTTCGGTTGTTTAGCATCCGCTGACCCCTCAGAAAGACCATGGCTCGGCGATACCATCGTGCAAACTTACACGCCTCCCCCGCACGGCTTCCGCACGTTCGTCATCGTGTGGGCTGCTCAATCGCTGTCCGTCGTCGGCAGCGGCATGACTGGCTTTGCGCTGAACGTCTATCTGGCCCAAGTGCTCTATCCCGCGCCTGAGCAGAAGGCAGAGCTTGCCCTGGCCTTCACCGCTCTGAATCTGGGGTTCACGATCCCGTTCGTGTTCGGCGGCCCGCTGGCGGGCGCCTGGGCCGATCGCCACGACCGCAAGCAGATCATGATCGTGACCAACCTTGTCAATGGCCTGACCACAGTCCTCACGCTAGTGCTGATGCTGGCGGGTAGCCTGCAAGTCTCGATGCTTGTGGCCATCGGCATCCTCGCGGCGGCGGCCGCTGCTTTCCACTACGCAGCGTTCGATGCGTCGTACGCGATGCTGGTTCCTGACAGCCTGCTGCCCAGAGCCAATGGCCTGATGCAGACCACGTGGTCGCTGTCAGGCATCATCTCGCCGGCGCTTGCGGCCCTGTTCATTGCGTTGCCTGCCCTGGCCGCGCAGGGCGCAATTTCTTTTGCGCCTCTCGCCTCCATGCGCGACGGCACACCTCTGGTGATCGCCATCGACGCCGTCACTTTCTTCTTCTGTGCGGCGGTCCTTCTGATGGTGCACGTGCCCTCACCAACGCGCACCGACATCGGGGCAGGCGGCAGAATCGAACAAGGCCTGTGGGCCGATGTGCGGGAGGGCGCGATCTTCATCTGGCGGAGGCCGCCGCTGTTGTGGCTGCTCTCCGCGTTCGTGATCGCGAACATGGCCGGCGCCCCGGCAGGCGTTATCGTTCCTCTGCTCGTCAAGTTCAACCTCGCCCCCGATTGGACGGCGCATGGCCTTACCTTCGAGACAACCCTTGCGCTGCTTGGGGTCGTGAGCGGGATTGGCGGGGTGCTCGGCGGCCTACTCGTCAGCACTTGGGGCGGATTGAAGCATAAGCGCGTCTACGGCGTTCTTGTCCCGATGCTGGTTGCGGGAATTGTGCAGCTCGTCTACGGCCTGTCGCCGCTCGTACTGATCAGCGCTGGCGCCGCCTTCATCGGCGCAGCTATGGGGCCGATTCTCAATGCCCATTCGCAGTCTATCTGGCAATCGCATACGCCGCGCGAGCTGCAGGGACGCGTGTTCTCGATCCGCCGCCTGATCGCCTGGACCATACTGCCGGTCTCTACAGCCATTGGTGGCACGCTCGCGGGACTCCTCGATCCCGGCTACGTGCTCGCTGCGCTGGGATTGATATATGCGCTGTTCAGCGCCGCGCAGCTGTTCAATCCGTATCTGCTTCGTGTCGAAGACAAGGCCTCGGTTGACGCAACAGCCGTGAGGCAGAGATAGCGGTGTGGTCTCGCCCGCCACTTTGATTCTTCTGGCTGTGATTGGCTTCGTTCTCACCCGCGGAACGAAGGCAGCCGGCGGGGGAGCGTCGTAGCCTCCGATGGCGGCCGTCGAATCTGACCCATTGCCATATGACCATCATCGCCTGATTTTCCTCGCGGCCTCTTTCGCGGATAGGCGGCGCTCTCGACCCTCCGGGAAGAGTTCCTGCCGATGAGGTGAGGACACTTCTCACGAAGCCCATCACGAAACTCTTTCAGCACATGTCCGGCAACTGCGCCTGCTGAGGTTTGCTTGCCGTCTAGCAAAGCCTCAGTTCGAGTGATTGCCACAAATTCCCCTTACGGCCGCTGGCGAGGTTAGAGCCGGGGCGACGGTCATGGAGGAAGAGAGAAGGCGTCTCCTTCAGGACGCCTTACAGCGGCTCTCGCAACGGATGCCGCAGCGTCGTTACCATCCCGAGCGCCATTACATGCGCGGGCCGGGCCCGAAGACATTGAGCAAAATCGGGGAGATGCTTTGCGCTGAGTCAGAAGGCATTGAGCGCGAACCGATCCCGCAACGTTGGCTCGACCTCATTCATGCGCTGGAAAACGTGCGGGACTGATTTTGCGTGCGCGCCGGTGCGGTCCGGCCAGCCCGCCGAAGGGGGGGCTGCAGATCATATATTGCCTGCGACCTCACAAGACTGATGATCTGCGACCGTCGCCTGGATAACGCGCGGCACAGCGCTCCAGCGTAAGCGCTGCTTCTTTCAACTCTGAAACATCCGCACAGATATCGTGAGGAGACGCTGCTCACGAACTTGCCGTTTTCCCAGTGCACGCTTCTCATCGGTGTAGCGGGGCCCAAGACCAAGAACATGGAGCGAAAACATGATCCGCATCACGGCTGTTGCCATTGCGGCGATCGTCTTCAGCGTGCCGGCGCTAGCCCAGGAGTAGGGACGCTCGCCCACCGCACCCGGACATCTCGACAGTGGTGTGCAGGGGACCACCCCAGGGCACTCAAGACTGCCAGGCGAAAGCGCGAAAAACTTTGCTCCCGGAAGGGATGGCGGTCTCCCACCTCCGGGCAGTATTCAGAGCCAGACTCCCAGCGCGGGGAACGCTATCGGCAAGAAGTAACAGCTCTGACCTCGGGGCGGTCTTCTCTACGGGCGCAGCCGAACTGCAGGAACCAAACTCTCGAGGCCGGTCGGCAACGAGCGGCGCTGCCTGAGGCCATAGGACAGCTTCAAGGACTGCCCCGAGTGCGGTGGGTGGTGCCGGCGGGCGAGCTCTGATGGCTTCAGCGCCTCCATAACTCCAGATCGAGAGCCCTGAGCCGGGAACGGCTCGAGGACATCGCCAGAGCCGCCCAGGCGTGTTCGGAGGGCCTGCAAGCGCCGGCTTTCCCGCCGACTGGTAATGCGAGCTGCAGTGGAGCCCGTGACACCTGCGGCATCGGTAGGCCCCACCAAGAGGCAGGCCCTGCCACATCGAGGGTACTCAAACCAGCGCCGATCCGGTGATTTACAAATGCACCGCTCATCGGCGCGATCCTCTCGGGCGCCTTAGAGCGTTCGGGGCCATTGTCGGCGGCCAAGCCTGACCGGGGCCAAATTTCGGACCAATCCGATCACCACCGCTCGCGATCGCGTGAGATCTCTGGACTTCACAAAATGGCGCGTGCGTTCCTCATCCCTGAACTGAGAATGAAAGCGCGTAGCGAAACTTCAGAGTCCTCTGGCAACGCGGAAGCCTTGGCCCTGTTTCGGTTATGGGGTTGGTTCCAGTAGCGGAACGCGGCGCGGAGATGGTCGGGGCTATACGCCCAGGAGCCGCCTCTGACGATGCGGTTGCCGCAATCGCCCGCGGCGCTGGTCCGATGGTAGAGTGCTCCGGCGGCAAGGGCTAGCTAGCATCTCGCCTCATTTATGCGGCCTAATCGCAATAGAGCGCGAACAGCGGGAGCTGAAGGACAACATGAAGACGCTCCCGGAACTCTGCCGAAGGGCGAACCCAGAGATAGACCATGGTCACCAAACAGGCTGCCTCAAAAGACGCGCGCGATCATATGGGACGCGCCCGGATAGATCTTGAGAGCGCTCACCGTGAAGGGCTCAATGCCGCCGGCGTACTGAGAAACCCCCACGTTCAGGCATCACACTTGAAAGTCGCCCGTGAGGAGATCAACAAGGCCCTCGCCATCATCGAGCAGACGCGGTGGTAGTGATCTCACAGATCACCCGGCAGCACTACTAGGCGCGAGCTCGTGCAAGATCAACGAGAACGTTTGCCCGCATTTGGGTCCAAAAGTTACGCGTGGGCCAACCGCGCTCACCCTATCTCGGTACCTCGAGAGCTCTGCTGCAATGATCTCGTCTATGAAGGCCCGCTCGCCATGCTGTGACGTCAATACGTCCTGAGCTCGGGCGAGAGCCTGCAGGGCTCGAAGAGATTCGTGCGCGCCTCATCAGTGACCTCCTGCTCCACGCAGCGTCTGCTGAACGAGCGATTGGACAACCGCCAAGATGTTCTTCACGCGGTGGCTGCTTTCCCCGACAAGGAGACGTTCTCGTTCCCTTTTGGCCGGTCAGCTTGGCGAGGCAGGCCTTCAAGGTGATCGAGCTGCGGAGCGCCTGCGCTGCGGCGGCTACGGCACCGCCAATTCTGCACGAGTGTTCGAGATAGGGACGGCAGGATTATCGCCTCAAGTCACGCACAAGCAACCAATGCTGGCGCGCTGGATCATAAGGGCAGGGTCTAGGGTGGAGATGGCCGATGATTGGTCCGGCGGCGCGCCAGACAAGGATCGATCCACGCGGCTCGCCACGCGAGGCTTTACGCTCGACGGCGCTCTTGTGGACGTTGGTCGGCGCACAGGCGGCGCAGCAGTTGGGTCCAGCAGCGAAAATCTGGATACCGTCGCCAAGGACGGCGTTGTCGTTGACAGTGGCAAGCATGGTGGCCCCCTTCGAGATTCGTCGGCGGCTGAACGTGGCGAGAGTCGGCGAGTTCCAGAGCGCCGCGGGACTTTTGATCAAAATCCCCTCGGCTGAGTCCTTTGCGCCACGGTGCGAGTTCGCAAAAATTTACGTCTCGTTAACAAATTGATTCGCTTTAGAAAATTCGACGCGAATGGGAACCAACCCTGATGCGCGGCGGTTTTGAAAGCTGAACAGGTGGGGCGTATGTCATGCAAACAAACCAGGCCTGGCGAACGCTGGGCCGGTGAATGCCGAGGTGACCGACGAACTGCAGGTTCTTGTGTTGCGTCTTGCGGTCAAGGAAGCCGAACGCCTTCACAGCACTGGGAAAAAGCGTGCTTCAAGCGGATAAACCGTGAAGTTTAGACCCAACTTGAGCCCCGCCCCTTTTTGGCGGGGTTCTTTTTGTGCCAGCAAAGGCGGCTCAGCCAACTTAGGCGCCGGTGACGAACGTATTCAGCGGCGTGGTCCAGGCCACACCGCTGTAGCTTCCCCGGTCATCCTGAGGTGGTTCAATGCTTCCCCGTCTGAGGCTGCGCGAGGGGGGCACATAACAGGATGAAGCGGGACGCGCGATGGAGCCGCCGTACCTTGGCCGCAGACCGCCGTTCATGACCCAAATTCGCCGTACCCATTTGAAGGGCCGCCGTGCGGTGCAGCAATGCGGTGCATTGGCAAACGCGGCCATCGTCTTCGACGATAAACGTAGTTACCGGCTGCTCGCCCTGCGCGACTGCGTCTCCCGTGCACCCAGGCTGCAGGCCGGCCTATATTCCCCCCACGCCTAGTCGACAGTCTCTTAGTTCCTTGTGCGCGGCAAAGAATGTCGCCTCGCTCAACAACTGAGCAATTGTCATGCATGATGAGGCGTCGGCCCCCGTCAACTTGAGGTGAAAGCCATGTACGCCAGCCTGCGGCACTACCGGATCGAACCGAAAAACATGGATGAGTTGATCAGGCGCGTTCCAGGAGCGATGGAGGTCATCAGCAAGTTGGATGGGTTCAAGGCCTACTACGTGGTCAAAGCGGGCGACGACACGCTTGCGACCGTCAGCGTCTTTGCGGACAAAGCCGGAGCGGTGTTGTCCAACCAAGCCGCTGCCAAGTGGGTCAAGGAGAACGCCGCGGATCTCTTTAGCGGCACGGTAGATGCCGTCACCGGCGAGGTCGTGGCGTATCGAACAGGGCCCTAGCAGTGTGAGCGGCTATTTCGCCACGGTTTCGACGGGAGGCACGTCGTTCACCGTGAACGCGAACGCGACGATCGCGAGGAGGAAAAGAAAGCTCAGCGCGAAGCCGAGGAACGCGAGATACCGGTCCGCATGGACGCGATCGATGTGCATTACACCGCCTCCGTGGTGGTGAGCAGCCGCACGACAACCTGCGCGAACGGGGAAGTTTCCTGGGACACCGTTTAGTTGAGCTTGAGCTCCGGCGACGCCGGCACCACCTCATGCCCGTCGGTTATCTCCAGCTGCTCGAGCATTAGGGCTTTCATCGACATGGCACACCTCAGCGGAAACCGAGCGTGAACGCAAGGCGCCCGGATATTGCCGAAAGAAAGTCCCGCGCGGGACAGCGCGGCTCTAGGGCATTGTGCGATCCCGCCCGTCAATGACTGGCGACAATGGTGTTGCCGTCATTTTTTTGGAGAATTGCCATGACGACCATCACATCCGTTCTGATTGCCCTCTTGGTTTTCGCCGGCGTTGCGGCCCCCGCGAGCGCGTTCGACGCCAAGACCTTGTATGAACAGCTGGACCGCCAGTCCCACTAGCGCGCATTGCTAGTGGTATGCGGTAGCTGTTATTGCTGGGCAGCTACCCAGAGCGCCCGTCGTTGGACCTCCCAGCGGCGGGCGTCTTAGTTGGCGAAGACGCGCCAGAAACCGCGGGCTGCCGTTCGGAAGCGTGCTGGGCCTTCAGTCTGTCGTCGGCGTGCCGAGCCGGGGGCAAAGCTTTGGGCTCCCGCGCAAGCGCCAGATCCGCATAGCCCTCGGCGAGTTCGCAATCGAGGTACCAAACCGTCCCACCGATTCGATCCTTCCGCCAGCGTGGCAGGCGTCCGAACATGGCATGCGGCGTTATCCGGTCAGTGTGTTAAACGCCAAGCTCCCGCTCACATTCCCCACGCCAACCCATCCGCCGGAGGAAGTAGCGCCAGCATCAGTAATAAGTGGGTGCCTTTCACCGCAGGGCACGGTCTTCGACACTCACGTGCTCACCCGCCTTCGCCTGGGCGTGTGCGCGTGATCGCAAGCATACATGACCAGCTCCAAGCCGCTCCGCGAGACGACAATTGCGTCAACCTCTCCAACTACCTTGAGGAACTCGGCAGATCGCTGGAAGGCAGCGTGCGCGAGCTTCGACCGATCACGGTGGCGTTCCAGGTCGAACCGATTGACGCCGCGGCCGATAAGGCATGCTCGCTCGGGCTGATCGTCAACGAACTCGTCACGAATGCTCTGAAGTATGCCTTTGACGGTGAAGCCATCGGCCGTGTCGAGGTGGCGTTAGTGCGCGATGCCGAGCAACTGGAGCTGAGCGTTGCAGATAATGGAAAAGGATGTCCCGAAGGCGCGGCCGAAGACTTAGGAAACGCAACTCGTAGCTCTGCTGGTCGAGCAGTTGGACGGCAAGCTCCTCCGGCAGAACACCAAGACTGGCTGCCGGGGTTCAGTAGTGCTTCCGACCCATGTCACTGCATAGCCGTGTCGGCAAACCTCGTTGTTCAACACGCTCGGGGGTGGCCTTGCTCGATCTCGTACGCGACCACATTGGCCTGACGGGTCCAACAAGGTTAAGCGATCATGGTCAGTGTGGCGCCAGCACCGTGCAAAGCGTGGTGCTCAGAATACCTGAGCGCGCAGATGCGCCATCCCCAAACCTCGGCCGGAACCAAGGACGTGACGCCACGTTAGCGTTCCACAACTCATTTCTTCCAGCGGGACCCACATGCACCACTTGCGATCATCGAGGAGCGCGTGCCAGCCAGGGAGGTCGTCGCCACGCGCGTGGGTGCCTGACCGATCGCTTAATTTTCTTTGCCCGCGTGTCAACGTTTGCGACGGCCTCTCACATGCCGCCCACCGATCTATGCGTCATGATTGTGGAAGACGATGCGCTTCTCGCCATGCATCTCTCTGCAATGTTGTCCGAACAAGGCTACCGGGTCCTTGGACCGTTTACCTCCCTCCGTCCGGCGCTCGCCGCACTGGAAGCCGGGATGCCCGATGCGGCTGTTCTCGATATTGATTTGAATGGGGTGATGTCCTTCCCAATCAGTGATGCTCTGGCCGGCGCAAATGTGCCTTTCCTGTGGCTGAGTGGAAGCTCGCGCAGCATGCTCCCCGAGCGCCATCGCGGCCATCCCTTCCTGCCAAAAACGGTTGAGCCACAAGCGCTTCTGAGCGCCGTAGCGCAGCTTCTCAACAGAAAGTGAGCCCGATCCGATCGGTCGGCTGCGGAACCTAGGCTTGACTTTGAGGGTTGGCCCACGAGCCACATCAACGAGAGGATGCCGTCCAAAAGAAGCGCTGATTGACGGTGTCGCCCAAGCATCCAAGCATGAGGTCGCCGTGACGACGCTACCGGACCAGCGGGCCAGCATCGGGCAGGCGTTTCTCGCCTCCATCGTTGAGTCCTCCGACGATGCGATCGTCAGCAAGGATCTCAACAGCATTGTCGGCTCCTGGAATAAGGGCGCCGAGCACATCTTCGGCTATACGGCCGAGGAGATGATCGGCAAGCCGATCACCATCCTGATCCCGGCCGAGCTTCAGAACGAGGAGAACCTAATCCTCGAGGGCATACGGCGCGGGGAACGCATCGATCATTTCGAAACCATCCGCCGTCGCAAGGACGGCACCATCATCAATATCTCGCTGACGGTTTCGCCGATTAGGAATGCCGAGGGCGGCATCGTCGGCGCTTCCAAGATCGCGCGCGGACATCACGCAGCGCAAACGCTTCGAGGCGCAGCTCAAGCAACAGACGGAGCGGCTCGAAGCCTTGAACCGCGTGGCCAAGACCATTACCAGCGATCTGGATATCGAACGCATCGTGCAGCGGGTGACCGATGTCGCAACCGAGCTGACCGGCGCGCAATTCGGCGCGTTCTTCTACAATGTCACGCATCGTGGCGGGGAAGCCTACCTTCTCTTCACGCTATCTGGCGCCCCCCGCGAGGCGTTCGAGAAGTTCGGTCTGCCCCGTGCAACGGCCGTCTTTGAGCCTACTTTCCACGGCACCGGCGTCGTGCGCTCCGATGATATCCGCAGCGATCCGCGCTACGGCAAAAACGCCCCGCACCATGGCATGCCGAAAGGCCATCTACCGGTCGTCAGCTATCTCGCGGTCCCAGTCATTGGACGCTCAGGCGAGGTCATAGGCGGACTGTTCTTCGGCCATCACACGCGCGGCGTGTTCACGGAGGATTCCGAGCACATCGCGGTGGGGATCGCTTCCCACGCCGCGATTGCAATTGAAAACGCGCGTCTCTACAAGGCCGCGCAAGAGGGATCGCGCAGCAAGGAGCTTCTGCTGAAGGAATTCAAGCATCGCATCAAAAACACTCTGGCGACGGTGCAGGCGATCGCAGGCCAGACCTTGCGCAGTTCGCCCCAGAGCGAGCGCGATGTTTTCCGCGCACGGCTTCGGGTGCTTGCTCATGCCCATGATCTATTGACGGATCGAGATTGGCAGCAGGCCGCCGTCCGAGATCTGGTCCAGCGCGCCCTCGCGCCGTTTGAGCAGGATCGTTTGGCCACCGACGGACCTGATGCAACACTCGATGCCAACAAGGCGTTGCATTTGACCATGGCGTTGCACGAGCTTGCCACGAACGCGGTCAAATACGGCGCGTGGTCCAACCGGGAAGGCAAGGTGCACGTGACGTGGTCGGTTGCGAATGACCGGCTCACCCTGACCTGGCGCGAGTCCGGCGGCCCGACGGTGCAACCTCCAACCCGAAAGGGATTTGGCTCGCTTCTGATCGCGCAGGCGACTGACGATCACGCTCTGATCGAGTTCCCGCCCGAAGGGGTCCGCTGCATACTTCCCGTCCCATTGAGGGACTGAAAATTCCAGCTCTCCTTGCGCGCACGCGTGATCCGCGTCTCCACACGTTGCGAGGAGGAGGCCGCAGAGCCCAGAATTAGCCGCTGATCGCCACAACAGCACCGGAGGCGAGCGCCCTGTGGATGGTGGCGGTTGCGACCGCGCTCGTGAAGATGAGGACCGCCAAGATGGCGGCGAAACCAACAACCGTCAGGAGGGCGTTCAAGGCTCGCATCTCGGACACTCACGTGTTCTACGCGGCACGCTCTGCGGACAAAAACGGCTCCCGCGATTTCCGCGTTCCGCGTGCTTATACTTATCCTGTGGACAAGCTGAACGCTGCCTGAACTTGGGCTTAGCCGAAGACGGCCGGGTTCGCGAAGCGTCTGCAGAAGGCTGAGAAGGTGGACCAAATGCTAGCTCAGTCTTCGGCTGTTGTTCAATTCCCGAACGTTGGGCCGCCGTGCTCATCGCTTCCAAGCCTTTGTGGGCCTCTTCGAGCATCCTTTGCCCCTTCAGTTCTTCTTGATGGCACTGGCTGTCGTTCTTGACCTTGTCAGTGGCGCCGACGGTCGAGAGGATCCCAGGACGGCGAGCTCTGGGTGAAAGCTACCGGCACCAACCCGTTCGATCAGCTTTCCCCGGGCGAGATGGGTCGCGTACGGGTCTATTTCCAACAACGTCACTTGTTGGCTCCGCGGGCATACATGTGTCCTCGTGGCGAGTTCGGCGACGGTCGATTGGTCAATCTGAACTTTCTCGTTGTTGGTGGCAGTTACCCGCGTGACAGGTTTCTTCGGCCGACGGCGTTGTTCCCTCCGAAACAGGTCCAGCATCCGCAGTCGTGCTAGCGGTTGAGGTGTCCGCGTCGTTTTCCAGGAGATGCGGATGAGCCGCCGGAAGCTTCGGTCACCCCAGACGCCGCGGCGCCGGCGGCTGCTAATCGGAAGGGAATCCTTCCGTGTCGCTTCGCACGGGGCGCCTACCGGAAGCCGGTAAGCCACTCATCAGATAGTTGCGGAGCGGGACGTCGCGCGAGGAGGTGAATCATGGCAGACGAACTCGCGCTCCCGCTCTTTTTCGTCATCGCACTTGCGCTAGCGGTGCCGCTGTTCCCGGTCGCTCGCCGATTGGCACGTCAATGCATTGGTGGTTGGAAAGATCTCGTCCTGGTCATAGTGTTGATGCCTTTACTTCTCTATGTGACTTTTCCGATCTTCTCGGTGCTCGGCATCAAGTTGGTCTGGCTTGTCTCGCCGATTATTGATCCGATCATTCGTTGGGTTCTTGCGGGGTCGAAGATCGGGCAAGGGGCCATCATCTTTATCTTCGTGTGGGTCGGCCCGTGGCTTGTGGCCGTATTCTGTCTCGCCTGCTTCGCAACGTACTACATCAATGCCTGGTGGGACCGGCGGGGGAGGCAGTGATATCCCATGCCGCGGGGCCTTGCGGGTCGTGCGCCGCATCCTATGTATTTGGTGCGCGCGTCATGCGGGGCGCTGGCCCCAGCATCCCCCCGTAAGGGGCTGGCGCCCACCCTCTCTCATCACACGGTTACGCTGCTTTGTTGCAGCTAATCGAGGGCCGCGCAGCGCGCGTCATGGAAGGGCACACAATGGATGCGATCCCACGACGATGGAGCGGCCCTGCTCGGCCGCAAGCGGTGCGTCGGCCGCAGAACCCAGGCAACGCGATGCGGAACTACGAACGGTATCTCGCGCGCGCTCGCGAAGCCCAGCTCTCGGGCGACGTGGTCGAGATGGAGAACTGCTACCAGCACGCGGAACACTACTTCCGCGTGATGAGAGGCCAAGGCCATGAGCGCAGAAGTTAGCTATAGGACCCACATTCTCATTGGCGTCCGATCCAACTGCGTCATGACCGTGATCGCCGATTGGCCGCATGTCCCCAAGCAGGCCGAGGTGCAGAAAGAGATCGACGCGGCTAGCAACGGTTATGTTGCATTCGCACTCTGCACGCCGACCTCAATCTTGTCGGCGGAGGGGAACGGCAAAACGAAAGGGGGATGGCATAGGCCAGTCGGGCCTGGCCGGCGGTGAGGCTGCGGCGCGTTGCGCCTGCAATCAGAGGCGATAGTCGTGCCCTCTAGTCCCTATCGCTTTTCGGGGGCCAAATTCCTCCACTTTCCGGCAAAGAATTCTCTAGTCGGTCCCCGTCCGCTTCTTGCGGCCCTCCCGTGCTTCCTTCTCGGCCTCATTCCAGCGGGGAAGGAACTCTTGCGTTGCCTGCTTGTTGCGCCTCTCCATCTCCCGCACACGCGCAATGTGGTCGGCGTCCTCGTGCCGGTCTTGGAAGGAGCGCGGCTCCCACCCCTCCTGGAACAGGCGTAGGTGGTTGGGGCGCTCGTGGTTGCGCGCATCGCTCGGATTGTGGATCGAGTAGCCGGTGTTGGCGTCGGTACTGAAATCACCGTCCTTGATCTCGAAGTTGTCGCCGAGATCGTTTACGTCGACATCACCGTCGACCACCAAGCCTTTGGCGATATCCTCCCCGCGACACCCGGAGCCCGAGGTGCCGCTCGGGGTCGGTGACCGGCAGCTCTTCCCGGGCCTTCTGCTTGCGATACTCGGCGACATCTTCCCGCGTCAGCGCGTCGCCATGTTTGCCCTTGAAGGTGCTGAAGAGCTCGAGGGCTCTGCGCCACCACGGGCGCTTGGCGTCGGCACCTCGTTCATAGGCTTGCGGGGGCGCGACGTCCAAGACGCGCGCGAGCTCGCCCTCGTGTTTGTGCTTCACCGTGATGGATCCGGCTACCGACGCATGCACAACCGAACGACGCGAATGCAAATCGGCGATCTATATGCATTGCTCATAGAGGGAACTCAAGAATTCTTCGATTTGGCTGCCGGACTCAAGGCCGAGCTGATTGAGCGCGTGCCAGGTCTCGGGATCGAATTCGATGCGGCGTCGGACTGCTTGCTGCTTCATGGCGCGGCAATCTCATCCGGCATTGCGGCGAAAACTTAGATCATTGATGGCTCTGCAACCCCAAGGCCTCAGCCCTTGGCGACCTTGCGCTTGGGCTTTGCGGCAGGCTCGGCCTTCTTGGCCGGAGCTGCTTTGGCGGGCTTTGCCTTGCCGGTTTCGCCTTCGACGCTGCGTCGCAAGGCATCCATCAGATTGACGACGTTCGCTGGCCGTGCGGCAGGCTTCTCCTTCGGCGCCGGCAAGCCCTCCTGCTTGGAGCGGATCAGCTCGATCATCGCGTTCTCGTAGCGGTCCTCGAACTTGTCCGGCTCGAATTCGCCGGTCATCTTGTCGATGATGTCCTCGGCAAGCCCGATCATCTGGTCGGGAAGCTTCATCTCGGGGATTTCCTCGAACACGGCGTCGTCGCTGCGGATCTCGTAGGGGTAGTGCAGCGTCGTCCCCATGATACCCTTGCCGAAGGGCTCCAGCATCATGATGCGCTCGCGCCTGGCCATCACCACGCGGGCAATACCGACCATCTTCTTCTTCTTCATCGCGTCGCGGATGACGGCGAACGCCTCCTGGTCCGACCCGGTCTTCGGGGGCGAGGTAGTAGGGGGTGTCGCGGTAGCGATCGTCGATGGAGACCTTCGGGACGAACTTCTCGATGTCGACGGTGTGGCTGCTCTCGATCGCTATGTTGGCGAGTTCGTCGTCCTCGACCTGCACATACTGGTCCTCGCCGACGGCGTAGCCTTTGATTTGCTCTTCGGTCGGCACTTCCTCCTCGGTGACGGCGTCCACCATCTTGCGCTTGAGGCGATTGCCCGTGGCGCGGTTGAGGGTGTTGAAGCGGACCTTTTCGGAGGCAGACGTGGCGGGATAGATGGCTCTCATGCGGGTCTTTCATGGCAAGCCCGCTGTCACCTCGCTCGGGCCGGTCCTTCTCTCTCAGCAATCCGCAGCGACAGCTCGATGCGCCGCTGGCCCACCCGCATCGCCTGCGCCTGCATCAGGCGGAAGGCGGCGGCATCTCGAGTGCGATGTGACTGAAACCGACGGCGCGCGCCTTCTTAGTATTGGGCATAGGGGCTCCCCGTTTCAGATTCATGTGGTGCGGCCGCCCCTCCTATGCAATCGGCGTCTTGCCTACCTCATCCCATGCTTACCCACCTGCCGTCACGTCTCGGCGGTGGGAGATAATCCGTCTGGGACTCGGCGGAGGTTGCTTCAGCCGCCGGATTTGTTGGCGCCGAACACTATCAGGATGACCGCAGCTGCCATGAGCATCCAGCCAGGATGACGACCACGCGTTCCCCAAAGGTTGCCGACAGCACCAAACAAGTAGAGGCTGCCAACGAACAGACCAGTCACGAGCCGTGCACCGTGATCGAACCAGATTGCGGCAGCGATTAAGGCGAGTCCTCCAAGGAACCAGCTGATCGTGCTGAAATGCAGGAGCAGCGGCACGAGCCTTCTGATCGAAGAGGATATCCGCTTCTCCGCGAGAAATAACTCCTCAATCGGTCTGACCATAAGTCGCTGCACCAGTAAGCCGTGAACCACGGCGACGCAGCTTCCGATGATCCCAGCCAATCCCAGAGCAGCGTCTTGCCAATTCATGCCCACCCCACCTCCGCATGGCGTCACCGCCCTCGTTGCCCGGCTGGCTCATCGGGGCGAGGCCGTCGCGATCATCTGAGCATCTGCTCGTGCCACGAGCCAGGCTACGGCCACGGGTCAGTCTCTCTTGCTTTCGCCCTCGAAGTAGTCAGCGGGAGTGATGCGGCCCAACGCCTTGTAGGTCGCGGTCATGAAGTCCGCGTTCTTGATGCCGGCCGCCACGGCCATCTTCCCGGAATCCGGGTATTCCACAACGTCAACCTCGCCGATGGTGGAGAAGGCGAGGAAGCGGAGCTCGTCCGAGGACGTGTTGACAACCTGATGTGCCTCCTTGCCCGCAGGCGCAGCGATCAGATCGCCTGCACGCAACGGCAGCCGCTTGCCGTCCAGGCGGTATTCTCCGGCGCCGGACAGCACGTAGAACATTTCATCGATGACGTGGTGGCGATGGTAGGGGAACGCACGCTTCCCCGGTGGCAGCACCGTCAGCGTGCAACCGAGGCCGGTCGAACCCAACAGGGGCCCCAACCTCGCAATCTTCGCCATGAAAGCCTCGCCGTTGCCGTTATCCTTCAACGGCGCGTCGGCGAGATTTATGATGCGGGTATCGGCCATGGTCCGTCCTTTCTGCCTTGTTCCGAGCAAAACGAGAGGGAGCCTGGTCAGTTCCGACGACACACCGTGACCACACCTTACATGGTGCGGTTCATCACGCGCACCGCAGTTAGTCGCCCTTCAGTGTCCAGAACCATGCCGGAACTCGCCCACGCAAGCCCCACCAGTATTGGGCGCCACAACGACACCACTTTCATGAACAAAGTTGTGGTGCCGTGGTGCCGGGCACAGAAGATCGAAGTGACACGATCACGCGCCTACAAAAAGAACGACCAGGCATTCGTCAAGCAGGAGAACGGCGCCGTCGTGCGCCGGCTGGTCGGCTACGGCCGCTTTGAAGGGGTCGAGGCGGCGCAGGCCATGGCTCGACTTATGCGGCCGCGCGCCTGTATGTGAACTTCTTCCAGCCGTCGTTCAAGCTGAAGGAGAAGCGGCGCGAGGGAGCCAAGGTCATCAAGCGCTACCACGCTCCGGCGACACCCTTTGAGCGCGCGGTTGGGCATCCGAAGGTCACCAGGTCCGTCAAGGCGCGCCTGCGGAACATGTATCGCGCGCTCGACCCAGTTGCGCTTCTGGCCGAGGTGCGCGCCGCCCAGACCGAGCTCGGCGAACGCATCGACCGTCGTCCTGGCAAGACCGCGGCACGCCTCTCGACGCCATCACGGCGATACGGCGAGGTTTGCGAGGACGCTCGGCAAGTCCGCCGCAGCCGGCGAGCTGCGCGGTACGCACCGGCGGCCGAAACGGAACTACGTCCGGCGAGTGCGAACGCCGTCCATGCTCGATCCGCACGTCACCACGATCGAGAGTTGGGTCGCCGCGGAGCCGCAGCTCACCGCACTCGCCATCGTCGGCCGATTGATCGAGCTTTACCCGGAGCAGTTCTGCAAGAGGCAGCATTCCATCGTGCAGCGCCTCTTGCGCTTCGGCACGAAGACTGCCGAGAGGTTGACGGCCGAGATGACGCTGACCACACCCACATTCGCCGTCCGCCTGCCCGGGGCTGTGGACGGCGCTGCGTGTGATGGTCACTTCGCCCCGCCCACAGCCCCTTCCGTCGGTAACATCGGCAGCTGAGGCAATAGGGGGTCAACTTCGCGCGCCGTTTGACAACGCGGGACGCCGATCCGCATGCTCGCAGCGAAAGACCCTACGCGATCGAGGGGTCCTGATTGGAAGCCAATCGGGGGTCTACATTGCGGGCCGGTTTGGAGTGCACCCCTGCGGGTGGACAGGTGAGGGTGTGAGAATCGGACTATCTGGACCGGGCTTTCGAGGAGAAAGCCCATGGCCACGCAGCGCAGGTACTCGATCGAATTCAAGCGGCAGATTGTGCAGGAATATCAGACCGGTGAGTCTCTGCATGGTCTTGCCAAGCGGCACGGCATCAGCCGCAACCTTGTGCGCATCTGGGCCGCCAAGGCGGAAGCCGGTGAGTTCGACGACGACCTGGCGGCAGCGAGCATCCTCCAGGAATACGAAGCACGCATCGGCGCGCTGGAGCGGCTGGTCGGCAAGCTCGCGCTCGAGAACGAGTTTCTAAAGGGGGCTTCGCGGCACGCTCGCCAGCCGACAAGCGCGACTACGTCCGTCGTTGCCGGCCCCATGGTCTCTCGGTCATCCAAGGATGCCGGCTGATGGGCCTCGCACGGTCGACCTACTACGACGAGCCAGCAAGCATGACCATCGCGGAGGCGCGGCTCGTCGAACGCATCGAGCAGATCTGCGCCGAGTGGCCGTCGTACGGCTATCGGCGGGTGACGGCCGAGCTCCATGCTACCGGCTACCTCGTCAACCACAAGAAGGTGATGCGGCTGATGCAGGAAAACGGGCTATCCGTGCGGCCGCGCAGGCGTTTTGTGGCCACCACCGACAGCGATCACGACGGCCCGATCTTCCCAAACTTGGCCAAGGACGTAGTGCCGAAAGGGCCCAACCAGCTCTGGGTCGCCGACATCACCTATATCGCCATCGCGGTGGGCTTCGTCTATCTGGCGGCCATTCTTGATGCCTGGTCGCGGCGCGTGGTCGGCTACTCCATCGGCCGGCGTGTCGATGCGAGGCTCGCGCTCGCGGCTCTCAGAGCGGCCATCGCCAACCGGCAGCCACCTAAGGACTGCATCCATCATTCCGATCGCGGCTCGCAATACGCTGCCGAGGACTACCGCGCCGAGCTCGAAACGCACGGCCTCAGGGGATCAATGGGCCGGCGCGGTAACCCCTACGACAACGCCAAGGCCGAGAGCTTCATGAAGACGCTCAAGGTCGAAGAGGTCTACCTGATGGAGTACGAGACCTTCGAGGAGGTCGCAGCGTCATTGCCGCGGTTCATCGACGAGGTCTACAACAGCCGCCGGCTCCACTCGGCACTCGCATACCGCAGCCCCGTCACGTTCGAACAAGAGCATGCCCGGCAGACGGTCAAATCCGCAGCCTGACCCTGTCCACTCGCGGGGGTGCACTCCAGATCCTGGTCAAATGTTCGGCGCCGTTTGACAGCCACCTATACCGAACTGAGGTCCGCATCGACCACAGGGCGCCCAAATCTTGAGGGTGCGATTCCCCACGGACGCCAATTTATTGTTACTATTCAATAGGTTATATGCTCGCTAGACGCTACCTGGACTCGACCCCAACTCAATCCTCATGCGCGAACACGGCGAGGCGCCCGTCGCCTCGCATCTGGCCCACAGAGTCAGGAAGACTCCGCATAGCTGTCGGAAGAACTCAGCGACAATATCGTCGGGCTCGGGCCATAAGCGGTCATCCGTAAGTGCTAGCCCTTGCACATCGGCGGCGCACCCAAAATTTCGCGCGGTGTACCAAGGACCCGCTCGGCCGCGCATGCGATGGCCACGAGCCGCTCGTCATCACCACCCTTGGCGATGAATTGCAAACCGACCGGCATGCCGAGACGATCAAGGCCCACGGGCAAGGTCGCGGCGCACAATGCCAAATAGTTTGCCGGCGCCAGATTGTGCACGAGGTTACGATTGCGCGCCCAGATTTCTTCGGGGCCAGCCTCTTTCAGGACGCGCGGTGTGAACATGGACGTCGGAGCCACGATGACGTCCACGTCGTCGAAACGCGCGGCGGCGCTTTTCGCGGCCTCGAGCAGCCGCAAGCGACGGGTCAGATATTCACGCGCTGACAAATTCTCGGCATTCTTGAGCGCGGGCAAATTGACCGGATCGATCGTCGCAAGCCAGTCCGGCAGCTCACGATCAAGAAAAGTGCGCAACTCGATCGCCGACACGCCCCCTTCCACAAAGACGGCAAACGCTTCGCGCGCCTCGGGCAATGGCGTGTCCTTCATCACTGCCCCAGCTCGGGCAAGCGCATCGATCGCCGATCGGACGATTTCACCGATACAATTTTCGCAGCCGTCCCAGAACCAGGAATCGGCGATGCCAATGCGGATGCCGTCGACGCCGGTCGGCACATTGCTTAGGAAAGCAAAGCCGTCGCCGAGATGAGGGTCGAGCGCGGCGAAGCTGAAGGCCGCATCAGCCATACTTCGCGCCAAAATCCCCGGCGTATCAAAGGTAAAGCTTAGTGGCACGATGCCCTCGGTCGACCAGCGATCCTTGGTGATTTTCAAGCCGGCATTGCCGGTCATCGCGGCAGGCAAGCGCACCGAGGCTGCAGTATCGGTGCCGAAGGCCAAGAGCGCCGAGCCCTCGCAGAGCGACACGCCGGCACCGCTGGATGAGCCGCCGGGTTCGCGATGCGCCGTCGCGTCCCAGGGATTGCGCGGGCTGCCGTAATGCGCGTTGTGGCCGGTGGGGCCGAAGGCGAATTCCACCATATGCGTCTTGCCCATGACGGTCGCCAATTGCCGGCGCAGATTGGCGACGACCGGGCCATCGATCTCGAATTTCGGCGGCAGGCGTTTGGGAGAGCCAGCATAGGTCGGAAAGCCCGCGACGCCATAGAGGTCCTTTATGGAAGTCGGAATGCCTTGCAGCGAACCCGCTCGCGAACCAACGGCAAAGGCAGCATCGGCGGCATCGGCGCATTTTCGCGCATGCTCGGGCGCCCATTGCGAATATGCCATGAGCTTGGCGCCGAAACGTTCGTGATTGGCGATCGCCTCTTCGGCGAGAGCGCGCGCCTTGAGCTTTCCCTCGCCAAGCAATACCACGATCTCGGCCATCGGAAGCGAGAGCGCATCGGCCATCGTCATCCCCTCTTTTCCCGCACGTGCAGCACGCGCGAGCCACTGCACCGCAAGATGGCCATCAATCAGCAAGGTGAGAAACCGCAGGGGCGGCTCGTCTATACCGCTAACAGCCAGTTTGCCACAATGTCTACGACCAGCGACCGCAAGATCGCAGGTCCCGACATGACCGACGAAAGGCTTGCGCTGTTCAAGACGATGTACGCCTTTTCGGGGACGTACAAGGTCGAGGGCAACCAGGTCACCACGACGACCGACATCTCGTGGAGACCTGATTGGGTCGGCAGAAAGGCGACCGGCACGTTCAAGATCGAGGGCGACAAGCTAAGCCTCGAGTCAGCTCCGTTCCGCAACGTCCGCGGCGACGAGGTCGTTGCGACGACTGTGTATGCGCGTGAGGAATAGACGCTCGTTGTTTGTAGAGGGGCCAATTGGCCCCTCTACTCAGTCTGGCTGGCCGTACGGCAGAACTACCCTAGAAGCTGCCGGAAAGAACAGTAGGGACGCGTTCGGTGCGCCTTGCTTTCAAGTCTATCACCTGCAGCACGACGGCGAAAAAGGTAGGGCAAACTTTGGGTTGGCCGCAGTTGCTGGACTAGGAGACTCCACTAAGGTCGCGCGTTAGTTCAGGGACCTCAACTGCAGGCGCACGGATTTTCGAGTCACGATCAACCAACTAAGGCGCGGACATTTCTTACAAAACTGTCCCGCGTAGGACAGCGGTGACCCGGGAAACGATGGATCGTACCTACTCATCGATGAAGGCAACGATGGTGTTGCCTGTCGAAAGCCAAAGCGTACCGAAACTGACTTTTCGCGAACGCAGGCGCGCAGGAGCAAGTCATGCTGACGCATAGCTGGCCTCTCCTGTCTGGCGACGTCGCGCGGAAAGGAGCAGGCAGGGAGGACCACCATGAGGCGCACCATTATCTCTGTGGTGGCTCTCACGCTCATCGCTATCACTACTGCGAGCGAAGCAAGCGCAGATGCCTTCGGTCAATGCGCCCACCAACGCGACCTCGAAAAGAAAATCGCCTCGTGTATCAAGGCGTCAAAATCGACTTCCTATCCGTGGATCCTTCAGTGGGTCTACAGAGAGTTGGCTCGGGCTCATCGCGAGCGCGGTGAGATCCAGAATGCGATCACTAGCTATACCCAATCGCTCGCTGCTGAAGAGCGTGACTGGGTTCGACGTGAAATGGAAGAGTTGTTACTAACGCAGTGAGCATTCCAGAATGACGCAAGTCTTCAAAATCGCGGCAAGGTTGGTGAGGCCGTTGATCGCCGCATCGGGCCTAATTTCGGGAAGTCGCATCTTCCACTCGCTCGTAGCCGCGGCTATTATTGCGAGTTTCATGGCGGCGACGCTCCCGCCTGGACATGCGCATTCGCCGGAAGATGCTGTAGCGTTCTTCATGTGGGGTCTGGAAAAGACCACGAGAGCCAGCCAATTGAACCCCAGCAAGTGGGCGGTCGAAGACCGCAATGGGGCAACCTCCGCGTTCGTGATCCGCCGAGTTAGCGAGTGCCGCTATGACATTCAGATAGAGAAGCAGCTGGCCACCGGCGATGCGCTGCGGTTCGACTACTCGTTGGATTTCTCTGCTGTCACGGAGTACGAAGCATGGGTCGCGAATGCCGGCAGTAGGGCGATAATAATAAAGATCGAAGGGACAAGGTGGTATAGTAAGAAAGTGACCGATCTGAAAAATGGTCGGGTACTGCAAACCATCAAGGATGGCGTTGTTGATGCAAACGTTGCCACGGGCGGCTCGGTCGAGCGCTTACGACGTGCTTTTGCTGATTTCCGTATCAATCACTGTAGAGGCCGCGCCTCCTAGCGCTCGGTAGCGTCAGCAGGCCACTGCGCGGAGTCATTGCACGAGGTGCAAAAAATTGCCGGTGGCTCAGAGAATTCGAGAGGGCGCGAACGTCGATCAGGCATGAGGGCCGGCAGCGCCGGTGGCAACCGTTAGAGGCGTATCGCCGCCGAACTTCTAGGTAGTGACCCTGATTGGCCAGTCGGCCTTCGCAAGTCAAGCTAATTCAACCATTAACGTCACGACAATGATGCAACCTAAGCCACGCAGACCACCACTGAAGCGGCGACCCACGCCGTACAATCCACTACCTGACCCACCACGTGAAAACCCAGTTCGCAAGCGGCTACACAAGAAGGTAATTGACATGACAGGCCGCAAGTACGGAAAGTGGTTGGCGTTGGAGTATGTGGGCAAGCGAGGCACGAATTACTATTGGCGCTGTCAATGCGATTGCGGAAACATTAGAACAGTCAAAAGCTACAACCTAAGGGTAGGCAAAAGCAAGAATTGCCCCAGCTGTGCCAAGGTGCGTATCAACCGCGACCAGGTGAAGCAGCTGCTAGCGGAGGGTCGCAAGCAGAGTGAAATCGCACGGCTACTCAAGTGCTCTGCCGCGACCATTAGCGAAATTGCGCGAAAGCTACGTGGGATCATTCGGATCCGTAGAAGGGTCACGCTACGGATCAATCCGTGAAATCGGGCGGCAACTCTCTCGCTCCCATCTCTCATGGCACGGGTCTCTAGGCCGCGAGCTCGCGAGGATCCAAATGGCGGATCGGCGATGTGGGCGCCGGCGGTCAAGGGCTTCCGGTTTCACGCCGGAGCAATGATCCCCTCAACGCCCCTGTCGCAATCTTTCGCGCCGTTTACCGGCCCATGGCGCGCTTGACCACCATGGCTGCTACGCCCGCCAGTACAGCCTTGGCCATCGGGGACGCCAGCAAATCGCCAATCGGGTTCGACGCTGTTTGCCCACGAGACTGGATA
>Ga0209382_10002795_pt1 | contig 24879 bp, 25 predicted proteins | sample SoiMetdeltSBSDD5_FD_187599 | JGI IMG/M metagenome (GOLD analysis project Ga0209382, IMG submission 187599) | Bulk soil microbial communities from a Populus tree surrounding site in Tennessee, USA - Soil MetaG P. deltoides SBSDD5 (SPAdes) (version 2) | ecosystem: Environmental > Terrestrial >... | reverse complement strand
GGGGACCTCGTCGACCCGCAGTGCCTGCTCTTCAGCCAGCGCGGTTCCGTCTGCGGCGACCGCGATCCGTGCGTCGACCCGTTCCGGCTCCTCTCGCCGGTGCGCCAGCAGCAGGATTACGTGGATCCCGAGGTCGGCCAGTGTCGCCACCGCATCGGGCGTGGGTAGGCCGAGCACGCTCTGCAGGTGCTCGCCGTCGACGAGGACCACCAGGCGACGCTCGGCCACCGCCCGCTGTCCCCGCCGGCGCTGCCACGCGTCGAGCCGCGCGTCGAGGTCGGCGGCCAGCAACTCGACCACCGCCGGCACGCTGGACGCCACGAGCCGGGCCGGCAGGTCGCCGTCGAGCAGCGTGCGGTGCTGGGTGTGCGGCAGCCACTTCGCCCAGTCCCAGTCGGGCGCGTGCTGGTCGGCCCGGACCACGGCGAGCTGGACGTCCTCGGGCGAGTGGAACGTCACCAGCTGGGCCACGAGAGCGCGGGCCAACCGGCGGCCCTGCGCCCGGTCACCCAGCAGGCTGAGTACGCCGATGTCCCGCAGGTCGACGCAGACAGGTTGGTCGTGCAGCAAGGTGTACCGGTGCCGCAGTTGCCGCACCGCCTCCAGGCAGACCGGATCGAACTCGTTGAGCGGTCCCTCGTCGGCGCTCAGTTCGAGCCGGGTGGCGATCGGCTGGTCGCCGACACCCGCGCGCAGCACGAGAAAGTCGCTGTCGCCGGTACGCCGTTCCCACCGCCGGGCGTGCAGGCGGGAGATGTCCAGCAGGCGATCGGGTGCCGGGTGCCGCCACGCCCCGTCCGCCTTCTGCCGGGCGATGGTCGCCCGCAGCCGCCGTCGCAGCTCCTCGATGTAGTCCAGGTACCGCTCGCGGGCCTCCCGCTGCTGCCGGCGCGGCGTGCCCCGCTGGCCGATCACCATGACGACCGCGAACCCGACGATGCCGACGAAGAACAGCAGGCCGACCATTGCGATGAGGGGACGATCCTGTGCGGTTACCACCATCGTCAGAGCGCTCGCGCCGGCCATCATCGGCATCAGGATGATTCCGGCGCTCGTCGCCGGTGGGGGCATCGACTGTTGCCGTGGCGGATCGGCCAGTTGCACGTGCTCCCGGGATACTGGTGGCGGCGCCAAACGCGCGGGCCGTCGAACCAGGATCGTCCCCACTCGCCACATTGTCGGCCGCCGGAGCGGCGCGTCCTGCGAGGTCGGACAGTCTCGCTCAGACTCGGACGCCATGCAGCGCTTAGGGTCGAGGTGTGCCGACCGGCTACAGCAAGGTGACGGTGGTCAATGGGACGCGCCGGGTGGACCTGGCTCTGCCGACCGCGTTGCCCGTAGCCGATGTCGTACCCCAACTGCTGCGGTTCTGCTCACCGGACGAACTCCCCGAGCGGCCAGCCGCGTGGACCCTCGGGCGCCTCGGCGGTCCGAACATCAACCTCGGGCACAGCCTGGCCGACGCCGGAGTACTGGACGGCGAACTGCTGGAACTGCGTTCGATCGAGTCCGCGGCGGAACCGGCCTATGTGGAGGATGTGCGCGACGCCGTCGAGGACGTGGTGGACGATGCCGGGGGGCAGTGGGGCTCGCGTACCACGCGAGGCTTCGTGCTCGGCCTGGCCGCGATCGGCGCCGCCGCGGTGGCGCTGCTGCCATCCGCCCGCACGCCGCACGACGCGGGTACGGTGGCTGCCGCGGTACTGCTGGCCCTGGTTGGTGTTGCCGGTGGCTGGTGGGGTGCGGACCGCACGCATCCCGCGGCGGCCCAGGCAGCCATTGCCACCGGATGCCTCTGGGGTGCGGTCGCCGGCTGGCTGGCGGGAATGTCGGCAGATCTGACGCCGTGGCCGGCGATCGCGTTGGGCGCGGCGGCCGCGTTGGCGATAGCGGTCGCCGCCCGGGTAGCGACTCCACTCGCTACCCCGCACCTGGCCGCGTTGGCGGTGTCGACCGGAGCGATTGTGGTCGCCGCCGTGGTCGCGAACTGGGACCCGACCGCGGTCGCCCGGGTGCTCGGCGTCCTCGCGGTGCTCGCCGTGGGTGCGCTGCCCCGCGCCGCGGTCTCCGCGGGCGGCCTAGCCGCGGCCGACTATCAGGTACGCAAGGCGGCCCTGATGACGCGGCAGGAACTCGCCGAGCGGGTCAGGCTCGGCACCGGGCTGCTGATGGGCGCGATCGTGGCCACCGCGGCGGTCGGCGCGCTGGCCGGCGTGCGGCTGGCGTATGCCGAACCGGTGTGGGATCGCCTTCTGGCATTGGCCATCGGTGTCGGTCTGCTGCTGCGGTCGCGGGTCTTCTCCCGGATCCGGCACATGGTCCCGTTGCGGCTGGCGGGTGCCGTCGTGCTCGCGGCGCACGCGGTCCGGATCGCGTCGCTGGACGGGATCCGGCCGTGGTTCGTCGTCCTGGTCGCCGTGTCGGCTGCGGCGGTGGTGGCTCTGAGCGCGGTACCGCTGTCCGACATCGGCCGAGCCCGCGTCAAGCGCATCCTGAACTGGACGGAGAGCATCGTCGTGATCGCGATGATCGCCTTGTGCGCCGCGGGTTTGGGGCTGTACGCCATGGTGTCGGATCTCGCGAGTTAGGGGGGTGGCGGTGCAACCCGACGGCGCGGAGCCTACCTCGACGCCCGCCCCGCACGAGGCCGCGGCCGAACTGGCCCGGATGGGGATCGATCCGTCCACTGTGGGGCTTCCATCGAATCCACAGTGGACACTCTCGTCTCCGGTGCGCCACGCGGTGTGGCCCGCGCCGGCACGCACCGAGCATTCGATCAGCGTGCTGGGGCGACCGCTCGACCGTGCGCGACCCGGTCCCCGGTCCTGGCCGGACGCCGACGCGCGGGCCGAACAGTTACCGCGCCTGCTCCCGGACGGAATCCGCTTCCTCGTCCCGGCTGGATGGCGACGCCTGATCCGTACGGTGACCTTCGGCTTTCTGGCACCCGGCGCGGCGTCCACAATGGAGCGCGAGCGCCAGTTGGTCGCCCAGGTCCGCGCCCGGCAGCGTGGCCCGCGCACGATCCTGTTCGTGGCGGGCAAGGGCGGTGTGGGTACGACGACCACCGCGATCGGGGTGGCGAGCACGCTCGCCGCGCTGCGCACCGACACCACCGCGCTGCTGGATGCCAGGTACGGCACGGGTTCGCTCGGCCGCCGGGTCGCCGGTATCCCCGCACCCAACACCCTCGACCTGTCCGAGGGCGGCACGGTCGTACCGCTCGCGGCGGGCGGCCTGCGACTCGTGGACGCGCCGCCGTGGCACTCGCCGATCGGCCGGGACAAGTTGGTGGTGGTGCTCGAAGCCATGCGAACCGAGTACTCCTTCGTCGCCGTCGACATCGGCAACGACGCGGGCGAGGCCACTCCCGCCATGCTCGCCCGAGCGGACCAGATGGTCGTCGTCGCATCGGCGAGCAAGGATGCCGTCGAAGCCACCCGCGTGGCGCTGGGCCGCATCCACCAGGTGGATCCGTACCGGGTGGGTACCGTCGTTGTCGCGCTGGTCAGCCTCAACCCACACGGCGACCGTACGGTGATCCGCAACCTGCGCGCCCAACTCGGGCTCGAGCGTGGCCGTATCGTCTTCGTACCGTTCGACCCGGGCCTCGCCACCGGCGACCGGTTCGTTCCGGATCAGCTGCACACGACGACCCGCGAGGCGTACCTGCGGCTCGCTGGCATGGTCGCGCAGGTTCCGTCGTGACGATTCCACCGAACGCGGAGAAGTACCTCCTCGAAGCGGATCACCTCCGCCGTCAACAGCTCAGTTCGGCGCTCCTGCACGGATCCGACCGGACGTGGCGCGAACGCCGGCGCAGCTGGCCCGCCGCGGTGGGCGGGATCATCGCGATCGTCGTCATCGTGGCGGTCGTCGCGATCGTTGGCGCGTACCAGCGGCAGCAGCGGATCGCCGACGAGAAGGCAGCCCCGGCTCCGCTTCACAACCATGCCCAGGCGCGGAGTGGGGGAGCCTCGTCCCACACCTGGTCGATCAGCGTGTCCAGCTGAGTGGAGCACCGCCATCGGACCCCTGACAGATGCGGTGGCCGCACAGCGCGAACGCGTGATCACCGACACGATCTTCGGCCTGCTGTCCGCCGGTGCCACCGAGTCGCAGCTCGCCCGTGAACTGTCGCGGATCGGAGTGGAGAACCGGACCCAGCCCGCCGACCCGGCCGGGACAGAGCCAATGTCTACTCCGGCCATCATCAATGTCGCCCGACCGCAGTTCCTGTACGACACGTGTATACGCCGTTGGTCGATCTATGCCCGCTGGGACTTCACCAACATCGGAGCGCTGGGATCCGAGCTCGGGTTCACTCCGTGGTGCGGCGAATGCGATCTCGGCGGCGATGACGCGTTCGGTATCACCCTGAGCCGGAACGTGCGGTCGGTCACTGGCTACTCGGTGGGGACGTGGGGAATTTTTTCACGCTATCCGCTGAGCTATGACCGGATGTTCTCGGTCGACGCGAACGTCGACGGCGTCGGGTTCCGCGGGCAGGACATGTACTGCAAAGAGAACGCGTTCACCACCTGCGGAAGCGGTGACTACAGCTTCTATCACGGCGCGTTGACGTACACCATCGGCGACATCGGCTGCGGGGTCATCCAGGCATTCTCGAAGTACGGGCATTCCTGGACGAGTTCGGAACTCACCGGCCTCAGCGTCGGACCATGGAGCATCGGCTTCCAATGGTCCAACTCCTCGCGCTCTTGGGAGCGGGGCAGCTTGCCGTCTAGCGAGGTAACACCCTGCTGACTACACCCCGACGGCGGGTCCTGCCCAACACGGGACCCGCCGACGTCCTCCCGGTCTCACATTGAGACCAGCTGTGGCCGGTGACCGTAGTTACGCTCCTCGACGGGACGTCCGATCTCGATCTGAGGAGTGACGGCTGTGCATATCGGCGTGAACCTCGGGTTCGGCAGGCTGCACGAGAACCTGACCGACGAGCAGATGTTTCTCCACGAGCTCGAGCTGGCCGAGCTCAGCGAGCGCCTCGGGTACGACTCGCTGTGGGCGGTCGAGCACCACTTCACCGACTACTCGATGTGCCCGGACCCGATGACGGTACTGGCCTATGTCGCCGGTCGCACGCAACGCATCCGGCTAGGCACCGCCGCGATCATCCTGCCGTGGAACCAGCCGGTACGGGTGGCCGAGCGCATGGTCATGCTCGACATCATGTCCGGCGGGCGGGTGCTGTTGGGCCTGGGCCGCGGCCTGTCCCGCCGGGAGTACCTGCCTTTCGGCATCCCGCTCGACGAGACCCGCGAACGCTTCGACGAGGCGGCGAACCTTGTCGTGCAAGCGCTCGAAACCGGGTACGCCGAAGGGAACGGACGGTTCTACCCGGTACCCCGCACGCCGCTGCGGCCAGAGCCGCGGGCCTCGTTCCGGGATCGGCTGTACTGCGTCGCCGGCTCCCCCGACTCGATCGTCTCGGCGGTCGCGCTCGGGGCGCGGCTGATGTCGTTCATCACCCGGCCGGTGCGTGACCTGATGCCGACCTTCGACAGCTACCGCAACCAGTACCAGGAGAAGCACGGCGTACCGGCACCGCCGATCCAGCTGAACGTGAACATGTACTGCCACGAGGACGCCGACGTCGCGAAGGAACGGTTCTCGCGGTACGTCAACCGGTTCTTCATGAAGAACGTGGAGCACTACGAGATGGCGGGCAGCCACTTCGCCGACATCAAGGGGTACGAGCGCTACGCGACATTGTCGCAGGCCCTCCGCGACGCTGGCCTGGAGAACGCCGCGGCCGCCTACGTCGCGTCGGCGCTGGGCGGTACGCCGAGCCAGATCCTGGAGCAGGTCAGCGTTGTCCAGGAGGTGATGGGTTCCTTCGACCTCGTCCTCGTGCCGTCGTTCGGCGGTATGCCGTACGAGGAGGCTCAGCACAGTCTCGAGCTGTTCGCCGCCGAGGTCATGCCCGCGGTCCGCAAGATGGCCGAGCCCGCGCCGGCCGCCATCTGAGCCATGGTCAAGCTGAACGTGCCGGCGTCACCGGCCACGGTCGAGCACAACACCCCGATCACCATGCGCGATGGCACGGTCTTGCGCGCCGACGTGTACCGGCCGGCCGACGGTGGCCCGTCCCCGGTGCTGCTCGTGCGCAACCCGTACGGCGAGGCGATGGTACGGACGACACCGGTCCTCCCGGCGCTCGATGCCGGCTTCGCGGTCGTGCTTCAGCACTGCCGCGGTACCGGTACGTCCGACGGCGAGTTCGTCCTCTTCGACAACGAGAGCGCTGACGGCATCGACACCATCGAATGGTGCGCGGCGCAGCAGTGGTGCACCGGCGAGGTGGTCACGTATGGCGCCTCGTACCTGGGCATGGTGCAGATGCACGCCGCGGTGCAGACGCCGCGCCCGCTGCGGGGCATGGTGTGCTCGGTGACGCCAGCCGACTACCACGGCACCTGGGCGTACCGGCAGGGTGCGTTCACCCTCGGCCAGATGCTGGGCTGGCACACCATGAAGTCGTTGCAGACGCTCGGTTACCGGGCGGCGGCCGGCGAGGACGTGTCCGCGGAGCGGGCCGCGCTGGGCCGACATCTCGCCGACCCGGTGGCGGGTCTGCGCCGCCTTCCGCTGCGGGACGCGCCCGTGGCGCAGGTGTTTCCGGGCTGGCGGATGTGGCTCGACCACGAGGAGCGCGACGACGTCTGGGAAGCGAGAAGCTTCGCCGACCACCGGCATCGGATCACGACACCCGTGTTCCACGTGGGCGGGTGGTTCGACCTGTTCCTGCCCGGGACCATCGACAACTTCGTCACGCTGTCCAGCCACGCCGCGACCGAGCACGCGCGGCGCAACCAGCGCCTGCTGATCGGCCCTTGGACGCATACCGACCAGACCGGTACCGCCGGCGAAGTCCACTTTGGACCTCTCGCCTCGGCGGTGGCCGGCCAGGTGGAGACTACGGTGCTGCGCTTCCTGCAGGGGGTGGTCCGGGACGGCGAGCCGGCGGACGCCGCACCCGTCCGGCTGTTCGTGATGGGCGACAACGTCTGGCGCGACGAGCACGAGTGGCCGCTGGCCCGCACCGAGTGGACCCGCTACTACCTGCACGCCGACGGCTCGCTGTCGTCGACCGCACCGGCCGGTGACGAACCGCCATTGCCGTACACGTTCGACCCGGCCGACCCCGTGCCCACGGTCGGCGGTAGCAGCATGTTCTCCGGCGGGCCGGACGGCGGTGTCTCGTGGATGCCCGGCCCCCGCGACCAGCGGGCGGTCGAGGCCCGAGCGGACGTCCTGTCCTTCACCAGCGCGGTGCTCGCCGAGGACCTCGAGGTCACCGGCCCGGTCACGGTGACGCTGTACGCCGCCACGTCCGCCGTCGACACAGACTTCACCGCGAAGCTCGTCGATGTCTGGCCGGATGGCCGCGCGCTCGGCGTGGTCGATGGGATCGTGCGGGCACGGTACCGGGACGGCACCGGGCGCGCCGCACCGATCGAACCTGGTGACGTGTACGAGTACACCATCGACCTCGTCGCGACGAGCCAGGTGTTCAAGGCCGGCCACCGGCTGCGTGTGGACGTGTCGAGCTCGAACTTCCCGTGCTACGACCGCAACCCGGGCAACGGCGCACGAACTGCGTCCGCCACCGAGGACGACTTCGTCGTCGCGCACCAGACGGTGTACTGCGACGGAAGCCACCCGAGCCACATCACCTTGCCTGTCATACCCAGACCGTGACCCGTACGCCGGACGACTCGGACCACTACCGCTACGTCATGAGCCATTACCCGACGGGCGTCACGCTGGTGACCGCCCGCGAGCCGGACGGTACCGCCCTCGGGATGGTCGTGGGCAGCTTCACCTCGGTCTCGTTGCGCCCGCCTCTGGTCGCGTTCCTGCCCAGCCGGCGGTCCACCACCTGGCCACGCATCCGTGTGGTGGGGCGGTTCTGCGCGAACATCCTCGGCGCCGGCCAGGACGACGTCTGCCGGGCGTTCGTAGGCAAGGTGGCGGACCGCTTCGAACGGTACGAGTGGCGTGCGGCCGGTTCCGGCAGCCCCCTCCTGTGCCGGGCCACCGCGTGGGTGGACTGCGAAGTCGCGTCGGTGGTCGACGCCGGTGACCATCACATCGTGCTGGCGCGGGTCCGCGAACTAGGCGTGGGCGAGCCGGCTGGGCTACCGCTGATCTTCCTCCACGGTCGGTACCTCTCCCCGCGGCGGCTGCCCACGCCCTGACCGTACCGTGAACGCCTCGGCGATAGCCTCGTGGCGCCAGCGAACCGGCTCCAACCACTCCGGGTGCGTGCGCCCCGACTCGGCTATGTCCACGTTGGACAGTCCACTGGCGACCGTACCGCCCACGACCGTGCTCCGCAAGCCTCGACGCTCGCCAGGTCCGACACGTCCGTGTGTACCGCGAACGCGCCGATCTCGGCGGCCGTCTCATGCATCGGCTCGTCCTCGATGTCGGCGACGACGACGCGGGCGCCAGCGGCCGTCAGCTGCTCGGCGATCCCGCGGCCGATGCCCGAGGCGCCGCCGGTCACGACCGCCACCTTGCCCTCGAGATGCACCAGCATCGCTATCGTCTATCATCCACTCGGCGAATGTCGTACGCGCGCAGCCGCCGGTACAGGGTGGCCCGCGAAATGCCCAGACTCCACGCCGCCTGTTCCCGGTTCCAGTCCGCCTCGCGCAGCGCCGCGACCAGTGCCTGCCGTTCGATTCGCTCCATACGGGACAGTCGGTGGCCGCACCCGGCATCGCGGAACTCGGCCGGCAGGTCGACCAACCCGACGACGCTGCCGACACTGGTCATCAGGGCTGTGGAGACCACCTGCCGGAGCTGGCGTACGTTGCCCGGCCAGTCACCGGCGACGAGCGCCGCCATGGCCTCGGAGCTGACCCTGGGGACGTGTTCGGACGGGTGTACCTGCGCGGCGATGTCGGCGACCAGCGCGGGCAGCTCGTCGCGCCGGTCGCGGAGGGGTGGCACCTCCAGGACCACCGGAAGCTGCTCGGCCAGGGCGGTGAGGTCACCGGGCCCAGCGGTCGCGTACAGGTACGCCTGCGCATGGCTCATCGCCGTGCGGGTCGGCTCGACCAGCGGCCTGGTTATCTCGTCGAGGTGCCGCAGCAGCACGGCTGTGCCCGGCGTCCGCAGCGCCGCTTCGAGCTCGCCGAACCACTCCGCCGAATACCGCTCGCTGTCCCGAGCGTCGAACTCGGTCAACGGGGTGCCGTTGTGGACCGCCCGGGCGAGCATCGCCTTACCGGTACCCCGTTCGCCCTTGACCAACAGCGACAGGCCGGCGGCGCGCGCCCGCGCCGCGGCCGCGAGCAGCCGCGGCCATGCCGTGGGCTGCGGACCGGATGGCGCGGCATCGCAGGCCCGCGCGAGCGCCAGGGTGGCGACGACCGCCGGCGGGCGGCGGGATCCCAGGTACGGCACGCACCGTGCGACGACGGTCAGCCCGTCCGAGAGGGTCAGCTCGACGGTACGGTCGCGGCCATCGGCCACGGCGTCGGTCAGCTGGCGCCGCAGTAGTTCCTGGTCGCCGGCGCCCACGAGCGCCTGCGCGGCCGCGTTGGCCACGAACAGGTCGTCGCCCACCGCCACCACGGCTCGCGCGGCCCGGTGGCCAGTGCGCAGGAACTCGTCCAGCAGGCCACGTTTGTCGGTGGACCAGGTCTCCAGCAACCGACCCTCGACCGCCCGGACCATCTCGGTGACGAGCGGGAGCAATGCCGGGCTGGTGTGCAGGTACCGGCTGACCACGCAGATCCAGCCTGCCGGCCGGTGGGAGGCGGGGTCCCGTACCGGGGCGCCCGCGGTCGTGATGCGGACGGTGTCGTGCCGGAAGTGCTCGCTCCCCGCGACCAGGACCGGCCGTTGCTGCTCGATCGCGGTACCCAGCCCGTTGGTGCCGACCGCATCCTCGCTGAACCGGGAGCCGGGCAGCGCACCGCGAGCGTCGAGTTCGGCGTCGAGCGACGGATTGGTCACGGCACGGGACACGAGCCGGCCTTCACTGTCGGTCACCAGCACCCAGGCGTCCACCCCAGCGAGTTGGTCGACGAGGCGGTCGATGACCGGACGCGCCGCCCAGTTGAGGCGCCGGTGCGGCCCGCGGCGCTCGTCGCGGGGCAGGTCGACAGCGCCGGGGTCCACGCCGCTCAGCAGCGAGCGCTGCCAGGACAGCAGGATCTCCGGGCGTACCTCCCGGTACCCGGCCGGGTCCCGGTCCAGCCCGCCGGAGGCGAGAAACCGATCCTTGGCCCGCATCGTGCGACGCCACGCCTCCGGCCCAACCGGGACCACCGCGGTACCGGTGCCAGTCCGCTGACCTGCCATGTCGGACTCCTCGGGTCACGTAGACGGTCCCTCGTACGCTATCGAGTAGCGAGCGGAGGTTGGAATGGCATCGGATGGGGACCGCCGGGAGTCGCCTCTGGTGTCGCTGATACGGCAGACCGCTCAGCGCGCGAAAGACTGTGGCTTCTTCTTCGATTTCGATGGCACCCTATCGCCCATTGTCGATAATCCCGCGGCCGCTGTCCCTGCTCCGGGGACCCTCGCGGGGCTCACCCGGCTTGCGGCTCGGGTCAAGCGTGTGTCGATCGTGTCCTCGCGTCCGGTGAGCATGCTCGCTCCGATCTTCCAGGCGCTTCCTGTGCGCCTGTTTGGTCTGTATGGGTTGGAGTCGGCCGACGAGGCGGGCCGCCGTGCCACCGAACCTGCCGCGGAGGAGTGGATCCCAGTGATCGAGGCCGTTATGGCTCGCGCTCGGGCCGAACTCCCATCGGGGGTTGCCGTCGAGGACAAACGGCTCTCGGTGGCCCTGCACTACCGCCACGCGGTTGGTCTGCGGCAGGTCGTCGAGGACTGGGGTGCGGCTCGGGCGGACGAGTTTGGTCTCCGGCCACAGTCTGGGCGGATGGTGCTGGAGCTATTGCCACCCATACGACGGGACAAGGGTGACGTGGTCCAGCAGGAAACGCAGGATCTCCGGGCCGCCTGGTTCTTCGGCGACGACCTCAGCGACCTGGCCGCATTCCAGGCGTTGGACGCGCGCTGCGACGTGGATCCCGACTTTCTCGCGGTACGGGCAGCGGTAACCAATGACGAGACGGGCCACCCTGTGCGGGCGCGCGCGGACATCACTGTGCCGTCGTCCGAGGATCTGCCCACACTTCTCGAGCAAGTGATCGAAGGGATCGACGCCGTTATGTCGAGTCGGTCGGCCACATCGGCCTGACTTCCTCGGCTCTGAAGTTAGGGTCGCCAATCAATTCGCGATCATAGGTCTGTAACTGATAGAGGAGGGCGAAGTCTCCCTGACTCGGCAGGGTCCGCCAGTTCGTCAGCTTCTCAACCGCCTTCACCGTTGCGGCGGTGGAGTTACCGGCACATACGAAGATCGTGGCCCGACGCTCTCCTATCCGGACGCCAGAGATCTTTTGAACAATGAAGTATTCGGTGTACCGAATGCGATCGCCGGCCTCCCCCGGCTCCCGAGCCTCCCTGCGGGGGTAAGCCTCCACGACATAGCCGGTGCCACCGCCACGCTGGTGGCCGTGCCGGACGACGATCCCGCGCTCGTAGTCGCCGCACCCAATGGGGACCCGGTAGAACTTGAACTCCGCGTGCGTGTCGACCGTCCGGAGGACGTAGTCCGACAGGACGTTGTACACCGGCGCCCCGACGAGGACGAACGTGCCGCCGGTGCCGAAGACCTTGTGCGCCGCCGCGTGTATCCAGTGTTCTGGCGGTATCTCGCCACCGGTGCCGTCCTTGTCGTGATCCGGAGGCATCGACGCGTCCGCGGGCCGGGCGGGACTGAGGCTGATGTCGCAGCGCAACGGAGGACTCAACTCGCGCCGCCAGAAGTGCGCGCCGATCATCTCGACGAACGCAGACAGCGGCCGTGCCTGGATCTCATTGGCCAGACCCAGCGCCGCACGATACTCGCCTTCGGTGATCGCCGGCCCATTGAATCCGCGGAGGACCGCGGTGATACCGCGCGCTCCCTCCGGGTTGACATACAAACAGGAGAGCTTGATCTGGACCGTACCGGTGCGGCCACCAAGATCGAAAAACGCCCGGACGGGTCGGCGCCACCAGCGTGGATAGACGACGAAGGCGATTGCGAGCGACAGTACGATAAGGGCGCCACCCACAATCGCCTCGGCAATCAGTTCCTGGCCGAGCTGGCCCACAGCGTCCACCTCTCCCGACGCCTGGCAGAAAATGCAATGATAACGATGTGGGTCAAGATGGCCGTAGCTGAGAGCGGGGGCTAGTGCCAGCCGGTAAACACCATCTTGTCAAGAAACCATTCAACTTCCGTGATGACCTGCCCGAGTACGCGGGCAGAATTGGCCAGCGGTCCCGGGACCAGCAGGTCGTGGTCTCCGTCGGGCACCTCGTAGACATAGGGACTCAGCGATCGGGCGAGCGCAGGTTCCCAACCACCCACCTGGTCGGCTGTGCCGCCGATCAGGAGTTGAGGTTGGGAGGCGCGCCGGAGAGAGTTGACCACGAACCGCTCGTTCAGCAGCGGTGTCAACCAGATGCCCGGGAGCTGCCGGCCGATAGCGGCGGCAAGCGGTGCGGCGAGGGTACCCAAGGACTTTCCGACGACCAGGGTGCGGTGGCCGGTGGTGCAGAGCACCGCACCGACCTGTTGGGCGACCCACAACGATGAAGCGTCGTCAGGTGGTGACCACGTGATGCGCTTGACGATCACTTCCCGGCGGTGCAGTGCGGCACCGACATAGCTCAACAATGGTGCGTCAACCGGGTACGTTCGCCCGGGTATCGATCACACCGTGCCGGTCGGAGAGTGCACACGTCCACAATCGACACTCCGGTGCTCATTGGTCACCCTGATCGGCGCTGCCGTCAGGTGAATCATGGTCAGGCGGCCTCGATAGTCAGTTGTACCTCGTCGCCGAGAGCGGCGCCGGCGGCCTTCAGCGAGGCCTTACTGACGCCGACACACAGGCCGCCGCCGGCGACGAGCATGGTGCTGCCGGTGAACGGAGAGGCGTTGAGCGTGCCGGTGACACGCGTCTGCCGGCGGCCGCCGAGGTCGGCGACCAGGGCTGCGGGTACGTCGACGACGGCCAGCCCGCCTGGCTTGTCCTCGCGCCACCGGCGTACCCGTCCGCTGAAGGCCACCATGGCGTCAGCTTCGCATGCCGCGGGCTGCTGCTGCGGGAAGTGCTTGGCTTCTCCGCCGCCGCTGCCCACCCTGCTCGCCGCGCGATAGGGGCCGTGCAGCCGGGCCGTCGTGCCAGGATGCCGGGTATGGCGTACGACGAAGGGCTGGCAACCCGGTTGCGGGACCTGATCGGTGCCGAGGCGGGCCTGGCCGAGAAGAAGATGTTCGGCGGGCTGGCGATGCTGCTACACGGCAACATGGCCGTCGGTGTGCACGGCGAGTCGCTGATCGTACGGACCGACCCTGGCGAGCAGGAGCAGCTGCTGGCCGAGCCGGGCGCCCGGGTATTCGATCTGACCGGGCGGCCGATGAAGGGCTGGCTGCTGGTCGACCCGGCCGGCTGCGCCGAGGACGAGGATCTGCGCCGGTGGGTCGAGCGAGGCATCGCCTACGCCAAGATCCTGCCGCCCAAATAGGGCACGGCCGGGTGCGCGATGATGGCCGGTATGGCCGTCGACGTCACCACTGAAATCGTCATCGCGCGCCCGTGCGAGCAGGTTGCCGCCTACGCCGGTGACCCGTCCAACGCGCCCGAGTGGTACGCCAACATCACCTCGGTGCGGTGGCAGACCCCGCCGCCGGTAGGCATGGGGTCACGGGTGGACTTCGTGGCCAGGTTCCTCGGCCGCACCCTGGCCTACACGTACGAGGTCGTCGAGTACGGCCCGCACCGGCTGGTCATGCGGACAGCCCAGGGTCCGTTCCCGATGGAGACCACCTACACCTGGCAGCCCGAGGGCGAGTCGAGTACCCGGATGACGCTGCGCAACCGCGGAGAGCCGGCCGGCTTCGCCAAGATCACCGGACCGGTGATGGCGGCGGCGATGCGCCGCGCCAACACCAAGGACCTCGCTCGGCTCAAGCAGCTGCTGGAGTCGTCATAGGCAGCCCGAACCTGTCGAACAGCGCCGGGCCGCGAGCGCCACATAACCGGTGCCCGGGGCGGGGCTCGAACCCGCACGCCTTTCGGCAGCCGCTTTTAAGGCAGCCGTGTCTGCCGATTCCACCACCCGGGCAGTGTTCCTACGGTATACCGGTAACCCGGTGACCGGACCGGGGCGCATCGTAGTCAGAGTCAGCAGATAAGGTCAGGCCCGTGAGCGCGAGTGAGACCGCGGCTCCGCCAGCCGCCGGCCACGCGCCGCGCGAGTCAGCGGGCCGCTCGAAGGTCTGGACGACGGTAGCGAGCGCGCTGCGCCGGCCGTACGCACCCGACGTGGCCATGTGCCTGTTCTTCGTGGCGGTCGGCCTCTGGCTCACCCATGGCCTGTGGCCGAGCCCCACCACCCGGGTGCTCGCGCTCAACCCCGAGGACCAGACGCTCGTCGAGTGGTTCCTGGCGTACGACTCCCGGATCCTGCTCGGGGACTTCTCGCTCATCAGCCACCGGCTCAACGCGCCGGACGGCATCAACATGCTGACCAACGCCACCACGATGACGCTGGGCTTCCTCCTCGCACCGGTCACCCTGCTGTTCGGCGCGCCGACGAGCTTCGCCGTGGCGGTCGGCGGCAACCTGGCCGCGACGGCGATCGGCTGGTACTTCCTCTACTCGCGCGGGCTCGGCTTCGGCCGCACGGCGTCGGCGGTGGGCGCGTTCTTCTGCGGGTTCGCGCCGGCGATGCTGTCCCAGTCCAACAGCCACCTGCACATGACGGCACAGTGGCTGGTCCCGCCGATCGTCTGGTACGTCATCCGGATGGCCCGGGCGGCCGACCCGACGAAGCCGGACCACCGGAAGGTGATCACCTCGGCCGTCGCGCTCGCCGCGCTGGTCACCGTCCAGGTCTTCCTCGGCGAGGAGGTGCTGTTCCTCACCGCGGTGACCCTGGCGCTGTTCACGATCGGGTACGCCCTGGCGCAACCCAAGAAGGCCTGGCGGCTGGCCCCGCGCTTCGCGGGCGGCATGGTCCTCGCGGTCGGCCTGGCCACGGTCGTCCTCGCATACCCGCTGTCGGTTCAGTTTGGCGGTCCGCAGAGCGTGCCGAACGGGCCGTTCAGTGCGGCGTACTTCTCCACTGACGTCGCGAGCTTCCCCGCGTTCTCGCCGCTGTCGGTCGCCGGCACGGACCCGTTGCCGCTGCCGGGCAGCGGCGCCCGGCCCCAGCTGACTACCGGCGCGGCGGAGTACAACACGTTCCTCGGCTGGCCACTGCTGCTCGTCGTGCTGGGCTGCGTCGTCTGGCTGCGCCGGCACCCGATGATGTGGGCATGTGTCCTGGCCGGTGCCGTGATGGCGTGGTTGTCGCTCGGGCCGACCATCGTCGTGAACGGCGAGCGAACCGGGCAACGCGGGCTGTACTCGCTGATCGAGGGTCTGCCGGTCATCGACGGCGCGCTCCCGCTGCGCTTCGCGGTGGCGCTCGTACCGTTGATCGCCACGCTCCTCGCGCTGGCCCTCGATCGAGCCGCACGCGAGGGCGTCGGATCGGCGTGGCTCGTCGTACCGGTGGCCGTGGGCGCCGCCCTCGTCCCCATCGCCCCGAAGCCACTGCCCACTGTGGAGCGTGCGCCGGTGCCGCAGTTCATCAGCCAGGGCCACTGGCGGGACTGCGTCGAGCCGGGCGGCGTACTGGTACCGGTGCCGTTGCCAACGCCGTTGAGGCCGGAGGCGATGCGTTGGGCGACCGCGACGAACGCGTCGTTCGGCGTACCGGAAGGATTCTTCATCGCCCCCTACGGCCGCGCACGCAAGCCCGGCGGGCGACCGACCGCGTCGATCGGCACCTTCTCCCAGCCGACCTCGCGCCTGCTGGCCGATGTGAGCCGCACGGGCGAGCTGCCGGGCATCGGCCCGTTTCAACAGGCGCAGGCCCGGAAGGATCTCGCCTTTTGGGACGCCTCGTGCGTGGTTCTCGTCTCGGGCGCCGCGAACGAGGGTCAGCTGCTGATCGCGCTCGAGGCCCTGCTCGGCCCGGCGGAGCGGGTGGCCGACGCCTGGATCTGGAAGATCAGACCCGCGGGGTGAACTCCGTGAACGTCTCCCGAGGCTCGTGCAACTGGCCGAGGGAGACCACCTCTCGGCGGAGGAAGAGCGCCAGCGTCCAGTCGATGACCACCCGGATCTTGCGGTTCAGCGACGGTATCCGCAGCAGGTGGTAGGTCCGGTGCAGGAACCACGCCGGGAACCCTCGGATCTTGATGCCGTACACCTGGGCCACGCCCTTGTGCAGACCGAGGCTGGCCACCGAGCCGGCGTGCCTGTGCCGGTAGTCCCGTAGCCCTTGCCCGCGCAGCTCGGCCCGGAGGTTGTCGGCGAGCAGCACCGCCTGCCGCACGGCGTGCTGGGCGCTCGGCGAGGTCAGCGCACCGGGCTCGGGCGAGGTGAGGTCCGGCACCGCCGCACAGTCCCCCGCGCTCCACGCGCCCTCGACAACCTGTCCATTGTGGACAAGCTGCAGGGTGGGCAGGCACGTGAGCCGGCCCCGGTCGTCGCGCGGGAAGTCGGTCTGAGCGAGCATCGGGTGCGCCTTGACGCCGGCCGTCCACACGATGGTGTCGGCCGGGAACTCGTCGCCGTCGGACAGCTTCACCACACCGTCCACACAGGACTCGAGCCGGGTGCCTAGCCGGATGTCCAGCTTGCGGCGCAGCAACTGGCGCACGGTGTACGCGCCCATGTCCGGGTCGACCTCGGGCAGGATCCGCTGGGTCGCCTCGACGAGCACCCAGTGCATCTCGTCCTGGCTCAACTCCGGGTAGTACCGCAGCGCGTCGCGGGCCATGTCCTCCATCTCGGCGAGCGCCTCGATGCCGGCGTACCCACCGCCGACGAACACGAACGTCAGCGCGGCGCGGCGGGACTCCAGGTCGGTGGTGGTAGCCGCGACGTCGAGCCGCTCCAGCACGTGATTGCGGAGGTAGATGGCCTCCCCGATCGTCTTGAAGCCGATCGCGTTCTCGCGCAGGCCCGGAATCGGCAGGCTCCGGGAGACGCTGCCGGGCGCGATGACGATGTGGTCGTACTCGACCTCCCGCGCCGGCCCGACGATGGGCTGGACCGTGGCGACCCGGCGGGCGTGCTCGACCCGGACGACCTCGCCGGCGAGGATGTGGCAGCGCCGCAAGGCCCGCCGCAACGGCACGACGGTATGCCGCGGCGAAATGCTGCCGGCCGCCGCCTCCGGCAGGAACGGCTGGTACGTCATGTGCGGCTGCGGGTCGACGACCAGCACCTCGGCGTCCCGCGAGCGCATCTTGCGGGACAGCCGCAGTGCGGCGTAGAACCCGACGTGCCCGGCTCCGACCACGAGGATCCGCTTGGCGCTCACGTCTACGACGGTACGGACTAGTCGGCGCGGCGCAGTTGGCGGGCCAGCAGGAACGTGACGCCGATCGCTGTGGCGAACCCGACCAACGTCGCGACCAGGATCGACCGGCCCTGTAGTACCGCACCGATGACGAGCAGGTAGACCGCGAGGATCGCGGTGCCGGCCAGCACCAGACCGGCGCGGGCGAACCAGCGCAGCAGGACCACGGCGGAGACGATCGCGTCGTACGGCAGCTGAGCGGCGAGCGCGGCCGCGGTGTGCACGAGGTACAGGCTCCCGGCCAGGGCCACGAGCCGCCAGAGCGTAACCGGTTCGCCGTACATCGACGGCGAGATCACCCAGCCGGCCGAGATGATGACCAGGACGGGGGTGACGATCAGGCTGCGCGGCGCCAGCGCGGGCAGGATCGCCAGACCGATCAGGATCAGGCCGTACCAGTGCAGCATCAGGACCATCGGGTACGCCAACAGCATCGCGACGATACCGGCCGCCCACACGGCTCCCCGGACGAGCAGCGGCCCGGGCGTCGTACGGGCCAGCATCGCCCGCCACCGGCGGAACCGGCTCGACAGCCCTTCCTGCATCTCGCGCAGCTCGTGCATGATCATCGGACAATCACCCTCGGCGCCGCCGCCAACCGCGACACGTCCCGCAGTACCTGGTCGAGGCTGCCGGTACCGGCCCAGGCCACCACCGGCACCCCGTGCTCCTTCAGTGCACCGATCATGTTCTCCCGCTCGAGCTGCCACAGCCGGTACGACACCTCGCCCCACACGCCACGCTCCGGCGGCGGCAGGCCCGGCGGCAGGGTGTCCACGGCCACCACGAACCGCCCGGCGCGGGAGAGGCGGGCGAGCATCGCGGGCGTACGTTGCTCGATCAGCGGGGTGAGCACGACGACGAGCGCGTTGGACGACAGCATGTGCGGCCCGTAGAAGTAGCTGCCCGGCTCGTTGGCGCTCGGCGATGCCTTGACCTCGAGCAGCCACTCGAGAATCGTCAGGTACTGCCGGCGGCCACTGGCCGGGCGCAGCCGTCGCGCCCGGAACCCGTACTCCAGCAGCGAGACCCGGTCACCGCGCTGCAGGTAGTGCTCCGAGATCGCGGCGCTGGCCCGTACCGTCGTATCCAGTACCGAGGCGGCGCCGTGCACGCCGCCCGACTGGCCCGCCTCGGTCAGCACGTCGAGCAGCAGTACGACCTCGGCGTCCCGGTCGGACAGCGTGGCCGCCACGTGCAGTTGCCGGGTCCGTAGCGAGACCCGCCAGTCGATGCGCCGCAGTCGGTCGCCCGGCGCGAACATCCGTACCCCCGCCAGCTCTCCGCCCTGGCCCGGCCGGCGCGACCGGTGCCCGCCGACGAGCCCGGCGGCCCGGGGCATGGCCTCGGCCGCGCGGAACGGCTCGGTGACCGGATAGACCTTCAGTCCCTGGGCCGGGAGCCGGGTGGGCAGGCTGCGCAGCAGCCCGTCGCACGCGACCGCCTGCGCCTCGACCGGCCCGACGGCGTGCCGCCCCCAGCGCAGCGCTTCGCCGTGCAGCGGGACGTCGGCGATGTCGCCCGCCGATACCGCCGCGACGTACGGCCGGTCGCCGTGCTTGACATCCAGCCAGCGGCCGAAGTCGCAGCGCACGACGACGAGGTCGTACGTGACGACGTCGCGGTTGCCGACGCTGATCGTGGGGTTCAGCTCACCACCCTCGGCGAGGAACTGTTCCGGTACCGCGACCCCCACCACCGGGCGCTCGAGGGGCGGACGGCGCAGGGCGAGCACGGTACCCAACGCGAACGGCACCGCCAGTACCACCAGGTCGACCCGGCCGAACGCGACCGCCGCGAGCAGCAGCAGGCCGGTGAGGATGACCGCGCGCCCCAGCGCCCGGGTCGGTACCCACGACGGCCCGTCGGCCGCCGCCGTCGAATCCCGCGGGCCACCCCGGCGAGGCACGGCATCCCGCAGTACGGGCGTGAGCAGAGACACCGGTCAGCCCCGCGGCGGCGCGGTGTACCGGTACACGTCCGGCGCCGGCTCACCGGTGTCCTGGCGAGGGTTCGGCGCGGCGTGGGCCGGCGATTGCCCTCCGGCGTACGTCGGCATCGCCCCGCTGGCCGGGGCTGGGGTCTTCTCCAGCACCTCGTTGACGACGTAGCTCGGGTCGGTCCGGCGCAGCCACATCTCCGGCCGCAGCGTGATGCGGTGCGCGAGCGCCGGAACGGCTACCGCCTTGATGTCCTCCGGGATCACGTAGTCCCGGCCGGCGAGGACCGCCCGGGCGCGGGAGAGCAGCAGCAAAGCCAGCGAGCCGCGGGGCGATGCACCGACCATCACCTGCGCGTGTCCGCGAGTGGCCGCGGTGACGGCCACGATGTACTGGCCGATCGAGTCCTCCACCGCTACGTCCTCGCACGCGGCCTGCATCGCGATCAGCGTGGCCGGGTCGACCACCGGGTCCAATGTGGACTCCTCCTGCCGGCGGGCCATGCGCCGGCGGAGTATCGTCAGCTCCTCGTCGCGCTGCGGGTACCCGAACGAGACCCGCAACAGGAAGCGGTCCAGCTGGGCCTCGGGCAACGGATACGTGCCTTCGTACTCGATCGGGTTCGCCGTCGCGAGAACGTGGAACGGCGCTTCGAGCCGGTACGTGGTGCCCTCCACCGAGACCTGCTTCTCCTGCATCGCCTCCAGCAGGGCGGCCTGGGTCTTCGGCGGCGTCCGGTTGATTTCGTCGGCGAGCAACAGGTTCGTGAAGACCGGTCCGGCCCGGAACGTGAAGTCGTGGTTGCGCTGGTCGTAGATGAACGATCCGGTGACGTCGGCGGGCAACAGGTCGGGCGTGAACTGCAGCCGGCGGAACTCCAGCCCGAGTGCCTGCGCGAACGACCGCGCGGTCAGGGTCTTGCCGAGACCGGGCAGGTCCTCCAGGAGTACGTGTCCTCCGGCGAGGATGCCCGCCAGTACCAGCTCGAGCGCGTCCCGCTTGCCGACGACCACCGTGCCTACGGAGTCGAGCACGGCCCGGCCCAGCCGGCCCACCTCGTACGCCGGCAGCCCCGCTCGGTTATTCACAATGCCTCCATGCGCTGGACGACCGCCGCCATCTGTTTCGGCGTCGGGGATCGGGTGACGGGGGTGGCTAGGAATGTCCACAGTGGATCGCCGAGTAACGCTCGGGCGCGGTCCGGATCGCTGGTGCGGGTCAGGCCGTGGCGCTGGCGCAGCCGCTCGTCGACCAGCTCGCCGAGCACCGGCCGGATCTGTGAGTCGAACCGCTTGGCGTCCCGCTGAGTCCAGCTCAAGCGGTTGTCCCAGGACGAGGTAGCGGAATAGAGCCCGTCGACGGCCGGCCACAGCAGGCCGCTCTCGGAGTAGTCCGCGGATGAGCTGCGCGGCGGCTCCCCGAGGTACTGCGGCGGGGCGACCTCTCGTACCACGCGGGCGAGCGCGAACAGCGCCAGTACGGCGGCCGTCAGAGCCAGGTACGGCAGGCCGAACCCGCCGAGCCGGGCGATGCCCCAGATCAGTCCGGCGATGAGGGCCGACTGCGCGGCGCTCTTGGCGAACCACCGGCCGGCGGTACTCGTCCGCCGCTCGCGTGGCAGTTCGTCCTCTACCGGCTGCAGCAGGTCGTCGAGGCTGGCCATGCCCTCACGGTGGCTCACGCCATGACACCATTCGCTCGCCGCGCGCCGCCCGATGGCGCCGCCTTCCTTCGGCGCCACGCAACGGCCTGCGGCCGGCGCGTCGCCTCAGTCCAGCCGCCGCCGGCGGCGCTGTGCTCGCTCACGCGCTGACTCCCGCCGTCAGTTCCCGGCGCAGGTGCCGCAACGCCGTCTGGGCCTGTATGCGCATGTGCTCCTCGACCGGATGCGTAGCGTACCGGGCTTCCCGGTAGATCTCGGCGAACTCGTCCAGCACCCGCCGGTCCACCCGGTGCCCGTGCAGGAGGCGGAGCACCAGATCGGTCGACGTGTCGCCGGGCTGGCGCGGCGTACCAGCGTCGGCCGCCGCACGCTCCAACCGTACCCAGCAGGCGATGACCGCACGTCGCGGGTCGCGGTCGGCGTCGGACAGTTCCTCGATTCCCGCGTCCAGCGCCGCGACCACGTCCTCCCGCTGCGCCGCCGTCTCGGTGCCCGACCGCTCGACCGGCAGCTGCCCGGACCGGATGCTGATCACGTTCTTCAGCAGCATCCACAGCAGCGGCAGGACGATGGCCGCCACCAGCAGGACGCAGAGCAGCAGCGCAACGGTCGTGACCCAACTCGGCAGGCTGGCCTGTTGGGCCGGCACGGATCCCGTCGGCTCGACGGACAGGCTGGGCGGTGGCCCGCCGGCGGGGAACGTGGGCGTGGGGGCGGGCGGGGGCTGCAGCGGGATCCGGCTTACCTCGGTCGACGACATCGCGGCCGCCACACCGGCGAAGGCGAGTAGCGCCCCGACGGCCACGAGCGGCCACCAGCGTTGCCAGGTGGCGGGCAGTCTCAGCCCATTCGTGCGCATGTGTCTCCGCTGTCCCCGTATGCGTGCCCTGGATCTAGCTTGGCCAGCGCCCTGGCCTGGGCGAGTACCTCGTCCAGCATTGCCGGGGTGAGCCGTCCGGTAAACGTATTCTGCTGGCTCACGTGGTACGACCCCAGTAGGACCGGCACATCTCTGCCGACCCGAGCGGTGGCGCCGTGCCCGAACGCGGGCCGAGGGGTCGGCGGCGACACGCCGTACACCGGTCGCAGCGCCGCCCACCACGCCGCCCACGCGAAGCTGCCGAGCGCCACCACGACCCGCAGCGTCGGGCGCAGCAGGGTCAGCTCGCGGTGCAACCAGGGCGCGCATGTGTCGCGCTCCTCCGGCGTCGGCTTGTTCGCCGGGGGCGCGCACCGCACGGCCGCGAAGATCCGCACGCCACGCAGCTCCAGGCCGTCGTCCCGCGACACGCTCGTCGGCTGGTTGGCCAGGCCGGCGCGGTACAGCGCCGCGAAGAGCACATCTCCCGACCGATCGCCGGTGAAGATCCGCCCGGTCCGGTTGCCGCCGTGGGCCGCGGGCGCCAGGCCGAGTACGCCGATCCGCGCGTCCGCCGGCCCGAATCCGGGTACCGGACGCCCCCAGTACTCCCAGTCCCGGAACGCCGCCCGTTTCGTCGCCGCGACCTCCTCACGCCAGGCGACCAGCCGCGGACAGGCCCGGCACTCGGCGACGGCCCGGTCGAGGGCGGCCAGGTCGCGCGCCGCGGCCGCCCTCCGCGCGGTGTCGCGTTCAGCCAAGGTGAGTACGGAAGTGTTCCAGCGTGCGGGCCCAGGCACCGGCGGACGCGTCCGCGTGGTGGACGTCCGCCCGCTCGTCGTTGAAGAACGCGTGCTGGGTGCCGGGGTAGTCGAACAGGATGCACTCGCCGCCGGCGCCCTCGATGGCCTGCTTGGCCTGCTGGATACCGGGTGCGGCCGACGTCCCGTCGCCCTCCGAGCAGTGGATCATCGCGCTCTTGCCGGCGTAGTTCGCCCACTGCGGAGACATCCGCTCCCACGGCACGGCCGGGTAGAAGCCGACGGTGGCGACGATCCGGTCGGATAGCGTGGCCGACCACAGGGCAAGGCTCCCGCCCATGCAGAAACCGACGGCACCGATCTTGCCGGTAACCTCCGACCGGCCGGCGAGATAGTTCGCCGCCCCGGAGATATCCTTCGCCGCCTGGTCCATCGCCAGACCCATCATCAGCTTGCCGGCCTCGTCCGGCTCGGTCGTGTCCACGCCGTGGTACAGATCAGGCGCCAACGCCACGAAGCCTTCCGCGGCGAACCGGTCGGCCAGGTCCTTGATGTGCGGTACCAGCCCCCACCATTCCTGGATCACGATCACCGCGGGCCCGTTGCCCTCCGGCAGTGCCAGGTATCCCTCGCTGGTCCCTCCGTTGCTGGGGTAACTCACCATCTCGCCCATGAGCAGTCAGTCCTCCGGGTGGTCGCGGGTGGGCCGTTCGTTTATCGGGCAAAGCAAATCATGCCCGCGTGGCGAGGGAAAGTCGGAGGCCGCGGCGGCGCGCCCGCAGGTGCAAACGGTCGCCATCCGTTCGTACTCCGACGGATGGCGACCGATCCCGATTCGAAAGCGTAGTCCGGCGTTACGGAGTCGTGCTCGGGGTCACCGCAGGCCAGGCAATGAGACACAAGATGTAACCGGTGCCGCCCTCACGGCCGGACCAGAATTCCGCCTCCGCATTGTTGAAGCCCGCGTCCGTGCAGATCTTCAAGTCACCGGCGTCGTCCGCGTTGAATTCCGCCTCCGTCTTGTTGTCGACTCGTCCGACGACCTTGAATTTCGCGTCCGTCGAGTTGCAGTCGACCACTCGGGCGTTGTTGGCCTCGACCGTCTCGCCCTCGGGAGGACTTTCCAGGTCGGCGATGCAGTCGCCGGCCTTGGCGTCCGATGTGCTGTCGCCGAACAGCGAGCTCAGTCCACCGCCGATCGCGGCTTTGACACCGACCGCGACACAGAGCGCCACAATGATGCCGAGGACGCTGAAGATGATCTTCTTCGCCCCACCGGACTTCTTCACCGGGGGCGGTGGCGCTACCGGCGGGCCACCGTACGGGGCAGGGGGCGGGCCGCCGAACTCGGGCGGCTGGGGCGGGCCGCCGTACTGCGGCTGCTGCGGCACACCGTACTGGCCCGGCGGCGGTGGCGGGCTTCCGTACTGAGGCGCGGGCGGGCCGCCGTACGGGTCACCGTACTGCGGCGAGCCGTACTGCGGCGAATTCGGGTCTGACACGTGGATTCCTCCCCGTTGTACGTCTGGAGTAAGCGCAGGCCACCGTACTGGCTAGCGGCCGGACGCGCTACCCCTCGGACGTCAACCCAACGACCGACGTCAACTCAACGACCAGGCGATCCCGTCCAGGATGTCGTGCTCCGAGGCGATGACCGACTCGGCACCGGTCTTCTCCATGATCACCCGTAGCACGAGCGCGCCGGCCCCGATCACATCGGCCCGACCCGGATGCATGACCGGTAGTGCCAGCCGCTCGGCGTGGGTCATGCCGAGCAGCTCGTCGGTCACCCTGGCCACGTCCGCGTACGACGCCCGGGCGTGGTGGATGCGCTCGGGGTCGTACCGGGACAGGCCAAGCACGAGTCCGACAACTGTCGTGACGGATCCGGCGAGCCCGATGAGCGTGGTCGCCTCCCGTCCCGGTACCAGGTCCAGCGCCCGGTCCACGGCCCCGGCGATGTCGGCCGTGGCCTCCGCGACCTGCGCCGCGGTCGGCGGGTCGCCGGGTAGGTGCCGCTCGGTCATCCGGACGCACCCGATGTCCACCGAGATCGCGGCGTCCACAGTGGAGGTTCCGGTGACGAACTCGGTCGAGCCACCCCCGATGTCGACGACGAGGTACGGCGGT
>Ga0209382_10002794_pt1 | contig 24884 bp, 18 predicted proteins | sample SoiMetdeltSBSDD5_FD_187599 | JGI IMG/M metagenome (GOLD analysis project Ga0209382, IMG submission 187599) | Bulk soil microbial communities from a Populus tree surrounding site in Tennessee, USA - Soil MetaG P. deltoides SBSDD5 (SPAdes) (version 2) | ecosystem: Environmental > Terrestrial >... | reverse complement strand
GCGGACGTGCTGCTGGACACGAGCCGCGCGCTCGAGACCTTGATCGAGAAAGCGCGGAGCCTGGGCGGGCGCGTCGAGGAGCTGAGCCCCACGAGCGTGGGCGCCGCGTTCGGTCTCGACCTGCCCGAGGACGCGCCGCGACGCGCCGCCCACGCCGCCATGGCCATGCGCAAGGCGCTCGAGCGAATCGGCCCGGCGGGTGCCGAGCAGCCTCCGCTCAAGATCGCGATCCATGTCGGCGTGTTCACGGTGGGCCGGACCAGCACGGGGCCCGAAATCGACGCCGACACCGGACGTGAGGGCTGGGCAGCGCTAGAGTCGCTGCTGTCCACGGCGCCACCGTGGTCGATCGTCGTGAGCTCGGCCGCCGCCCAGTTTCTCGAGCGGCGATTCGACCTCGAGCCTCAGCCGGCCGAGAAGGACGGCGCCGAGCGAGGCTACTGGCTGGCGGGGCCCGAGCGTGCGGGTTTCAAGGCCGCCGGCCGGATGGCGATGTTCGTGAACCGCAAGCTCGAGCTCGACCTTCTCCTCAACCGCCTGTCGTCGGCCATTGCCGGGCACACTCAGCTCGTCGGAATCGCGGGTGAGGCGGGGATAGGAAAGTCGCGCCTTCTCTTCGAGTTCAGACAAGCGTTGAGGGGCCGGCGCGTCACATTCTTCGAAGGGCGGTGCCGGTCGTACGGGAGCACGATTCCGTATCTGCCGATCCTCGAAATCCTCCGGCGTGCCTGCCGGCTCGACGATCTCGACGGTCCCGCAGTCGTGCTCGACAAGGTGAGCGCGACGCTCGAGCGACTCGGAATCGACTCGGACGAGGCGGCGTCGTACCTGCTCCGGCTCCTTGGCATCAAGGAAGGCGCCGAGGCGCTGGACGCGTTGAGTCCCGAGTCGGTCCAGCTGCGAACGCTCGAAATCCTGCGGCGGATGATCCGACGGGGCAGCACGCGCCAGCCGATCATCATGGTGATCGAGGACGCGCACTGGATCGACCAGGCCTCGCAGGCCTTCGCGTCCGTGATGGACGGTCTCGCCGGGGTTCCGCTGTTGCTGTTCCTAACCTATCGCCCGGGCTATCGGCCGCCGTGGACGGACCGGGCCAACTTCACGCAGATCGCGCTGCACGGGCTCTCGAGCGACGAGAGCGCGACCATGGTGGGCCCGCTACTCGGCGCCGAGGCCTCGCTCGCATCGCTGCGCCCGGCGATCGTCGCCAAGGCCGACGGCAATCCGTTCTTCTTGGAAGAGCTGGCGCGGGTCGCGGCCGAGCAGGGCTCGGCCGTGCGTATGCCCGACACCGTGGAGGAAGTCCTGCTCGCGCGCATGGATCGGCTGTCCGCCGGGGCGAGGGGAGTGCTCCAGCACGCGGCCGTGCTCGGTGCCGAGATTCCGCTGCGGCTGTTGCGCGCGATCCCCGGCGATAGGGAAGGGGTGGAGCAGAGCCTGGCCGAGCTGACTCGCCTCGAGTTCCTGTACGAGCGCTTCGACGGCGACGAGCCGGTCTACGTCTTCGCCCACGGCCTCACGCAGGAAGTCGCCTATCGGAGTCTCGCGGAGCCCCGCCGTCGCGCGGCCCACGCGGCGGCTGGCTTCGCGCTCGAAGAGCTCTACGCCGGGCGCCCCGACGACGCGATCGAGCTGCTCGCCTACCACTTCGGACGCAGTGGCGCGGACGAGCAGGCGGTCGACTACGCACTGCTCGCCGCGGGGAAGGCCCAGCGCCGGTGGGCCAATACCGAGGCCGTCGCGCACTTTGAGGCCGCGCTCCGACGGCTCGATGCGATGAAGGACACCGAAGGCAATCGGCTGCGGCGCATCGATGCCGTCGTCAACCAGGCGGAGGTCAAGTTCGCGCTTGGCCAGCATCGCGAGCACATCCATGCGCTCGAGTCGATCCGGGAGCTCGTCAAAACGACGGGCGATCCGCGCCGCCGCGCGGCCTGGCACTACTGGACTGGATTCGTTCACAGCCTGACGGGCAGCAGCCGGCCCGAAGTCGCGATCGCGTACTGCCAGGAAGCTGCGGCCATCGCCGACGCGGGGGGTTTTGAAGAGATCACGGCCTACGCCGAGTGTTGCCTGGGCCACGTCTACCAAGTCTCGGGCAACCTCAGGGACGCGCTGCGGGCGGGCGAGCGGGCAATCGAGATCTTCGAGCGGCGAGGGAACATCTGGTGGGCTTGCCGGACGCTCTGGGGCCTCAATACCGTGGCGCTCTATTCGGGCGACTGGGCGCGTGCGCTCGACTATTGTCATCGCGCGCTCCAGCACGGCCAGGCGGTCGATGATCTGCGCTTGAAGGTCGTCGGATGGTGGCGCCTGGGGTCTACTCACGTCTATCGAGGCGACCCCGCCGAGGGGTTCCGGTGCTTCGACGAAGCTCTGGCGCTCGCGCCGAAAGAACTCGACGCGGCGATGATCAAGATCGCGCGTGGCAACGCGCTGATCAAGACCGGCAACGCGGCGGCGGCGGTCGCCGAGATGGCCGAGGCGGTCGCCTGGTTCGAACGCTGGGAGCTCCGCTACGACCGCTCGAGCGCGGCCCTGAGGCTTGCCGAAGGATATCTGCGCAACGCTGAGCCGTCGAAGGCGCGGCGGCTACTGGAGAGCGTGCTGGCGGTGAGTCGCGAGCTTGGCTACCGCTACTTCGAGGGGCGCGCCGAGCTGCTCCTTGCCGAGTGCCTGCTGGTGGACGATCCGGACGAGGCGGCGGCTCGCGCCGTGAGCGCAACCGGAATCTTCACCGAGGTTGGCGCGCGCAACGACGTCGGCAGGGCGCTGGTCGTCCAGGCCGAGCTTCGCCGCCGTGCGGGAGATTCCCAGGGCGCGCGGAAGCTCTCGGACGGCGCGCTCCAAATTTTCGAGGAGCTCGGAACCCTCGACGAGCCACCGCGCGTGCGGGCCGCGTTCGAGCGCCTGGCCTGACCGACACTTCCGTCGTCGAGCTCGCGGCTCGCTCGGCAACCCCGAGCGAGCCGTGAGGTGGGTAAGGACGCGTCTCGAGGGTTAGTTGCCGCCTCCCGATCCCTCGAACCCGATCACCAGGCCTCTACGGTGGACCTTGCCGTCGATCTCGTATTCGTATTCGATGCGGACGGCCTTGCTGATCCGCACCGACGTGTCGCCGAGATTCCAGAAGAGGCCGCCTTCCCAATACTGCGGTTGATCCGGCGAGTACTCGAAGTCGAACGGGTCGTTGGCGTCGTGATGCTTGCCCATCCCGCTCTTCTTGACCTCGGCTGCGGAGTCGAGGCTGGCCGGGAGCGGCCGACCCGCCGGCAATCCCGCGCCTTTCCAGTCGTAGGGATCCTGTCTGAGGATGAACTCTCCGAGCCTGGAGCTGTCGTCCGCCATTGTCGTCGTCTCCCCGGTGGCAACCTTCGCCAGCTGTGTGAGAGCGTCAATCGAGGGCGAGAAGAAGTAGCCTCCGCCCGTCATCGTCACGAACTGTCCGAACGTGATTGGCACCTGCCGCGGTGCCTGTCCCTGACCTCCTCTCATCGGAAGAATGAGTCCGTTCGCTCCGCCCGGCTGTCCCACCAGCGGATCGCGACCGGTCTGCGGCGTCGGGAACTTCGCGTTGTTGAACCAGTTGCGCTGTACGTGCTCGAACTGATTGCTCAGGCTCGCCTGGTAGGCGAGAAAGAGAAGTCCGCGGTCCTGGCCGTCGTCGGCGGCGTCAAGGGGCAGCGCGGGGCCGTAGGGGATACCACGGCGGAGCAGCCGATGGCGCTGCGCCTCGCGGTCACGCGGGTTGGACTTGCGAATGTGAGCGAAGAGCGGAGTTCGCTCGCCAGCGGGGTCTCTCTCGAAATCAGAGCGAGTCACCCGCGCGGCGTTGTCTCCGGGCCATGGCTGGGCCGTCGTCTCCTGGCCGAGCTTGGCGCCGCTCGTCCAGCGGCCGACCAGCTTGGCGCCGAGTAGCTCCTGCGTCAGACCGACGCCGGGCCGTGCTTGCGCCCCGACGGCGCTCCGGAAGCCGGCCACGTCTTGTCTCAGCCGCCGGAAGACAGCGTAGCTCCCGTTGCGGGCCCATCTCGGACCGCGAGCCAGCTCACCGACTTGATTCGGATGGCCGAGCAGGAACTCGCCCCAGGCCGGCGCAACGCCCGGCACCTCCTGGTCGGGTTGGGAGATTCCGTCGCGGTAGCCGAAATGCTCGTGGCCACCCAGCGCGCCGCCGCGGTAGGTTTGGAGCTCACGAAGCCCGTGCGTTTTCACCAGCGCGCGCTGGCGCTCGATCTCGGCGTTGAGATCGCCCTCGGCATCCGCCGCGAGGATCAGCAAGACGTGGGCCTCGGTGTCGGGCGTGCCGCCGATCTGCCAACCCTTGATCGTCTCGTCGTCGGAGACCTGAGCGGCGCGCTGGCGCAGGCCCTGCTGGAAATCCTCTGGAAACTCGCTGCGGCCGGGCGCGCCGAGCATCTCGAGGCCGTCCCAGGAGAACGCAACGTTGACCCATCGCGTGTGCCACAGCGCGATCTCGGCCGCGATCGGCCGAGTCTGCCGGAGCCGCTTGACGAAGTCGCGTACCTGTTTCGTCGAGGTCACGCTCGGCACCAGCGCTGTCAGCCACGCGCCCGCGGCCGCACGCGAGGGCAACCGCAGCAGCATGAACGCCTGATGGTTCTTGCGGAGGCCCGGCGTGACGTTGCCCTGGATCTGGTCGAAGCGGAGCGCGCTTCTCATGATGTTCTCCTCTGCGGTTTACGGGTCATTCTGGAGGGCTCGCGCGAGCGGTCGGCCTTCGAGCCGAGCGCGCCCGTGCGGCGCGGAGCATAGGCGCGGCCTCCAGAGGTGTCAAGCATCCGAGCTGTCCGTGTCGTCATGTCGGCCTGGAGCAATGGCAAACGCGGTGCCACGCCCGCGAGTCGTCTTCACGCGCACTTGCGCACACCTCCGCGCCGGTGTTGCGCAGGGCTTGACCAAGCACTTGAGCAGACCTTTGAGCCGTCAGGGTTGCGGCCCGATCGTCTCCTTCGAGCCCGGCGCGAGCTCTTCGACCTGCTCGAGCGTGTTGGACGGCGTCGCCGGCGGCCGCGGCTCGAGCGTTGCCGTCAGGATGTCGAGCGCCGCGAGCCCGGCGACCAGGAGCCCGATCAGCGCGACGGCCGCGCCGAGCCAGGGCACATACCACCGGCGCCACCGGGGCTCGCCGAGCTGCGCGCGCCGCGGCCGTGGCGAGCCGGCTCGCCGGGAGAGGAGCAGGTAGCTCGCGATCGACACGCGGCGCTCGACGCTCATGGGGAACGCTCAGGGCAAGCCGCGTACCAGAGCCACTTCAAGCTCTTTCTGAAGGCAGAGAGCGCGCGTGAAGTCACCGAGTTTCGAATCGACGCGGGCGAGCGCTCATGAGATCCCGGCGCGCGTGCTGATCAGCAATTTGAGCAGGAATTCGCGCGCAGGATTCGCGTGTGCCGGCGGCACGACGCCGGCTCTGAGCCCGGGATGCCGCCGGCCCTAAGGGCCAGTGCCTGTACTTCCGATAAGGTGGATTATGTCAAGTTAAGGAAGAATGCCCGGGCACGGGCTCGGTCGCCCGGGCACGGGCTCGGTCGATTGACACCCCTCGTTTCGCCGTGATAACTGGCGGCGGTCCATGACGCGCTACGCCCCGGGCGCCTCTCACTGCGCCCGGAGCGCTCACCCCTGACCGAGGAGACGATCCGATGAACGTGACGCGCAGAGCCTTCCTGACGACCGGTTCGATCGCGGCCGCCGTGGCCGCGGCGCCGCGCGCCTTCGCGCAGTGGCAGCCGAGCCAGCGCTACCCGGACCCCGCGATCCAGATCATCGACCAGAGCTTCGCCCGGTACCGGATCAACCAGACCAAGGTGGAGCGCCTCGCAACCGGGTTTCGGTGGTCCGAGGGCCCGGCGTGGTTCGGCGACGGCCGGTATGTTCTGTGGAGCGATATCCCTAACAATCGGATCATGCGCTGGGACGAAGAGACCGCTATGACCAGCGTGTTCCGCAAGCCGTCGAACTTCGCCAACGGCAACACGCGCGACCGTCAGGGCCGGCTCCTGACGTGCGAGCACGGCACGCGGCGCGTCTCGCGCACGGAGTACGACGGCACGATCACGACGGTCGCCGAGCGCTGGGATGGCAAGCCGTTGAACTCGCCCAACGACATCGTGTGCAAGTCGGACGGCTCGATCTGGTTCACCGATCCGCCGTTCGGGATCCTCGGCTACTACGAAGGCTACATCGCCAAGCCGGAGCTGCCGACCAACGTCTATCGGGTCGACGGCAAGACCGGCCAGCTGAGCGTCGCCACTGGCGACGTCGGCCGCCCCAACGGGCTGGCGTTCTCGCCGGACGAGTCGAAGCTCTACGTGGTCGAGGCGTCCGTCACGCCGCGCGTGATCGTCGTGTTCGACGTCGAGGGCGGCCAGCGCCTGACCAACAAGCGCAAGTTCATCGACGCCGGACCCGGCACGCCCGACGGCTTTCGCTGCGACATCGACGGCAACCTCTGGTGCGGCTGGGGCATGGGCCAGGAAGGGCTCGACGGGGTCGCGATCTACAACCCGGACGGTAAGCTGATCGGGCGCATCAACCTGCCGGAGCGCTGCGCGAACCTGTGCTTCGGCGGCACCTATCGCAACCGGCTCTTCATGGCGGCGAGCACGTCGCTGTACTCGCTCTACGTCAACACGCAGGGCGTGCTCGGGGGCTGAGCGTCCTCACTGAGGGACGTTGCATTCGCCGCAGCGCGGACACGTGACGGCGACGTTGCGGAACTCGGCGTTGATCCCGAGGTGCTCGAGCAGGACGAGCCCGCAGCGGCCGCACACGTGATCGAAGCCGTCGGGGTCGCCGCCGTTGAGCACCGGCGCCACCTTCGAATCGAAGATGGAGGCGTCCCGGCGCAGCGAGCGCCGATTGACGGTCTTCATCAGCTTGATGATCGCCGCCACGCGACTCGTCTCCGTCAGCTGAGATGCGGGAGCACGGCCTTGGCGAACAGCAGGGTCCCGTCGGGACGCGGCGCGTCCGCGAAGTTGACCGTGAGACGATGCGCACCCTGCCCGATGATCCGCCGCAGCGCGTCGGTGACCTGCTCCGGCGTGCCGGCCAGTCGGATGTCGCTCATCGGGCGCACGCCGGGCGCGCCCTTGAGCCGTTCCACGTCGCGCTCGGTCTCGGCGATCAGGATGCCGACGCGGACGACCTGGCGAATCGTGTCGTAGTCGCGGCCGACGTCGCGACAGTGGCGCTTGAGGACTTCCTGCTTGTGCGTGTAGAGCGCGGGCTCGCGGAACGGATAGTTCCACCAGTCGGCGTGGCGCGCGACCACTCGCAAGAGATAGGTCTCGCCGTGCCCGCCGATCATGATCGGCGGAATCGGCGCCGGCCGCGGCTCGCAATACGCGTCGGCGATCTGGTAGTGCTCGCCTCGGTAGCTGGCGGGCGCCTGCGTCCACATCGCGCGGATCAGCTCGATCGCCTCGGCCAGTTGCGCGATGCGCGTGCGCGTCGCCGGATAGGGCCAGCCGTACGACTGATACTCTTCCGCGTTCCAGCCGGCGCCGATCCCGAGGATCACGCGCCCGCCGGAGAGCGCCTGCGCGGTGGCGACCATCTTGGCCAGATGGGCGGGGTTGCGGAAGCTGTTCGAGAGGACCTCGTGACCGCAGAGCTTGTCGGGATAGCGCGCGAGGGCCCACGGAAGGAGCGTCCAGCCTTCGGCGACGCGGTTACTTCCGTACTGGACGTGATCCGGCAGCCACAGCGAGTCGAACGGGCCGAGCGCCTGGTCGAGATACGGAAACGAGTGCTCGACGAGCCGCGACCAGATGTTGAGCCCGACCGGGATCCGCACCCCTAGCCCGGAATGTGGGCTTCTTCGGGCAGCTTGTCCCAGACGGGCTTCCACTCCGGGACGGTCATCCCGAACTTCTCGCAGAGATCCTTCACCTCGGCGGCGAACGCCTGGCGCACTTCGTCGTTGTCACGGAGCTTGAGCTTGAGCTTCCGATAGACTTGATTCTTCGGCGATCCGGGCCGGCCGAAGATGTTCATCGTGCGGATGTACCACTTGTCGAACGTGGTCTGGGCCTCGGCGTGGGTGCGGTCGTCTTCCGCGAGCTTCTTGACCCAGTACTCGCCGTGGCGGATGTGGAACTTCTCTTCCTTGAAGATGCCGTCGATCGCCCGCACCCACGGCCCGTAGGAGCACCCGCGCACGTCCTCGAGCTGATGGCCGGCGCCCCGGTCCATGCAGAAGTTGAAGAAGATGAAGTCGGCCCACGTGTCGATCGGGTAGTAGAAGATGTTGACCCGCTTGTCGCTGGTGATGCGCGCGGTGCCGATGTCGCGGCCGGCGTCGATCCGCATCGTGAAGATCTCGTCGTGCTGGCGCACGTGGCTCTCGACGTCGAATCCGAGATCGGCCAGGAGGCCGTACATGACGGTCGCGTGACGCAGCTCGTCCTTCACGATCTGGGCGACCACGTGCTTTTCCTCGACGGTGGGCGCCTTGGTGATCCAGGGCACGTAGCCGTAGCCGCCGGCGAGCTCGGAATCGGCCTGCATCGTGAGGAGGTGGATCAGGTTGTCTCGATATTCCGGGGTCATCTCTGCGGCAGACTCGAGACGCACGCCCCGGTCGATCTTCGCCATCATGTCCCTGGCCTGGTCGCTCATCGCATCCTCCCGTCTCAGAATACCCCTACCCGCGTTCGATCACACGCACGGCCTTGCCCTCCGACCGCGGAATGGTCCTGGGCGCCACGATCGTCAGGTCGACGCTGAGGCCCGTCGCTTGCCGGAGCCGCTCGGCGGCGCGCCGCCGGACCGCGGCGATCTCCGGGTGCTCGGCGGCGAAACCACCGCACCGGGCGATCAGCTCGGGGGCCGGCTCCACCTGCACCTCGAGCCGAGCCAAGGTCGCCGCTCGATCGACGACCAGCTGGTAGTGCGGCGCCAGCTCCGCCATCGTCAGCAAGGTGCGCTCGACTTCGGAGGGATAGAGGTTGACGCCCTTGACGATCAGCATGTCGTCCGAGCGGCCCTTGATCCGCGCCATCCGCGCGGACGTGCGGCCGCAGCGGCACGGCTCGAGATTCAAGCTCGTGATGTCGCCGGTGCGGTAGCGCACGAGCGGCATCGCGCGCTTGGTGAGCGTGGTGAAGACGAGCTCGCCTTCCCGGCTGGGCGGCAGCGCTTCTCCCGACGCGGGATCGATGATCTCAGGCAGAAAATGATCGTCGGCGATGTGCAGGCCGTCGCGCGCCTCGCATTCGCCGGCCACGCCGGGGCCGATGATCTCGGAGAGCCCGTACACGTCGAACGCGGCCAGATCGAACGCCCGCTCGAGCGCGGCGCGGATCGCGTCGGTCCAGGGCTCGGCGCCGAACACGCCGACGCGCAGGCCGAGCTCGCGCGGGTTGCCCCCCTGCTCGGCCATGGTCTCGGCCAGATGGAGTGCGAAGGACGGCGTCGCCGCGAGCACGTCGGGCCGGAAATCCTGCAGCAGCAGATGATGCCGCGCGCTGTTGCCCGAGGACACCGGCACGACGGTCATGCCGAGCCGCTCGGCCCCATCGTGGAAGCCGAGGCCGCCCGTGAACAACCCGTAGCCGAAGGCCACGTGCAGCAAGTCGCCGCGGCACGCGCCGGCGGCCGTGAGCGCGCGCGCCATGACCTCGCGCCAGATGTCGAGGTCCCCGGCCGTGTACGGCGCGACGGTGGGCTTGCCCTTGGTGCCCGAGGACGCGTGAATGCGCGCGACCTCGCGGCGGTCCACCGCCAGGAGACCGAACGGGTACTGATCGCGGAGATCGCTCTTGCGAACGAACGGCAGCCGCGGGAGGTCCTCGAGCGAGCCGATAGTAACGCCGCCGATGCGCGCGCGATGAAATGAAACGCGCTCGACCGCCCAGCGGATCGTGTCGCGCAGCCGCTCGAGCTGCAGTCGCTCGCGAGCCGGGCGCTCCATGCTTTCGGCCTGGGGATTCCAGATCACCGCGATCGCTCCTCGAAGCCTCGCGCGGCGAGCTCGCGCGTCATGCCGTCGCGAGCGCCGCGCTCAGCGCGCGGGCCAGGCCGCGATGCGTTTGGGCGGCTCGGGGAACTGCTGGTCGACGATCCGATGATTCCGGAGGCCGAGCGCTTCGCGCTGGATGAGCAACGCCGTCCGGGCGTGGACGGCGCGCAGCCGCGCGCTCTCGTACTCGGCGAGCAGGCGCTCCTGCTCCTCGACAGTGGTGGCGAGGTCGAGCCGGCGGCCGAGCTCCATCGCGTGCGCGAGCGCGGCCTCGAGCCGCTCGCCGGCGCGGCCGAGGGCCGCGGCCTTCTCCTGAGCGAGCTCGGCGTTGATCCGCCGGTGCGATTCCTCCCGTCGGCTCACCGGCAACGCGCGACCGCGTCGGTGTAGACGGCCATCGTGCGGTCGATCTGGAGGCGGACGTCGAACAGGCGCTCGGCGTTTTCGCGCGCGCGGCGGGCCATCGCCCGGCGGCGCTCGGGATCCAGGAGTAGTCCGATCGCGGCCTCGGCCAGTGCGGTCGGGTCGCCCTTCGTGAGCACGCCCGTATCGCCGTCGCGGACCACCTCGTCGCAGCCGGGCGCGTCGACGGCCACTGCGGGGAGGCCGCAGGCCGCGGCCTCGGCGAGCACGAGCCCCTGCGTCTCGGTCTCGGACGCGAACAGAAACACGTCCGCGGCCTGGTAGCACTCGGCCAGCGCGTCGTGAGGCCGCAAGCCGATGAACCGGATGCGCGGAGCCACGGGCAGGCCGCTCGCCAGCCGCTTCAGCCGCTCCGACTCGGTGCCGTGACCGACCAGCACGAGTCGGGCCGCCGGCAGCGTCGAGGCGACCCGCTCGAACGCGACGAGGACGCGATCGACGCTCTTCTCGCGGTCGAGCCGGCCGACGTAGAGCACGAGCGGCTCGTCCGCGCCGACACCGAGACTCCGTCGTGCGGCGGCGCGGTCACCGGGCCGGAAGCGCTCGAGGTCGACGCCCGTCGGCACGACCGCGATCGGCGCGCGGACGCCGCGCGCGTGGAGCTCGTCGCGGATCACCGCGGAGGGCGCCAGCACTGCGTCGGCCTGTGCCGCGAAGCCGGCGGACAGCCGCAGCGCCGCGGCCTGCACGAGGCCGAGCGGCAGCGGCACGTAGTGGGCGTACTTCTCGTAGCGCGTGTGATAGGTGAAGACGAGCGGCCGCCCGATGCGCCGCGCCAGGCGCCGCGCCGCCGGACCGAGCAGGAACGGATGGTGGGCGTGGATCACGTCGAAGTCGAGTGCCTGCGCCAGCCGGTCGATGCGGCGCGAGTACGGCACCGCGAGTGCGAACTCCGGGTACGTCGTGACCGGGATAGAGGGGTAGCGAACGACCCGGGCCGAGGCCTCGTCGCCCCCGTTCAACCGCGGGCCGAAGACCCACGCCTCGTGGCCGGCCGCCTCGAGGCCTCGTCGGAGCGTCTCGACCGAGATCGTGACGCCTCCGCAGAATGGCAGATAGTTGTTCGTGAAGAGCGCGATCCGCACGAGCAGAAGTCCGTCAGGCCTTGTTGAACTTCTCGAAGTCCTCCGGCTTGATGTTCTGCAGCCACTCGCGGAGCTGGTCGGGATCGTCCGGCTTCACGGGCTCCGCCTCCTTGGTGACCTCGAGGCTCTTCGCTTTGCGGACGACTTCTTCGTCGACGTAGATGGGGGCCGCCACGCGGAGGGCGAGCGCGATGGCGTCCGAGGGGCGCGAATCGACGGTGTACTCAGTCTCGCCGAGCTGCAGGTGCAGCACCGCGAAGAACGTATTCTCCTTGAGGTCGGTCACGACGACTTTCAACACCTTCGCCTCGAGCGTCTCGAGGATGTTCTTGATCAGGTCGTGCGTCATCGGTCGCGCCGGCGCGACCTTCTCGAGCTCGAGCGCGATGGCGTTGGCCTCGAAGATGCCGACCCAGATCTGGAGCGACCGCTTGTCCTCTTCGTCGCGGAGGATGATGATCGGCATGTTCGAGACGGCGTCGAGTGCCAGTCCGCGGACCTTCATTTCGACAAACATGCGGCCTCCTCCGGTTGGGAAGCGAGTGTCCCCCGCAGACTGTGCGGAAGCACCTGATCGATGTAGACCTGTGCCAGGTCACCGACGGACGCGCCTCCCTGCCCGTCGAAGTTGACGACGCGATTGCAGCGGGTGCGGCCCGACAGCTCTCCCGCGTTCTTTTTCGATCTCCCGTCGATCAGCACTTCCATCGTCCGGCCGGCGAGCCAGCCGCTCCGCTCGGCGCCCACGCGCGCGGCGGCCTCGAGGAGCCGTGCGTTGCGGCCGGCCTTCACGTCGTCGGCGATCTGGTCCGGCATCGTCGCCGCGGGCGTGCCCGGCCGGCGCGAGTAGCGGAACACGAAGACGTTGTCGTAGCCGACCGTGTCGACCATCTCGAGCGTCTGCTCGAAGTCGGCCTCGGTCTCGCCCGGAAACCCCACGATCAGGTCGGTCGAGAACGCCATCTCGGGTACGGCGTCGCGGATCTCGGCCACGAGCTCGAGGTAGCGCTCGCGCGTGTAGCCGCGGTTCATGCGCTCGAGCACGCGGTTCGAGCCCGACTGGAGCGGCAGGTGGAAGTACTCGCACACCTTGGGGACGTCGCGCATGGCGCGGATGAGCTTGGGCGTCAGGTTGTAGGGATTCGAGGTCGTGAACCGGATGCGGGCGATGTCCTCGACCTCGGCGACGCGCGCGAACAGCTCGCCGAGATCGGTCGCCGGCGTCAGGTCGCGGCCGTAGGCGTTGACCGTCTGGCCGAGCAGGGTGACCTCGCGGCAACCCTCGGCGGCGAGCCGGCGCACCTCGTCGACGATGACCTCGGGCGGATGGCTGCGCTCGCGGCCGCGCGTTTGCGGCACGACGCAGAAGGTGCAGTGCTTCTCGCAGCCCTCCATCACGGTCACGAACTCGCGAAGCCGGCCGGCGGCCGGCGGGCGCGCCGTGATCTTGACGAGCGGCCCCTCACCGGTCTCGAGCACGGGCCGGCGCTCCCGGCGGACCCGCTCGACCAGCTCGTTGACGCGGGCGATGGCGGGCGAGCCGAACACCAGGTCGACCGACGGCGCACGGCGCTGGATGGCGCTCTGGTGCAGCTGCGCCATGCAGCCCATCACGCCGATGACGAGCTCAGGCTTCCTGGTCTTGAGCAGACGGAGCTCTCCGAGCTTCGAGAAGACTTTGTCCTCGGCCTTCTCGCGGATCGCGCACGTATTTACCAGGATGAGGTCGGCTTCGGTCTCGTCGGAGGTCAGCTCCCAGCGGTTCTCCCGGAGCAGGCCGGCCACGCGCTCCGAGTCGTACTCGTTCATCTGACAGCCGTACGTGATCAGGTGGAGCTTGGCCATGAGTGCTTGGAAAATCCCACGTTTGCGTTGGACCGACCGTAGCACCCGCGGTCTGGCAAGTCAAACTAGCGTCGCTTCGGACGTGCGAGAGGGGGGGCGATTGACTCGACGTGTGGTTGAAAACAGCTCGGGGGGAGCGGTGCCGCTCCCCCCGAGGGATGAATCGCGGGTTCGAGCTAGTCGATCTCGTCCGGCCGGCCGCCCTTGCGCGCCCCGGCAGGCTTCTTGCCGGCGTCGGGCCCATGGCCGTTGCCGTTACCGAACGTGAGAGGCGGCTTGACCTCGAACTGGCGCTCGAGGCGGTTGCGCCGCTCCTTCCAGCCCTCCTGGTACTCGAGCTCCTCCTCGTGCAGGGTTGCCGGCTGCTTGATCCCGTGCGCGTGGCGGAACTGGATGGCGAGCTTCGAGGCGGTGCGGCGCACCTCGTCCCACGGCGTGCCGAGCGCGAACTGATCGGAGATGGCGCCGATCCGGCCCGTGTGGATGTTGCACGAGAGCGTGACGGCCGACAGGATCGGTCCCGACCAGTACGAGGTCTGGGAGTTGATCGGCATCGGCAGGATGTGCAGGTTGTGGCTGCCGCGGCAGTCGCCGGCCACCATGGGCGCGGTGGCCCAGGGTGACGTGATCTCACCCGGCGCCGGCCAGTCGCCCTGGGCGAAGGCCAGGAGCACCGGATCGTCCTTGCCGCCGTACGTGAAGCCCTTCTTGGTCTTGATGTTGTGCAGCCGCTCGGCCGAGCAGATGTAGCCGAGCTGGTCCTTCTCGTTCTTGTCGCCTCGGGTCCAGATGCGAGCGATCACGAAGCGGGAGGAGCGCGTGAGTCCCTCGATGTCGTAGAGGTCCTCGGGCGCCCGTAGGGTGATCACCTTCTCCTGCAACCCCTTGGCGACCTCTTCCATCTTGTTGTCGAGCGCCTTCTGGTCGCGCGGGTGCGCGCCCGCCTCGACGGCCTGCGCCTTCGTGTCGAGGTCGACGATCTCGAAGACGTAGCCGCGCTTCATCTTGGACGCGGCGATGACGAGACCGGTGTTGAACCGCGGCAGCATGTAGGCGCCGGTGGCGTAGTGGTTGAACGCCATGGGCTCGGTCTTGTCCGCGAACGACACCAGCACGGTCTGCGAGGCATTGTCCTTGCGGACCGGGAACGGCAGTGCGACGGTCGCCGGACCGGCGCCGCGCAGGTTGCCGGTGAACGCGTCGGCCACCAGGTCTTGCCCGGGGCCGTAGAGGCCGAGCTCAGCGGCTTTCGTGGCGCCTTCTTGGAGCGCGTCCCACATGAGCTCGTCGACGACCGACATGTCGACGGTCTCGGCCATGATGCCGGTAACGGCGCAGTCGTCACCGGTATGGGTCACGATCATCGAGGTGAAAATCGGCTCGCCGCGATAGCTGTTGTTGTCGAGCACGTACTTGGCGATGATCGACTTCACCTCATCGGCCGCCACGACGTGTCCGCCGACGCCGCCGACGTCGGCCTTCGTCGCCTTGATGAAGCGCTGCACGAGAGCCGGGTTCTTCGCGAAGACGTACGACTTGTACGAGAAAATGTTCGGCGTGTTCGTGACCGGAATCTTCTCCGCGACGGTCACGGGCAGCCCGGCGAGCTCGTCCTTCGACTGATGGTAGTCCGACATCTTGGTCGTGGGCTGGCCGTCCTGGGGGCCGTAGCGCCGCGCAGACATGCGCGCCTCCTTGCGTGAGGGGTGAGGGATTGGATGCTCACATTCGAGGATAACGAGGTACACTGATGGCGTCAAGCAAGAAATTTTCGGAAATGAAATTTCTTTCTGGAGCGTGATCACGACGTGAAAACGGCGCCCCTCACCTCCCGTGAGCTGCGGCAAACGGTTCACTGTCTCGAGCTCTACTACCGTCAGAGTCGCAGCCAGAAGGACATCGCGCGCGCGCTCGGCATCTCGGCGCCGACGGTCTCGCGCCTGCTCAAGCGCGCGTTCGACGAAGGTCTCGTCCGCGTGGAGCTCGACCTGCCGCGGCGCGAGCAGCTCGAGGCCGGGCTGGTCGAGCGCTTCGGGCTGCGCGACGCGGTCGTCGTGGCGGCCGGCGGCCGCGGCGACGTCAAGGAGGAGCTCGGCACCGCCGCCGCGGCCTACTTCGAGAAGATCGCCGCCAACGGCCTTCGCGTCGGTCTCTCGTGCGGCTTCACGCTCTATCAGACGATCCGGCAGCTCCACGAGCGCCGCTTCCGCGACCTGGCACTCTATCCCCTGTCCGGCGAGAGCACGCTCGAGCTTGTCGATTTGTTCCCGAACACCCTGGTCGGGATGATGGCTGCGAAGTACCGGCCGCACGTGCAGGCCTGGGCGCTGCCGGTCCAGCATCTGCTTTCGCTGCGCGAGATCGAGCGCGAGCGCCGGCGGCTCCTGCGCGATCCGGCGATCCGTCGCATCTACGAGGCCGCGCAAGACGTCGACATCGCGCTAGTGGGCATCGGGCTCATCGGCGACGGCACGCCCGGGTTCTGCTCGCTGGCCGAGTCGTACGGGATCAGCGTCAAGCGGCTGCGTCAGCTCGGCGTCGTCGGCGAGATCAACTATCAGCCGTTCGACGACCAGGGCCGCATCGTCGATCGGCCGGAGCTGCGCGGGCTGATGCGCCGAGTCCTCTCGGTCCCCGGCGATCGGCTCCAGGCCCTGTCGCGGCGCGACGACCGCTACGTGGTCGCGATCGCCGGCGGCCGGGCCAAGCTCGAAGCGGTGCGCGGCGCCGTGGCCGGGCGATTCATGAACGTGCTGGTCACCGACGAGGACGTCGCTGCGGCCCTGCTGCGGCGCGCCGCCTGAGCCCGGGCGCTACACGCCGCGGGTGGGAACCGAAGCTTCCTCGAACGCGCCGATCCGCCGGAACTTCTCGTAGCGTCCGGCGACCAGATCGTCTGCCGACAGCCCGGTGAGATCGCGGAGGTTGTTGCGGATGGCCTCGCGCAGATGACCCGCCGCGCTGTCCCAGTCGCGATGCGCGCCGCCGACGGGCTCGGGCACGATCGCCTCGATCACACCGAGCCGCAGGAGATCGGGCGCGGTGATCCGCATCGACTCGGCCGCCTCGGACGCCTTGCTGGCGTCGCCCCACAGGATGGCGGCGCAGCCTTCGGGTGAGATCACCGAGTAAACCGCGTACTCGAGCATCAGCACGCGATTGCCCATCCCGATCGCGAGCGCTCCCCCGCTGCCGCCCTCGCCGGTCACGATCGAGAGGATCGGCGTCCGGAGCGCGGCCATCTCGCGGAGATTGCGCGCGATCGCTTCGGCCTGCCCGCGCTCCTCGGCGCCGAGCCCGGGATAGGCCCCGGGCGTGTCGATGAACGTGACAACGGGCTTGCCGAACTTCTGCGCCATGTGCATCAGCCTGAGCGCCTTGCGATAACCCTCGGGGTGCGGCATCCCGAAGTTGCGCGCGATCTTCTCGCGCGTGTCGCGGCCCTTCTGGTGGCCGATCACCACGACGCCCTGCTCCTCGAAGCGCGCGAGCCCGCCGACGATCGCCGCGTCGTCGCCGAAGACGCGATCGCCGTGGAGCTCGACGAAATCGTCGAACAAGAGCTTGATGAAATCGCGCGTGTGCGGACGCTTGGGATGGCGCGCGAGCTGCGTGCGTTGCCACGCCGTCAGGCTCGCGTAGGTGCGCTGACGCAGCCGCGTGAGGCGCTCCTCGAGCCTGGTGATTTCCTCGCGCACCTTGGCGACGTTGTCCTCGGCCTGGAGCGCCGCGATCCGGTTCTCGAGGTCGAGCAGCGGCTGCTCGAAGTCAAGCGCGTCCGGCATAGTCCACGCTGATGTTGCCTGGGCCGAGGAACGTCTCGCCCTCGGTCACGAGCTCTTTGCTGCCGTCGACCGACAGGCCGCGTGTGCGCACGACGACTTCCTGGCCGCCGATCAGCAGGTGCAGGAAGACCGGGACACGGCCGGGATGCTGGTCGCAGAGCTGGCGCACGGCGGCCATTGCGGCGCCGGGGTCCTCGCCAGGCGCGAAGCGGATCCGGCAGGCGTTCGGCTCGCTCGCCGCGCCATTCTTCGGCCGACTCCCGGCGGATTCGGCCAGCGCTTGCTCGAGCAGGCGCACGTCCTCGGCGAGCACGACACGCCCCTTGTCACCGTCGTCCACGCGGCCGCGCACGAGGACGGCCTCGCCCGAGCGCAGGCACGCGGCCGCCGTCTTGAAGGGCTCGGGGAACACCGTGATGTCGACGGTGCCTTCCATGTCCTCGAGCGTGAAGAACGCCATCCGGTTCCCGCCCTTCGTGGACGTCTCCTTGAGCCCGTTGGCGTGGCCGAAGAGCACGACGCGCGCGCCGTGGCCCTTGGCCGCGAGATCCGCCGTGGTCGTGACGCCCAGCGGCTCCACGACATCACGATATCGCGCCAGCGGGTGTCCGGAGATGTAGAACCCGAGGACTTCCTTCTCGAACGCGAGACGCTGATCGGCTTCCCACTCGGGCGTGATCTCGGTGGGCGTCACCGGCCGGGCGGGCGCGACGGCGGGCATGTCGAAGAACGACCCCTGCCCTTCGGCGCGATCGCGCTGCTGGCGCTGTCCGCTCTCGAGCGCCGTGTCGGTGGTGGCGAGCAGATGCGCGCGCGTGAGCCCGAGCGAGTCGAACGCGCCGGCCTTGATGAGGCTCTCCACCACCCGGCGATTCACGAGCCTGAGATCGACGCGTACGCAAAAATCGTCCAGCGTCTTGAACGAGCCTTCGGCGCTCCGCGCCTTGAGGATCGACTGCATCGCGGCCTCGCCGACGTTCTTGATCGCGGCCAGGCCGAAACGCACGGTATCGCCGGCCACGCTGAACTGCACGGCCGAGACGTTGACGTCGGGCGGCACCACCTGGATGCCCATCGCGCGACACTCTTCGATGTACTTCACGATCTTGTCCGTGTCGCCCATTTCCGACGTGAGCAGCGCCGCCATGAACTCGACCGGATAGTTCGCCTTGAAATACGCGGTCTGGTAGGCGACGAGCCCGTACGCCGCGGCGTGCGATTTGTTGAATCCGTAGCCCGCGAACTTCTCCATCAGCTCCCAGACGCGCTCGGCCTTCGCGGGGACGGTGTTGCGCTCGCGGCAGCCCGCGATGAACTTCTCGCGCTGCTTGGCCATGAGCTCACGGTCCTTCTTGCCCATGGCGCGGCGCAGGATATCGGCCTCGCCCATCGTGAAGCCGGCCATCTCGGAGGCGATCTGCATGATCTGCTCTTGATAGACCATGATCCCGTACGTCTCCCGCGTGAACTTCTCCATCGCGGGATGCTCGTACGTGATCTTGGACCGCCCGTGCTTTCGCTGGACGAAGTCGGGAATGAGCTCCATCGGTCCGGGGCGGTAGAGCGAGACCATCGCGATCAGGTCTTCGAGCTGCTCGGGCTTGAGGCCGCGGAGCGCGTCCCGCATGCCCGACGACTCCAGCTGGAATACGCCGAACGTCTTGGCGTCCGAGAGCATCTCGTACGTCTTCTTGTCGTCGAGCGGCAGCCGGTCCAGATCGAGCTGCAGCCCGCGCGACTCCTTGATCAGCGCCACCGTGTTGGCCAGCACGGTGAGCGTCCTGAGCCCGAGGAAGTCCATCTTGAGCAGGCCGAGCTTCTCGATCGGTCCCATTGCGAAGCCGGTGATCAGCTCCGGCCGCTTGGGGTCCTTGTAGAGCGGGATGTACTCCTCGAGCGGCTCGTCGGAGATCACGACCGCCGAGGCGTGCACCGAGGCATGGCGCGTGCATCCCTCGAGCGTGCGCGCGATCTCCCACAGCTCCTTCACGTTGGCCTGGGTGCGCACCATCTCGGCCAGCGGCAGCGATTTCTGGTACGCGTCGTCGAGCGTGATGTTCAGCGGGAAGTTCGGCACGAGCTTGGCGATCCGGTCGACGTCGCCGTACGGCATGCCGAGCACGCGGCCGACGTCGCGGATCGCCGCCTTGGCGCCGAGGGTCCCGAACGTGATGATGTGGGCGACCCGGTCGCGGCCGTAGCGCTCGGCGACGTAGCGGATGACCTCGTCGCGTCGGTCGTCCGAGAAGTCGATGTCCATATCGGGCATCGAGATCCGCTCGGGGTTCAAGAATCGCTCGAACAAGAGGCCGTAACGTATCGGATCGACGTTCGTGATGCCGAGAGAATACGCAGTCAGCGAGCCGGCCGACGAGCCGCGTCCGGGACCGACCGCGATTCCCTGCTCGCGCGCATAGCGGATGAAGTCCCAGACGACCAGGAAGTAGCCCGCGAAGCCCATCTTCTCGATGACCGCGAGCTCGTGAGCCAGCCGAGCCTCGATGGCGTCGCCCGGGTTCGCGCCGTATCGGCGCTTGAGCCCCGCGTGGGCCAGCTCGTGCAGGTAGCTGTCGAGCGTGTGCTCGCTCGGCACGACGTAGCGCGGCAGGTGGAACTGGTTGAACTCGAGCGTGAGGTTGCAGCGCTCGGCCACCGCCAGCGTGTTCCGGCAGGCCTCAGGGAGATCCGCGAAGACGCGGGCCATCTCCTCGGCGGACTTGATGTAAAACTCTTGCGTCGAGAACCGGAAGCGGCCGTTATCTTGAAGATTGGTGCCGGTCTGGATGCAGAGCAGCGCCTCATGGGCGCGCGAGTGGCCGTTCTCGAGATAGTGCGAGTCGTTGGTGCCGACGACCGGCGCGCCGATCGACTTGGCGATCCGGATCGTCTCGGCCATGACCCGCTCCTGCTCCTCGATCCCGTGCGCCTGCACCTCCATGAAGTAGTGATCCTTGCCGAAGACCTCCTGGTACCAGCCCGCGGTCTCGCGCGCCTTCGCGGCGTCGCCGGCGCTGAGCATCCGGGAGACCTCGGAGTTGAGACAGCCCGAGAGCACGAGCAGCCCGTCGGCGTGCTGGGCCAGGAGCTCGCGATCGACGCGCGGCTTGTAGTAGAAGCCCTCGAGAAACGCGCGCGACACCAGCTTGACGAGGTTCTTGTAGCCCGTGCGATTGCGGACCAGCACCGTGAGGTGGTTGGCGCCCTCGTAGCCGCCGTCCTGTGAGCCGCGCTCTTTGCGGCCGCCGGGTGCCACGTAGAGCTCGCAGCCGAGGATCGGCTTGACGCCGGCTTTCATCGCCGCGTTGTAGAAGTCGATCGCGCCGAAGAGGTTGCCGTGATCGGTCAGCGCGATCGCCGGGAACTTGAGCTCGTTGGCGCGATCCACGAGCTTTTCGAGCTGGGCGGCGCCGTCGAGCAGGCTGTACTCGGAATGCACGTGCAGATGGACGAAGTCGCTGTGCTGCATCGAGCTCCCGGTCACTCCCACTCGATCGTGGAAGGTGGCTTGGACGAGATGTCGAAGACGACCCGGTTGATGCCCTTGACCTCGTTGATGATGCGGTTGCTGATCGTGCCGAGCAGCTCGTAGGGCAGCCGCGCCCAGTCAGCGGTCATCGCGTCCTGGCTCATGACGGCCCGGAGCGCGACGACGTGGGCGTAGGTTCTGAAGTCGCCCATGACGCCGACGGTCTTGATCGGTAGGAGGACGGCGAACGCCTGCCAGACCGTTCGCTCGAGCCCGGCCTGGCGCACCTCTTCCTGGACGATCGCGTCTGCCTCGCGCAGAAGATCGAGCCGATCCGAGGTCACCTCGCCGAGCACCCGGATCGCGAGCCCGGGACCGGGGAACGGCTGGCGCCAGACGATCTCGGGCGGCAGGCCGAGGAGCTCGCCGAGCTTTCGGACCTCGTCCTTGAACAGCTCGCGGAGCGGCTCGACGAGCTTGAACTGCATCTGGAGCGGCAGCCCGCCGACGTTGTGGTGCGTCTTGATCGTGGCCGAGGGCCCGCGAAAGGACACCGACTCGATGACGTCGGGATAGAGCGTTCCCTGAGCGAGGAACGGGATGTCGCCGAGCTTCTTGGCCTCGTCTTCGAAGACCGCGATGAACTCGGCGCCGATCCGCTTGCGCTTGATCTCGGGGTCGGTCACGCCGTGGATCTCGTCGAGAAACCGGCGAGATGCATCGACATGAATCAGGTTCATCTTGAACGCGTCGCGGAAGGTGTGAACGACCGCCTCGGCCTCGCCCTTCCGCAAGAGTCCGTTGTCGACGAAGACGCACGTGAGCTGATCGCCGATGGCGCGGTGGACGAGCACCGCGACGACCGAGGAGTCGACGCCGCCCGAGAGCGCGCACAGCACGCGCTGGCCGCCCACCTGAGCGCGGATCGCCTCGACCGTCGTGTCGATGAAGCCGGCCATCGACCACGTGCGGTTCACCCCGCACACCGTCAGGAAGTTGTCGAGGATCGTCCGGCCCTGCGGCGTGTGGAGAACCTCGGGATGGAACTGGACCGCGTAGAGGTGCCGCTCCTCGTCGGCCATCGCCGCGACCGGGCAGTTCGGCGTGTTCGCGAGCGCGGTGAACCCCTTCGGCGGTCTGAGAACGGTATCGCCGTGGCTCATCCAGACCGTGACCCGTCCGGAGGCCTCCGGCTCCACGTTGCGCAGGAGCGGGCTTTGGCCCTGCAGGGTGATCTCGGCCTTGCCGTACTCGCGGCGCTCGGCCGGAATCACGTGGCCGCCCAGGAGATAGCCCATCGCCTGCATGCCGTAACAGATCCCGAGCACCGGGATACCCGCGTCGAAGAGCTCCTTCGGCGGCAGCGGCGCGCCTTCTTCGTAGACGCTCGACGGCCCGCCCGAGAGGATGATGCCCTGATAGCCCGCGGCGAGGATCGCCTCGAGCGGGTGGGTGCACGAGAAGATCTCGGAGTAGACGGACATCTCGCGGACCCGGCGCGCGATCAGCTGGGTGTACTGACCGCCGAAATCGAGGACCGCGATCTTGCCGGCGCCGGCCGACATCGGCGCCCCGCTACCGCGGGCGCCCGAGTTTTTGAGCCTGCTGGAAGACCTTTCCTTCGGTCTTGATCGTGGGCGCGATGATCAGCTCGGTCTGCTGCAGCTCGCGGATGTTGCGCGCGCCGACCGAGCCCATGCAGGTGCGGATCGCTCCGACCAGGTTGAGCGTGCCGTCTTCCGTGAAGGCCGGCCCGAACAGGATCTGCTCCAGCGAGCCGGCGATGCCGACTCGGATGCGCGTGCCGCGCGGCAGGTTCGCGTGCGGCGTCGCCATCCCCCAGTGGTAGCCGCGGCCCGGCGCTTCGATCGCCCGCGCGAACGCGGATCCGATCATGACCGAGTCGGCGCCGGAGGCGAACGCCTTGCAGACGTCGCCGCCCGTCGTCATGCCGCCGTCGGTGATGATCGGCACGTAGCGCCCGGACTGCTTCCAGTAGAAGTCCCGCGCGGCCGCCGCGTCGGCGGTGGCGGTCACCTGCGGCACGCCGAGGCCGAGCACCTCACGGCTGGTGCAGGCCGCACCCGGGCCGACGCCGATCAGCAGCGCGTCCGCGCCGACCTCCATCAGCTCGAGGCAGGCCTCGTAGGTGACGACGTTGCCGATGACCAGCGGGATCGCGAGCTGCTTCTTGAGCTTGCGCAGATCGACGGGCGTGTACTCGGTCGCGATGTGGCGGGCCGTCGTCACGGTCGACTGCACCACGAAGATATCGGCGCCGGCCTCCTGCGCGATCTGAGCGAAGCGCTCCGCGCGCTGCGGGATCGACGAGACCACGGCCGGGCCGCCGCCCTTCTTGATCTCACCGATGCGCTGGTGGATCAGCTCTTCCTTGATCGGCTCGCCGTAGATCGACTGGATGATCTTGGTCGCCTCTTCCTGGCTGGCCGACACGATCCGTTCGAGCACTTCGGCGGGGTTTGCGTAGCGGGAGAAGATGCCTTCCAGGTTCAGGACCGCGAGGCCCCCGTGGCGCCCCATCTCGGTCGCGAGCCGGGGGCCGACGACCCCGTCCATGGCCGCGGCGATGATGGGGAGCTCGAAGCGGTGGCCGCAAAGCTCCCAGGAGATGTCGACCTCGTTCGGGTTGACCGTGACCGCTCCGGGCACAAGCGCGATGTCATCGAATCCGTAAGCGACCCTGGCCTTGCGCCCTCGCCCAACCCACATCCCCATCGGCTAGCCTCCCCTGACGCCGTACCCCGGTTTCGCCTGAAAGTCCCGTATATAGGGATAGCCCTCGACGGGACCTACTAGATTTCGTAGCAGTATAGACCTGAGCCTCGGCCCTGTCAACGCCGGGCCGACGGCGGATGGGCCTCTTCGTAGAGCATACGCAGACCGTCGAGCCTGAGGTTCTCGTCGACCCGCTCGATACACCGGGCCACGTCCGTCAAGAGCTCGGCGTTGCCCCCGGTTGCGATCACTTTCGCCACTCCCCCGAGCTCGGCCTGCATCCGTTCGACCAGCCCCTCCACCAGCCCGGCGTAGCCGTAGATCGCGCCGGATTGGAGATTGGACGTGGTGTTCCTTCCGATCGCCTCCTTGGGCCTGACCAGCTCGACCCGGTACAGTCGCGCCGCGCGATTCACGAGCGCCTCGACCGAGGTGACGATGCCCGGGGCGATCGCGCCGCCGATGAACTCGCCCCTCGCGTTGACGCAGTTGAAGGTCGTCGCGGTGCCGAAGTCGATCACGATCAGCGGCGGCCCGTACTTGGCGGCGGCGGCGAAGGCGTCGACGTACCGGTCGGCGCCGACTTCACGCGGAGCGTCGACCGTGAGCGGCATGCGCGTGTTGACGCCTGGCTCGACGAAGAACGGATCCTGCCCGAAATACTTTTCGCACATCCATTCGAGCGTCTGCTGCACGGGCGGCACGACGTTGGAGATCGAGACGCCGTCGATCGCCGTCGCGCGGATGCCCCGCGACTGCAGGAGCGTCTCGATGAAGAGCCCGTATTCGTCGGCCGTCTGCTCGCGCCGGCTCGTGAGGCGCCACGACACGAGCAGCCGCTGCCCCTCGAAGACCCCGATCTTCGTGTTGGTGTTGCCGACGTCCGCCACGAGCAGCATGCCCGGCTCCTCTCAGCCCGAGATGATCACGGGAGTATCGCCCGTGCTCACCGTGCCCGCGACGACCCGCTTGAGCGATCCGCCCACGTCGACGAGCAAGGCGCCGTCGGAGTCGAGATCGGCCGCGAGCCCCGTGACGGTGTCGACGGTGACCTTGCGGCCGAGCGTATCGCTGAGCCGCCGCCACGCCTCGCGGACGGGAGCGAAGCCCTCGGTTTCGAGCCGCCCGCGCCAGACGTCGAACTCCTCGAGCAGCGCCGTGAGCATCGACTCGCGGCTCGCGGCATGGCCCGTCTCGATGGCGACCGAGGTGGCGCTGTCCGCCAGGTCCGGGGGGAACTCGCGCTGGCCGAGATTGATCCCGACGCCGATGATCGTGACCAGCGACGCGAGGCCGTTGGGAACCGAGCCGCCCGCCTCGGCTTGCCCGCTGATGCGGGACTCGAGCAGGATGCCGGCGATCTTCCGGCCCGCGACCAGGACGTCGTTGGGCCACTTGAGCTTGGCATCGAGCCGCGCGATCCGTCGAAGCGCCTCGGCCGCCGCGACCGCAGTTGTCAGCGACAAGGTCGCCAGGAGCGGCTGAGGGACTCGCGGCCGAACGATGATAGAGGCCAAGAGGCTCGTCCCGGCGGGCGCTCGCCACGTCCGCCC
>Ga0209382_10002793_pt1 | contig 24892 bp, 18 predicted proteins | sample SoiMetdeltSBSDD5_FD_187599 | JGI IMG/M metagenome (GOLD analysis project Ga0209382, IMG submission 187599) | Bulk soil microbial communities from a Populus tree surrounding site in Tennessee, USA - Soil MetaG P. deltoides SBSDD5 (SPAdes) (version 2) | ecosystem: Environmental > Terrestrial >... | reverse complement strand
CGTGTACTGCTGCGTCACGTCGAAGTGGAAATCGAACGCACGCAGGCGTCCCACCGAGCCGGCGATCCGGAGCGCGTCATCGGGACTCACGGGCAGCTTCAGCAGGACGACGGTGATCACCGCGGCGATCGCGGTCACGACCAGTACCATCTGCTTCACGTCGGCCCACGTCACCGCCTGCACGCCGCCGACGACCGTGTAGAGGACGGTTGGGACACCCATGATCGCGACGGAGAGCCCGATCGGCCATCCGAAGATGGACGCGAACACGACGGCCGGCGCCGCGAGGATCGTCCCGCAGGACATCCCGCGCGAGATCAGGAACAGGAACGCCGTCAGCGAGCGCGTCTTCGCATCGAACCGGCGCTCCAGGTACTCATAGGCCGTGTACACCTTCGCGCCGTGCAGGAACGGCACGAGCGTGACACCGATGATCACCATCGCGAGCGGAAGGCCGAAATAGAACTGGATGAATCGAAGACCGTCCGTCGCGCCCTGGCCGGTGGTGCCGATCATCGTGACGGCCGATAGCTGCGTGGCCATCACCGAGAGCCCAACGGCCCACCAGGGGAGGCTGCGGTTGGCGAGGAGATAACCCTCCATCTCGCTGGACCGCCGCGTACGTCGAATCCCGTCTATCCCGACGTACGCGAGATAGACGACGAGAATGACCCAATCGAGCGCGTGCACGAACTGTCGGTCAGGCCGTGTAACGCGACTGGAGCAGCCAGAGCAGGAGCAGCGCCCCGACCTGGACCGTCATAACGCGAATCAACGTCTTTCGAAACGTCGGGGTCGCCGGCGTTGGCGAGTCGCTAGGAGTAGTCATGTCGGTAGAAGCTGGGGCAAGCGCACATCGAGCGCGGCCATAGTATCCGCTCGCGTCCATCACTAGCAAGGCTGCCGCGTAGGCCAGGAACAAACCCTGACGTCGTTGGATTCTCGTTTCCTATTGGCTACCGTACCATTCAGCCGCTGCCCATGACGCCAGACCAGGATCGGCCACACGTTGTCATTGTCGGTGGTGGGTTCGGCGGACTCACTGCCGCACGAGCGTTACGTCGCTCCGACGTAGACGTGACGGTCATCGATCGAAACAACCACCACACATTCCAACCCCTCCTCTACCAGGTCGCGACTGCCACGCTCAATCCGAGCGACATCACGGCCCCGATCCGCTATGTGCTGCGTTATCAGCAGAATGCGACGGTTTTACTCGCGGAAGTGACCGGGATCGACGTCACTAACCGCAATCTAACCGTGGATGAAGGTGAGGGTCGATCGCGGCTTGTGCACTACGACTATCTCATCCTCGCCGCCGGTGCACGCCATTCATACTTCGGTCATGATCAGTGGGAGTCCTTTGCCCCGGGACTCAAGACCATCGACGATGCCCTGGAGATTCGCAGACGGTTCCTCCTTGCGCTCGAGCGTGCGGAGCTCGCGGCGCTCGCGGATGATGCCGAGGAGCGCGAACGGTATCTGACGTTCGTGATCGTCGGCGGAGGCCCCACTGGTGTGGAGCTCGCCGGCCTTATTCCCGATGTGCTTCGGGGGATACGTCGAGACTTCCGGCGCGTCGATCCAACGCGTGCTCATGTCGTGCTCATCGAAGGCGGGCCGCGACTGCTGGCGGCGTTTCCCCAGGAGATTTCAGACCGCGCGCTCGCGGACCTTCGCGCGCTCGGCGTCGATGTCAGGCTGAATTCGGTCGTGTCCCGAGTCGAAGCCGGTGTTGCGTGCATTGGATCGGGCGATTGTATCGGGACGAGAGCCATCTTCTGGGCCGCGGGAAACGCCGCGTCTCCCCTGGGGAAAATGCTCGGAGCGCCTCTCGATCGTGCCGGCCGCGTTATGGTGGAGGCGGACCTATCGATACCGAATCACCCCGAAGTGTTCGTCATCGGCGATATGGCCACGTTGAAGGACAGTCGTGGCGTCCAGGTGCCGTGGGTGGCGCCGGCGGCGAATCAGCAGGGCAAGCGCGCTGCTGACAACATCGCGCGGCGCCTCCGTGAGGACGGAACCATTCCGTTTCGCTATCGCGACAAGGGAAACCTGGCGACGATCGGCCGATACAAGGCGGTCGCGGATTTCGGAAGCTTCCGAGTCGTCGGGTGGGTCGCGTGGTGGTTCTGGCTGTTCGTTCACATCATGTACCTGGTCGGGTTCCGGAACCGCCTGAGTGTCCTGCTGCAATGGGCGTATTCCTACTTTACGTACCAGCGCGGCGTCAGACTCATTACCCACGCCGACACGGAAGAGAGGGCACGCACAGCGAACGTGGCGTAGCATCGACCGCGATTTCTAATCCGGGGATCGCGCGCGAAATGGTCGGACCATTGGTTGACGTCCCGAGCAATTCAGCGGATATTCGATTCCCGCGGATGACATCGACGCCGATGCTTTAGCCGCGCACGCTTACTGGGAGCACTGCATGGCAGCGGATGGCCGTATCGCGACGGCGATCGATGCTCCAGCGTCACCGGTGCGAGTCCTCATCGCCGAAGATGACAGTGACCTACGCGGCTCGCTCAGTCGGAGCCTGAGCGCGATCGGACACATCGTCGTCGGCGAAGCGACGACGATGGGCGATGCCTTCGACCGCACGCGCGAGCTCGCGCCCGACGTGCTGCTGCTCGATGCGCATCTCGGGCCCACGCGGATGGTCGAGGCGGCGAAGACACTCGCGCACGACAACCCCGGCGTCGCGCTGATCTTCCTGTCCGGCGAACCGACGTTCGCGCTCGACGGCGACGTCGCCGACACGGCGGCGATCTCGGTGCTTCCGAGCTCGTGTCCGGCGGGGCTGCTGGACTCGAGCATCCGCCTCGCCGCACAGCGCACCCGCGAGCTGCGCACGGCGCGTGAAGAGGTTGTCCTCGTTAAGCAGCAGCTGGAGAACCGGAAGGCGATCGAGCGCGCGAAAGGCATCCTGATGCGCCGCACCGGCCTCTCCGAGCAGGAAGCCTACCGCATCCTCCAGCGCACGAGCCAGGACCGATCCGTTCCGATGGTCGACGTCGCGCGTGAGGTGTTGGACAGTGAGCCGGGACGATAAGACAACGGGGGACGGGCGGCGGGCGACTGGCGGCTGCTAAGAAGCGAGAACCCTCGGGAGGCCTCTCTATTCGAGATGAGCGTCCCGAGGGTTTCCGCTGTATGCTGTCGCCAGTCGCCAGTCGCCAGCCGCCCACTTACGCCGTCGCCGGCGGCCTAACGAATTGCTCGAGACCAACGCCGAGCATCAACGTCGCGAGCACGACGGCTGCCGAGGTGAAGAACGGAACGCCAGTGCCGAGATGGTCGTAGGCGAAGCCCGCCCACAACGGCCCAATGATGCGCGCGACACCGCCGAACGTCTGCTGCACTCCCATGTACAGCCCGCGCTCGCGCGGCGAGATCACGCGCGACAGGAGTGCCGTCACGCACGGGAACGTGAACGCGGTGCCCAGCGGAATGAACGCCACCGCGAGCGCCAGCACCGGAAGCGATCGCGCGAGCGGCATGCCGCCCAACCCGACCGCCAGCAGGAACACCCCGATGCGAGAGAGGCGCGGCTCACCCAGCCGATCGACCGCCTTCCCGAGCACCAGGACCCGCGTGAACACCGAGATCGACCCGATGTACATGAAGAAGTAGCCGATCGTCTGCTCGGTGACCTGGAATCGATCCGCCAGAAACAGCGCCAGCACGGCCGTCACGCCCTGGAACGCGCCCATCGCGATCGCGTAGATCCAGATGAGCCGCGACGCCGGTTCCCCGGAATGCTCGAGCACCCGCAGTACCGCCTCACGCGACGAGCGCCGCTTGTGCGGCACGGAATGCTCGCCCGTCACGTGGTGCGACTCGCGCAGGTAGTTCCACGCGAACGCCATGTTCACGAGGCACAGCACCGCAGCCACCAGGCCGGGCATCGCGTGGCCGACGGCGTGAAGCCCGGCGACATCACCGCCGCCGAGATTGCACACCTTGTTGCCTAACGTGACGGAAAACGACCCGAGCACCGGCCCGAGCGCTACCCCGAGGTTCGTCGCCGCCGAAAGCCAGCCGAGGCCGTGGGCACGCTGATCGGGCTCCACCGAATCCGCGACGTACGCCTGAATCACCCCGACGGTCCCGCCCCCCGCGCCCTGGATGAGGCGCGAGATGAAGAGCATCGGCAGCGAATTCGCGAACCCGAAGATCACGTACGCGATCGCCGACGCGCCAAGTGCGACGAGGAGCGCCGGCCGCCGCCCGAATCGGTCCGAAAAGCGCCCCCATACGGGCGCACTCACCAGCTGCGCGACCGTGAAGGTGGACACGAGCATCGCGACCACGGTGCCGATCCCGAAATGCACGGCACCCACGTTGAATCCCTCGCCGCCCAGACGCCGCGCGTAGAACGGAAGGATCGGCACGACGATCAGCAACCCGACCATGTCGAGGAATGCCGTCGCCATGAGCACCATGAGCTTCGCCGGGATCTTGGTGAGCTCGCGGGCCAGCGTGTACAGCAGCCCCGCCGCGAGCACGCCGAGCACGACGCGCACAACGGGTGACTGCAGAGATGTTGCGATGTCCAGGACCATTGAGGGCCGTATCGATCAGTCGACTGCCTTGCCAAGCGCTGCGGGCTGTGCCGCCCGTCCCACCACACCGGCCAACGCGATGATTGTCAGGACGTAAGGAATCATCTCAACGAACTGTGACGGGACGAGCTGAAGCGACTGCAAACGGATCTGCATCGTCTCGGCTGCGGCAAACAAGAGACACGCAATCGTAACACGTTTCGGGTCCCATTTGCCGAAAATGACGGCGGCCAGCGCGATGAAGCCACGCCCGGCCGTCATTCCGTCCGTGAACTGGTGCTGATCAAGTGCGAGGTACGACCCGGCCATCGCCGCGCACGCGCCCGACACCGCCACCGCTAGCCACCGGACTCGCCTCACCGGAACGCCAACCGAGAGGGCTGCCTCCGGTTTTTCGCCGGCCGCACGCACTCGAAGCCCGAACGGAGTCCGGTAGAGAAGCCAACCGACTGCGACCATGTTAAGAACACCGAGCCAGACGAGAGGGTTCGCGAGGGATGAAAAAACGCCGCTCTGGACCTGAGCGCCGCCAAAGCCGGGAATTCGCGGTGAGTTGGACGAGCTGTCGAACGCCAGGCGCAGGAAAAACCGGGTGACGCCGACCGCCAGCAGATTCATCGCGATCCCGATCACGACCTGGTCCGCACGGTATCGAATGGTCGCGAGGGCATGCAGGAGGGCGGCCAGGAGCCCGCCAGCAGCCCCGGCGACAATCCCGAGCCACGGCGACCCGGAGTAGTAGCTCCCGAGGGCGGCGCAGAAGGCCCCCGTGAGCATGAATCCTTCGAGCGTGAGGGCAATTATCCCCGCCCGCTCCGAGACGATCCCGCCCGCCGCCGCGAACAAGTACGGCGTGGCGATGCGGAGCGTCTGGATGAGAAACGCAATCACGGTCGGGAATCGGGAATAGGGAATCGCGAATTGGGAGGTTCCTGGGTTCGCGCCGATTCAGCGATTCCCGATTCCCGATTCCCTATTCCCGATGAACTTCGGGCAGCCGCCAACGCCCTCCGGACCTCAGGCACTGCTGTGGCAACGGCGATGATCACGACGGCCGTCAGCACATCGACCATCTGTTTCGGGACCAGCGCGTTCACCGCTAGTCCGCCCTGCGAGAGCGTCGCGAAGAGCAGCGCTGCGATCACCACCCCAACCGGGTGGTTCCGCCCCACCAGGGCGACCGCGATTCCCAGAAACCCGCTGCCTCCGGCAAACCCCTCCTCGTAGTAGTGCTTGTAGCCGAGCACATAGTTGAGACCACCCAGTCCGGCGAGCATGCCGCTCAAGATCATCGTCTTCGCCCAGACGGTGCCGACGCGAACGCCCCCGTATTCGGCCGCGTCGGGCTGCAACCCAACGGCGCGCAGCTCATAGCCGGGTCGCGTTTTGAACAGAAACCACCACACGCCGGCGGCTGCAGCGATGGCCAGGAGGAATGTGGTATTGGCCGCAGACCCGGCGAACTTGGGGAAGACCGAGGTAAGTCGCGGCAGCGCCCCGGCGTTCATCTCGGGTGTGTGCAACGTCTCGCTCACGTGGATGTGAGCGGCGACGATGTAGTTGAGCAGGGCCAGCACGACGAAGTTGAGCATGATCGTCACGATCACTTCGCTCGCGCCGAAGCGCGCCTTGAGCGCGCCCGGAATTGCGCCCACCGCGCCGCCGCCTGCAGCGGCTGCCAGCAGGCAGGCGACGACAGCCACTACCGCCGGTGTGCCGCGCGGCATCGCGAGGCCCACGAGCGCGGCGAGAAACCCCCCGCTCGCGAGCTGACTCTCGGCGCCGATGTTGAACAGCCCGGCGCGGATGCCTAACGCTACAGCGAGACCGGTGAACGTCAGCGTCGTCGCCTTGTAGATCACCTGGCCGAAGCCGTACGCGTTGCCCCAGGTGCCTTCGAGCAGCTGGCGGTAGACGTCGCCGGGTGACTGGCCGAAGATGATGATGAGGACGTCGCCAACGACGGCCGCGATGACGAGCGCGACGAGCGGAGGCAGAATCGACTCTTCGATGTGCGCGCGCACGCGGGCCACCCCGTCCGACGCCGGTCGATCGGTCGGCGGCGTCACGCGGCTGTTCCCTGTGCGCCAGTCATGTACGGTCCGAGAACCTCCGGGGTCGCTTCGCGGCCGGGAAGCGTCACGACGACGCGGCCGCCGTACATCACCGCAACGCGGTCCGCGAGCGCCAGGATCTCGACCAGATCCGCAGAGACCAGCAGAACGGCCTTACCGTCCGCGCGAGCCTTCCGCAACTGATCGTGAATGAATTCGATCGCTCCGACGTCGACTCCTCGCGTGGGCTGCGCTGCGATGAGCACCGTAAAGTCGCGACCCATTTCCCGGGCGATGACGATCTTCTGCTGGTTGCCGCCGGAAAGCGCGCGAGACGGGAGTGTCTCGTCAGGCGGTCGGATGTCGAACATCGCGATGCGGCTCGCCGCGTTGCTGGCGATGCGAGCCTGATCGAGCACCGTCGCGCCGCCAGTGAACCGGTGCTGCTGACCGAGGATCAGATTGTCCGCCACCGAATACTCGAGCACGAGGCCGCGCCGGTGTCGATCCTCGGGAATGTGAGAGAGCCCCCCGTCCGCCCGGGCGCGCACGTCGCGCGCGGTCACGTCGCGAAGCGTGCCTGACGAGTCGGCGATGCTCACCGTGCCGGACGACGGAGCCCGAAGCCCGGTGATCGCCTCGATGAGCTCTGTCTGCCCGTTGCCTTCGACGCCGGCAATGCCGAGGATCTCGCCGTGTGCGACGGTGAACGAGACACTGTCTACCTCGTTAGGCCGGCGGGGAGAGGCCACTGTAAGGTTTTCGACCGCCAAGGCGGGAGACGGGAGACGGGAAACGGGAGACGTGGCATCCCGCGGGTGTTCCGTCTCCCGTCTCCCGCCTCCCGTCTCCCGGCCTATGGCAACACCGTCAATCGCGAGAGCAACGTCGCGCCCCACCATCATGCGCGCGATAGCGCGGGGAGTTGCATCCGTCGTCTTCATTCGCCCCACCGTCCGCCCCGCACGCATCACCGTGATGGTCTCGGAGATCTCGATCACCTCATCCAGCTTGTGTGTGATGAGAATGACCGTCCCGCCATCGTCCCGCAGACGGCGCAAGACCTTCCACAGATCTCCCACTTCCGGCGGTGAGAGAACCGCTGTCGGCTCGTCGAGAATCAGGACCTTCGCGCCGCGGTAGAGCGTCTTCAGGATCTCGACACGCTGTGCTTCGCCAACCGAGAGATCGGACACGAGCCGCGAAGGATCGACGCGCAGACCGGTTCGCTCCGACAGATCACGCACCTCACGCTCGGCCGCGCGGAGGTCGAGTGCGAGGCCCCGCCGCAGCTCGCGACCCAGAATCAGGTTCTCGGCGACGCTGAGGGTGGGCACGAGCATGAAGTGCTGATGCACCATGGCCACGCCCGCGTCGATTGCCTGCCGCGTTGTCCAGCCGGTGACATCGCGAAGCGGCGCGCTGCCCGTCGCGACACCGACGGTTCCCGCGTCGGGTGGATAGAGGCCAGCGAGCACGCGCATGAGCGTCGACTTGCCCGCGCCGTTTTCGCCAACGAGCGCGTGAATCTCGCCTGACGCGACCTCGAGATCCGCGCTGGCGTTCGCGACGACGGGACCGAATCGCTTGACGATTCCGGCCATCCGCACCGCAGCCGCGCCACTCATCGCGTGCTGGGCACGTCGATCTTGCCGGCGATGATCTCCGCCTGGAGCTCGTTGAGGCGAGCGCGGACCGAGTCCGGAATCAACTTCCTGTTGTTCGCGTCGTACACGTATCCCACGCCGCCCTCGGCCAGGCCGAACTGCGTGATCCCACCCTTGAACGACCCGTCCTTCGCGCGGCGAATCGCGTCGTAGACGGCGGCATCGACGCCTTTCACCATTGAGGTGAGCACGTAGTTAGGCGCCTCCGCCCACTGATCGGCGTCGACACCGATCGCGAGCTTGTGTGAGGATCGAGCGGCCTCGAACACCCCGAGCCCGGTGGATCCCGACGCGTGGAAGATGATGTTGACCCCGGACTGGTACTGACTCAGCGCGAGCTCCTTGCCTCGGCCCGGATTGCGGAACGCCTCGGGCGTCACGCCCGCGTACTGCGCGATGACGGTGCAGTCCGGGCAGACGTGCTTCACGCCGGCTCGGTAGCCCGCCTCGAACTTGTGGATCAGCGGGATGTCCATGCCTCCGATGAAGCCGACCCTCTTGGAACCACCAACGAGCGCGGCCAGGGCGCCGACGAGGAACGACCCCTGTTCCTCGCGAAACTTGAGTGCCGCCAGATTCGGTGGCGGAGGGATCGGGTTGCCCTGCGGGTCGGTGCTGACGGCGTAGTCGACGCCCGCGAACTTTGTGTTCGGATACTCCCTCGCGAGCTGCGTCAGGTCATCGGTGAAGATGAAGCCGACTCCGATCACGATATCCATCCCCTCGGCGGCGAGCAGCCGGAGCCCGGCTTCACGATCCGATCCCTCGCCGGGCTCGATGAACCTGACGCGTGCTCCCAGCTCCCGCTCGGCCCGCTCTGCGCCGATGTAGGCGCCATCGTTGAACGACTTGTCGCCGCGGCCGCCGACGTCGAAGACGATCCCGACGTTGATCGCGTCGCCCGGCTGGGCCGACGACGCCCCGCGCGGTGGCACGAACAGAAGCGCGACGTGCGCGACGAGGAGCACGCCGAGGAGGGTGAGAAGCCGTTTCATCGCGCGGATAAAATCCGTTCGCGCACCCGGCCGGGCAAGGGAATAGGATCAAAGGGGTCAGAGTCGTTTGAAAGTGAGGTCTCCGCTTTATGCCGAGCTCCCGGATTTTCAAACGACTCTGACCCGTTTGATCCCTCGCTACGCTCGGGATGACATGGTCATCGCGACGCTGCCCGGAGCTTCCAAAGGCCCGACAACATGTCCGATGCGTACACGAATTCGCCGTCGAAGTGCACGCCCCAGATGAAGGTTGGCACATTGGCGTCGAGACCCGCGGCGAGCTCGCGTCCCATCTTCCGCAGGTCGCACCGTCCATCGCTCGACTTCTGGGCAGCCGTGCACGCAGAGAGGTCGCCGCGCACGTCGAGTGCGCGGATGCCTGCGTTGTAGTACGCCGCGTAGAGGATCCCTTTCTCCTCGTCGACGGAGAAGTTGTGCGTGCCGGCGGCGTCTACGTGGTAGAACGCTACTTCCCGCGGCGCTGCCATGTCGCTCACGTCCACGACGTGGATATCACCGTTCGATGAGTTGAGGACCGAGCCGGTGCCTGGGGCTTCCTCCCCTACGAACACGAAGCGCTTCGCGTTGGCGCCGCCAGTGGCGTCGTGGAACCACCACAAGTTGTGCGCTCTGCTCCCGCCGGCGGACGGCGACCACGCTGCGGTCCGCACATTCCCGATCTGCACGGGGTTGGCCGGGGTGCCACCCCTATTTCCGCCGCCCAGGTCCCAAATGGTCACGCCGTCGTCCCAGAGTGCCGTGAACAACAGTCCGTCGCGCACGAAGACATCGTGCACGAAAGGGTTGCCCATGTTCCGCACGAGCACCTCACGCGGATTGCGAGGGTCCGACAGTTCGACGATCACGAGACGAGGCGTCGGCGGATCGATCGAGAGAAACGCGTACAGCGTGCCGCCAAGGCGTGCGACCTCGGCGGTGTGAACGCCGTTGCTGGTGTTCACGGTCTCATAGCGCGTGAGACGTGTGGGCGCGAGTGGGTTCGTGAGGTCGTAGATGACGATCGAGCCGTTCGCGCGCTCGGTCGCGACGACCAGGAGCGTCCCGTCATCCGACACCTGGATGTCGCCTAACGTGGTAGCGTTCTCGACGATGAGCGAATCCACCATGACCGGCGTATTTCCGGCGACGTTCCAGATATACACGGCGTTGCCGAAGGCCGTCGGGGACCGCTGACCCCACGTGGACGTGTACGCGACGGTGCCTCGGGTCCAGAGCTCCGCCGTGTAGCGCACCGTCGTTTCGCCGTGGCCGACCACAGGGAGTGGCGCACCGGTACGGGGGTTCGCGCCCGTTGGGGAATCCGAGCCGCAACCGGCGACGGCGGCGGCGAACAACGTGACCAGCGGCCCGCGAAACGCACGAGGTGTGAATCCCATCCGCAATGTGTGGTTGGTGGTGTGATCAGTGGGCGTGCTGGCCGCCCGACGGCACCGGGGACCGAACGTTAGGCACGCCGGCACCGTAGCGTCCCATGCGATGGATCATCTTGCCGATCCCGAGCCGCAGTCCGACCGATGCGCTCCAGATCGACGCCGTGCCGTAGAAGTCCTGCGGTACGAAGCCGGATGGCGTGAGCTCCTCACTCGGGTGCGCGTAAGTGACTTCTACGAACGGCGCAACGTCGACGCGCCGTGCCGGGAGCGGTGTGCTGACGGCAACGGTCCCGATGTGCCATCGCGTTATGCCGATGATGCCGAGGTCCGTCGGGTTACGCGAAAATCGAAACGGATCGAGCAGTCGCTCTTCCTCGGGGCGAGTGGTGTTCTCGAACCGCGCGCTCACCGTCGCTCCCAAAACGGCAGTGGACGCCTCTGCGAGAATCGACGTAAATCGGCTTATTTTGACGTCACCTACCAGCTCGTCGGTGCGCGCCCATTCCACGAGCGCATGATCCAGAAGACCGAATGGCTGCGCGAGTCGAGCTCCGACGCTCCACTTTCGCTGGTCTCGGCCGCCGCCGGTCACGAGCTCGGGCGACGTGACGGACGCGAAGCTTCCCTCGAACTCGGGCATCGAACGGGGAGTCACCGTGGCGCGCACCGCCCACGAGTCGCCGAAGCGGCTCGCGTCTGGTGGCGCACCGGGACTCATTGGCTCGTCGCCGTTGAACACGGCGCCCTCGAGCGTCAGCGGGCCCGCGCTCGCCGCCGCGATCGCAACGTATCGCTCCAGGATCTGTGCGAGATGATGGTTCACGGGGTAGGCGGCGAACGGCCGAGTCATTGGGTCATCGGTGCCGAAGGGCACGAAGCCCTTGCCTCCGGCGAGTGATACCCCGAGGCGCCCGAAAGCTCCGGCCGCGACGACTATCGCTTCGTGAAGGTACGTGTGAGGGTGGCGCCGGTCGGCGTAGCCCTCGCCATAGGCGCCGGGGTTGAGTTGTCCGCGGTCGAGGGTGAGTCCCTCGAAGTCGAGCGTCAGCACGCCCCCGAGGTGACCGTCGAGCGCGCTGCCATGTGCCATGATGAGCGGCTGCGCGAGGTAGCCCTCCGTGTAACTGCGGTTGGCGAGCCCCGGGTCAACGCGTGTCGCCAGCGCGATTGCCTGGGCGCGAAGCCCGAAGCTCGTGCGCGTCGAGTCGTGTGGTTCCATCGGGCCGGCGCCCGACTGGGCTGGGACGGGCGGTGGGACAATGAGTTGGATGGCGCCGGCGATCGCGACGGCAATCGCGACTCGCGGATGATGGAATCGCACGGTGAAAAGGTAGCACCGGGGACGGCGCCCGCGATGGGACCGCCAGCACCAAGTCATCCCGAGCCGTCAGGCGAGGGATCGCGATTCTCGTGGTAGAGGGCCCTCGCTCGGGACGATCGAGATCCCTCGCTACGCTCGGGATGACGGGGCAGTGCTGGGGATGACGAGCCGGTGCCCAAGATGGGATCATCGCGTGGCCATGCCGATCTCGAGATGACCGTCATGCTATCGATCGATCATCGTTAGGTAGGGACGAATCGATCGAGTCCGGTCCGCCATCTCGCGTCAACGATCGATCACCGGTCGACTCGCTTCATCCCAGAACAATTGCTCCCGCTCGTTACGCCGACCTATCTGCTCGGTTCTCACCGCGCCGACCAGGCGTTCCGGGCGTCGAGAACCACCGAAACCACGAGACTCCCGAACATCGGCGCGCAAACTCGAGGAGGAAACACGATGAAGAAATTGCTTCGTCGGATTCTCGTCGGTGGTGCCACGATGCTCGTGCCTGCTGTCGCCGCTCACGCGCAGGGCAGCGGCACGATCGCAGGTCGCGTCACCGACCGGGCGACCCAGCAGCCAATCGCCGATGCGCAGATCCTGATGGTCGGCACAACGCGCGGCGCGCGAACGAGCGACGCCGGACAGTACCGGCTCACTGGAGTTCCCGCGGGCACGATACGCGTTCGGGTCCTCCGGCTTGGCTACGAGGCGGACACACGCTCGCTCACCATCACTGGAAACGAGACCGTCACCGCCGACTTCGCGCTCGGAGCAACGGCAACACGACTGGACCAGGTAGTCGTCAGCGCGACGGGCGAGTCCGAGCTGCGCCGGGAGTCGGGCAACAATGTCGCCACCATCAACACTGATTCCATTCCGAAGACGCTCGTGAACGGCGTGAACGATCTCCTGTCATCGCGCGCGGCGAACGTGGTCGTTACGCAGACGAGCGGGACGACCGGAGGCGGGTCGCGCATTCGGATCCGCGGATCGAACAGTCTGTCGCTGTCGAACGAGCCGCTCATCATCATCGATGGCGTTCGGGCCATCAGCGATGTGAGCGGATCCACGATCGACATCGGCGGCCAGAATCCGAGTCGTCTCGATGATCTCAACCCCGAGGACATCGACAACATCGAAGTGATCAAGGGTCCGGCTGCGGCCGCACTGTATGGTACGGCGGCCGCGAACGGCGTCGTGCAGATCACGACGAAACGCGGCCGGGCCGGCAGGACGAAATGGACGGCGTACGCGGACGGCGGAACCGTTCGCGACGTGACGTCATACCCCGCGAACTTCGAGCGCGTCGGCATAACGACTGGGGCCGTGCCGCGCCGCACGCGCTTCTGCTCGCTCGAGTCCGAGCTCGGTGGCGCCTGCACGCCGAAACCCGACTCGCTCCTCAGCTTCAATCCCCTCGAGCAGCACGGCCCATTCGTGAACGGGTGGCGCAGTGAATTCGGGGCGAGTGCGAGCGGCGGAACGGACGTCGTCCAGTACTACCTCTCCGGAGACTTCGGGCGCGAGCACGGCGTGTACACGAATAACGAGGTCCGCCGCACGGGCATCCGCGCGAACCTAACGGGCCAACTGAGTCCCAAGCTGGACGTCGGCGTCAACGCCGGGTACAACCAGGCGCGGCTCAAGCTGCCGCAGAACGACAACAACGACCTGAGCCCGATCGCGAACGGTCTCTTCGGCAGCGCCGAGGATGACCCGGACCTCCACGGCAACCTGTTCTACCCGGTGGAGGTGCTCAACCAGATCTACACGGCGCAGAACACCGATCGCACGACGCTGTCGGGCAACGGCAACTGGCGCCCGCTGCCATGGTTGAGCGTCGTGGGCGTGACGGGTCTCGATTACGCCGGACGCAGCGACCTGCAGGTCATTCAGCCGAACCTGATTCCGGCGCCCGATCGACGGAATCAGGGGAACGCGACCTCGAACCCGTACAGCTTCTGGACGTACACCGCCAACGTGAACGGAACGGCGTCGTACAACCTGTCGGGCATCGCGGCGTCGACGTCGATCGGCGCGCAGTACAACAAGGAGACGGTGAACGGAACGCAGGCCGCAGGGGAGGGCCTCGCCTCGGGCTCGAGCTCCGTCGCGGGCACGACGTTCGGCTTTGCCGCAACCCAGCAGAACAGCGACATCGTGACGCTCGGCGGATACGTCCAGCAGAAGCTCGCGTGGCGCGACCGGCTATTTCTTACCGCCGCCGTTCGTGGCGACGACAACAGCGCTTTCGGCGAGAACTTCAAGCTGGTGTACTATCCGTCGGCGAGCCTGTCCTGGGTCATCGGGGACGAGTCATGGTTCCCCAAGACCAATGTCGTGAGCTCCCTCCGGCTGCGCGGGTCGGTCGGGCAGAGCGGGCAGCGGCCGGGCTTCCGGAACGCGGTCTCGTTCTTCCAGGCGGTTGGCGTTAGGCGCGACGTGGGCGACGTCGGCGCCCTCGAGCTCGGGCCGAACGTCGGCAACGAGACGCTCAAGCCCGAGCTGTCCACGGAGTATGAGGGCGGGCTCGACCTGGGCTTGATGAACAGTCGGGTGTCGCTCGAGCTCACCTACTACAACAAGTCCACGAAGGACGCGCTCATCCAGCGACAGCTCGCGCCGTCCACCGGGGCGCAGACCCGCTTCGAGAATCTCGGCGAGGTCACGAACAAGGGCGTCGAAGGGACGCTCAACGCCACCGTGCTCGATTATACCAACTTCAAGTGGGGCCTGACGGTGAACGGGTCGGTCAACAGCAACCGTCTCGTCACGTTAGGCGTCGGCGTCGACACGATCTTCCTCGGGCTGGGCGCGGTGGACGGCAACGCCATCCAGCGCTTCGTCGAGGGCCAGCCCACCGCCGGCTACTGGCAGCGGCCGTTGATGTCGTGGCAGGACAAGAACAACGATGGCATCATCAGCCCCTTCGGCTGCGGCCCGACGTCCGCCGACGACACGCCCGATTGCGAGGTGAAGATCGGCGACAACGTCGCCTATCTCGGGAATCCGCTGCCGAAGCGTGAGGTCACCCTGAACACGAACTTCACGCTCTACAAGTACCTGCGGGTTGGCGGGGTCATCGATCACCGCGGTGGCTACGAGCTGTACAACGCGACCGAGCAGTTCCGCTGCGTCGCCTTCCAGACCTGCCAGGCTGCCTACGATCCGAAGGCTCCGCTCTTCGAGCAGGCGCGCCGCATGGCGTCGCTCCTCGGCACGGATGCCGGGTATGTCGAGGACGCCTCGTTCGTAAAGCTTCGCGAGGTGTCGGTGACGCTCCTCGCGCCTAACGACTGGGCGCATCGTGTCGGTACGACGAACCTCTCGCTCACGCTCGCCGGCCGCAATCTGGCGACGTGGACCGACTACACCGGCTTCGATCCGGAGCTCAACTGGAATGGGAGCTCGAACTTCAGCACGGCCGAGTTCCTCACGCAGCCGCCGGTACGGTACTTCACCGCGCGCGTGTCGCTCAACTGGTAACCCACAACCGGAACCGACAAGGACCGACATAGATGACCAACAACCTGACTCGCACGCGTGACCTCGCGACCCGGGGTGTCTTGTTAGGCGCCCTGCTCCTCGCTGCTGCGTGCAATCCCAACAAGGCGCTCGACGTCAAGGATATCGACGTCGTCTCGCCCGGCCAGCTGAACGACAAATCCGCGCTCCCGACACTCCGAAACGGCGTACTGTCGACCTTCCAACTCGCGTTCAGTGGCGGCGCCGACCTCGCGAACGGCGGCCACGAAGGTCAGGCGACGATGTCCGGGCTGCTCGGCGACGAGTTCCTGAACGCCGAGAGCTTCCCCGACCGGATCTCCGTCGACCAACGCGACATCATTCCGTCGAACCTGTCGCTGGTCGCGCTGTTCCTGGACCTGAGCCGCGCGCGAGCGACGGCGGATTTCGCCTCCTCGCAATACAACAAGCTCGACGCGGGCGCGGTGGGACAGTCCGAAGTACTGAGCCTGGCCGGGTTCTCATACATCCTGTTCGGCGAGAACTATTGCTCAGGCGTTCCGTTCAGCACGATCGACGCGGGCGGCAACATCACGTACGGGGCCCCTCAAACCCGCGATGAGGTCCTGCAGATAGCCGTCGCGAAATTCGACTCCGCTATCACGATCGCCACGACCCAGGAGGATGCCGATCTGCTCAACCTGGCGCGCGTGGGCAAGGCGCGGGCGTTGCTGGACCTTGCCCGGTTCGCGGACGCGGCGGCCGCAGCGACGGAGGTGCCTACGACCTTCGAGTATCTCGTTCGGAGCTCGTCGAACAGCCTTCGCCAGAACAACGGCATCTGGAACTACACGGCGAACACGTTCGCCTTCAGCGTGCCCGAGCGTGAGGGCGGAAACGGTCTGCCCTACCTGTCCGCCAAGGATCCGCGTCTGGACGTCGTCGCCACGGGGCAGCGGGGGTTCGATCGGGCGACGCCGTTCAACCTGCAGCTGAAGTATCCCGACCTGCAGGCGAGCGTGGTGCTCGCGTCGGGGATCGAGGCACGGCTCATTCAGGCGGAGGCGCAATTCCGCGCCGGTACGCCGGGTCCGGCGATGGCGACGCTCAACGCGATCCGGGCGATTGCCGGCCTTGCCCCGCTCGCGGATCCGGGCAGCGACGTCGCGCGGGCAAACCTGCTGTTCCGCGAGCGTGCCTTCTGGATGTGGGGGACCGCCCACCGACTGGGGGACATGCGCCGGCTAGTCCGACAGTACTCACGGACCCAGGAGACCGTGTTTCCGGTCGGCGAGTACCATAAGGGCGGGGAGTACGGGGAAGACGTGAACTTCCCGGTGTCGAGCGATGAGCGAAACAACCCGAAGTTCACGGGGTGCATCGACCGCTCGGCGTAGGGACGGTTCCAAGGGGTCAGAATGCTTGATTCGACTTTCAAGCATTCTGACCCCTTGGAACTACTGAGCCTTTGATCCTCTTGCGCGCTATGACGCGGCTGCATAGCGTGCGCACGATGAACGCCGCCGCGCTCCTCCTTACCACGCTCGTCAGCCTTAGCCTCGTACTTGGGGTAGGGCTTATTGGCGTTCGGAGAGGAGCAACGGTACCGTAACACGGTTTATACGGACCCCTCTCCGAAACGGGAGGGGCCACTCGTTTCTACCGCGCGTGAGGCCCGTCCCGGTTCGGACGGGCCTCACGTTTTTCATCACTCCACCGCGAGAGGATCACGATGCCGGCGAAATCACGAAGCCAGGGCGACGCGCCTAACGACCGACCGCGGCCGCCCGCGAGCAACGACACGAACGACACGACCTGGAGTCGCGAAACGGACCAGGCACAGCCGCGCATCTCGCACGCGGCGATGTCACAGGCTGATGGCGAGCCCTGAGCGCCATGCCGCTCACCGGTTAGCATTGCTTCCATCTTCCATGGGTGGGATGTTGATTCACACTCATGACAGATCGCATACGAACGCGCTTCCTGATCATTGGAAGCGGCGTCGCGGGGCTGCACACGGCATGGCGTGCGTCGCAGACCGACGATGTTCTCATCGTCACCAAGCGGTCGCTTTTCGATAGCGCGACCGCGTACGCGCAGGGCGGCATAGCCGCCGCGCTCGGTGCCGGTGATTCGCCTGAGCTCCATCGCAAGGACACCCTCGCTGCCGGCGCCGCGTTGTGCGACGCCGCCGCCGTCCAGGTGCTGGTCGAGGAAGGACCCGCCCGCGTCCGCGAGCTGCAGACAGCCGGAGCCCAGTTCGACCTCGGGTCCGACGGAAAGCTCAAGTTGGGGAAGGAAGCGGCTCACTCGCGCCATCGCATCGTGCACGCACACGGTGACCAGACCGGAGCGGAGGTCGCCCGCACGCTGAGCGCGCGCGTCCAGGACAGCGACCGCGTTGCCGTGTTCGAAAAGACGCGCGTTCTGGATCTCATCGTCGATCGCGGGCGATGCTGTGGCGTGCGCGCGAGCGTAGCGGGCCACGCGGTCGAGATCGTTGCCGACGCCACCGTGCTCGCCACCGGCGGCTGCGGCCAGGTCTACCGATACACGACGAACCCAGTTGTCGCGACAGGTGACGGCTACGCTGTCGCTCACCGCGCGGGGGTGAAGCTCGCCGACATGGAGTTCGTGCAGTTCCACCCCACCGCGCTCGACACGCCCGAGAATCCACTGGCGCTCATCTCGGAGGCCGTGCGTGGCGAAGGCGCCAAGCTCCTCAACGCCGACGGGGAGCGATTCATGGTCGATCGGCATCGCCTCGCCGAGCTCGCCCCCCGCGACGTGGTCGCGCGGGCGATCTTTCGCGAGCAAGTGGGCGGGCGAAAGGTCTATCTGGATGCCCGAATGCTCGGCGCCGGCTTCAAGAAACGGTTCCCCGGGATCACCGCGTTATGCAAGGCACGCGGCATCGATCCGTCGCGCCAGCTGATTCCCGTCACGCCGGCAGCGCACTACATGATGGGTGGCGTGGTCGTGGACCTCACTGGCCGGGCGTCGCTCAGCCGACTCTATGCCTGCGGGGAGGTTTCGCGCACGGGTGTGCATGGCGCGAACCGGCTTGCCTCGAACTCACTGCTCGAGGGGCTCGTCTTTGCCGAGCGGGTCGCGCGCGATCTTGTCCAGACACCCAAGCTCACGGCGGTCCCGAGAAAGCAGACCTGGCGCGTGCCACCTCTCGCCGACCGTGGCGCCGCGCAGGTTGCGGCCGACGAGATTCGTCTCGTGATGTGGGAATACGCCGGGATTGCACGAACCGCGAAGGGGCTCAGAAAGTGCGTCAGCAGGCTCGACGAGATTGTGTCGCGATTGCCGGAAGGGGCTACCGAGGAAGCCAACATGGCCGACACCGCTCGACTCATCGTCGAAGCGGCGCTGCTCCGAAAGGAATCGCGGGGCGGGCACTATCGGTCCGACTTCCCGAGAGCCAAACGAAAGTGGACAGGACGGCACATCGAGTGGTGACGCGGCAGTCCGAGGTGGTCCATTTGTCCCGTCGGGCTACATTACTTCATGGCTCTTCCAGTCCAGACGCGTCCCGATCCCGAGCTTGCCGAAAGGATCCGCGAGCTCGCGAAGAGCCGGAACGCCGTCATTCTCGCCCACAATTACGAGCGCGCCGAGGTCCAGGACGTTGCCGACTTCGTCGGCGATTCGCTCGGGCTGAGCAGAGAGGCGGCGAAGACCGAGGCCGACGTCATCGTCTTCTGTGGCGTGCACTTCATGGCCGAGACGGCGGCGATTCTTTCGCCGCAAAAGAGGGTGCTCCTTCCCGATCTCGCCGCCGGTTGCTCGCTCGCAGCGACCATCAATGCCGAGCAGCTTCGGGAGTGGAAGGCCGAGCACCCGGGCGCCGTCGTCGTCTCGTACGTCAACACGACGGCCGAGGTGAAAGCCGAGAGCGATTATTGCTGCACATCCGGGAACGCTGTCGAGATCGTGAACTCTGTTCCCGCAGAGAGGGAGATTCTGTTCCTGCCCGACATGTTCCTCGGTGCGCACGTGCGTCGCGTCACCGGTCGCGAGAACATCCACGTCTGGATGGGCGAGTGTCACGTGCACGCCGGCATTGATCCCGAGCACATCGCGCTGCAGCGCTCGCAGCATCCCGGCGCGGAGTTCCTGATCCATCCCGAATGCGGCTGCGCGACGAACGTGGTCGAGGCAGTGTCGGCGGGCGACATCGATCCGACGGGCGTTCAGATCCTCTCGACCGAGGGGATGATCAAGCGGCCGGCTGAATCGCCGGCCAATGAATTCATCGTCGCGACCGAAATCGGCATTCTCCACCGCTTGCGCAAGGCGAACCCAACGAAGACGTTCATCCCGGCAAGCGACCGGGCACAATGCGCCTACATGAAGGTCACGACGCTTCCCAAGGTGCTGCGGTCGCTCGAGACTCTCGAGCATCACATCACGGTCCGGGGCGACGTCGCCGCACGGGCGCGGCGGGCGATCGAGCGAATGGTGGCGATCGGGGGTCAGACGCCACTCTCGCTAGATCCCGCATCCACAGAGGACCCGGGTGAGTGACTCAGACCCGGCGCACAGGAGCATGAAATGACGACGCCAACCCCCAACCCGTCCCCGGGAGATTCGTTCCGCGCCCCCCGGACGGTGACACCGCTGTCGGTCCCGGCTCTCAATTACGACCGACTCCGGTTTCCGCTGACGCACGACCAGCTCTCATCGCTCGTGCGAGGAGCGCTCGAGGAGGATCAGGCGTTTAATGATGTGACCACCATCGCGACCGTTCTCTCCTCGCGACGCGCTCGCGCGTCGCTCGTCGCGCGTCAGTCCGGGTGCATCGCCGGCGTTTCGCTCGCGCTCGAGGCATTTCGTCTGCTCGACCCGAAGATTTCCATGCGCGTGGACACGGAGGATGGCACACGCGTCGAAAAAGGCGACACGGTCATCTACATGACGGGGCACGCTCGCGCGCTGCTCTCCGCAGAGCGCACGGCGCTGAACTTCATGCAGCGCCTGTCCGGCATCGCCACGTTGACTGCCAAGTACGTCGATGCGGTGAAGGGAACGCGGGCGAAGGTCCTGGACACGCGCAAGACGACGCCCGGGTGGCGACGTCTCGAGAAGTACGCGGTGCGGGCCGGCGGTGGTGTGAACCATCGACTCGACCTCGCTCGAGCTGTCCTGATCAAGGACAATCATCTCAAGGCCGTGGACGGCGACGTCAGCGTCGCCGTTCGTCGCGTCCGCGAGCTCGCGCCTCCGGGCGCGAAGATAGAAGTAGAATGTGATTCGATCGATCAGGTCAGGGCCGCGATCGATGCCGGCGCCGACGAGGTGCTCGTCGATAACATGCCAGTGGACCACATTCGCGAGGCCGTCGACGCCGCGAAGGGAAAGGCGACGGTGGAAGCGTCGGGCGGCGTGACGCTCGACACGGTGCGCGCGATTGCGGAGACCGGCGTGGACTACATCTCTGTCGGCGCGCTCACCCACTCGCCGCCGGCGATGAACCTGGCGTTGGACTTCGACTAGGGGCTGCCCGACTTCGCGGTCCACTCCATTCGCCACTGCTTGACGACCCATCCGGAGTCGGACCGCTCGACGCTGAACGTGTAGCCGCCGGAGCTGTAACCGTCATAGTTGTACCCGGCGGCCGCCTCGGCGCGGTCGCCCGCGGAGAGGTCGATCGCGCCCACGCTATACAGCAGCGCGCGGCCCGCGACGGAACGACCTGGCGCGTTAGGCGTGAACGTACAGGTCGACGCGCGACGCGCCGGGGTCCGGGGCGTCGACAGACGGCGGACCATCCCTTCCGCCGGGTCGGCTCGATCCTGCGACGTCGACGGTTTCTTGAAATCGTCGGTCGACAGGCCCAGGCAGAACGCGGACGCCAGCGTCGAGAAGCCTGCCCGGTCCTTGTCGAGCAGGTTGTGGAAGACGACTTCGCGAATGGAGTCGAGAACCGGCGACTGCGGAACGACCGCCGGCCGAGCGGAAGCGGCGGCGGAGGCGGGGGCCGCCGCTGCGCTGGCAGCAGGAGGGCGGGCCGTCGAGGTCGTGTCCCGCGGCTTTGGCGGCGTGAGGACCTTCGCCTTGCCTGCCGACTGGGCGCCGAGGGGCGCGACCGCAATGGCGATCCCGGCGACCGCCGCGATCGAGTAATGCCGGCGAGAGATTCTGCGACCTTGCATCTGCAAACTACCTGAGGAAGGGAAGCGCGCTCGGCCACACGGGCCGGAAGCACACCGCGGGGGCAGAGAACTCTCCGCCCCCGCGGCTATGCAGAATGCGTTCACGACGTCGGTCGTTCAAGGTGCCCGGTCACATCTACCAGGAGCCTGACGAGCGCTAGGGGCAGCCGGCGCATATGTTGGGGCGTGTCCAGCAACGGCAAACCGACCCCATCCAGCTCTTCCCGGACGCCTTCCGGGACCGGCGAGGGCTCGAGACCCGAGACGGAATCCTGCGACGTCTGTGGATCGCAACGACTGGTATGGCGGAGCTGTAAGCTCATCTGTACGAACTGCCGGTCCATTCTCAAGAGCTGCGCTGACCTGTGATGGCCGAGACGTGCTCTACCGAGAGTTGAGTCCGACTCCAGTGCTCCGGCGCTACGTCCGGTGCTATTGGACCCTCCGCGCCGAGGCTGTCGGCGACCCGAGCCCGCAGCGTGTCCTGCCGGACGGGTGCGTGGAGATCATCATCAACCTCGGTGCGCAGTTCGTACGCTACGACGAGTCCGGGGCAACGGAATCTCAGCCGCGCGAGCTGCTCATCGGTCCAACGACGCGGCACATGTCGATCGCTCCAACCGGCACGACCCGGCTCGTCGGGATTCGGTTCGCGCCAGGTGGTGCCGTGCCGTTCCTGTCCGTGGGACCCCAGGAGGTGCGCGACGGCGCGCCGTCGCTCGCGGACGTGGCGCCACCGTTCGATACCAACGTCGCGGAACGACTCGCGCTCGCGCGCCCGGGTGCCGAAGCCGCGATTCTCGACGCCGCGTTAGGCGCGAGGCTCTCGCGTTCGCGACGCGCCACCGACCGCCGCGTGCTGGCGTCAGTCCGGGCAACCTTCGCCACGGATCGATCGCTTACCGTCGATTCCCTGATTTCCCTCACCGGGCTTGGCGCGCGTCATCTCGAGCGGGTCTTTCGCGACAACGTGGGATTCGGGCCCAAGACGCTCTGCCGGTTGGCGCGATTCCAGCGCGTCGTCCGCGCCATCGAGCCGGCGACGCGGCCGCAGTGGGCTCGAATGGCCGCACGGCACGGGTACGCCGACCAGTCGCATCTGGCCCGCGAGTTCCGCGAGTTCGCCGGCACGACACTCACGCGCTACCTGGGCGAGCTGCACCCGATGTCGGATCATTTTCACGACGTACCCGGCGCCGACGACTCACCGATTGGGTGACGCCAGCCCATCTCGATGTCGGATTTCTTCAAGACGACCTGCGGCGCCATTACTAAGCTTTCGCGCGTGCCTTTTCATTCACGTCGACATCGAGAAAGAAGACAACAATGCGTCACGAGCTTCTCACGATTTCGGCCGCCATCGCGGTGACGGCTTTCGGGGCGGGGCGGACCGCCACCCCGGTCAGTCCTTCGCTGTCGGCGATCTCGTTCATGACTGGCTGCTGGACCGGACCATCACCGAACGGCGCGACGATCGAGGAGCACTATTCGGCCGCTACCGAGAACATGGTGATCGGCATGACCCGGTACGTCCGGAACGGCCGCGTAGTCGACTTCGAGTTCACGACGGTAGAGCGGACGGAATCCACGTTCGTCATGACACCGCGTCCCAAGGGCGTGAAGTCGGACGCGTTCCCGCTCAAGGACGTCGCCGATGGCCGGGCGACGTGGGAAAATCTCGGGCACGATTTCCCTCAGCGCATCATCTACCGGCGCGGTGCCGATGGCTCACTCGTTGCCCGGATCGAGGGAACGACGAGCGCTGGTGAGCGGCACGTCGAGTGGACCATGCATCCGTGCGGGAATCGTTAGGTTCGCTGCCAGGCGCCTCTCACTGGCAGCGCGGCGCGCATCGATGCCTGACGCGCGCCCGTCAGGCCCCGACGCCGAGCGGAGATCGCGAGGCGCGCGCGAGCTGCGTTGGAAGATCCGCGGGATCCGTCACCGGCTCCTCGCAGAGGTACTGACGACATACGTACGCCGTGGCGCGTCCGTCGCGAGGGAGCTTGTCGGCGAGGAGTGCGATCTCGCCGGAGCGGCCGGACCCGCTTGAGCCACCTGCCAACACGAGCGAAGGGGTGTAATCGTGCCCGACAGCCTCCGCGAGCGCGCGGAAGTCCTCGGCGGCGGGGTCTCCCGCGAGCGCGACCTCGACAGCACCGTGCACCGCCATGTCGGCCGCGCCAAGCAGGTGTCCGAATGCCGGTGCATACCGAGCGAGCGGCTCGCTCAACGACTCGAGCACTCGTCCGGCACGATCGCGACGTGCAGTATCGCCGAGCAGCTCGGCCAGGCGGAGCAGCAGGTCGATGGCGAGGGACGTTCCCGACGGCACGGCGTTGTCGGTGAAATCCCGCGGGCGAGTAACCAGTGCTTCTTGATCGCTCGCAGTGTCGAAGTACGCGCCGAGGCGCTCGTCCCAGAACCAGGCATCGGTGGCATTCGCGATCGTTCGTGCTGCCTCGAGCCACCGCTCGTCGAACGTGAGTCCGTACAGATCGAGGAACCCGAGCGCGACGGCCGCATGATCCTCGAGATAGCCGGCGATACGCGTGACGCCAGCGGTATGCGACCGCATGACGCGACCATCGTTGACCATCTCGCGCAGGAGGAACTCGCCGTTCCGGACCGCGAGTGCGCGGTAATCATCGCGTCCGAACGCGCGAGCGCTTTCCGCGACCGCGCGGAGCATGAGGCCATTCCATGCCGCCAGGATCTTCTCGTCGCGACCCGGCCGCTCGCGAGTGGCGCGGCGCGCGAGCAGCACAGCGCGAGCGCTCCCTACGGCTTCGGTCACGTCGTCGACTGTGACGCCGGCCCGTGCGGCGACGACCGCCGGGTTCTCGGGTACGTGGAGAATGGAGCGCCCCTCGAAGTTCGGCTCGCCTGCACCCCAGTACGCCCGGACGATGGAGGCGGTATCGCCTAACGCCTTATCGAGCTCGTCACGAGTCCAGACGTAAAACGTGCCTTCGTGGCCTGCGCTGTCCGCGTCGAGCGAGGAGAAGAACCCGCCGCCCGGGGCGGTCATCTCGCGCGTCACCCAGTCGATGGTCTCCTCAGTCACGCGGCGGACCTCCGGGTCGCGCGTCGCCTGCCACAGATGCGTCCCGAGTCGTGACATCAGCGCGTTGTCGTACAGCATCTTTTCGAAATGCGGCACTGTCCACGTCGCGTCCACCGCATAACGATGGAAGCCGCCGCCGAGCTGATCGTAGATGCCGCCTCGGGCCATCTTCCGGAACGATGAGACCA
>Ga0209382_10002791_pt1 | contig 24899 bp, 13 predicted proteins | sample SoiMetdeltSBSDD5_FD_187599 | JGI IMG/M metagenome (GOLD analysis project Ga0209382, IMG submission 187599) | Bulk soil microbial communities from a Populus tree surrounding site in Tennessee, USA - Soil MetaG P. deltoides SBSDD5 (SPAdes) (version 2) | ecosystem: Environmental > Terrestrial >... | reverse complement strand
GAGCGGCCCCGAGCACCCGCACACGGCCACGTGCCTCAACAACCTGGCCGCGCTGCTCAAGGCGATGGGCGAGCCCGCGGCGGCGCGCCCGCTGTACGAGCGCGCGCTGCGGATCTGCCAGATCAGCCTTGATCCGGAGGCTCCCATGCTGGCGGACAGCCTCAACAACCTGGGATGGCTGCTTCGGGCCATGGGCGACAACGCCGGCGCAAGGCCGCTGTATGAGCGCGCGCTCGCGATCTACGAGGCGGCGCTGGGTCCCGACGATCCGAGCGTGGCGAACATCCTGTCCGGCCTCGGCTCGCTGAGTCATCGCGCAGGGGATTTCGACGCGGCCCTGTCTCAGCGCGAGCGTGCGCTGGCGATCTGCGAACGGGCCTGGGGGCCCGAAGACCCTCGCGTGGCCCAGGCTCTATCCGACGTCGCCAGTACGCGGCAGGCCATGGGTGACTACCCGGAGGCTCTGGCGCTCCTCGAGCGGGCGGTGGCCATCCAGGAAACCCGGCTCGGTCGCGAAGCCGCCGAACTGGCGAGCACGCTGCACAACATGGCCAACCTGCTGATCAACCTCGGCGACCATGCCAGGGCGCGCCCGGTGGCCGAACGGTCGCTGGCGATCGCCGAGAAGACGCTGGGCCCGTGGGACCCTGCCCTGGCGAAGGATCTCGACACCATGGCCTGGCTGCTCAGGCTCATGGGCGACTATCGCGCTGCCCGGCCACTCTACGAGCACTCCATCGCGATCCTCGAGAAGTTGGGGGGCCCCGACGGTTCGAATGTCGCCTATGAGCTGAACAACCTCGGCCTGATGCTGTTCGAGACCGGTGAATACGACGAGGCGCGGAGACTGCTCGAGCGTGCGCTCGCCAACTGGGAGAAGGCCTTCGAACCCGATCATCCCGACATCGCCTCGGCCGCGAACAACCTGGCGATGGTGCTGCAGGCCTCGGGCGATCTTGCGGGAGCGCGAACGCTCTACGAGCGGGCGTTGGCGATCGTCGAGAAATCGTACGGCCCCGAACATCCAGCCGTGGCAACCATCCTTGGCAACCTGGCGTACGTGCGCGAGTTCACGGGCGATCCCGGCGGGGCGCGGCCTCTGTTCGAGCGCGCCCTGGCCATCCAGGAGCGGAAGCTGAGTCCTGGCCACGTCGAGCTTCGCAACACGCTGAACAACATGGCACTGCTGTCGCTGAGGGTGGGCGACGTCGCAGGTGCTCGCCCCCTGGCTGAGCGGTCGCTGTCGCTCGCCGAGATGGTTGAAGGCAACGAAGGCCTTGGAGTGGCCGACAGCCTGAATGTGCTGGGTCTCGTGCTGAAGGACCAGGGCGAGACCGCGAGAGCGAGGCCCCTCCTGGAGCGTGCGCTTGCCATCCGCGAAGCGAGGCTGGGCGGGGACCACCCCGACACCGCGGGGAGCCTTCACAACCTCGCCAGCCTGCTCGAGGCCACGGGTGACTACGAGGCTGCCCTGCCCCTGTACCTGCGCTCCGCGGCGATCTGGGAGAAGACGTTCGGGCCGAAACATCCCGAGCTGGCCACGGCCTTGAACAACGCGGGGGGTGCCCTGCAGCGCATGGGCGACTACGCTGCAGCGCGACCCTTGATCGATCGCTCGCTGGCCATCGACGAGGAGATCCTGGGAGCTGGCCATCCGTCCACGGTGAGAGCGCTTTCCAGGCAGGCCATCAATGCACTCGAGTGCGGCGACCTGACGGCCGCCGCGAGCCTGATGGAGCGCGCCGAAGAGGGAATCACGCAACATCTCCTGCGCTTCGTACAGGCCGCCAGCGAAGCTGACCTGCATGCGGATGCCGCGATGTTCGGCGACGAGATCGAGTTGTCCCAGAGTCCGGCCCTGCGAGCCGGGCGGTCGGTCGCCAGCTACTCGTCCGTGCTCACGTTCAAGGGCCACGTCCTGAGGGCCGCGCGAGCCAGCCGCTCGGTTCTGCGCGATCGACTCGGAGCCGAGGGCAGGGAACTCGCCGATCGGCTGCACGACGTCACGGCCGCGCTCTCGCATGCCAGCACGGGCTTCCATCCGGGCGAAACCCCGTTGCAGCCGGAGGCCCTGGCCAGCCTTGCCGCGGAACGCCAGCGCCTCGAGCGTGAACTGGCCCCGCGCGCAGCCGGCCTGCTGCCCGCGGTCCCGGCCTGGGATGAACTCCGCGAGGCCCTGCCGCCCGGCACGGCGCTCGTGGATGTCTTCGTCCACGCCACCTACCAGCCCTCCCGCCGCGACGGGGCGACCGTGATCGAGCGGGGCTACCGGACGGAACCGCAGGTGACTGCCTGGATCACGCGGAGCGAGGCGACGGAACCCGTCGCGGTCGACCTCGGGCCCGCCGCGGCGATCGAGGCGGCGGCACGCAACTCGCGGCGGGCCCTGGAGGCAGGACGGGGCGCCTCCGTTTCGCGCACGGACGACACCGCGGTCCTCGCGCAGCTGCTGTGGACGCCCCTGAAGCCGTACATCGAGGGATGCGAGACGATCATCGTCTCGCCCGACGGCGTCGTGGCGACGATTCCGTTCGAGGTCCTGCGCGACGCCGACGGTCGCTACCTCGTCGAGTCACGCTCCTTCATCTACCTCACCGATCCGACGGATCTCGTCCGCATGGCTCCGTCGAGCGCGGCCGGTCCACCCGGACTGCTCGTCCTGGGCGACGTGGACTTCGCGGCCGTCGATGAGGGATCGGGCGCGGCCTCTCTCGTCGCGGCACGGACGGAACCGGACGCGGAGAGCGCAGCGCGGGGCGAGGCCTTTCGTGACGCAGAGATGCCGGAGTGGACACCTCTGCCGGCCACCCGGGCGGAAATCGCGGGCGTGGAAGCCGCTCATGCGGCGGCGTTCGAGGCCGCGCCGAGCCGGAAGCTCTCCGGGCGCGCAGCGTCCGAAGAGGCGTTGAAACAGGAGCTTCCGAGGCACTCCGTCGTGCACCTCGCGACCCATGGCTACTTCAGTCCCGACGGTCTCGCTTCGCTCGAACGGATGCCGCACGGCGAGAGCGTGCTTCCGCGCGAGGGCCCTGCGTCGCAGGGCGAATCCGCCGCGGATGTCGCGCGGCGCCTGCAGCGATACAGCCCCGGCCTGCTCTCGGGCCTCGTCTGTGCCGGAGCCAACTCCGATCTGCGGCCACCGCGCGACGACGGCTACCTGACGGCCGAGGAGGTCGGATGGCTGGATCTCTCGGACGTGGACCTCGTCGTGCTCTCGGCCTGTGACACGGGCCTCGGGCGCCCACAGTCGGGCGAAGGACTCCTCGGCCTGCGTCGCGCCTTCCTGACCGCAGGCGCGAGGACCGTCGTGTCGTCCCTGTGGTCCGTGCCGGATCAGGAGACGGCCGACCTGATGGAGCGCTTCTACCTGAACCTCTGGCAGCGGAAGATGGGCCACCACCAGGCGCTGCGGGCCGCGCAGCTCGAGATCCTCGAGCGGAACCGCGCACGATACGACGGCGACGCTCGGCCGGCGACCTGGGGGGCCTTCGTCGTGGACGGGGACTGGCGCTGAGCACGCAGGCCTTCGCTCGGCAGGCCGCTTCGCCATCCTGACCCTCCGTCCATGTGGAATAGAATCACGCTTCCGGTCCGAGCCACCCTGGCCAGGGGTCTTGATCACGGCCCACGGGGGCGGGCGAGCCGGACGACGTGTGGGTTTGCATGGACGGCTTGGTCAGTCCGCACTTCGAGGCGTCGTGCCGGTGGGCGGCGCGCGTCGGGCTCGCCGGCCTCGTCCTGACCGGGCTCCTGGCCCGCGGCGCCGACGCGCAGGAATCGGCGGTCCTCGAGTTGGGCGAGCCCGTGCTGGGCGAGATCGCGGACGGCGACGCGGTCGTCGAGACGGAGCGCTTGCTCGCGGTGCCCGTGGAGGCGCCGGCCGTCGGCCGCCGGTACCGCTTCGAGGTCGGGCAGTCCGGGACCTACCGGATCGAGCTGAGGAGCTACGTCTTCAACGCCTACCTCGTCGTGCGCAACGCGCAGGGCCAGGTGGTCGGCGAGGACGATGACGGGCTGGTCGGCACGCAGTCGCGCGTGCTGCTGAAGGCGTCCCAGGGGGACAGCTTCACGGTCGAGGCCTGCGCGCGCTACGGCCAGCGCGGACCCTTCGAGCTTTCCGTGAGCGAGGGGGAGCCGGCCGACGTGGATCCGCGCCTGGGCCAGGCCATGGCCCTGGAGGATGCTCGCAAGAGCGTCGAGATGCGCGAAGCGATTCTCGGCCCCGACCATCCGGACCTGGCGACCAGCCTGGAGCGCCTGGCCCAGCTGCTGCGGGAGCAGCGCGACGTTGCGGGTGCGCGGCCGCTGTACGAGCGGGCGCTGGCGATCCGGGAAAGGGCGCTGGGCCCCGAGCACCCGGACGTGGCGAGCAGCCTGAACAGCCTGTCCTCGCTGCTGTGGGTGCAGCACGACTACGCGGGCGCGCGGCCCCTGCTCTCGCGCGCGCTGGCGATCTACGAGAAGGCGCTCGGACCCGAGGACCCGAAAGTGGCGACGTGCCTGAACAATCTGGCGCGGATGCTGCTGGACCAGCTCGACTACGCGGGCGCGCAGCCGCTGGCCGAGCGCGCGCTGGCGATCCGGGAGAACGTGCTGGGCCCGGAGCACCCCGACGTGGCGAACAGCCTGAGCAACCTGGCCCAGCTGCGGAAGGCCCAGGGCGACCTGGCGGGCGCGCGTCCGCTGTACGAGCGCGCGCTGGCGATCCGGGAGAAGGCCCTGGGGCCCGGGCACCCGCTGCTCGTGTCGAGCCTCAACAACCTCGCCGTAGTGCTGCTGGACCAGGGTGACCCCGCTGGCGCGCGTCCGCTGGTCGAACGCGCGCTAGCGATCTCGGAGAAGACCTGGGGTCCCGAGCACCCGGGCGTGGCCACGTGCCTGACCAATCTGGCCGGGGTCCTCATGGCCCAGGGCGACTATGCCGGCGCGCGTCCGCTGTACGAGCGCGCGCTGGCGATCCTGGAGCATGCGCTCGGCCCCGAGCATCCTGACGTGGCGCAGAACCTGAGCATCCTGGGCGCGCTGCTGCGGGAGCAGGGCGACCTCGCGGGCGCGCGCCCGCTGTTCGAGCGCGCGCTGGCGATCTCGGAGAAGGCGCTGGGTCCCGAGCACCCGGACGTGGCCAGGAGCCTGGGCTACCTGGCCGGGTTGCTGATGGCCCAGGGCGATCGCGCGGGCGCGCGTCCGCTGTTCGAACGCGCGCTGGCGATCTGGGAGAAGGTGCTGCCCCCCGAGCACCCGGGCGTGGCGTCCAGCCTGAACAACCTGGCCGGGCTGCTGCGCGCCCAGGGTGACGATGCCGGCGCGCGTGCGCTGCTCCAGCGCGCGCTGGCGATCCGGGAGAAGGCGCTGGGCCCGGAGCACCCGGAGGTGGCGATCAGCCTGAACAACCTGGCCACGTTGCTGCTGGACGAAGGCGACCATGCGGACGCGCGACCGCTCCTCGAACGCGCGCTGGCCATCTGGGAGCGGGCGCTGGGGTCCGAGCACCCGTGGGTGACGAACGGCCTGAACAGCCTGGCCCTGGTCAAGCTCGACCTGGGCGACGTCGCGGCGGCCGTAGGCCTCGCGCGTCGCGCCGCCGCCGGCCAGGCGACGGGCCTCGCGGCATTCCTCTCGGGATCGACCGAGTCCGACTCGATGCGCTACGTCGCCGCCACCAACTGGCACATCGAGATGCTGCAGAGCCCGGACGTCGTGTCCCAGGACCCCCTCTTCTCCTACGAGAGCCTGCTCGCGTGGAAGGGCCAAGTCCTGCGCGCGGCCCGGACCAGCCGTGCCGTACTGCGCCAGGCGATCGGCCCGGAAGGCAGGGACCTTGCCGATCGGCTGCACCGGCTCTCGTCGGAACTGTCGCGCAGTGCCAGCGGGATCGGCCGGGGCGACGCGCCCGGCGACGCCGTCTCCGTGCAGGCGCTGTCGCAGGAGTACCAGCGCGTGCAACGCGAGCTGGCGCCGCGGGTCGCCGGGCTGCTTCCCGAGGCTCGGGGCTGGGACGAGCTGCGGCAGGCGCTTCCGCCGCAGGCGGCCCTGGTCGACCTGTTCGTCCACAGGTGCTACACGCCGGCACGCCGGGACGGCGACACCTTCGTCGAGAAGAGCACCTGGACGGAGCCTCGAGTCAGCGCCTGGATCACGCGTGGGGACGCGGTCACGCCGGTGCACGTCGACCTCGGGCCCGTGGCGGGCCTGGAGGCCTTGCTGCACGCGACGCTTCAGGCGGCCACCTCGGCGCGCGGCGAGCCGCTGGCGAAGTGGCCCGAGCCCGGTCCGGAGCTGAGGCGTCTGCTCTGGGATCCCCTGGCCCCCGAGCTGGAGGGCATCGACATGGTCATCGTGTCGCCCGATGGTCTGCTGGCGACTCTTCCCTTCGAGGTCCTGCGCGGTGACGACGACCGCTATCTGGTCGAGGCTCGTGCCTTCGTGTACCTGACCGACCCGACGGACATCGTGCGACGGTCGAGTCGGGCGGCCGTCGCGCCAAGGGCGCTGCTCGCCGTCGGGGGAGTCGACTACGAGCACGGCGAGCACAAGGCTCCGGCGCCGGAGCCGGCGCCGGGAGCGGCTTCGGCGCCGACCGCCGCCGCGGCGGAGTCGCCGCCCCTGCCTCGCGGCGGCTGGACGGCCGCGTGGTCGCCGCTGCCAGCGACCGCGACGGAGGTCAGCCGCGTGGTGGCGGTCCACCGGGCGGCCTTCGTCGAGGCGCACGACACGGTGCTCACCGGTGCGGCCGCGACGGAGGAAGCGCTCAAGATGGCGTTGCCGGACTTCGGGGTGCTGCACCTGGCGACGCACGGCTACTTCAACCCCGAGGGCCTGCCATCGCTCGAGGCGGCTGCGCAAGCCGAGGTCGACCGCCCGCGCGACGCGGACGGCTTGCCGGTCGAGTCCTTCGCCGAGGTGGCGGCGCGCCTTCAGGGCTACTCTCCCGGCCTGCTCTCGGGCCTGGTGTGCTCCGGGGCCAATGCCAACCCGCAGCCGCCGCGCGACGACGGCTACCTGACGGCCGAGGAAGTCGGCTGGCTCGACCTCGGGGGCGTCGACCTCGTCGTGCTCTCGGCCTGCGATACCGGCCTGGGACGGCCGCAATCGGGCGAGGGCCTGCTCGGGCTGCGCCGCGCCTTCCTCGCGGCCGGCGCGCGCACGGTGATCTCCTCGCTCTGGGCCGTGCCCGACCAGGAAACCGTGGAGCTCATGGATCTCCTGTACCGCAACCTCTGGGAGCGGAAGCTGTCCGGGCACGAGGCCCTGCGCGCGGCGCAACTCGAGATGATCCGGCGCAACCGCGAGCGCTTCGACGGGGACGCCCGGCCGGCCACGTGGGGGGCGTTCGTCCTGGACGGCGACTGGCGCTGACGCCCGGTTTCCGCCGGACGGCGCCTCCCACCTCGCGCAGACGCGCGAATGGCGCACCGACATCGTGAGAGGCCAGCGGGAGGAGGCGCTCCGGAGCGGGCGGCCTTGGCTGGTGATGAGGCATATCGCTGGCGGGCATGGTGCCGGGCGGACGGGATGATACGCCGTGCTCCTCGACCCACGACGCGGTGCTGCGTGGCGCGCTAGAATCCCGACCCGCGCCGCGCGGGTGGCGACAGCAGGAGAGGCAGGCGGCATGGCGCAGGGTCGGAGCCGGGTGCGACCGTCGGCGCGCGACGCGGGCATCGCGCTGTTCCTGCAGGTGGTGCTCGGCGGCGCGCACGCCCAGGCCTCTGTCGCGCAGGACCTGCCCGTGGTGCGGCCCGGCGAGTCGGTCGAAGGCCGGATCGCGGACGGCGACCCGATCGTGGAGACGGAGGCCCTGCGCGCGCGACCGTCACAGTCCACGACCGTGGGCCGCTCGTTCCGGCTGGCGATCGACCAGCCCGGCCTCTACCGCGTGGAGCTGACGAGCCACTTCTTCGATGCCTACCTGATCGTGCGGCAGGGCGACGGCACCGTCCTCGTGGAGGACGATGACGGGCTCATCAGGAAGCAGGCCTGCGCCGTCTTCGAGGCGCAAGCGGGCCAGGACCTGCGCGTGGAGGCCTGCGCGCTGGCCGGGGAGCGGGGTCCCTTCGAGCTGGCGCTCCGGCACGGCGAACCGGTGCGCCTGGAGCCGGCGGCCAGGCAAGCGGCGGCCCTGCAGGATGCGCGCGACGCCGTCGAGACGGTCGAACGGGCCCTAGGCCCCGACGACTGGCTCCTGGGCGTCCGGCTGAACGAGCTCGGCGAGCTGCTGGTCGGACGAGCCGACTACCAGGGTGCCCTGCCGCTCTTCGAGCGCTCGCGGGCGATCCTCGAGAAGACCCGCGGGCCCGATCATCCCGACACGACCACGCCCATGCAGAACATGGCCTGGGTGTACAAGCTCCAGGGCCGGTTCGAGCAGGCTCGCCCGCTGTACGAGCAAGTTCTGGCGATACGGGAACAGTCACTCGGTCCCGATCACCTTTACGTCGCGCTCACGCTCAACAACCTCGGCAGCCTGCTCATGGCGCAGGGCGACTACGCGGGGGCCCGGCCGCTGTACGAGCGGGCGCTGGCGATCCGCAAGAAGGCGCTCGACCCGACGCACCCGGACATCGCCAACAGCCTGAACAACCTGGCGGCGCTGCTGATGGCGGACGGCGATCTCGTGGCGGCACGCCCGCTGCTGGAACGGGCCCTGGCCATCCGCGAGCAGGCCTTCGGGCCGATGCACGCCGATGTCGCTCGCACGCTCAGCAGCCTCGGTGAGCTCTTGCGCAACCTGGGTGACTACGCGGGGGCGCGCTCGTGCCACGAGCGCGCGCTGGCCATCCGCGAGAAGCTGCTCGCACCGGGACATCCGGATCTGGGCAACAGCCTGAACAACGTGGCGCTCGTGCTGCTGTCCAGGGCGAGTTCGCCGAGGCGCGCCCGCTCCTCGAGCGCTCCCTCGCGATCGCGGAGAAGGCCTTCGGTCCGGATCATCCCAGCGTGGCGCGGGGCCTGGGGAACCTGGGAGCGGCGCTCAGGGGGCTGGGCGACCCCCGCGGAGCCCTGTCACTGTGCGAGCGTGCGCTCGACATCCAGCAGCGGGTCGTCGGACCCGAGTCCGACGCGGTGGCGGCGATGCTGAACAACCTGGCCGAGCTCCACCGCGACCTCGGAGACGTCGCGCAGGCTCGTACGCTGCTCGAACGATCGCTGGCGATCCGGGAGCGCTTGTTCGGACCGGAGCACCTGCTGACGGCGCAGAGCCTGGGCAAGGTGGCCAGCCTGATGCGTGCCCAGGGCGAGCACGCGGAGGCGCGCAGCCTTTCGGCGCGGGCCCTGGCCATCCGCGAACGGGTCCTGGGCGCCGAGCATCCCGACGTGATCCGCGAGTTGAACGACCTGGCCGCCGCGGACCTCGACGAAGGCGATGCGGCGTCGGCCATGGACCTGCTCAAGCGGGCCGTGCGGGGTCGATCGAGTCACCTCGCCCGCTTCGTGCAGGGTGCCGGAGAAGAAGAGCTGGCTCACTACGTGTCGACCCTGCTGTGGCAGGTGGAGCTGATCCAGAGCCCGTCGCTGCGTCGTGAGCGCCCGCTCCTCGCCTACGAGAGCCTCCTGGCGTGGAAGGGCCAGATCCTGCGGGCGTCGCGGGCGAGCCGGGCGGCCCTGCGGGAGCGTCTCGGTCCCGAGGGAAGGCCCCTGGCGGATCGATTGCAGGTCGTGTCCGCGGCCCTTTCGCGCGCCTTCGTCCAGATCGGCCGCGGCGAGCCGCTGGAACCGAGGCAGCTCGACAGCCTCGCGCAGGAGCGCCAGCGGCTCGAGCGGGATCTCTCGCCGCTGACCGCCGGGCTGGTTCCCGAGGTGCCGCGCTGGTCGGAGCTCCGCGACGCCCTGCCGGAGTCGAGCGCGCTGGTCGACGTCTTCGTCCATCGCTCCTACGTGCCGGCACGCTGGGAGGGCACCAAGCGGCTCGAGGCGGGGCGCTGGACCGAATCCGAGGTCACGGCCTGGGTCACCCGCTCCGACCTCGACGAGCCCGTGGCCGTGGACCTGGGTTCGGCGTCCGCGATCGAGCACGCGGCCGGCGGAGCGTACCGGGAGCTGCGCGGAGCGCGCGGCCAGCCGGTGGCGCCGGCGGTCGATTCCTGGGCCGAGCTGGCGCGACAGGTCTGGGAACCCCTGCGCGAGCACGTGCAGGACGTCGACACCATCATCCTGTCGCCCGACGGGGTCCTGGCGACGATCCCGCTGGAGATCCTGCGCGAGGCCGATGGGCGCTACCTCGTCGAGTCGCGCAGCTTCGTCTACCTGACCGACCCGACGGACCTGGTGCGGCTCGGCGAGCGCCGCCCGGCCGGCGACCCGAGCGTCCTGGCGGTGGGCGACGTGGACTTCGACGTGGTCGAGGCCCGTGAAGGCTCGACACGACCGCTCGCGCTGGCCGACGATTCACACGCGTCCGGCAGCGCGTGGCGCGGGGCGGTGGCGGGGACGTGGACGCCGCTCGCCGCGACGGGTCGCGAGGCCGCGGATGTCGTGAGCGTCCACGAGGCGTCGTTCGCGGACGGGGACCGCCAGCTCCTCTCCGGATCTGCGGCCACCGAGGAGCGCCTCAAGGCCGAGCTGCCTCGCCACGCGGTGCTCCACCTGGCCACGCACGCCTACTTCAATCCCGAGGGCGTCGCATCCCTCGACGACGCGGCGCGGAGCGAGGTGATCGGGGAGCACCGCGTCCGCGACGATCCTCCCGGCGCAGCGGCGCGCAGGCTCGAGGGCTGCAGTCCCGGCGTGCTCTCGGGACTCGTGTGCGCCGGCGCGAACGCGGCCCTCGAGGCGACTCGCGACGACGGCTACCTGACCGCCGAAGAGGTGGGCTGGCTCGACCTCTCCGCCGTGGATCTCGTGGTCCTCTCGGCCTGCGACACGGGACTCGGTCGCCCCCGGTCCGGCGAGGGCCTGATCGGACTGCGGAGGGCCTTCCTGACCGCCGGGGCGAGGACCGTCATCTCCTCGCTCTGGTCGGTGCCCGACCAGGAGACGGCGGATCTCATGGGGTTGTTCTACCGCGGCCTGTGGCGGGAGAAGCTGGGCACGCATCGGGCGCTTCGGGCGGCGCAGCTCGAGATCATCCAGCGCAACCGCGAGCGCTTCGGCGGCGATGCGCGGCCGCTCACGTGGGGCGCCTTCGTGCTGGACGGCGACTGGCGCTGACGGGGCTGGCAGCGCATTCACTCCCCCGGGTCGCTATCCTGCGCCGGCGATGCGCAGCCTGCAGAAGCTCCTCGACAACAACCGGTCCTGGGCCCTGCGCATGCGCACCGCCGACCCGCGCTTCTTCGAGCGGCTCGAGCACCAGCAGGCGCCGGAGTACCTGTGGATCGGCTGCAGCGACAGCCGCGTGCCGGCCAACCAGATCGCGGGCCTCCAGCCGGGCGAGGTCTTCGTGCACCGCAACGTGGGCAACGTGCTCGCGCCCGGCGACCTGAACGGCAACGCCGTGCTGCAGTTCGCGGTGGACGTGCTGCGCGTGCAGCACGTGATCGTCTGCGGCCACTACGGCTGCAGCGGCGTGCGCGCCGCCCTCGAGGACCAGCGGCTCGGGCTCGTGGACGGCTGGCTGGCCCACATCCGCACCGTCAAGGACCGGCACGCGGCGACGCTCACGTCGCTGCGCGACCCGGCGCGGCAGCAGGCGCGGCTGTGCGAGCTGAACGTGGTGGAGCAGGTGGCCAACGTGTGCGCCACGACGGCGGCGCGTGACGCCTGGGCGCGCGGCCAGCCGCTGGCCGTGCACGGCTGGGTCTACGGCGTGGGCAACGGGCTCCTGCGCGACCTGGGCATGAGCGTGGCGGCGCCGGACGAGATGACCGAAGCCCGCCGGCGCGCCACCGCGGCCATGGCCTGAGCCCGCGGCGGCCTCAGCGCCGGCGCTTCTCGCCCGCCAGCGACGTGCGGTCGCGCCCGGCGAAGTCGCGCCGGCGGCCCACGGCCTTGGCCACGTTGCGGCCGATGGCGTCGGCGGCCCGGTCGACGGCGGCCTCGATGCTGATGTCCGTGGCCTGCGCCAGGGCCGCGAGCCCACGGTCGCCGCGCGCGCGGATGCGGCAGCGCTTGTCGGTGCCGTGCTTCGGGCCGTTGAGGTCCTCGACCACGACCGTCACCACGCGCAGCTTGCTCTCGAAGCGGTCCAGCGCCAGGCCCACGCGGTGCACCACGTGCTCGCGGTTCGCGGCCGAGAGCCGCAGCGCGTGCGCCCGGATGTCGATGTCCACGGCGCGCCTCAGCGCCCTGCCATGGCTTGCAGCCGCCGGATGCGCTCCTCGATCGGCGGGTGCGTGCTGAACAGGGCCAGCATGCTCTTGCCCGCGCCGAAGGGGTTCACGATGAAGAGGCTGGCCGTGGCCGGCTCCACCTGCATGGGCGCGCGCTGGCTGATGGCCTGCATCTTCTGCAGCGCGGAGGCCAGCGCGAGCGGGTCGCCGCACAGGTTGGCGCCGGTCTCGTCGGCCAGGTACTCGCGCGAGCGCGAGATGCCCAGCTGGATCAGCATGGCCCCGATGGGCGCGAGGATGGCCATGAGCAGCGCCGCGGCGCCGCCACCCTCGCGGTCGCGGCCGCCGCCGAAGAACAGGCCGATGTGCGAGAGGTAGGTGATGGCCAAGGCGATGGCCGCCGCGATGCTGGCCACCAGCACGTCGCGGTTCCTGATGTGCGACAGCTCGTGCGCCAGCACGCCTTTGAGCTCGCGCTCGTCGAGCAGCTGCAGGATGCCCTCGGTGACGCACACCACGCCGTGCGCCGGGTTCCTGCCCGTGGCGAAGGCGTTGGGCTGCGGGGAGGCGATGACGTAGAGCCGCGGCGTGGGTATGTTGGCGTTGGCCGCGAGCTGCTCGACGATGCGCCGCACGTGGGGGAGCTGGCCCTCGGCCACCGGCCGGGCGCGGCTCATGGCCAGCACCATCTTGTCGCTGAAGAACCAGGCGCCCAGGTTCATGAGCAGCGCCACGACCAGGAAGATCGGCAGCGCCTTGGGGGCCAGCAGGCCACCGAGGCCCACGAGCAGCGCCGTGAGCACGCCGAGCAGGAAGATGGACTTGAGCTGGTTGAGCATCGGGATCTCCACGCGTCCGGGCGGGGCCGCAATCGGGGGCCGGTGCCGGACGCCGCATGGTACGAACTCGCCCAGGATCGGTGCGAGGTCAAGCGCGACCGGCGTGGCGCCCGCGCGGCGTCCGGCACGCGGGAGGCGGTTTCGGTTGCACGCCGGGCCCGGACGTGATCCGCGTCCGGCCCCTCAGCGTCCCAGCCGCGCCTCGATCTCGGCCAGCACGCGCTCCGCCTCGCCGCCCTCCGCAACCGCACCCGGCGCCACGAACCGCGCCTGCGCCCCCTTCGCCGGCTGCTGCGTCAGCCCGTCCATGCCCGCGCGCGACGCCGCCTCGATCGCGGCCAGGTCGGCCAGGGTGACGGCGAAGTGGCCCAGCGTCTCGGCCGACTGCCAGAACAGCGTGAACGGGTTCATGTCCGGCCCGCCGAAGACGCCCGGGTGCGAGCGCAGGAAGGTGGGCACGTTCTGCTGCGTGCGCGGCGCGTCGGGGTAGATCACGCGCAGCACGATGTTGCGCTGGTCGCTCCAGGGCTGGCTGCCGTCGGCGTCCAGCCGCAGCCAGCCCAGCTTCCCGGTCCAGGCCTCCAGCACGTAGTGCTCCTGCAGCGCGCCGTCGACGCCGGTGCAGGCGAGCAGCCGCGTGGGAAGGCCGCTGGCCATGAGCATCGAGGCCGCCGTGTTGGCCCACAGCGCGCCGGCGGCCATGCCCGTCTGCGAGTCGCCGAGCGCGTGGTCCAGGCCGTCGCCGCTGTGCGCCAGCTTGTACTCGAGGAAGGACCGCAGGTCGGTGAAGAGCTGGTCGAGGTCATCGCGCCCGAGGCGGCGCGCGGCGGCAAGCACCTCGGGCTCCCCGGGGGCGAGGCCCGGAGCGGGCAGGAGGTACGTGCGCAGCGGCTCGTCGATCTCGCGGGCCTGAGGTATGCGCGCACTGCCCGGATCGCCGGCTGGGCGGTCGCGCAGCAGCACGAAGGTCTCGGCCGTGAGGTGCACGAGGTCGCCCAGCCGCACGGCCTGCGTGTCCACGCGCAGCGGATGGTTCTCGCGGTCGGTGAGCACGTGCAGGGCCGTCACCGCGTCCGGCGGGTCGGACACCACGCGCAGCGCCATCGGCGACTGCCCGCCGAGCGGAATCGGCACCGAGAACTCGATCCACGGGTTCTCGCACGGGCCCTTGACGCCCTCGATGATGTACGAGCCGCGCGCCAAGGCCAGCGTCACGCCGACCAGGTCGGTGTGTGCCGTCGAGGACGTGAGCACGAGCTCGTCGAAGCTCGCCCGCGCGCCGCCGCGCACGGCGCAGCCGACGGTCCAGGACGTCGCGCCGGGCGGCACGGGCACCTCGAGCTCCAGCAGCGTCCAGTCGCACGGGCCCGGCAACTCGCGGCTGCGGTACACGAGCGGCGGGGCGCGCGGGCCCGAGCCGGGAAACGTGAGCGAGAGGCTGGCGCGCGCCGCTCCGTCGCCCGAGGCATCCACGCGCACCCAGCCCGCGAGCCGCGCCAGCGTGGCGCCGCGCGGCGCGCCGTCCACGCGTTGCGTCAGGGATTCCCAGCGCTCCGCCTGGCGCGGCTGCAGGCCGGCACCGGCCCGGCCCTCGCGCGCGGCGGCGCCGTCGCGCGTGAGCAGCGGCGCGGCCGGGTCGGACGGGAACCAGCTGCGCTGCCAGCCGTCGGGGAGCGCGTCGCCGCCGTCCTCGAAGTCGCCGTTGAGCAGCAGGTTCCGGCCGGGCGTCGACGCGGGCTCGCCGGCCGCGGCGTGGCCCGCTAGGAGCGGCAGTGTCAGGAGAAGATAAGTCGTGAGGCGTGGCATGGGCACAATTCCCCGGATCCGAACCGTACCGGCGGAGTGGGCGTCACGGAGACGGGATGACCCTGCGGCGAGCCTTGGCCGGAAGGCGCCCGTCGAGGCGCCTCCGGCCCCCTTTTCGTTCGTGCTCCATCAGGGGAGGGTCACCGTGGCCGCATTCGTAAAGCTGCCCTTGGCGAGTCCCTCACCCGTGACGTGCGCCTGGAACCTCAGTACCAGACCCGCCAGCAGAGGATCGTAGATAGGAACCTCGACATCGAGGACGGGCACCGGCTGGGGAAGTGGCGCGAGTAGCGTGAGGAACAGCCACGGGGGCTCGTGCAGCACGCCGGAATAGTTCGGAAACACGAGGCTTGTCGGCGAGGCGCTGGGAGAGCCGATCCACATGCTCAGCAGCTGCGGCGTCGACGCGGCCGGGTCAGGGATGACTTGGAGCGTGATGGAACCGCCGCCGAGCTTCTGGCCCACAAAGCTTGCCTTGAGATAGGGCGTATACATGAACGAGAGTCCGATGCTCTCGTTGCCCTTGATCGGGTCGGAGATGAAGGCGGAGTACGAGGCTCCGTTGGCCTCGGCAAGAGGCGGCGTCTGGATCGTCATGGTGCTCGGTGTCACAGCGATGACCTGCGCCTCGGCACCGCCGACTCCCATGAACACCTTGGCGCCCGTACCCGTGTGGTTGGCTTGCAAGCCTACGAGGAGGCACGTCGAGCCGCCCGCGATGTTGCCGCGATTCGGCGTCCCGTAGTCGTCATCATCTGCCTTGAACGCCTGGGACGTCGCGATGCCAGTCGAACCCAAGACTTGGAGGTTGAAGGGCGAGCCGGGAGTGTAGGGTGGCGTGACCGCGACAATCTCGCCCTCCGACGCCTGCTGGATCGTCGCGGTTCCCGCGTAGATCTTCACCGCGGCCGAGCCGTCCGTCGCGAAGTTCTTCCCGAGGATGTGCAGCACGTCGCCTCCCGCCAGCGAACCGACGGGCGGATAGATGTCGAGGATCTCCGGCCCGATGTAGTGCAGCGCGTCCTGGCAGATGACCGAAAGGCCGTCCTGCTCGAAGATCACGTCGGCCACGACGTCCTGCGCCGCCGCCGGCGGAACGAAGGTCACGAGCTCCGGGGAAACCCAGGTCGGATTCACCGCGGGCACGCCCTCGACCGTGATCGAGATGGGCAGTGCCGGGTCGAAGCCGCCGCCGTGCATCTCGACGACGCCGGGTGACGCATGCAGGACCTCTGGCGGCGAAAACTGGCTCACCCGGAATCTCGTGGAGAGAACGGCCAGGCTTCCCGAGCTCGAGCCCGCTGTCTTGTCCTGCGTCGAGCTCGTGCACAAGTCGAGGAATCCGTCACCGTTCACGTCGGCCGGCCCGGCCAGGACCGAACCGAAGTTGGCGACGGCATTCTGGCCCTCGAAGCGCGTCACCAGGTCGCCGTTCGCGGACGAGCGGATTTGTACCACGCCCCAGTCGCCCGTCCACCCTGTCGCGGTCTGGTTTTCGGCGCCGACGGCGAAGTCGACGAGGCTATCGCCGTCCACGTCACCGACGCCACAGACCGCGCGTCCGAACCACGACTGCTCCTGGTTGCCATAGGCGACCACCATCGTCTCGCCGGTGAAGGCGGAGATGACGTGGGCCGATCCGCCGAAGGGCTTCAGCGTGCTGTCCGAATGGGCGCCCACAACGAGCTCCGGAATGCCGTCGCCGTCGACGTCGCCCATCGGCGCGAGTGCGAAGCCGTAGTCTTGCGCGCTCGGCTTCTGCGAGTAGAGGAGCACGCGGCCGCTCGACGTGGAAAAGACCTGCACGAGGTTCGTGACGCCGGTCGCGATGTCGGGCAGGCCATCGAGGTCGACGTCGCCGGGCACGCAGAGCACGCCGGGTGAAGGCAGGGTCAGCAGGATGTTCCACGTCGCCGTCGAGTAGATCCACGTCGACGACTTGTCCCCGACGATCAGGTCCCCGAAGCCGTCGCCGTCGAGATCGGGGCCGGCGGCCAATTCGACGCCCAGTTTCGAGGAGGTGGTCAGACCTGTGAGTGTCCTCAGCACCGCGCCCGTGGTGCCGGAATGGATCGTCACCTCGCCGGGGCTCGAGGATCCCGGTGGTTGATCGGGAGCGCCGATGGCCAGGTCCGACGCTCCATCTCCGTCGATGTCACCGAGGCCCGCAATGGCCAGACCGAAGGTGAAGTCTGCCCCAGTGAGCTCGTAGAGCAGCGACAAGTCGAATCCTCGGAAGACCTTTACCTTTCCCACGCTGCCCACCACGCCGTTCGTCGCTACTTCTGGGAGGCCGTCGCCGTCGATGTCGCCAACGATGGCCGGCTCCGCGCCGACCTGCTCGTCCGGCACGCCGAATGACGTGGCGATCCACGACTGGCTCGAGCTGGTCTCCGCAAGCAGCGCGAGAACCAGGCCGGCGATCCGGAACTGCTTGCGCCTCATGGCTGTGTCCCTTGCAGGGCATTCGAGATCGAGACCCCGTGGATCGCACCGGCGTCCGGGAAGATCGCCTGGAGATAGAACGGAAGACCGGAGGGGAACCCGGGCGGCCAGACAAACGTCCATTGAACGGCACCAGCGCCATCGGCGACGAGCGGCCAGATCGAGGCGGGTGGCACGGCGAGGAGGTTGCCGCCCTTGAAGGGAGTCGGCTGGGTCGTGAGGGCAACGAGCAGCAGCCCTGCGGACGTTGCAGGCACCTGGCCAAGCAGGAGGGCACCTGAGGTGCCCGGCACGAGGGGCCCGGCGCCCGTGAGGACGGGCGGCCCCTGCGAACCAGGCAAGGCACCGCCGAGATCAATCCACGACGTGAAGTCGATCGCGTGCACGAAGACGTCGATCGCGCCGTTGTTGTCGATGGGCACGAGGTCCGTGCCGGACGAGGTGAAGGCGACTCGCGTCGCGTCGTCCGAGACTACGCCATTGAAGCAGTTGTTCTCCGAGGTCGTTCCCTTCCACGTCGTGCTGCGGAAGCTCGTGATGCCCGTAGTCCTGTCTTTCACGAAGATGCGCGACTTCGAAGTGGAAAGCTCCGGAAGGATGTTCGTCGCTCCACTGCTGTAGACGACGTGGCGTCCATCCCGAGAGATGGACCTGCCGGAGGAGGGATCCAGCAGGCATTCCCCACTGGGCTCGGCGCCGGTGGGCGTGCTGCTGATCCGTTCCGTGATACCCAGCGCCATGTCGCGCACGAAGACGTCGTTCTGGAAGAGCAGGTCACCCGCAGCAAGGTTGGTGGCCAGGCTGACGAAGGCCACGAATCGACCGTCACTCGAGATGCCTGGCTCCTCGCTGGTGGCATTGGCCAGGATGCCGGCCGAGTCGACCGAAACCCGCTCGGTTGCATCCGTGCCCAGGTCCCGCCGGTAGATCTGCCGCTGGTTGAAGGCCTGTCCGGGCAGAATGTCCTTCGATAGGCTCTCGAAGGCCACGAAGCCTCCATCACCCGAGACCATGGCCGACTGCGACGACGAAGATCCGGTGACGCCCGCCGGCGTGAGACTGACCTGGCGCGTCGTGCCCAGTCCCGTGTCGCGCACGAAAACGTCGTACGTGCCATTGGTGTCGTTGGCGAAGCCGAGCGTCGCATCCGTGAAGAAGGTCACGAAGCGGCCGTCGTCCGATACGGTGGGCTCATCGGAGTTCCTGTCGGACTCCGAGCCATCCTGGGCCACGCTGACCCGCTGTGTCGTCCCGAGCACGAGGTCGCGCAGGAAGATGTCCTTCGCCACGTTGAAGTCGCCTGGCACCAGGTTGGTCGCCATGCTCTCGAAGACGACGTAGCGACCGTCCGCAGAGAGGAAAGGGTTCGATGATGGCGCATTGCCCTTCGCGCCGCTGCTCGAGCGCGAGCCGATGTCGATGGCACCGGTGAGCGTGTCCTTCACGAAGATGTGACCTGGATTCGTGGTTCCGGGCACGAGATTCAACGCACTGGATTGGAAGGCAATCCAGCGGCCGTCCGCTGAGACGGCGACACTTGAGGCTTCCTTGTCCGCCTGCGCACCGTCGATGCCGACGTCCGCCAGGAACGTGTCCTGCGATGCCGCCTTGAAAGCGGTGAACAGCCACATGGCTGCTACATGGGTCGCAATCCGAAGGGATGGCATCAAGCCTCGCATCCGCGCAAGTCCGAGCGCATCGGTGCCACGGCGCCGGATCTCGTCGTCGATGAATCCAAGGAATCTACTCGAACCCCGCTCAGCACGCCATTGCCGAAATCGAGCGGACGATCACGGGAGCCCGGCGGGCTTTCGGCGTGTCAATCGGTGGCCGGGGCACGATCGCAGGCCGCCGCTGTCCACGCGTACATCACGCGCGGCGCGCGATCCTGCTCAGGCTCCGCCCATGAGCCTGGCCAGCCGCGTGACCGCCTGCCGGTGCGCGACGCGCGCCGCGTCGGGGCTGGGTCGGTCGGTGAGGCGCGCCACGGCATCCCAGGCCGCGCCGGCGTAGTCGCGGAGCAGGATCAGCTCGCGGTCGGCGGGCTCGAGCTGCTCGAGCGCCGCCTCCAGCCGCACGATCTGCTCGGCGTCGTCCGCGGTCTCAGACGGCAGGAGGCCGCCTGCCTTGAGGCCCTGGTCCACCGTGCCCGTACGGTCGCCCTGCGGCAGCGGCACCTCGCGCTCCGCGGCGCGCTTGGCGGCCTGGTGATAGTCGGCCGCGTCGCGGATGCGGTTCTCCGCCAGCCGCGCGAGCCAGTTGATGAACGAGCCCTGGTCGCGCATCTCGAAGCGGTTGAAGGTGCGCAGCGCCTCGAGGAAGGTCTCCTGCAGGATGTCGCCCGAGTCGAGCCGCTTCCTCAGCGCCGGCCCCAGCCGCAGCCGCACCATGCGCCGCACGCGCTCGTAGTAGCGCGCGAAGAGCGCCTCGAGCGCCGGCGCGTCACCGCCCTGCGCGCGGTGCACGAGATCGATGGTCTGCTCGAACGGATCGTCCAACGAGGGGCTCGCCCGGGGGAAGCGATCCTGCGAGCATGCCTCGCGGCGCCGCTGGCGTCGAGGGGCGCGGACGCAGGGTCCGCCTCGGATCGATCCAGGACCATGTCCCGGCGCCGCTCCCGCGGGGCGGCCGAGCGTCGCCCCTCAGCCCGTGACCCATTTCGCGATCATCACCGTGCCGTAGGCCACGGCCGCGCAGATCGGGAAAGTGAGCAGCCAGGCGCCCACGATGCGTGCGGTGACGCCCCAGCGCACGGCGTTCAGGCCGCGGACCGCGCCGACGCCCATGATCGAGGTGGAGATGGTGTGCGTGGTGGAGAGCGGGATGCCGAGGCGGCTGGCCAGCTCGATGGTGGAGGCGGCGGCCATCTCGGCGGCGAAGCCCTGGTGCGTCTTGAGGTGCGTGAGGCGCATGCCCAGGGTCTTCATGATCTTCCAGCCGCCGACGGAGGTGCCGAGGGCCATCGTGCCGCCGCACAGGAAGATGACCCACGTGGGCACCGCGAACTCCGGCAGCTGGCCGCCCAGCACCAGCGCCAGCGCGAAGGCGCCCATGAATTTCTGGCCGTCGTTGCTGCCGTGCGAGAAGGCCATGAAGGCCGAGGACAGGATCTGCAGCCCGCGGTAGCGGCCGCGCACCTGGTCCGGGATCGAGCGGCGCGAGAGGCGGTACACGAGGGCCATCACGAGGAAGGCCGCGCCGAAGCCGAGGAAGGTGGAGAAGAACAGGCCCAGGAGCACCTTCTGCCAGCCGGCCCACACCAGCACGCCCGGTCCCGCCGCCGCGACGCCGCCGCCGGCGAGGCCCGCCACCAGCGCGTGGCTCTCCGAGGTGGGCAGGCCCCAGCGCGCCGCCAGCGTGGACCACAGGATGATGCCCACCATGGCGCCGGCCAGCGTGGTGAGGTCGACGGCCGAGGCGTCGATGATGCCCTTGCCGATGGTGGCGGCCACGGCCGTGCCCGAGAAGACGCCCAGCAGGTTGAACGCCGTGGCCATCACGATGGCCTGCCGCGGCGAGAGGCTGCGCGTGCCCACCACGGTGGCGATGGCATTGGGCGCGTCGGTCCAGCCGTTGACGAACTCCGCGCCCAGGATCAGCCCGAGGACGACGAGCAGCTCGATGGACATGCCGCGCTCAGGCGTTCTTCAGCACGATCGAGTCGAGCGCGTTGGCCACGTCCTCGCAGCGGTCGGTGGAGGACTCGATCTCCTCGAGGATGTCCTTCCACTTGATGATGTCGCGCGCGTCGGTGGTGGACTCGAACAGCTCCGCCAGGCCGACGTGCATGGCGCGGTCGGCGTCGTTCTCCTGGGTCTGGATGGCGATGGTCTTCTCGGTCAGCGCCCGGGCGTTCTTCATGTCGCGCAGCAGCGGCATGGCCTCCACGATGAGCTGCGTCGCGTGCTTGAGGCAGCGCGCCAGCTCGATGGCGGCCTGCGGCGGCCTGCCCACCTTGTAGGCCACCATGCGGTTCACGGCCGTGTCGACCAGGTCGATGATGTCGTCCAGCCGCACGATGAGCTCGTGCATGTCCTCGCGGTCGATGGGCGTGATGAACGTGCGGTTCATCCGGTCGAGCGCCTCGTGCGTGATGCGGTCGCCCGCGTGCTCGATGTCCTTGATGCGCTTGGCGCGCTCGAGCAGGTTGTCGTGCTTCTCGAGGAACTCGACCAGCTCGCACGAGCCCTCGTGCGCGTTGCGCGCCGCGCGCTCGAAGTACTCGAAGAAGGACTCTTCCTTGGGCAGGAACCAGCTCATGCGCGGCGGATTGAACCGGACCGGGTGGGCGGCTGTCCACCTCGAATCTTCATCATCGATTCACGGGGCGCGACCGGCGCGGGTCAGCCTTCGTGCAGGATCCGCGGGAGCGCGGCCGCATCCGATGGTCGCGAGGAAAACGGGCTAGGATGTTCCCGCGGCGGCCGGGCGGAGTGCAAGCGCAGGAGATCCATGCGATCCGCACCGAGGACTTGCCTCGTCGCCCTCCTGCTGGGCACCGCGCCGGCGACAGCGCAGCTCGAGCCGCTCTTCCCCGTGCCCGCCTGGCTCACGTCGGGTTCCGGCGGCGCCTCCGACCGGGCCGCCGACCTCGACCTCGATGGCCGCCTCGACGTGGTGCTGCTGCAGATGGTCGAGTTCGAGAACACGGTCTCGACCCTGCTCGCGCTGCCGGGCGGCGGCTTCTCGCCCGGCGCCGACTACGCCCTGCTGCACGAGCCCAAGGACCTGACCGTCGGCCTCCTGGAGACGGATCCGTGGCCGGACGTCGTGGCCTGCATGGCCCAGGGCCAGCGCGTGGCCGTGCTGCGCGGCACGGGCGGCGGCGTGCTCCTGCCGCCGGTCGAGTACTTCGTCGGCGGGACGCTGCGCTGCGTCGCCACCGGCGACGTGAACGGCGACGGCTTGCAGGACATCGTCACCGGCACCGACGGGGCCATGCTGCAGGTGAACCTCGCGGATGGCACGGGCGGCTTCCTGGCCACCGCCTCGCACGCGCTGCCGGCCGCGCAGAAGCCCTGGCGCCTCGAGCTGGCCGACGTGGATGCCGACGGCCACCTGGATGCGGTCATCGCGACGCAGGGCCAGTTGACCAGCGACCACTTCGTCTCGGTGGCCTCGGGCGACGGCGCGGGCGGCTTCGGCGCGCCGGTCGCGCAGGCCGTGAGCGCGCCGCCGTACCACCTGCTCGTGCGCGACCTCGACGGCGACGGCCACCTGGACGTGGCGGCCGGCTGCGGCGCCCAGTCCGGCGTGCCCGGCTACCTCGCGCTGCTGCACGGCAACGGGGCGGGGGCGCTCGGGCCGGCCCTGATGCTGCCCATGCCCGTGGCCTCGCAGGACGTCGACGCGGGCGAGTTCGACGGCGACGGCTCGCTCGACCTGCTGGCCGGCGGCGGCAGCGGCGTCGCGCAGATCGCGCTGCTCCTCTCCGACGGTGCGGGCGGCTATCTGCCGGCAGAGGTCTTCGACACCGCCTCCTCGCCCGAGAGCGTGCTGGCCACCGACGCCACGGGCGACGGCCTCGCGGACGCCGTGTCCTGGCATCCGACGCCGCGCGCCGTCGCGGTCCTCGTCGGCGACGGCGCGGGCGGTTTCACGGAGGCCGAGCGCGTGCCGGTGGAGCTGCCCGGCTCGCTGGCCATCGCCGACTTCGACGGTGACGAGCTGCCCGACGTGCTCTGCGCGAACAACGACACGAGCAGCGTGTCCCTGCTGCTCGCGGACGGCACCGGCGGCCTGCTGCCACCCGTCGTCACGACCGTGTACCCGGCCGTCTTCAAGACCACCGACGCGCGCGCCGGCGACCTCGACGGAGACGGTGATCCCGACGTCGTCGCCACCGGCAGCTTCTCGCTCGCGACGCTGCGCAACGACGGCGGCAGGTTTGCGGCGGCGGTCGCCGTGCCCGGCGGCGTGGGTGGCTACGACGCCGAGCTGGCGGACCTCGACGGCGACGGCGACCTCGACGCGCTGCAGGTCGGGCTCGCCCCGCCCTTCGATCCGCCGTATCCGTCGCGCCTCGTGCGCTACCTCGGCGACGGCGAGGGCCAGCTGCTCGCGCCGGCGGAGTTCCCGACCGGCGGCTTCAGCTTCAAGCTGGACGTGGGTGACCTCGACGGCGACGGCCATCCGGACGCCGTCACGGCCAACTTCTCCGGCGGCGACGTGTCGGTCCTGCTCAACGACGGCGCCGGCAGCTTCGGCAAGGGCGCGGAGGTGCCCACCGCGGCGGACTGCCAGGACGTTGCGCTCGGCGACCTCGACCTCGACGGCCTGCTCGACGCGGCCACGGTCCACGCCGACGGCACGGTCACGGTGCTGCACGGCTCAGGCGGCGGTGCCCTGCTGCTCGCGGCCATTCACGCCGGTCTGCCCGGCGCATCGGGTTGGACGCTCGACCTGGCGGAGCTGGATGGCGATGGCTGGCCGGACGTCGCCAGCGCGCGCATCGGAAACGACGCCTTCGACGTGCGGCCGAACGACGGCGCGGGCGGCCTGCTGCCGCCGCAGCTTTTCGCGGCGGGCCGCTTCCCCGGCGCCCTGCGCATCGCCGACCTCGACGGCGACGCCAAGCCGGACGTCCTCGTCGCCAACGCCTCGAGCTTCTACACGCTGGGCTCGATCAGCCTGGCGCGCAACCAGTCCGCGGCGTTCGTCTGGACCGACCTCGGCGAGAGCCTGGCCGGCACGCTGGGCGCGCCTCTCCTCGTGGGCACCGGCGCGCTCCTGCCCGGCACGCCGGGCGACCTGCGGCTCTTCCACGCTCGGCCGCTCTCGCTCGCGGCGCTGTTCATCTCGGCCGGCAGCGCGCCCGCGCCGTTCAAGGGCGGCACGCTCGTGCCCGTGCCGCCGATCCTGGTCTTCTTCGTGCTCACGGACGGCGCCGGCGCGCTGACCATCGGCTGGTCCGCATGGCCGAGCCATGCGCCCGGCGAGGACTGGTACTTCCAGTACGCGATCGTGGACCCGGCGGCGCCGCATGGCGTGGCGCTGAGCAATGCGGTGAGGGCGGTGGAGCCGGAGTAGACCGGCTCGGCCGAGCTCGGCTACTTTTTCTCCGCGAGCGTAAGCTCGTCGATCACGGCGAGCTGCGCCTTCACGTCATCCGGCAGGTCGGCCTCGGTGCGTCCCGCGACGGGTGCGTACCAGATCATCTTCTCGAGCATGGCCCGCACGGCGTCGTCCCGTGGTGCGACGCCGTGCCAGGCGGCCAGCGCGGCGCGGAGGAGTCCAGGCTCCTTCGCGGGTGAGCCTGGGCCCATCGGATTCGACGGTTGCCACATCGTTCGCACCCCGGCAGCGGTTGCGGGGAGAAAAGTGGTCAGCCAGCCGATCGCGATCTCGGGACCGGGAGCGAAAGGCGCGAAGTGCCAGTCATAGGCATCGGGGATGGGACGAGGCTTCCAGTCGATGCCGCGTGATTCGGCGTACTCTCGTCCTCGCTCATCCAGCGGTACCTTCGAGCCTGCGGGCGCCAGGCACAGCCAGGTCAGCAGCGGACCGGGGTCCTGCGGCGGCGGCATCCCTTCCATCGGGAGTTCCGCAGCAGCCCTGACCTGGTTCCGGAAGAGGTCACGGAGAGCATCGTCGGAACTCC
>Ga0209382_10002790_pt1 | contig 24900 bp, 23 predicted proteins | sample SoiMetdeltSBSDD5_FD_187599 | JGI IMG/M metagenome (GOLD analysis project Ga0209382, IMG submission 187599) | Bulk soil microbial communities from a Populus tree surrounding site in Tennessee, USA - Soil MetaG P. deltoides SBSDD5 (SPAdes) (version 2) | ecosystem: Environmental > Terrestrial >... | reverse complement strand
GGTGCCCCGGCTCGTCGCCTCATCGGGAACCGCCACCCCGAACCGCGTGCACGTGCGGCGTAGACTTGGTGTCCGGGGCGAGAGGCGAGCGTGGACACGGGCGAGGAGGTCAGGACCGAGCGGCGCGGCGGCATCCTGTCGCGCCTGCGCTCGGGTGAGCCCGAGGCGTACGACGGCATCGATGCGATCGTCCGGACCGTCAAGGGCTACAACCCCAAGGCGGACCTGAAGGAGATCGAGCGCGCCTACCGGTTCGCCGCCGAGCACCACGAGGGCCAGAAGCGCCTGTCGGGCGAGGACTTCATCGAGCATCCGCTCGCCGTTGCCCAGATCCTGGCCGACCTTGGTCTCGACACCACGACCTTGGAGGCGGCGCTCCTGCACGACACGGTCGAGGACACCGACGTGAGCGTCGCGGAGCTCGAGTCCGAGTTCGGGCCCGAAGTGTCGCGGATCGTGGACGGCCTCACCAAGCTCGACGAGCTCTCGTTCCGCAGCCGGGAGCACGAGCAGGCCGAGAACGTCCGCAAGATGATCGTGGCGATGGCGGGCGACATCCGAGTCCTGCTGATCAAGCTCGCCGACCGATTGCACAACATGCGCACGCTCTCCGCGCTCCCGAAGGACAAGCAGCGACGGATCGCCACCGCGACGCTCGAGATCTACGCGCCGCTCGCCCACCGGCTGGGTGTGCAGCAGGTCAAGTGGGAGCTCGAGGACCTCTCGTTCAAGACGCTGCACCCCGGGCCGTACCACGAGATCGCAAGCCTGGTCGAGAAGCGGCGCGGCGAGCGGCAGCAGTACGTCGAGGGTGTGCTCGAGGCCGCTCGCGCGAGGATCCGCGAGTCCGGGCTGAAGGCCGAGGTGGAAGGTCGCCCGAAGCACCTGTACTCCATCTACGAGAAGATGGTGGTCGGCGGCAAGGAGTTCAACGAGATCTACGACCTCGCCGGCATCCGGGTCCAGGTCGAATCGGTACGCGATGTCTACGCGGCGCTCGGCGCGGTTCACTCGCTGTGGAAGCCGGTGCCCGGGCGATTCAAGGATTACATCGCGATGCCCAAGTCGAACATGTACCAGTCGCTGCACACGACCGTCGTCGGGCCGCAGGGCCGTCCGATCGAGGTGCAGATCCGCACCAAGGAGATGCACCGGACCGCGGAGTTCGGGATCGCCGCCCACTGGCGGTACAAGGAGGGGCGCGACGGGAAGAAGGCCAAGGAGGCCGCCGACCTCGCGTGGCTCGGTCAGATGCTCGAGTGGCTGAAGGACATGGCCGACCCGCGCGAATTCATGGAGGGTCTGAAGATCGACCTGTACGGCGGGCAGGTCTTCTGCTTCACGCCGAAGGGCGACGTGATGAACCTGCCGGCCGGCGCGACGCCGGTCGACTTCGCGTACGCGATCCATACCGAGGTCGGGCACCGGACGATCGGCGCCAAGGTGAACGGCAAGCTCGTTCCGCTCGACTACGAACTGCGAACGGGCGACACGGTCGACATCCTGACCTCCAAGGCGCAGGGCGAGGGACCGTCGCAGGACTGGCTCCGATGGGTCAAGACGCCGCGCGCCCGAAACAAGATCCGGCAGTGGTTCAGTCGCGAGCGGCGCGAGGACGCCCTCGAGGACGGCCGGGAGCAACTCCAGCGGTTGATGCGCAAACAGAACGTTCCCCTCAAGCGGCTGGCGACGGAGGACGCGCTCGAGCAGCTCGCGGACGAGATGAAGTTCCCGACCCTCGAATCGCTGTACGTCGCGATCGGGGAGGGACAGGTCTCGCCGCAGTCGATCGTCGCCCGCCTGGCGCGGAGGGTGCAGGGCTCGACCGAGGAGGACGTCACCGAGGTCCCGCTCGCGCGGCCGGTGCACCTCGGGCAGCCGAGTTCGACCGACGTGACCTCGGGCGTGGTGGTGCCCGGGTCCGAGGACGTGTGGGTCCGGCTCGCCCGGTGCTGCACCCCGGTGCCGGGAGACGAGATCCTCGGGTTCGTCACGCGCGGGCAGGGCGTCTCGGTCCACCGCACCGACTGCCCGAACGCGAAGTCGCTCATCTCCCAACCCGAGCGGCTGATCGACGTCACCTGGAAGGCCGGCAAGCCGACGTCCTTCGTCGTCGCGGTCCAGGTGGAGGCACTCGACCGCACCCGCCTGCTCTCGGACGTCGCCACCGTGCTCTCCGACCACCACGTGAACATCCTGTCGGCGACCTCGGCCGTCGGCCGCGACCGGACCACGATCCTGCGGTTCACGTTCGAGCTCGCGGACATCACCCACCTCACCGAGATCCTTGGGGCCGTCAAGAAGGTCGAGAACGTCTACGAGGCCTTCCGCGTCGTGCCGCGTTGAGGGTCCTGCTCCAGCGCGTCCAGCGAGCGCAGGTCACGGTCCGTGACGAGCTCGTGTCCGCGATCGGACCCGGTCTCCTCCTGTTCGTGGGCGTGGGCGCCGACGACGGGTTCGGCGAGTACGACCGGCTGGCCGAGAAGGTCTTCCACCTGCGGGTGTTCGAGGACGAGCACGGCAAGATGAACCGCTCGCTGTCGGACGTGGGTGGCGAGATCCTGGTCGTTCCGCAGTTCACGCTGTACGGCGACGTCCGCAAGGGCCGGCGGCCTTCGTGGGACGGGGCCGCCCCGCCCGGGATCGCCGAGGACCGGGTCGAGGCGTTCGCGAAGGCTCTGGAGGCCCGCGGCGCGACGGTCCGGCGCGGGGCGTTCCGCGAGCACATGCAGGTCGAGCTCGTGAACGACGGCCCGGTCACCCTCTGGATCGATGCCGCCGGCTGATGCGGCTCACGGAGCCATGCCCGCGGAGCATGTCCGGACCGAGGAGTAGTCTCGTGCCATGAAGGGCGACCGGGTGGAGATCATCGTCGACTCGGGCTCGGGCGTGCTGACCTACGAGATCGAGGCGACCAAGGCGGGGCGCCGCGTCGAGGTCGCCACGTCCCGCGGCGTGATCGAGGTCTCCGAGGTCACCAGGAACGGGGAGCCGGTCCGGAGCGGGCGGTTCATGGCCGACCGGGTGGTCGCCCTGGTGGAGCATCCCGCGCCGCCGCCATCGGTCCGGATCCGACGGGTGCTCAAAGGCCAGACACAGCTCTGATCGTGTTCGGCCCCGGGCCGGGCGTCGACGCGGCGCTCGATAGACTTCCCCTCGATGTACCTGGACGTCTTCTCCGACAACTCGTTCGAGACCAACTGCTGGCTGCTCGGCGCCGACGGGACCGATGAGGTGGTGGTGGTCGACCCCGGGTTCTCGCCCGAACGCGTCCGGGCGATGCTGGATGCCGAGGACAGGCGGCCGGTCGCCGCGCTCGCCACGCACGGTCACTTCGACCACATCGGGTCGGCGGCGGTCTTCTGCGGCGACGATCTGCCCTTCTACATCCACGAGGCGGACGTCGCCGCGCTGACCGATCCGCAGGGGTGGGGGGCGGGGTGGCAGACGCCGCCAGTCCCCGTGAAGGACGTTCGAACGGTCGTCGACGGGGACGTCCTCACCTTCGCCGGGTTCTCGATCGAGGTCGTGCACACCCCCGGCCACACCCCGGGCAGCGTGTGCCTGTCCACGGACGGCCTCGTGCTCTCGGGCGACCTCGTGTTCGCGGGCGCGATCGGCCGGAGCGACTTCCCCAACTCGTCGCCGACCGAGATGGAGCGGTCGCTCGACCGCTTCCTCGAGCTGCCCGACCCGATCGACGTCCTCCCCGGCCACGGTCCGAGGACCACCGTCGGGCGCGAACGCGAGCGCAATCCCTTCCTCCAAGGGCGCTGAGTGGAGTTCCAACCGCCACGCGGGACCGACGACCTGCTGCCGCCGGTCTCCGACGCGATGCTGGGGCTCTACGAGGCCGCCCACCGGACCGCTCGGTTGTACGGGTTCCGCTACGTCGAGACGCCGACCTTCGAGCACACCGAGCTGTTCGCGCGCACGTCTGGCGAGACCTCCGACGTGGTCACGAAGGAGATGTACACGTTCGAGGACAAGCGTGGGCGCTCGCTGACGCTGCGGCCCGAGCAGACCGCCAGCATCGTCCGGGCATACCTCTCGAACGCCCACGACCTGCCCAATCCATTCAAGGCGTACCATGTCTCCTCGCAATTCCGACACGGCCGCCCGCAGTCGGGACGGCTGCGCGAGTTCCGGCAGTTCGGCGTCGAGACGATCGGCGTGGGCGCAGCCAGCGCGGACGTCGAGGTGATCGAGCTCGGCGATCGGTTCCTGCGTGGACGCGGGCTGACCGACCTCGAGCTGCAGATCAACTCGATCGGCGATGCGCAGTGCCGGCCGGCCTACCGGGAGAAACTCATCGCGTACCTGGAGCCGCACGCGGACGAACTCGACGAGGACTGCCGGACGAGGCTGCACACCAATCCGCTGCGAGTGTTCGATTGCAAGGTGGACGGCAAAACGCCGTTGGTCCTGGGCGCCCCGCTGATCTCGGACAACCTGTGCCAGGCCTGCGCCGAGCATTTCGCGCAGGTCCGCAACGGACTCGACGAGCAGGGAATCGCGTTCGTGCACGACCCACGTCTGGTTCGCGGGCTCGATTACTACACGAGGACCGCGTTCGAGTTCGTCTCGGGCGCTCTGTCCGAGGCGCAGGCGTCGGTCGGCGGCGGCGGGCGGTACGACGGTCTGGCGGAGGTGCTCGGGGGTCCGCCCACGCCCGGCGTGGGCTACGCCCTGGGATTGGACCGCGTGCTGCTCGCGCTGCAGGCGCTCGGAGCCGACCTGCCGGGCGAGGCGGGGATCGCATGCTTCGTCGTCGCGATCGGACCCGAGGCCGCGGGCGTGGGCGCGCGGCTGGTGACCGATCTTCGGAACGCGGGCATCCCGGCCGCGTCCGCGTTCGAGGAGAGGCCGCTGAAGGCACAGCTGCGCATGGCCGACCGGGCTGGGGCCGCGTTCGCGGCCATCGTGGGTAAGCGCGAGGTCGAGGCCGGCACGGTGCAGCTTCGGCGGTTGTCCTCCGATGATCGGGACCTCGGCCGGGAGCAGGAGGAGATCCCGATCGGCGATGTGGTGAACTGGCTCTCCCGAACGGATTGGGCTGCAGAGCGATGAGGGCGCGGGCGATCCGATGAGCCATCTGAGGACGGCGATGCGGACGAACGCGTGTGGCGAGCTCCGGGCGGAGCACACCGGCGAGCGTGTCGCCCTCTGCGGATGGGTGTGGCGCCGGCGGGACCACGGCGGCGTGACCTTCGTCGATCTCCGGGATCGCGAGGGTCTGGTGCAGCTCGTGTTCCATCCCGAGGACGCCCCGGAGGCCCACGCCGCGGCGCAACAACTCGGCTCCGAGTCGGTGATCCGGGTCTCGGGAGAGGTCCGGCAACGCCCGCAAGGTACGGTGAACCCCGAGCTGCCAACCGGGGAGATCGAGGTGGCCGTGGCCGAGCTCGAGGTGCTCGCCGACGCCGAGACCCCCCCGTTCGTGATCGAGGATCGGATCGAGGCCTCGGAGGAGCTCCGGCTCCGCTACCGCTATCTCGACCTGCGACGTCCCGAGATGACCAGGATCCTCGCGATGCGGCACGCGATCAACCGCATCATCCGGCACGAGATGGAATCGCGGGGATTCATGGAGGTCGAGACGCCGCTGCTCGGCCGCAGCACGCCCGAGGGTGCCCGAGACTTCCTGGTTCCGTCGAGGTTGTGGCCCGGGACGTTCTACGCGCTGCCTCAGTCGCCGCAGCAGCTCAAGCAGCTGTTGATGGTGGCCGGACAGGATCGCTACTACCAGATCGTCCGGTGCCTGCGCGACGAGCCGACGCGGGCGGACCGCAGCTTCGAGTTCACGCAGCTCGACGTGGAGATGTCGTTCGTCGACGAGGAGGACGTCGTCGCGGTGATCGAGCCCCTCTACGCACGGATCGTGCGCGAGATCCAGGGCGTCGAGGTCGCCGTGCCGTTCCCGAGGCTGACCTACGACGAGATGATCGACCGGTACGGTACGGACAAGCCCGACCTGCGGTACGGGATGGAGCTCGCCGACGTGGGCGAGGCGTTCGCGGGGACGGGCTTTCGGGCGTTCGCGTCGGTCCTGGACTCGGGCGGACTCATCAAGGCGTTCGCGGCACCGGGTGGCGCCGAGCTGTCCCGCAAGGAACTCGACGAGCTGGTCCAGGTGGCGAGGTCGCGCGGCGCGGCGGGCCTGGTCTGGATCGCGGTCGAGGGCGAGGGGATTCGATCGCCGGTCGAGAGGCACCTGTCGCCCGGCGAGATCGAGGGTGTGCGGCGCGCGACCGGGGCCGGGCCCGGCGACCTGATCCTGATCGTGGCCGACAACCCCGACCGCACGAACGTGGCGCTCGATGGGTTGCGCCGGCACCTCGCCGACCGGCTCGGGCTGATCCCGCAGGGGGAGTGGCGGTTCTGCTGGTACTCGGAGCCGCCGCTGTTCGACTGGTCGGAGGAGGAGGGCAAGTGGGTCTCGAACCACCACCCGTTCACCTCGCCGCTGACCGAGGACCTCACGCCCGGGACCGCCAAGGCGCGTGCCTACGACCTGACACTGAACGGGTTCGAGCTGGGGGGCGGGAGCATCCGGATCCACCGTCCCGACGTGCAGCGACGGGTGTTCGAGGTCCTGGGCCTGAGCCCCGAGCAGACCGAGGAGCAGTTCGGCCACCTGCTGCGAGCGTTCCGATACGGGGTGCCCCCGCACGGCGGCATCGCGATGGGGATCGACCGGTTGGTGATGCTGATGGCCGGCAAGGACACGATCCGAGACGTGACGGCGTTCCCCAAGGCGCAGTCCGGCGCCGACCCGCTCACCGGGGCGCCGGCCAGCGCGACCGAGGAACAGCTGCGTGAGCTCGGCATCGCGATCGCGGTCCCGACGAGGCACGACGAGGAGGCGGAGCCGGATGGTTGAGCTCACGGAATCCGACATCGAGATGCTGTCGGACACGAACTTCGCGACCTTCGTCACGGTGAACCCCGACGGCTCGCCGCACGCGACGATCACCTGGGTCGACGCGGCCGACGGTCACGTCCTGGTGAACACGGCGGAGGGTCGGGTCAAGCACCGTAACTGCGCGGCGAACCCGAGGGTCGCGATCACCGTCATGAAGAACGGCGATGCCTACGACTGGATCTCGATCACGGGAACCGTCGTGGCGTTCGAGACCGGCGAGCACGCCGAGCGGCACATCGACGAGCTCTCGCACCGCTACGACGGCCACGGCTACAACTACACGCCGGGCCAGGTGCGCGAGATCCTGAAGATCCGGCCCCGGCGCATCATCCGCTACAAGGACTGACCTTCAATGGCCGACGTCCCCCTCGCCGCCCGGATGAGGCCCCGAACCTTCGAGGAATTCGTCGGGCAATCCCATCTGATCGGTCCGGGGAAGGCGCTCACCCAGCTGCTGGAGGGTGGCCACCTCCCCTCGATCGTCCTGTGGGGGCCGGCCGGAACGGGGAAGACGACGCTCGCCTACCTGCTCGCCGACGCGGTCGGCGCCCACCTCGTCCAGCTGTCGGCGGTCTCCTCGGGCGTGGCCGACGCTCGCAAGGTGATCGAGCAGGCCCGGGACGGGCTCTTCCGGACGGTGCTGTTCGTCGACGAGGTCCACCGGTGGTCGAAGGCGCAGCAGGACGTCCTCCTGCCGGCGGTCGAGGAGGGGACCGTCACCCTGGTGGGCGCGACCACCGAGAACCCCTACTTCTCGCTGGTGACGCCGTTGCTCTCGCGCTGCATCCTCCTGCAGCTGGAACCCCTGGCGCCGGAGGAGCTCCGCGCGTTGCTCGAGCACGCCCTGGCGGACGAGGACCGCGGCCTGGGCAAGCAGGGAGTCGCGGTCTCGGACGAGGCGTTCGAGCACCTCGTCGAGGTCGCCGGCGGCGACGCCCGGGTCGCGCTCACCGGCTTGGAGGCCGCGGTCCTCGCGGCGCGATCTGCCGGGGAGGGGTCGGTCACCCGCGAGCGTGCGGCCGACGCGGTGCAGAAGAAGGCGATCGTCTACGACCGGCAGGGTGACGCCCACTACGACGTGATCTCGGCGTTCATCAAGAGCATCCGGGGGTCCGATCCGGACGCGGCCCTGTTCTGGCTCGCGCGGATGCTGGAGGCGGGCGAGGACCCGCGGTACGTCGCCCGGCGGATGGTCGTGCACGCGAGCGAGGACATCGGCCTGGCCGATCCCCGGGCGTTGATGATCGCGGTGGCGGCCGCGCAGGCCGTCGAGTACGTGGGGCTGCCCGAGGCGCAGCTCAACCTCGCGGAGGCCGCGATCTACCTCGCTCGCGCCCCGAAATCCAACAGCGTGATCGCCGCGCTCGGGCGCGCGCAGAAGGACGCGGCCTCATCCGATCCGGTGCCGCTCCACCTCAAGGAGCCAGGCCACCCGGGGTTGAAGAAGCTCGGGTTCGGCAAGGGCTACAAGTACCCGCACGACTACCCCGGCCACCGGGTCGACCAGGAGTACCTGCCCGCGCGGTTCTCCGGAAACCGGTACTACGAGCCGTCCGGCGAGGGGGAGGAGACCCAAGCGCCGCCGGACGGCGGCGCGACCGAGACGCCCGAGGGGACGGCGGAGCAGGCACCCCCGGTATGATGCGCGGACCCGGAGCCCGCCGAGCGGGCCACGTCGTCGGCCACGGATGAGGGGGAGGGCGGGAACGTGGGCATGATCGCAGCGCTCGACGGAGGAGACATCGCCCTCATCGTGCTCTCCGCCTTCTGGGGGCTCCTCGTCCTGTTCCTGTGCATCGTCCTCATCAACACGTTCCGTGTCCTCGAGAGCACCAAGATCCTGATCGACGTGATGCGCGAGGAGACGGTCCCGCTCCTGCGCGAGGTGAAGGGGTCCCTGGAGCGCACGAACCGCGAGCTCGATCGCGTCGACGTCGTGCTCGAGGCGGCCGGGGAGGTCGTCGGTCGGGTCCGGCGGATCTCGGGGCTGGTCGAGGACGTCGTCTCGGGTCCGCTGGTCAAGCTGATCTCGCTCGGCGTGGGGGTCCGCAAGGCGACGAGCCGTTTCGGCGGCAAGGGCAGCAGGGGCGGCAAGAGCGGCGGTGGCGGCAAGCCGGGGACCGCGTGAGGCGACTGTTCTGGCTCGCGCTCGGCCTGGGGGCCGGGGCCGCGAGCGCGATCCTCGCATCGAGGTTCGTCCGCAAGCAGACCGCGAAGGTCGCGCCGGTCAACCTCGCTCGTGAGGCGCGGGGCGGCATGATGGACCTCGCCAAGCTCGTCTCGGACTCGCTCGCCGAGGGCAAGGCGGCGATGCAGCAGAAGGAAGACGAGCTTCGCTCGGAACTCCGATAGCCTCGGGCGAACCACGCAGGGCCGCCGCACGTATCTCAAGGCGAGAAACCCGTGGTCAACCGATTCGTCCCGCTCGTCCTCGGTCTGACGCTCGCCGCCTGCGCGTCCCGAACGTCGCTCGCCGGCGAGGAGTCGATGATGCCGACCCGGAACGCAACGTCGACGGCTGTGCCGAGCGCGATCGCGCTCCGGGGAACCTTCGTCAAGCTCACGGGCTTTCCCTGCCACCGGAGCGATCCCTACGTGGGCGGGGAGACCGTGACGTTCCGAGGGAGTGACGGTACGCGGACCGTGATCGTGACCGGGAGCGCGAACTGGATCGGACTCCCGGCCACATCCGAAGCCCCCCTCGGCCAGTGCCGACAGGTGGCGCGCTTCACCGCCGAGCTCCCGCCGGCAATGCGCTACGTCGTCGTGATCAACGACCACCGGCTCCCGGCCGTCACGCTCGCCGAGCTGCGGGCCGAGGGCCTGCGCCACACGTTCCGGCTCCCATCCTGAAGCCTTCGGCCCGAAGGTTTCGGGGCGGCGCAGGCACGCCGCTAGACTGTGCCGCCATGGAGGGCGATCGGATCCGCGAGGAGTTCCTGCGCTTCTTCGAAGAGCGCGGGCACAAACGCGTCCCGTCCTCGTCGCTGATCCCCCCGCCCGAGTCGGGGCTCCTGCTCACCAACGCCGGGATGAACCAATTCATCCCGTATTTCCTCGGGCACGCCCCTGCGCCGTTCCCTCGGGCCACCACCGATCAGAAATGCTTCCGAGCGCTGGACATCGACAACGTCGGCCACACCGCCCGGCACCTCACGTTCTTCGAGATGCTCGGGAACTTCTCGTTCGGCGACTACTTCAAGGCCGAGGCCGTGGCCTGGGCGTTCGAGCTCGTGACCGAGGGGTACGGCATCGACCCCGACAGGATCTGGGTCACCGTGCTCGACGAGGATGCGGACGCCGTGGCGGCATGGGACGCCGTCGGACTGCCCGCGTCGCGCATCGTCAGGCGCGGGAAGCTCGACGAGAACGGTGAGTTCGCCAACTTCTGGTCGACGCATGCGCCCGGGCCCTGCGGTCCGTGCTCGGAGATCTTCGTCGACCGCGGTTCGCGATTCGGGCCCGACGGTGGCCCCGACGTCGACGAGGAACGGTTCATGGAGATCTGGAACCTCGTCTTCATCCAGGACGAGACCGACGACGGCGTCAACGTCGTCGGATCGCTTCCCGCCAAGAACATCGACACCGGATCGGGCCTCGAGAGGGTTGCCACCGTGCTGCAGGGCGTGGACAACGTGTTCGAGACGGATCTGCTCGGCCCGCTGCTCGAGGTCGCCGAGTCGCTCGCCGGAAGGAAGCACGGCCTGGACGAGCGGGACGATGTCTCCCTCAAGGTGATCGCCGAACACGGTCGCGCGACGACGTTCCTGATCGCCGACGGCATCCAGCCGTCCAACGAGGGTCGCGGCTACGTGCTGCGGCGGATGCTCCGTCGCGTCGTGTCGCATGCGAGACGGATGGGGATCCAGCGCGACGTGATGCCTCCACTGGTCGATCGGACGGTCGAGCGGTTCGGCAATGCTCATCCTGAGCTCGTCGAGAACCGCTCCTACATCGAGCAGGTGGTGACCTCGGAGGAGGAGCGCTTCGCCGGCACGCTTCGGCAGGGGATGACGCTGTTTGAGGCTGAGATCGGCAAGGTGGCCCAGACCCGCAGACTGCCGGGAGACGTCGTGTTCATGCTCCACGACACGTTCGGCTTCCCGAAGGAGCTGACCCGCGAGCTCGCGGCCGAGACGGGCCTCGAGATCGACGAGGCCCGCTTCGACGAGCTCATGGCCGAGCAACGCGAACGCAGCCGGAGCGCGGCAAAGGGACGAGCCGAGGAGCAGCTCGCCGAGGTCGCGGCGGAGGCGGGCAAGACGGAGTTCGTCGGGTACCAGACCCTCGATTCCGACGGAACGATGCTCGCGTTGATCGGGCCCGGCGGGAGGGCGCGGGTCGCGGGCGAGGGCGAGGAGGTCCGCTTCGTCCTGGACCGGACGCCGTTCTACGCGGAGTCCGGCGGTCAGGTCGGCGACCAGGGAGTCGTCCGGACGCCCGGCGGGACGATCACGGTGGCGGACGCGCAGTTCGGGCCGGGCGACATCATCGTTCACACCGGTGTCGTCGGGTCCGGCGAGATCCGCGAGGGCGAGGAGGTGCACGGCGAGGTCGACGCCGCGCGCCGGGAGTCGACCGCCCGCGCTCACACGGCGACGCACATCGTCCATTGGACCCTGCGTCACGTGCTGGGCGATCATGCGCGGCAGGCCGGGTCGCTCGTCGCGCCCGGCCGCCTCCGCTTCGACTTTCCCCACCACTCGGCGGTCCCGCGCGACGTCCTGGAGGAGGCCGAGGAGCTGGCCAACCGTCGGCTGGCGGAGGACGGGCAGGTCACGATCTACGAGACGACGCAGGACGAGGCCAAGAATCAGGGTGCGATCGCGCTGTTCGGTGAGAAGTACGGCGACTTCGTCCGGGTGGTGGAGGTGGGGGACTACTCGATCGAGCTCTGCGGAGGCACGCACGTCCACCACACCGGCGAGATCGCGCTCGTGCGCATCCTCCACGAGGCCTCGATCGGCGCCGGCATGCGGCGCGTCGAGGCCCTCGTCGGCCCCGATGCCCTGCGCGAGATCAACATGGAACGCGACCTGCTGTACGCCATTGCTCGTGAGCTCGGCACCGACCCGAAGGGCGCGCTCGAGCGTGCCCGTCACTACGCCGAGCGCGTGAAGGAGCTCGAGAGCGAGCTCGGCAAGCAGGCGAAGCGGGAGCTGATGGACCGGGCGGAGCAGCTCGCGTCCGGGGCGAGGGTCGTGGAGGGCGCGAACCTCGTCACCGCCGCCGTCGACGCGGACGCCGGCGAGCTCCGAGTGCTCGCGCAGGACCTCGCGAACCGCCTCGAGAGCCCGGAGGGCGCCGCGGTCGTGCTCGGCACCGGGCGGGGCGGCAAGGCCCTTCTCGTGGCGGCGAGCACCAAGCACCTGATCGGCCGCGGCGTGACCGCGCCGGTCCTGCTCGAACCGGCGGGGAAGATCGTCGGCGGGAGTGCTGGCGGCAAGCCCAACCTGGCGTTTTCGGGCGGCCCGAAGGGGGACGCGTTCCAGGAGGCCCTCGATGCGGTCGAGCCACGTCTGAAGGAACTGCTCCAGTCTGGTGGGTGAGCCCGGCAGGGTCCTCGGACTCGATCTCGGGGACGCGAGGATCGGCGTCGCGATCTCGGACGCGGCCCGCCGGATGGCGGTGCCGCTCGGAACCGTCCGGACCGGTGCGCCCGCTGACGTGCGGGCGATCGCCGGCATCATCCGGGAGCACGGCGTGACGCTCGTCGTGGTCGGTCACCCGCTGCTGCTCTCCGGAGAGGCGGGAGAGCGGGCGCACCACGCCGAGCGATTCGCGGGGGCGATCGAGAAGGCCCTCGGCGTCCCGGTACGGCTGCAGGACGAGCGCCTTTCCACCGTGGAGGCCGAACGCGCCCTGCGGGAGAGCGGGACGAGCGGTCGCGATCGTCGGAGGACGATCGATCGCTCGGCCGCGACCGTCATCCTGCAGGCCTGGCTCGACACCGACCGGCCCGTGTGACCGGCAAGGGTTGGCTCCGGGCCGAACTGGGAGCCGACGGCGGCCGCTATGCTGCCGTGCCGATGCAAGACGCCCCCCCTCCGCAGCGCGATGACGACGCTCGCCCGCGCCACCGATCCGAACGGCGCGCCAACTGGGGCTTCCGCATCTTCCTCGTCGTCGCCGTGGTGCTCGCCGGCCTGGCCATCGCCGGCAACCGCTATTACGGCTGGTGCAAGGAGGCCTCCGGGCCGAGGGACCCGGTCGCGTTCCAGGTCCGCAAGGGGGCGAGCGGGTCGGAGGTGGTCCACGACCTCCACGACGAGGGGGTCATCCGGTGCGGCCTGGTCTCGACGTGGCTGCTCCGCCGGAGCGGTCTCGAGGACTCGCTTCGCGCGGGGAGCTTCGAGCTGACCACGAACATGACGCCCGACGATGCGTTCGAGATCCTCACGACCCCGCCCGAACCCGTCCCCACGGTCCGCCTGACGATCCCGGAGGGATACCGGCTCACCCAGATCGCCGATCGCGTTCAGCAGGACCTGGGGATCCCCGCCAAGCGGTTCCTTGCGGCGGCCCAAGAGGGGGATTGGTCCTTGCCCCCCTATCTCCCCGAGGACGCCACGAGCATCGAGGGCTTCCCGTTCCCCGAGACCTATTTCGTCCGCGAGGACGCCGACGCCGATGCGGTCATCCGGGAGCTGCTCGACCAGTTCGGCACCGAGGCCGAGTCGTTGCCCTGGGCCAACGCGGACGAGCTCGGGGTGACGCCGTACGAGGTGGTGATCATCGCGTCGATGATCGAGCGGGAGGCAGCGCTTGATCGCGAGCGCCCGATCATCGCGGGCGTGATCTACAACCGGTTGAAGCTGGGGATGACCCTCGGCATCGACGCGACGCTCCTGTACGACGACCCGACGCCGGATGGCCAGCTCAGCTTCTCCGACCTGGAGTTCGACAGCCCCTACAACACGCGGATCAACGCGGGCCTGCCGCCGACACCGATCGCGAGCCCCGGCCGAGCCTCGCTCGAGGCGGCCCTCCAGCCGGCGCACACGCCCTACCTCTTCTACGTGCTGTGTGGCGAGGACGGGCACCACGCGTTCGGGAAGACCGCCGCCGAGCACGAGGCCAACCGGATCCGCTGCGATGAGTGACGTCCCCGACCGGCCGGGGCGCGTCCGGGGTTCGACGCGCTCGGTCGGCGTGCTCGGGTGGCCCGTCGAACACAGCCTGTCGCCGGCGATCCACAACGCCGCCTTCGTCGCGCTCGGCCTGGACTGGGTCTACGTCCCGCTCCCGGTCGCGCCCGCCGAGCTTCCGAGCGCGCTCCGTGGACTCGGCGCGCTCGGGTTCGCGGGCGCGAACGTGACGATGCCGCACAAGACGCGGGCCGCCGAGCTGATCGAGAACCTTTCCGAGGACGCGCGCCTCCTGCGGGCGGCCAACACGATCGTCGTGGGCGCCGACGGGCTCGCCGGCCACAACTCGGACGCGGTCGGGTTCGAGCGGTTCCTCCGCGAGGACGCGGGGTTCGACGCGTCCGGCCGGTCGGCGCTGCTGTTCGGGGCGGGGGGAGGCGCACGCGCGTGTGCGCTCGCCGCCGCTCGAAGCGGTCTGGCGAGCCTGTCCGTCGCCGTGCGCGAAGCTTCACGGGCCGACGACCTGCGCGCCGCGCTCGAGGGCTCGGCCACCGAGGTGAGGGTGGTCCCGTTCGACGACGCCTCGGGGTTGGAGGTCGACCTGATCGTGAACGCGACTCCGCTGGGCATCCACGGTGAGGAGCTCCCGCTCCCGCCGCTCCCGGCCGGTGTCATCGGGGTCGACCTGCTCTACCGGCCGGGCGTGACCCCGTTCCAACGTGCCGTGCGTGACGCGGGAGGCGCGGCGTTCGGGGGCCTCGGGTTGTTGCTTCAGCAGGCGGCGATCTCGTTCGAGCTCTGGACCGCTCAGTCGGCGCCGCTCCCGGTGATGTCCGCGGCCGCGCTGGGTGAGCTCGCGGAGGCGGGGACCCCGGCTCAGGCGGCGACCACGGACTGAGAACCCAGACCGTTCGGCCTCCGCCGGACGGGTGTCCCTCAAGCGCCCGCTCGGGCCTCCCGATGGTTCCGAAGGAGGTCGCCGTCCTTGGAAGACTTCAACGTGCTCGCGATATCGCTCGGGCAAGGCATGGCCGACGTTCGCGGTTGTCTGGTCCTGTCCCGCGACGGGTTGGTCCTGGGGGCCCATCCGGCCGAGTCGGAGCGCGCCACCACGCGCGCCTGGATCCGGTTCGCCACGATCGGCGACCCCGAACGCGGCTTCGTGCAGTTCGGCACGGAGACGTGGTGCTACGTCCGTCGAGCCCCGTACGCGGGGTTCGCCGTGGCCGGCCCCGAAGAGCGGGCCGGCCTGGTGATCGACCACATGGAGCAGGTGCTGGAGGCGGCCGAGGAGCGCCGGTCGCGGCAGGACGGACTTCGCGAGACCGAGGCCGCGACCGAGGCCACTCGATCCGAGCCGACACCGTATCTGGACCTCGAGCGTCGCGCGCCGGATCCTCTGGTGATCGACGCCCCGGCGTCGATCGAGGCGCGCTCCTTGGGCGCCGACTCGCCCGAACCGGCCCCGCGCCCCTTCAGCCCGGAGCCGGAGATGATCGACGAACCGGTCGGCGACCACGCGGAGACCGTCGACGAACCGGTGCGCGACGACGGGGAGACCGTCGAAAGGCCGGCCGATCCCTTCGCCGAGGTCGAAGTCGACGCGCCCGAGCCGGACGCCCGCCCGTCCTGGGAATGGACGCCGTCAATCGCGATCCCCGACCCCGAGCGCTGGCGCCTCCACGACCAACGCCCCGACGCGGAACCGCAGCTCGAACACGTCGACGAGGCGGACGAGGCGTCGGAAGCGGGGCCGGAGACCGACCCGGGGATCGGGCTCGAGCCCGAGGACAAGGCCGAGGAGGAGGAGGACGACGACGTCGACCGATTCTCGCTCGCGCGGGAGTTCGGCCGGCTGCTTCAGGGGGGCGATGGGCCTACCGATAGTTAGGCGACCCAGGGACCGAAGGGCGTAGCCCCACGTGGTGACGACGCAGCGACAACCGAAGCAGCTCGGGCAGATCCTGCTCGAGCAGGGCCTCATCTCCGAGGAGCATCTCCAGCGCGCCCTCGATGAGCACCGCAACACGCCCAAATCGCTCGGCCGCGTGCTGATCGACCTCGGCTACATCCGCGAACGGGACCTCGTCCGAGCGCTGGCCGAGCAGGTGGGCCTCGAGTTCGTCGACCTGACCGAGTACCGGATCGATGCGGCGGCGACCGCCCTGTTGCCCGAGGCCCTGTGCCGCCGCTACCGCGCGCTCCCGATCGGGGAGGAGGACGGCAAGCTCCTGGTGGCCATGTCGGACCCGGCGAACGTGTACGCGCTCGACGACATCCGCACGATCACGGGCCGGGAGGTCCGTCCGGTGGTCGCCACGGCGAACGACGTCGAGCAGTCGATCCAGAAGTTCTCGGGGATGAGTGAGCAGGTCGAGGCCCTGGCCACGGAGGCCGCCGATGCGCTCGACACCGAGGCCGGAATCACGGTCGAGGCGGCGGTCGAGGACGCCCCGATCGTCAAGCTCGTGCAGGCGATCATGACGCAGGCCGCGGCCGATCGAGCGTCGGACGTGCACATCGAGCCGACGGAGACCGACGTCCGCGTTCGGTTCCGCGTGGACGGCGTGCTCCACGAGGTCATGCACTCTCCCAAGAGCATCCAGGGCGGGCTGATCAGCCGTCTCAAGGTCATGGGCGACCTGAACATCGCCGAGAAGCGCATCCCACAGGACGGGCGCGTCTCGCTGCGGGTCAACAACCGCAGCCTGGACCTGCGGCTCGCCACCCTGCCGACCGTCCACGGCGAGAAGATCGTGATCAGGATCCTGGACAAGACCAACGCCCTGCTCCACCTCTCCGAGCTCGGCTTCCTCCCGCAGGCGTTCGAGAGCTACGAGCGCTCGTTCCGCAAGCCGTACGGCGCGATCCTCGTGACGGGCCCCACGGGCTCGGGCAAGTCGACGACGCTGTACGCGACGCTCAACATCGTCAACAGCATCGACCGGCACATCGTGACCGTGGAGGATCCGGTCGAGTACCGGCTCCCCGGCGTCAACCAGATCCAGGTGAACCCGAAGGCGGGGCTCACGTTCGCGTCCGCGCTCCGATCGATCCTTCGCGCGGACCCCGACATCATCCTGATCGGTGAGATCCGCGACCGCGAGACGGCGATGATCGCGGTCGAATCCGCGCTCACGGGTCACCTCGTGCTCTCGTCGCTCCACACGAACGACGCACCGTCGGCGATCACGCGACTGATCGAGATGCAGGTCGAGACGTTCCTGGTGGGCTCGGCCATCGACTGTGTGGTCGCCCAGCGGCTCGCGCGCAAGCTCTGCGAGAAGTGCAAGCAGGCCTACGCGCCCGAGCAGAGGGAGCTGATCGAGGCGGGGTTCGCCGAGTCACGGGTCCCCGACCTCGGGTTGTTCTTCCGACCGTCGGGGTGCCAATCGTGCTCGAACACCGGGTACCGAGGGCGGATCGGCCTGTACGAGGTCATGCCCATGACCGAGGAGATCGAGCGACTCACCGTCGAGCGCGCGTCCTCCGAGACCGTGAAGCGGGTCGCGATCGAGCAGGGGATGTACACGCTCCGCGACGACGGACTCCACAAGGCCGCCTCGGGCATGACCTCCATCGAAGAGATCGCAAGGGTGGTGAAGTGATTGAGTTCGGAAGGGCGGGAGGAGGAGGTCCAGATCCCGATCCCCGAGCTGCTCGAGGCGATGGTCGAGCGCGGGGCCTCGGACCTCCACATCACGGTGGGAACCCCGCCGACGATCCGTCAGTTCGGCGACCTCGTCCGCCTGGACGGGTACCCCGCCCTCGACAAGCGCGGCATCCAGGGGATGATCTACGCGATCCTGCCGCAGAAGATGCGCGAACGTCTCGAGCAGGAGCTCGAGCTCGACATGTCCTACTCGCTCCCCGGACGCGCGCGCTTCCGCGTGAACGTCTACTACCAGCGCGATTCCCTCGGGGCCGTGTTCCGCCTGATCCCGTACGAGATCCGCACCGTCCAGGAGCTGGACCTGCCGAGCATCGTGGCCGACCTCGCGAGGTCTCCACGCGGGTTCGTCGTCGTCACGGGGCCGACCGGTTCCGGGAAGTCCACGACCCTCGCCTCGATGGTCGACATCGTCAACCGCGAGCGGCAGGCACACATCATGACCGTCGAGGACCCGATCGAGTTCCTCCACAGGCACAACGGCTGCGTCGTGAACCAGCGGGAGGTCGGGGCCGACACGCAATCGTTCGCGCAGGCCCTCAAGCACGTCCTGCGTCAGGACCCCGACGTCATCCTGGTCGGAGAGATGCGTGACCTCGAGTCGATGTCGACGGCGATCACGGCCGCCGAGACCGGACACCTAGTCTTCGCCACGCTCCACACCCAGGACGCGCCGCAGACGATCGACCGCATGATCGACATGTTCCCGCCGCACCAGCAGCAGCAGGTGCGGGTACAGCTCGCCACGACGCTCCAGGGTGTCGTGACCCAGCAGCTGCTGCAGACCGTGGACGGGCGTTCGAGGGTGGTCGCGGTCGAGGTTCTGGTCTGCACGCCCGCGGTCCGCAACCTCATCCGGGAGGGGAAGGTCCACCAGATCTACTCGATCATGCAGGCGGGTGGTCGTTTCGGGATGCAGACGATGGACCAGTCGCTCGCCGACCTCGTCAAGGGCGGGAAGGTGAGCCAGCAGCTCGCGTACGAACGCTGTCACGACGCCGAGGAGCTGAACCGCCTGATCGGCAGGGGTGGCGCCGGTTACGACGGTGGCTACGGTGCGGCCGCCACGACCGGTGCGGTGCTCGGCAGCAACTACTGATCGAGGGTCAGGTAGGAGAGACGATGCCGGCAACGTTCGACTACAAGGTCCGCGACAAGACCGGCGCCCTCGTCACGGGGCAGTTGGTAGGTGACAACGAGGCCCTCGTGATGACGAAGCTCCGCCAGATGGGGATGACGCCCATCCGGGTGAAGAAGGCCTCCACCGGTCTCAAGATGGAGATCCACCTGCGGCCGGGTCGCGTCAAGCTCAAGCAGATCGCGCTGTTCTGCAGGCAGTTCGCGACGATGGTGAACTCGGGACTGCCGATCCTGCGAGCGCTCTCGATCCTCACCGATCAGACCGAGAGCAAGGAGCTCTCCAAGACCCTGTTCGCCGTCCGGGCGGACGTCGAGAACGGGTCCTCGCTCTCGGGCGCCATGGCCGGGCATCCGAAGGCCTTCAACAACCTGTTCATCTCGATGGTCAAGGCGGGTGAGACCGGCGGCGTCCTGGACGACGTGCTCCTTTCCCTCGCCGATCAGATCGAGAGGGAGGTCGAGCTGCGGCGTCAGATCAAGTCGGCGATGACCTACCCGGTCGTCGTCGTCGCCCTCGTGACGCTGATCCTCGCCGCGATGCTGCTCTTCGTGGTCCCACAGTTCGAGACGATCTACGCGAGTCTCGGGGGCACGCTTCCCCTGCCGACGAGGATGCTGCTGGGCGTGTCCAGGGCGGTGCGCAGCTACTGGTACATCGCCGTGCTCGGGGTGGTGGTGGGGTCCTTCCTGTTCCGTAGGTACAAGAAGACCGACGCCGGGCGGGCTCGCGTCGACGCGGTGAAGATCAGGGTCCCGGTCTTCGGTCCCCTGTTCCACAAGGTCGCGTTGGCCCGGTTCGCCTCGACGCTCGGGATGCTGCTCCGCTCCGGCGTGCCGATCCTCCAGGCACTCGACAACGTGACCGAGACGGTGAACAACCGGGTGATCGGGACCGCGGTCGATGATGTCAAGACCAGCGTTCGGGAGGGCGAGTCGATCGCGAAGCCGCTCGGCCGGCACAAGGTCTTCCCGCCGATGGTCGTCCAGATGATGGCGGTCGGCGAGGAGACGGGCGCCGTCGACACGATGCTCGACAAGGTCGCCGAGTTCTACAACAGCGAGGTAACAGCGACCGTCGATGCCTTGACGTCGCTGATCGAGCCGCTCCTGATCGCCGTGATCGGCGGTGCGGTGGGCGCGGCCGTCATCGCCCTGTACATGCCGATGTTCAACGTCATCAACCTCATCCAGTAGCGAGCGCCGTCCCGGATCGGCGAGCGATCGGCCTCGCTTCGCCTGCTCGGCAACCCCTCTAGGTGACTAGTTCGTTCGAGTCATCCCAGGACACCCCCTCGAAGGGTAAAGCCGCTCGTCCGTGCGACCGAAACCGCATGTAGGTGCGCGTCATCGGGACGCGCATGCAGTCAGGAAAGGTAGGTGACTCCATGCTCGAGCGCTTCTGGCAGCGTCGGAAGGACGACGAGGGCTTCACCCTCATCGAACTGATGGTGGTCGTTCTGATCATCGGCATCCTCATCGCCATCGCCCTGCCGACGTTCCTCGGCGCCAGGACTCGGGCCCAGGACCGGGCCGCGCAGTCGGACCTACGGAACGGCATCGCCGCCGCCAAGACCTACTTCACGGACAGCGACGTGTACACGGGCTTCGACGTCACGAAGGCGGAGGCCATCGAACCGTCCCTCGTGTGGACGGCCGCGGGAACGCCAACGGCGGGACAGACCGTGATCCAGGTCGTGGGCGCGACCAGTGTCGTCTTGACCGCGCTCAGCGGATCGGGGACGTACTTCTGCATCGCCGACAACTCGGCGGCGGGCGGCGGGACGTTCTACAACTCGAACGCCACGTACGCCAGCATCGACACCCTGGCGGAGTGCAATCTCGCGAAGTGGTAGGCGAGCCAAAGGCAAGAGAGAAGGGGGCGGCCCTGGAGCCGCCCCCTTCGACTTCAATCTGATCCGTACCCGACCAGATGGACAGGTCGAGAGGACGAAAAGCTGAACACACGACCTTGCATGATGGGCATGCGCGACGAGCGGGGGTTCTCGCTCGTGGAGCTGATGGTCGTCATCCTCGTGATCGGCATCCTGATCGGGATCGCCGTGCCGACCTTCCTCGTCGTCCGCCAGCGGGCTCAGGATCGTGCCGCCCAGTCGAACCTTCGCACCGGTCTGGCAGCCGCCATGACTCATTGGGCCCATGCCGGAGACTACGATGGCTTCGACGCCGCGACCGCCGAAACCATCGAGTCGAGTCTCGACTGGCAACCGGCCGGGACTCAGCCCACGGGCAACCAGATCACGATCCAGGCCCCCGATGCCGGAGACCCGGTCACCGAGGTGTTGCTCGTCGTTCGCTCGGCCAGCGGCACGTTCTTCTGCCTGGGACAGCTGCCCAACAACCCGGTCTATGTGCGAGGGCAGGGGGACTGGTCCGACGTGAACACCGCCGCCGGCTGCGATCAGGGCTGGTAGGACACCACGGCCCTGGCCTCAAGAGGCTCCGCCGAATGGCCGACACCCTTACCAAAGGCCATCGATGACGAGAGGGAATGCGTTCAGGCATCGCCGCTCTGGAGCGCGAGGCATCCTCTGCCGCTTGCGCTCCGACGAGCGCGGCTTCAGCCTGCTCGAGACCGTCATCGCGGTCACGGTCATCTTCGGCTCGCTGCTGACGCTGTCCTACGCCGCGACGATCGGATTCCAGTACGAGTCGCTGGCCCGCCAGAAGCAAACGGCGACCGGGATCGCCGATCAGATCATGGAGCAGACACGGGGACTCGCGTGGGATCGGATCACGGCCGGGCACCTGAGCTCCGACCTCGCGGGTGACCCGAACCTCGTGACCTCGTGCTCCGGTGACGCTGCCGGCGTCTATCGACTCCTGTCCTGCGCGGCGCAGACCGGAAGGCCCGGCTCCGGGGAGCGGGTCGTCGCCGGCGCGTCCTCGTGTGGCAGCGGCTCCCCCGACTGCGTGTACCCGCTCGTTCGTCACACCGGCCAGATCACCCAGAACAACATCGCGTACACCTGGAGCGCCTACGACACGAACAACTGCCCGACCGTCACGACCGCGGGTTGCACCGCGACCACACCGTATCGCGTGACCGTGATCGTGACCTGGACCGGCGGGCGCGCGGCTCCGAACAAGATCGTGCAGGTCCAGAGCCTGTTCTGGTCGCCCGCCGGGTGCCGAAGCACATCGACCCACCCCTTCGCCGCCCCGTGTCAGCCGTTCTTCCTCGGTGTCTCGAGCGTCGCACAGGGCAACATCAACCTCGCCGGAACCGTGGTCGGGACGACCTTCCAGAGCGGCGATCTGTACACGTCGGGCGTGCAGTCGAGCGTGCAGCAGGAGCAGCTGTCGCAGGCCGAGGGCAGCTTCAGTCAGTCGGGGGTTCGTCTCGTCGACTCCCTCGGAGCGACCACGGCGGCCGGAGACATCGCGGCGTCGTCGGCCGCGGACACGGATCCCGGGACCGGGGCAAGTACCTGGTCCGAGGTGACCTGTGGGACGACCGTCGTGTGCGCGGGCGGGTCGGTCTCGACCGGCTCGTCGAACTCCGTGGTGCTGACCGCCCCGGCCGGCGAGACGGCCCGGAGCGACAGCACGACGGCGGCGGGCGCCGCGAATGTCTGTCCTCCGCCGACGGACGCCGGTCAGACGGACGGCAAGCCGTGCTCGGGATCGCGGATCCAGCAAGGCGGGACGCTCTCGGCCGTCATGACGCTCGACGGAACGGCGGCGCCGCTGGGCAGCGCCACGCTTGCACGCATCCTCGCGGCTGCCGGCAGCCCGAACAAGACGTTCTCCGACCGGGTCCAATACAGCGCGACGGGTCTGTGCTCGCCGATCGCCGGCTCCGATGGGTGCCTCGAGCAGACCACGACCCGCGCCGTTGGCACCGTCAACGTCGGCGGGCTCCCGGCGAACGTTCTGGCCACCGTGCCGTGGACGGGTCCGAACGCGTGGAACGGCTACTACTTCTCGATCGTGGGGTACACGGACGGCGCGACGGCGGCGGTCGGGACGAACAGCAGCAGCACCAACGTGCCGGCCCCGACGGCCTCCATCGGTGTCGGCGGCACCGTCTACTGCTGGAACGGCCTCGGCTACACACCGGTGTCGGCGTCATCGGCGACGCCCGTGGCCTGCGCGCCCTTCGACTTCACGTGGCCGGTCGGCGTTCACCTGGTCCGGATCCGGATGACGGGGACGACCAGCCCCGCCGTGATCACCCGGTCACCCCAGGCAGCCGCCACGTCGCAGACGGACGTGACGGCGCAGATCACGCCGCCCGGCGCCACCGTCACCTACACGGTGTGGGTGGATGGAGCCACGGTCGCGGATGTGACCATCACCGTCAACCTGAACACGCTCGAGGCAAGGGGAACGTATGCCGCCGCGCCGACCCCGTGAACCGACGCCGCGTCGAGCGCTCGCCTCCCTGCGGCGCGTTCGCAACACGGAGGAGGGCATGACGCTCGTCGAGCTGCTGGTCGCCATGTCGATCCTGGGGATCGTGCTCCTGGTGTTCACCTCCGTGCTCGCCTCGGTGCAGCGCGGCATCGTCCGGCAGGACTCGCTCAGCCAGACCCTCGACAGCGCCCGGCTCGCCGTCCAGCAACTGGATCGCGAGCTGCGCTCGGGCAACGTCCTGTACGACCCCGCGCTCGAGAACGCCCCCGTGGGGACGCCGGGAAGGATCGCCTCGTGTACGGGATGTCTGCCCGGATACACCCTGCGCGTCTACACGCAGACGAACGCCGACACACGGGGCCCGAATCCGTATCGGTGCGTCCTGTGGAAGATCGAGGGCCGACAGCTCATGACACGGTGGTGGCCACCCCTCGAGCCGGGCGAGGCGAGCGGATGGCGGATCGTCGCCGAAGGCATCGTGAATCGTGATCTGAGCCCGCCGACGGTGGCCTTCGTCCTCGACCCGGATCCGCTCAAGGGCGGCCGGACCCTCAACGTCGTGTACGCGGCCAATGCCGATCTCGCGCGCCATCCGACACAGACCGCGAAGGTCCAGGCGTCCCTCACGGGCCGCAACACGTCGTACGGATATCCCGGGAACGTCTGCCAATCGACACCGACCGGCTAGGAGGATCCGATGCTGGCCCACATCCGAGACGACGACCGAGGGGTCGCCATGGTGGTCGCCGTCATGGTGGTGTTCGTCGTGATGCTCCTCGCCACGGTCGTGTTCGCGCAGGCCGTCCACAACACCACCGCGAGCGGGTACGACCGCAAGCGCCTGCAGTCGGTCGACGCGGCGGAGGCGGGCCTCAACTACTTCTTCAACTACCTGGAGCAGACACCTCCGTGCGCTGCTCAGCCGAGTGGCAGTTGCAGTTCGGCATCCCTCTCGGCACGGTGTGGGACCGTCACGGCGGGCGTCTGCGCCACCAACCCGCTCGCGGTGCCGCAGCCCATCGGCGTCGACGTGGAGCCGGGGACCGCCGCCTTCACGATCACACCGACGTGGTACGACGGCGCCGGCAACCTCTTCAACGGTGCGATCTCCAACGTCTCGTATCCGCGGGCCGTCAGGGTCATCTCGGAGGGCACGACGAACGGGACGACCTCGAGAAGGATGGAGACGTACCTGAGCATCGCTCCCACGTTCGGCGGTTTCGCGGGTGCGGTCGTGACGAACACGTCGCTCAGCCTGGTGAACAGCTTCACGATCAACGGCAACAGCATCAACGACGGGGACATCTACGTGACGACCGGGAACGCGTCGATGACCTCGGGGAACCAGGTCATCAAGGGCAACGTCTACGTCCCGTTCGGCTCGCTGAACATCTCGGCGCAGGTCCATATCTACGGCACGGCGTGGGCGAGGGATTCGGTGACGATCAATCACCCGCAGGCGTTGATCGACCAGGCCGCGATCTCATCGACGTCTTCGCTCACCGTCTCCAACGGCAACGTCAACGGCGTCGGAACCTATTGCACGACGGTGTCGGGAACCTCGAGGATCCAGGGAGGGACGGTCGCTCAGTGTCAGGGGCCGCCGCCGACCCCGTCGTTCCCGCACCTCACCTACGACGACGCCGTCGCCCCGAACGCGGACCCGGCCTGGCGGGCGAATTGCGGGTCGAGCGGAACCC
>Ga0209382_10002789_pt1 | contig 24910 bp, 27 predicted proteins | sample SoiMetdeltSBSDD5_FD_187599 | JGI IMG/M metagenome (GOLD analysis project Ga0209382, IMG submission 187599) | Bulk soil microbial communities from a Populus tree surrounding site in Tennessee, USA - Soil MetaG P. deltoides SBSDD5 (SPAdes) (version 2) | ecosystem: Environmental > Terrestrial >... | reverse complement strand
CGTTGGCGGACTGGGAGTTTCTCGGGTCGGCCGTGGATGTGCTGGAGCGCTCGATCGGCGAGGCGGGCGCGGTCGCCGTGGCGGTGGGCGCTGTGCTGCTCATGTTGGCCCTGGCGGTTCTCGTGACGCTGTCGTTCATGCGCGTGGCAGGGTTGCTGGCGGGTTTGCCGGTGCCGCGGCGGGCCGCGACGGCGTGGGGCGTGGGCGGCCTGGTCCTGGTCTGGGCGGTGTGCCTGGCCACCGGCGCGCAGCTCGTCGCCGGCGTGCCGGTCGCCGCGCACGACCTCTACGATCAGGCCAGGCAGGTGGGCGACGGCCTGCTCGACCCCAAGCGGTTCGCGGCCGAGTCGGCCGCCGACCCCTTTCGCGACGTTCCGGGCCAGGACCTGCTGAAGGCCTTGCGCGGCAAGGACGTCATCATCGCGTTCGTCGAGAGCTACGGCCGCGTGTCGGTGGAGGATCCACAGCTGTCGCCGCGGATCCGGGCCACCCTTGAGGCGGGCACGGAGCGTTTGCGCCAGAAGGGTTTCGGCTCCCGCAGCGCCTATCTCACCTCGCCGACCGCGGGCGGCGGGAGCTGGCTGGCGCACTGCACCCTCCTATCCGGACTGTGGGTCAACAACCAGCAGCGCTACAAACAACTCCTTGCCAGTGACCGCCTTACGCTCAGCGGCGCTTTCGGCCGAGCCGGCTGGCGCACGGTCGGGTTCATGCCCGGCAACACGATGGCCTGGCCCGAAGGGCAACGCTTCTATGGCTTCGACCGCATCTACGCCGCCGACGACGTCGGCTATCAGGGCTCGAAGTTCGCCTTCGACTCCATCCCCGACCAGTACAGCCTGTCGGCGTTGCAGCGGGCCGAGCGCGTGGGCGGCGACCGGGCGCCCGTGATGGCGACGATCCCGCTGCTGTCCAGCCACGCGCCGTGGGACCCGGTGCCGCGGCTCGTCGACTGGAGCGATGTCGGCGACGGTTCAGGTTTCGACAACGGAGGGGCCGCCGACCTTTCCGCCGACGTGTTTTCGCGTGACCGCACGCGCGTGCGCACCGACTACCGCGATGCCATCGATTACACGCTGGAAAGCCTTGTCTCCTATGTGGAAACCTACGGCGACGATGATCTCGTGCTGGTCTTCCTCGGCGACCACCAGCCCGCGCCCATCATCGCCGGGCGGGGCGCCGGGAGGGATGTGCCCATCACCATCGTCGCCCACGACCCGGCCGTGCTCGGCCGGGTCTCTGGGTGGGGCTGGAATGAGGGCTTGATGCCCGGCCCTGGAGCGCCGGTGTGGCGGATGGACGCCTTCCGCGACCGCTTCCTGACCGCCTTCCGTTAGCTTGTTTCGTTATGAGGAAAACCCTCTACACCGCGGTATGGGTGTAAAGGGCTCTCCTCAGTGCGCTCCGCAGTCCGGCTCGGTCTCGAAAAGCTCGGACTGCTCGGCGAGAGTGAGGTCGGCGTCGGTGTGCTCGGGCGGTGGCGGGTCTGCATGAGGCGTGGAGAAAAGGCGCTGCCCGTGCGGGCCGCGGCGCGACTCGACGCGGCATGGGATGAGCCGCACCGGCTCTGGCGGCACAGCGAAAGTGCCGGTGCCCCAGCGGACCCATAACGCGACCCGGCCCTGCGCCGCCTCGGCGGCGAGCTTGTCCAGCGTGCGTTTGCGGTCGGAGCGGTCGACCTCGACGACGATGGGCGGGGCGCCGGCGCGGGCGATGCCCACGTCGACGAAGGAGTGAAGGTGGGCCATCGGTTCCGGCAGCGGGAAGACGCTGCGTGCCTTGCGGTATGCGCGCCAGCCTTCCTCCTGCGCCCACCACACGACCGCCTCGATCAGCAGCTCGGTGACCTGGTCGGCTTCGCGATCGGCGAACGACACCGAGGCGACCCACGCCGCGAGCGAACCGGCCACGCGCTCGGTGTCGTCCATGTCAGACCCGGGACATCGTGACGGCGGCGCCGCTTTCATCCTTGGCCAGCAGGCGAAACGCGCCGGTCGCCTCGACCCGGAAGGTCACGTGAATCATTGGTACGCCGCGAGGTGCGGGCCGGAGCAGGAGCTCATAGTCGCCTAGCGGCTCGCCGTTTGAGGCCAGCACACGGATTTTGATGCTCGGCTGGTTGTCGTCCGCCGTCGTGAAGGTTTCGGTGCGCTGCGCGGGCACGGCGCTGCCCCGGTCGATGAGCGGGGTGAAGACGCCACCGCGCGTCTCGATGCACACGGCCCCAGCGGTTTTCCCTCCATGTAGCGGGACAAGCGGTCCGTCCCCGGCTCTTTCGGCCTTGGGTCGAAGCTGCTCGATCAGGTCGCGCCCCGGCGAGACCTCGGGATCGATCGGGAAGATGGGTTTGCCGAGCGACCGTGCGTAGTCCAGCTCGCGCGTGACCCAGCCGGACCCTTGCGCCTGAGGCGACATGACGGCGACGACCGCAGAGCAGGAGTCGATCTGCGCCCGCGTGTAGGTCTCCCACCAGTTCTCGTCCATCGGATGCGAGTCGTAGCGGGAGGCGATGCCGGCGGCCGCCAGGTGCGCGGCCAGCCGCGAGACATAGCCGGTGTCGTGCTCGCGGCTGAAGCTGATGAATACGGCCGTTTCCACGACCCACAGCATGCCACGCGGATGCCGGAAGGTGGTGGCAGAATCCCGTCTTGCCGCCACCCGCAACGCCTGGACCGTAATGTAGAGCGATGTCGCTTGCCGGCTCCTTCCGCCACATCGGGGTGGCGCGGGCCTACCGTCACCGACCGCCATATCCGCCCGCGCTGTTCGACGCCCTGGAAGCCCTCATCGTCGACGAGCCGCGGCACGTGCTCGATCTCGGTGCCGGCGACGGCGCCCTCGCCCGTGCACTCGCCGCCCGCGTCGCCCGTGTCGATGCCGTCGAGATCTCCCCGGCCATGGTAGACGCCGGCCGAACCCGGCCCGGCGGCGACCGCGACAACCTGATCTGGCACGTCCAGGCCGCCGAAACCCTAACCCTGCCCGGGCCTTACGCGCTCGTGACCGCCGGCGCCAGCCTGCACTGGATGCAGTGGGCGCCCACGCTCGCCTACATCGTCCGCGTGCTCGCGCCAGGGGCGATGCTCGCCATCGCCGAGCAGCAGTATCACGCCCTGCCGTGGCGGGGCGCCCTGAACGAGGTGATTGTCCGGCACTCCCGCAACCCCACCTACGACCCGAGTTTCTCACTCCCCGATGAGCTTGTGCGTCAAGGACTTTTCACCATCCACGGGCGGTTCGAGACCCCGCCCGCAGAGTTCTGCCAGCCCGTCGCCGACTACATCGAACAGTTCCACTCGACCGCGTCGCTCGCCCGCGAGTTGATGCCGCCCTCCGAGGCCGAACTTTTCGCCGACTCGGCCACCACCGCCGTCAGCGGCTATGCACGCGACGACGGCCAGCTTGCGATGCACACCGTCGCCACCCTCACCTGGGGGCGGCCGCGTAGATAGCCAACTGCACCCGGTCGCTGCTGCCCGTCTTGGCCATCAGGTTAGCCACGTGCGTCTTGACCGTCGTCACACCGAGGTGCAGCCGCGCCGCAATCTCCGGATTGGACAGTCCCATCCCGATAAGCCCCAAGACTTCCCGCTCCCGCTCCGTAAACCCGCCTGTGCAGGGCTCAGCTGGTGACGTCCTTGGTGCCGAAGCGGGCCCATGCGGCGGCGCAGAAGACCACGATGTAGGCACCAGCCTGGGCAAGCCCGGACTGCAGCCCGCCCCAGCCCACCGGGTCGCGCAGCAGGTCGCCGAAGTTCATCCACAGGTGCGTCAGCAGGTACGGGTGCAGCCATTCAAGCTCGGGGATGGCGTCAAGGATGAAGCTGCCCATAGTGACGATCATCGTGCCGATCGCGGCCCCGATCGGCTGCTCGGTGAGCGAGGAGATGAAAAGGCCGATGGCGCCGACGGCGCACAGGCAGGCCGCGAGATAGGCGCAGACGCCCAGCAGGCGCAGCAACCCCTCACCCATCGGCACCTGCCGCCCGGAAAGCAGCGTGGCCTCGCCCCCGCCGAACAGGATCAGTCCGAGCATGACACCGACTGCGGCGACCAGAAGCGTTGCGGTGAAAGCGAAAATGACGATCGCCGCGTACTTGACGATCAGCAACCGGGTGCGGTGCACCGGGACCGCGAGCAGGTAGCGCAGGGTCCCGAGGTTGGCCTCGCCCGCGATGGAGTCGCCGGAGATGGTGGCGACAGCCAGCGGGAGGAACAGGGGCAGCTCGATGGCGAGGGCGGCGAGCGCCACGAACAGGCCGTTCTCGGTGATCGACGAGATGAAGTCCGGCCCGCCCCCGCCGCGTGGCGGCGAAGCCTTCACCGCGAAGGCGATGATGACCGGTACCGCGCTCAGCACCGCAAGGCCGATCCAGTTGCGCCGCCGGCCGAAGATGAGCCACAGCTCCGAGGCGAGGAAGCGGCTAACCGCTGACATCGAAGCCCTCCCCCGTCAGCGACACGAACAGCTCCTCAAGGTCGGGGGCGACCACCGCGAAGCCGCGCACCGGCACCCCTGCGTGCACGAGCGCCGCCACCACCTTCTCCGCGGCGATATCTCCCAGAAACCCGGTCGCCCGCGCGGGTGAACTCTCCACATCGGAGAGTCCGAGCTGTCGCAGCACCGCCGCGGCCTGCTCCGGTTGCCCGGTCTCGACCGCCGCCCGCGGGGCGACCCCGGCCCGCAGCTCGGCCAGGGGTGCTTGCGCCACAAGCTTTCCCAAGTGCATCACACCGACATGGGTGCAGATCTGCTCCACCTCCGACAGCAGGTGGGTGGACAGAAGCACGGTGGCGCCGTCGCGCGCCAGGCCGCTGATCAGCGCCCGTACCTCCCGCGTGCCCTGAGGGTCGAGGCCGTTGGTCGGCTCGTCGAGGATCAGCAGGTCGCGGGGTGAAAGCAGGGTCGCCGCCAGCGCCAGGCGCTGCCGCATGCCCAGCGAGTAGGCGCGGTAACGCTTGCGCGCGGCGGCCAGCAGCCCCACCCGCTCCAGCGCGGTATCGGTCCGGCGCCGGGCGGTGGCGGCGTCGGCGGTCCGGTCGGCGGCGTCGAGGCGCAGCAGGTTGTCGCGACCCGAAAGATACGGGTGGAACGCCGGGCCCTCGACGAGTGCCCCCACGCGCGGCAGCACCCGCCCGGCGCCGCCCGGCATCTGTTCACCCAGCACGGTGTGCCGCCCGGCTGTGGGCCGGATCAGGCCGAGCAGCAACCGGATCGTCGTGGTCTTGCCGGAGCCGTTGGGGCCCAGGAAGCCGTAGACCGAGCCGCTGGGTACGGCAAGGTCGATCGAATCCACCGCCGCCTGCCGGCCAAACCTTTTCGACAGCCCGAAGGTCTGTACGGCAAGGGACAGCGTCATGAAGCAGGCTTGAGCTGGGCGGCCGGGTCCTTTGCCACCGCCTGCAGGCGCGAGGCGGAGACGGCGCCGAACAGCAACCGCCCGTCGTCGGTGAGCAGGGCGGTGAACAGGCTGCCGCTGAGCACCCTGCCGTTGTCGACCCGCGGCAGGCGGCGCAGCAGCCGGCCAAGGTCGTCGCGGCCGGTGTGGTTGGCGCCAACCGGTACCCGGGCCACCATCACGGCCGTCCACCCGGACCCGATGGTCTTCGCATCCGCGCCCGAAGCCATGAACGGTGCGGCAAACGGCAACGCGGGCGCGACCGCGGCACCGGCCGGCTTCTCGGTGACCTTGGCGCCCGGCGGCGGGGTGAAGGTGAACCAGCTCGCCTCGGGGCGGGCGAACTCGACCGAGGTGAACCCGACCTCGAACGCGGGGCTCCCCGCGCCACGGGCGATAACCTGCACCCGCAGCGGCACATATTTCTCCGAGTCGATGGCGATGCGCACCTGCCCGAACAGCGAGTCGGTGTCGCGTGGGGCCAGCACCAGCTCGTAGACCGGGCGGCCGGCGACGCGATCCGTGGCGGAGGTGGTGACCGAAGTGGACGGGCCGAGCGCGGCGAGCGCCCTGGCGGCCGCCTGCTCCGGCGTCATCGGGGCGGCGGTCCCGGGGTCGAAGGGGCGTTTGTGCTCTCGGTCACCGGCGGGACGAACCGAGTGGGTGGCGGCGTTGTCGGCGCTCGACCACGTCCACACGTCGTGCCCGTTGGTGATGATGCTCGACTCGGAGAGCCGCCCGATCAAGGCGACACGCATCGAGTCGGGGCTCGAATACCAGACCTTCAGCGTGTGGGAGCCCGACAGCAGGGTGTTGAGATCGAGGGCTCCCTCGCCGCCGAGGGCCGGCAGCTCGGGAAGGCCAAGCTCGGATCGCACGGAGATGGTGCCGGACAGGCCCTCGGGGCGGGCCGTCTGCAACGCCGCCAGCAGCTGCTCGGCCGACTTGGGCGCCAGCTCGGGGCGGGCAATGGCACTGACCGCCCGGACGGCCACACCGCCCGCCATGACCGCGACCGCCGCGAGCACCGGAACCAGCCAACGACGCACCAGTGGTGAAGATATCGGTGAAGATATTGAGGGCATGATTCACCTCCGAACCCCATGGTGCCACACCTTGCTGCAAGGAGGCTGAAACTTCAGGCAGGCTGATCATCGGACGATCCAGCCGTTGAGCGTGAGCCGGCTGTCCTCGAACGCCCCCGATGGGCAGGCGACCGTCGCGATCTCGTGCAGTACGCCCGGCGGGAACATCACGATGCGGTTTGTCTCGGGTTCGATGCTCGACCAGCCATCGCCGCCGTCGTGCTGGATGCGCAGCTCCCCGCCGGTGAAGGCGCGCGGTTGCCGGTGAAGGAAGAAGGTGAACGACAGCCACCGGCGCATCGACTCGGGGTGCCGGTTGTCGCGGTGCGGGCGGAAGAACTCACCGTCGTTGGTGGAGGTCGCCTGCAGCTGTATGCGCGCGATCGGCAGTGGTCTCAGCCCGAGTGCCGTCAGGGCCGTGGGGAGGAGGTGGCGTGCCCTTCGCACGAAGTCGTCGCCCGCCGCGCCCACGTGATAAAGCACCCGCGACCGCCGGACCTGCGGGTCCACCCGCCCCGGATCCGACCGGCCGCCCCCGAGCCGGGAGACCTCGAACTCACCGGCTCGGGAAAAGGTGTTGTTCCGCAAGGCTTCCAGCGCGTCCGCCGGAAGGAATCCGTCCACGATGAATGCTAGGTCGCCGGTGGACTGCACGACCCGCTCACGACTCCCCACAGCTCCTCGTCAACCGCGATCCCCCGGGCCCGCATCGCCGCCACCGCCTCGGCGCAGCTGCCGGTGCCGTAGTCAACGCCGTCCTCATCGCATGGGCTGTGATGGAGGTAATGCCCCGCCACGCTGCGACAGAACTGGTGATACTCGCGCGTGTAAAGGATGAACGTGTGCCAACCGATGTCGATCAGCGGTGACGGCGAGAAGCGGGCGGATTCGGGGTCGTCCGCGCACACCCACAGGAAGGCCAGCGTCTGATCGACGATCCGCTCGGCCCACCGCCGCCGCTCGGCCTCGTCGTAGTGCCCGCAGTAATGCCAGAACTCCAGGTCGGTCAGCAACCGGCCCACCATCCGGCGCCATAGCGCGTCCCCGATCAAATCCCTGCCATGCCACACGATTTGATTGGTCATGGCTCGACGATCTGGCAGGCCGCGCCACCAGGGAAGGCTTCAGATATTAATCCGCACAAGTCCGTACAGATATCTGTCACCCGGCCCCGGCGGCGGCCGCAGCGGCGGTGCCCGGCCGGATAGCTCCCGTACCGGGCACCGCGCGCAGCTCAGCCGAGCCAGGACCGCAGACGCGAGAACGCCTTGCCGGTGAACGCGTCGACGACCGGCTGCTCGGCCGACCAACCGGCCTCCCAGCCCTGCTCGTACAGGACCATGACCACCGCGCCGGTCCGCACCACGGAGACCAGCCTGACGTCATCCCCGCCGGTCGGGTTGCCGTTGACATCACGCGTCGGGTACCGCTGTTCGATCAGGATCGACTCGTCGCCGCGCGCCGTGCCCGACAAAATGCGGTTGCGGTAGGTGATGCCATTGCGCTGCTGCGTCGGGCAGGCGGTCACGGCGTCGCGCAACTGCCGCATGACCTGGTCGGCGCCGTCCCCTTTGTAGGTCGTGATCGTCTCGTCGAACGTCCCGTCGGGGACGGTCCCGGGCGGACTCTTGCTGGCCCAGTAGGTGATGTGCATGGTCTTGCGCGCCTGGATGAGGGAGTCACTGGGATACCTCGCCCCGCACAACTGCGGCAGCATGTGATCACTCTGCCTCTCCACCGCCGGTTCCTCACCGTTCGTGTCCGCTAACTGCAGGAACGCGCTGGCCGGGATCACCTTAGGGACGTTAGTGACCTTAGGCGGGGCGGAGGTGGCCGCCGGCGTGGCAACGGACTCGGACGAGCTGGCCGGGGTGGTCGCCGGGGCATTCGAGCTGGTGCCGGTGCCGGGCTGGATAGACTGGCCGCGCGCGGTGAGTATCCACTGACCCCCAAAGGCGACACCACCCACGAGGGCGGCGATGGCGGCCAGGGTCGCGGCCACCCGGATCCGGCTGCGGCGGTCGGCCCTGCCGCGAAGGGCATCCGGAGTGTCAAGCATGACCGTTTCAACCTCTCGGCTCAAGGACGCGTACATGCGTTCGAAGTCAGTCATCGTTCCTCCCCCTGCGAGAAAGCGATGGAGGACGTCCCGGCCAGCGCCGCGACCAGTCCTGCGCGCCCACGTGACAGCCAAGACTTCACCGTGTTGACAGGCACGCCCGCTTCTGCGGCAATCTCCGCAACGGGCAGGTCTAACAGGTAATGCAGGGCGAGCGCCTGCCGGTGCGCCACGGGCAGTCCACGAAGCGCGGCGGTGAGCATCACGGCGTCTTCGCTCGGCGGCCGTACGTGCTCAGTCGGCCCTGAACGCAGCAGCACGTCACGCCATCGGCCTAATCGGCGCCATCGGTCGGTCGCCAGGCGGGTGACGACCAGGCGCACCCACCCCTCCGGATTGGGATGTTCGGCCACCGTCCGCCATCGCTGCCAGGCACGGGTGTACGCCTCGTGGACCAGATCCTGCGCCTCGGCCAGGTCCCCAGTCACCGCGTAGCCGTACCGCAACAGCCGTGCGGAGGTGGTCCGGTAGAACTCGTCGAAACTGTCCGAGTCGCGCATTCCCACCTGTCTCCGTCCTTCGTTCACGGTCGCTTTCTTAAATACGGACGGAGGTGGTTGCGGGTTGCGGCCGTCTATGGGGTACCCGGTCCTGGGCAGAGTGACCGACTGAACCTTCCGGCTCAGCCGCCGCACCGCCCGTCGAACACGTCGGCCTTGCGGTCGCCGGTGAAGTCGTCGGCAACGTGGAGGCTGGCAAGGGGGCAACCGCTCGTCGCGAGAGGAATCCTCACCGCGACCACGGTGAGAGCGACAAACAACCGCAATGCACGCGTCATGCCCGTGAGCCTACAAACCCGATTTAGATCCGTGGGGGGTGCCACGGGACCAGCGCCGCCACACCCCGTTGATACGCCTCGTAATCCGGCCGCCGAGCAAGGTTTCGGCGCTCCATCAGAGGGATGCTGACCCCGGCGAACAGCGCCACCATCGCCAGCGGCCCGATCACCGTCCACCACCACGACGGGTCGGCCGCCAGCCCGAACAGCCACAGCCCCCACCACACCCCGATCTCGCCGAGATAGTTGGGGTGCCTTGACCAACGCCACAGTCCAATGTCGACGGTCCTGCCCGCGCTCTCCGGCCGCCCGGCGAACCACCGCAGCTGCCGGTCGGCGATCGCCTCGATGAGGATCGATCCGAGCATGACGGCGATCGCCAGAAGATCTATAAAGCCGATCCGCCGGTACCCATGCAGAGCCGGCCAAGCCGAGATGAGCGCCAGGAACACCACCAGCGTCGGCATCAGGTGGATGCCGGTGAAGGTCACCAGCCACCAGGGCAGCCGACCCCTGGTCTGCTGGCGGATCTGCCCGTAGCGCCAGTCCTCGTGGGCCAGCCCCCGCCAGCCCTTGGCCCAGTTGGCGGTCAGCCGCACCGCCCACACCGTCAGCAGCACCAGCACGGCCACCCGTCGCACCGCCGACCCGCCGTCGGAGACCAGCGCCCACCCGCCAACGATCAGCGGCGGTGCGACGCTCCAATAGGGGTCGTAGACACTGGAGTTGGCGACCAGCATCGACCCCGCGAAGACCACGACCGTGCCGACCAGGTCTGCGTAGAAGAAGGCCTCGATCGGGTGACGCGACGTGAGCAGCGCCACCACGACCCAACCCGCCGATACGGCCAACGCATAAATATCAAAGACCATGCTGAGCGCGGCCGGCCTCGATTTGGCCGCCCACCTTCGGCCTATGCGGTAGCCGTCGTGAACCACGCGCTGAAGTTATCTCATCGGCCCCGCCGCAAACAGGTACCGCAAACAGGGATTGACAGCCCGGGGACAGCTTCCCCTATTATCTCTATCAAACATGTAGAGATTATGGGTTAGGTAGGTATTACCGTGCGGAGAACGATCGTTGCCCTGGCGGCGCTGGCTTTGTCGGCCCCGGCGCTGGCGGCCTGCGGTGGCGCAACCGCGGCCGGTGGCCCCAAGGTGCAGCTGGCGCTGGTGGCCTACTCGACGCCCCAGGCCGCGTACGAGGAGATCATCAAGGCGTACCAGGCCACGCCGGAGGGCCGGAACATCACCTTCACCAAGTCGTTCGGCGCCTCGGGCGACCAGAGCCGTGCGGTCGAGGCCGGGCTGAGGGCCGACCTCGTGGCGCTGTCCCTCGAGCCGGACATCACCCGCCTCGTCAAGGCCGGGATCGTCGGCGACGACTGGAACTCCGATCCGGCCAAGGGAATGATCACCGACTCCGTCGTGGTGCTTGCGGTGCGCAAGGGGAATCCCAAGGGCATCAAGGGCTGGGACGACCTGACCAAGCCCGGTGTCGAGGTGATCACCCCCAATCCGTTCACCTCCGGCGGTGCCCGGTGGAACGTGCTCGCCGGCTACGGCGCGAAGTCGGACAGGGACAAGGACCGCCCGGCGGGCGTGGCCTACCTCAACTCGCTGTTCAGGAACGTGCCGGTGCAGGACGAGAGCGCGCGCAAGGCGTTGCAGACCTTCACCTCCGGCAAGGGCGACGTCATGCTCGCCTACGAGAACGAGGTCATCTTTGCGCGGCAGCACGGCCAGCCGCTTGACTACGTCGTGCCGGACTCGACGATCCTCATCGAGAACCCGATCGCGGTGACCAAGAACAGCGCCCACCCTGCCGAGGCCAAGGCGTTTCTCGCCTACCTGCACTCACCGGCGGCGCAGGAGATCTTCGTCAAGAACGGCTACCGGCCGATCACCTCAGGCGTCAGGGGCGCCAACTTCCCCAACCCTGCCGGGCTGTTCACCATCGCCGACCTCGGCGGCTGGACGAAGGTCACCAAGGACTTCTTCGACACCAGCACCGGCATCATGGCCGCGGTCGAGAAATCGATCGGCGTCTCCGTAAAGTAGGATACCTTTGTCGACGACTGACACAATCGCCCGGCCATCGGCTGCGCCACAACCCCAACGGCGACAACCCCAACGGCGACTCGGCCGGGGGTCGCTGCTCTCCGGCCGGTACGGGCCCGGCATCGGCCTCGGCACGGCGATGATCTTCCTGAGCCTCGTGGTCTTCATCCCGCTCGGCGCGGTCGTCGTGCGCTCCGGCGAGAAGGGCTTCGACGGCTTCTGGCAGGCGGTGCGCACCCCGGACGCGTGGGCGTCGCTGGAGCTGACGATTGGCGCGTCCGCTCTCGTCGCCCTCATCAACCTCGTGATGGGCACACTGATCGCGTGGGTGCTCGTGCGCGACAACTTCCCCGGAAAGTCCATTGTGGACTCGCTCATCGACCTGCCGTTCGCCCTGCCCACCATCGTCGCCGGGCTGGTGCTGCTCGCCCTCTACGGGCCGAATAGCCCGATCGGGCTGGACATCGCTTACAGCCGCACCGCCGTCGTGGTGGCACTGCTGTTCGTGACGCTGCCGTTCGTCGTGCGCACGGTACAGCCGGTGCTGCTGGAGCTGGACCGGGAGATGGAGGAGGCGGCGGCTTCGCTCGGCGCCGGACCCAGGGTGATCTTCCGCCGGATCATCCTGCCCAACCTCATCCCGGCGATGCTGTCCGGAACGGCCCTGGCATTCACCCGCGCGATCGCCGAGTTCGGTTCGACCGTGCTGATATCAGGCAACCTTCCGTTCAAGACCCAGGTCTCGGCGGTCTACATCTTCGGCCAGATCGAGACCGACAACGAGATCGGCGCCGCCGCCGTCGCCACCGTCCTGCTGGTGGTGGCGCTCGTTGTCGTCGTCGGCCTCGACTTCCTGCAACGTTGGGGGGCACGCCGTGGCTAAGCACGCTCTACGCTGGAGCGCTCTGGTGTACCTGTTCTTCCTGCTGGTGCTTCCGGTGGTGCTGATCGGCTGGCGCACGTTCGGCGACGGCATCGCACCGTTCATCGAGTCGCTGTCCTCGCCGGAGGCGTTGCACGCCTTCCAGATCACGTTCGTCGTGGCGCTGTGGGCGGTCGCCATCAACACCGTCTTCGGCGTCGGGATGGCGGTCCTGCTTGCGCGGCACAGCTTCCCGGGTAAGCGAGTCCTCAACGCCGTCATCGACCTGCCGCTCGCCGTCTCGCCGGTGGTGGTCGGGCTGGCCCTGATCCTGGTCTATGGCCGCTTCGCTCCGGTTGGTGGCTGGCTTGAATCCCTTGGGCTGCAAGTCATCTTCTCCACTCCGGGCATGGTGATGGCCACGGTGTTCGTCTCCCTGCCCTTGGTCGTGCGGGCGGTCGAACCGGTACTCAATGAGCTTGGAACGGAACAGGAACAGGCCGCCCACACCCTCGGAGCCGGGCCGTGGCAGACGTTCCTGCGCATCACCGTCCCGGGCATCCGCGCGGCCCTCGCCTACGGCGTGGTGCTTTGCCTGGCAAGGGCGCTCGGCGAGTACGGCGCCATCGCCGTCGTGTCGGGACGCCTCGTTGGCGAGACGCAGACACTGACCCTGTTTGTCGAGGAACGCTTCCAGAACTTCCGCGAGGGCGACGCCTTCGCCGCCGCGACCGCGCTCGCGCTTATCGCGGTCATCACCCTGCTAGTGACGAAACTGATGCGCCCCAAGGAATCAAGCCCCAAGGAATCAAGCCCCAAGGAATCACGCTGATGGCCATCGAAGTACGCAACGTCAACAAGTCATTCGGCGGCACGCCGGTCCTGCGCGACGTGTCCATCGACGTCACCCCTGGCTCGCTGACCGCCCTGCTCGGGCCGAGCGGCGGCGGCAAATCCACGCTGCTGCGAGTCATCGCCGGCCTTGAGCAGCCCGACAGCGGCAAGGTGGTCATCTCGGGCGTCGACGCGACAAGGCTTTCGCCGCAACGGCGTAACGTGGGCTTCGTCTTCCAGCACTACGCCGCGTTCAAGCACATGACCGTCTTCGACAATGTCGCGTTCGGACTGAAGATCCGCAAGCGGTCCAGGGCGGAGATCCGTGACCGCGTCGCCGAACTGCTCAAGCTGGTCCACCTGGAGCAGTTCGCCAACCGCCACCCGGCGCAGCTGTCGGGCGGGCAGCGCCAGCGCATGGCCCTGGCCCGCGCGCTCGCCGTCGAGCCCGAGGTGCTGCTGCTCGACGAGCCGTTCGGTGCCCTGGATGCCCAGGTGCGCAAGGAACTCCGGGTGTGGCTGCGCCGCCTGCACGACGAGGTCCATGTCACGACGGTCTTCGTCACGCACGACCAGGAGGAGGCGATCGAGGTCGCCGACACCATCGTGGTGCTCGCCGACGGCATCGTGGAGCAGGCGGGCGCGCCGCACGAGATCTACGACAACCCGGCCAACCCTTTTGTGATGCGCTTCCTCGGCCCGGTCACGGAGATCAACGGTGAGCTGGTCCGCCCGCACGATCTCGAGCTGTTCACCGAGCCACCCGCCGCAGCGGGGCCGGACAGCCCGGAGGCGACGATCACCCGCATCGTGCGGCTGGGCTTCGAGGTACGCGTCGAGATGCTGCTGGATGGCCAGGAGACCTGGGCGCAGGTGACCCGCGGCACCGCCGAGCAGCTCGGCCTGGCGCAGGGAAGCACGGTCTTCATCCGGCCGATCAACGGCGCCCGCACGCTGGCGTCAAGCGCGGCATGACAGGTTTGGTTCCTGCCCCGCCGCGTGCGGTACGACGATCGACCTCTGCAGCGCGACGGGGCACCACCTCCGGTGGCCGGCTATTGGATGAATCGCCTGATGAAGTTCAGCGCGGTGTCGCAGACCTCGCGCCAGCCGCTGTCGATGGTCAGGGCGTGCCCGCGGTTGGGCAGCTCGACGATCTCGGTGACGCCCGGGTTGTCTTTCTGCTGCTTGTAGGACGCGTTGGCGATCGCCCACGGGACGGTGTTGTCCTTCTCCCCTGAGATGATCAGCAGCGGTCCGCGCTGCGGGTTCTCCGTGTCCACCTTGGCCTCGGTCCACGGGTTGAGGTTGGCCGCGGCGGCCTGGAACAGCGGGGCGCCCGACGCCGGCACGGCGAAGGTGTCATACAGTTGCCTCGCCTCGGCCTCCTCCACCGCGTTGGCGAAGGCGTACCGGAACTGGTCATAGGTAAGCGGCACCGCCCGGTGGCGGTTGCGCGGGTTGCCCAGCACGGGGAAGCCCGACTTCAGCGAGGAGAACGGCAGCGGGAGCACGCCGCGGAACGGCGCCGGGTCGATCGCCACCGTAACCGCCGACAGCCCGCGTCCCGCCGTGATCTGGGTGAGCAGGCCGCCGAAGGAGTGGCCGACCACGGCCGGTTTGCGGTCAAGCTGCTTGATGACATCGCTGAAGTGGTCGGCGACCTGGCCGATCGTCTTGTTGGCGAACACGTCCGGATGCTCCCGCGCCTCCTCGACGCTGTTCGGGTCGTCCGGCCATCCGGGCGTCAGCGCGGCATAACCGGCCTCCTCGAAGACCGACGCCCACCGGTCCCAGCTGCTGGGCAGCAGCCAGAGCCCGTGAATGAAAACGACGGGTGTCCGCTTCGACTCGTTTGCCCGCTCCACCTGCTCCTCCGTGGTGGGAAACTCCTCGTCAACCATGGCTCAACGGTAGTGTTCCTCCCCCGGCCGTGTGCCGTCTTTCACGGTCATAGGCGACCGTCGCGCCGCATGAGCAGGTAGGCCAGCTCCCGCCACAAACAGGATCGCCGGGGTCGGCGCCGCCCCGTGGGTGACGCCCGCTAAACAGCCATGTCAGGTAGGCCTAGGCCGCCTAGGCCTACCCCGTACCATGGTGTCAATGGTCGAGCTGATGTCGGCGACAGAGATCGCCATCATGCGCGAGGCGGGGCAGGTGGTGGCCGAGACCCTGCGTGCCGTCGCCGCGGCGGCAACGGCGGGGGTGCGGCTGTCCGAATTGGACGAACTCGCCGCGGGCACCATCGCCCGCGCCGGGGCCAAGCCGTCGTTCCTGGGCTACCAACCGGATTGGGCCCCGACACCGTTCCCGGCGGTGCTGTGCCTTTCGGTCAACGATGCGATCGTTCACGGTATCCCCGGAAACACGAAGCTGAAAGACGCCGACCTGCTGTCCATCGATTGCGGCGCAAGCATAGACGGCTACCATGGCGACGCCGCCCTCACTGTCGCGATTGGACAGATAGACGAACGGGCTCGGCGGCTGCTCGACACCACCAAGGAGGCCCTGGCCGCGGGGATTGCGCAAGCCCGGCTTGGCGTCCGCATCGGGGACATCTCGCACGCCATCGAGAGCGTCGCCCGCCAAGCGGGTTACCGGCTGCCCACCGGTCTGGGCGGCCACGGCATAGGCACTGCGATGCATCAGGATCCGGGGGTACCCAATACCGGCCGCCCGGGTCGGGGACTGACCCTGCGCGAAGGTCTCGTCCTGGCGATAGAGCCGATGCTCACCGAGGGCGGGAGCGACCGCTGCCGGGTCGCCTCCGACGGGTGGACGGTGCTGACCGCGGACGGCAAGCGGGCCGCCCACTTCGAGCACACCGTCGCCATCACCGCAGAAGGCCCGGTTGTCCTCACCTCACCATTGGCGTGATCCTGGTCCTGTGGCTATACGGCCCGCCGCATCGACACCCCGGCGGGCGCACGGTCGAGGAGATCGCCGGCGCTGTCGTCGAGGAGACCCCCGGCGGCTGGCCGCCCGGTATCCTCACGCTCCCAAGGACTTCAGCAGGTAGTAGACCAGAAACGCCGGCCACACCAGAGCCTTCAGGATCGCGAGAATGCCCTGCCAGAACCCATCGGCGGCTCCGATGTAGTAGACAAGAGCACCGATAAGACCCAAGCCATAGACGGCTCCGCCTCCACAGCCGCCCCTGCCCTTGCCCCATCCCCGCCGCATCATGCCGCTTCCGTCCTGCTCGTTCATGTCTTAATGCTGAACTCAGCCGGCGCTGCGAGCCAGTATCCTCCGGCGTGTCTGAAGGTACAAAAGTCCCTCGCCCATCGACCCTACGACGAGTGAGCCTGACATGAGCACTGATGAGACCCAGGAAGCCACGTACGACCCGCACGCCGTCGTCGACAAGTGGACGAAGGCATGGGACGAGCTGCATGTGCACGAGACGCTCGGTCTCAGGTCGGGATGCGAGGACCTTCCACGTTCGTATGTGGTCAGCATGTTCCCGTATCCGTCCGGGGATCTGCACATGGGTCACGCCGAGGCGTACTCGATCGGCGACGCGATGGCCCGCTACATCCGCATGCGCGGGGTGAACGTCCTCAACCCCATCGGCTGGGACAGCTTCGGCCTGCCGGCGGAGAACGCGGCGTTCAAGCGCAACCTGCATCCGCGCGACTGGACCTACGCCAACATCGGGACCCAGGCCGAGTCGTTCCGCCGGCTCGGGGTGTCCTTCGACTGGCGCACCCGCTTGCACACCTCTGACCCGGAGTACTACCGCTGGAACCAATGGCTGTTCCTGCGCCTGTTCGAGGCCGGCTTGGCCTACCGAAAGGAGGCGCCGGTCAACTGGTGCCCCAACGACAAGACCGTGCTCGCCAACGAACAGGTCGTCGCCGGGGCGTGCGAGCGCTGTGGCGCCACCGTCATCCGGCGCCCGCTCACCCAGTGGTTCTTCAAGACCACCGCGTATGCCGAGCGCCTGCTCGACGACATGGCGCAGCTGGAGGGCAAGTGGCCGCATGAGATCCTTGCCATGCAGCGCAACTGGATCGGCCGCTCGACCGGCGCGCACATCCACTTTGGAATCGAGGGCCGGGCCGAACCTGTGCGGGTGTTCACCACCCGACCGGAGACGCTGTACGGGGCAACGTTTTTCGTCGTGGCCGTGGATTCACCGCTGGCCGACGAGCTGTGCGCGCCGCAGCGGCGCCAAGCCTTCGATGCCTACCGGCGGCGGGCCGCCACCGCCACCGAGATCGAACGGCTGGCCACTGACCGGCCGATGACCGGCGTGAGCCTGGGCCGCAACGCCATCAACCCGATCAACGGTGAGCGCATCCCCGTCTTCGCCGCCGACTACGTCCTGGCCGGCTACGGCACGGGGGCAATCATGGCCGTCCCGGCGCACGATCAACGTGACCATGATTTTGCGATTTCTCATGGGGTACCCATAAAGCCCGTCATCGACGACGGAAGGCTGGTCAATTCGGGAGAGTTCGACGGGCTGTCCACGAGCGAGGGCGCCGAGGCAATCACGGCAAGGCTTGCCGCGACCGGTGCCGGTGAGCAGGCGGTTACCTATCGGCTGCGGGACTGGCTGCTGTCGCGGCAACGCTACTGGGGCACACCCATTCCGATCGTCCACTGCGACACGTGCGGGCTGGTTCCCGTGCCCGACGAGCAGCTTCCGGTGCGCCTGCCCGAGTCGGGTTACCAGTTGCGCCCCGAGGGTGGCGGCCTGTCGCCTTTGGAGAGCGCGCGTGATTGGGTCAGGGTGGACTGCCCACGTTGCGGCCGCGATGCGCGGCGGGACACCGACACCATGGATACTTTTGTCGATTCATCGTGGTACTTCCTGCGGTACCCCCATCCCGATTTTGAACAAGGTCCCTTCGATCCTGATGCTGTGGCGCGCTGGTTGCCGGTCGATGAATACATCGGCGGGCGTGAGCATGCCACCGGGCACCTGATGTACGCCCGCTTCATGACCAAGGCGCTCTACGACCTGGGGATGGTGTCCTTTGTGGAGCCGTTCACGAACCTTACCAATCAGGGTCAGGTCAGCATGAACGGCAAGTCCATGAGCAAGACCCTGGGGAACCTGGTCAACCTGCAGGAGCAGATCGGCCTCTACGGTCCGGATGCCGTGCGGGTGACGATGCTGTTCGCCGGCCCGCCAGAGGACGATATCGACTGGGCCGACGTGTCGCCCACCGGCTCGGTGAAGTGGCTGGCGCGGGTGTGGCGCCTCTGCGGCGGGCTTCCCGCCGGCAGCGCGGGCGAACCAGATCTCCAGGTGCGCAGCGGCGTCCATCGGCTGATCGCCGGCGCCACCGCCGCGATGGATGGGCGGCGGTTCAACGTGGCGATCGCGTCGTTGATGATGCTTACGAACCTGCTTCGCAAGGCCGACCCCTGCGGCCCCGCCACGCGCGAGGGCGTCGAAGCGCTGGTGCGGATGCTGTCGTGCTTCGCCCCGTTCACCGCGGAGGAGAGTTGGCAGCGGCTCGGCCATGAGCCGTCAGTCTCGAGCGCCGGCTGGCCACTGGCCGATCCCGAGCTGCTGGTGGAGGACAAGGTGACCTGCGTGATCCAGGTCAACGGCAAGGTCCGCGACCGCATCGACGTACCGCCGGGCGTGTCGGAGCAGGACCTGAGGGAATTGGTACTTGCCTCGGCCAAGCTCCGCGATCACCTGGCTGGCGTACAGATCCAAAAGGTCATCGTCCGAGCGCCGAAGCTGGTTAACGTCGTGGCCGGAGAGAAGGGATACCGATGCCTGTGAGACCGCTAGTGACCCGTCAAAGCACATCTCAACCCGGACACGCTCAGCAAGAATCCGGCCTTCTCGCAACTGGTGACGGCCGACGGCCATCAAGCGCTCGTGGGAATCGATGCCATAGCCGCCGTCAAGGCATGCGGACCGTCGGGCCGCGATGTTGATCCCGATGCCGACCCTCGCCGGCATCCAGGCCGGCCGGGTCACGCTGGCCTTCCGACGCTGGGACAGGCCCGGGTCACGGCCGGCACCAAGCTGCGGACAGGCAATCCGCGCCGCGGCCGAGGGCTGGCAGACCGTCACCGCGACCGGTTGCGCAGTGTCGTTGGCGGCTGGAACGGCCTGCACCGGGACCATCAGGAACCGGAAGCTTGCCGGCAATAGAACGGGGCGGCACCCTGACAGGTCCGCCCCGGCTACTTTCGATAGCGTTACGAGCCGTAAACGGCGTGCCAGTTAACGACTCTCAGCAGGAGCAACTGTCCATTCTCGACGTGCTCCTGCACCGTCCCCGGCCCCGTTCCCGGCGGAAGGTGCTTGGTCGTGTGGACCTGCGTGTCGAACAGGAACGTGCCCGGCCCGAGATACTTCGAGGTCGGCACGATACCGCTCGATTCCTCATCCAGGGTCAGGTACTCAGGGGTGTTGGCGATCGCGGCGTCGCGGCCGAACCTCGCCGGGTCAAACTGAGCAACGACCCCGGTGCGGCCGTCGCGGATACGGTAGGCCACGATCCGGGCGACATGAACGTGGCTGCCCGGGTCCTCCTGCATCAGCAGGTTGCCGTGGCCGTCGATGGCCATGTTGTCGGGGTTGACCAGACCGATCGCCTCCGACCCGTCGAGCAGCAGCTCAAGCGTTGCGCCCAGCCACGGCTTGTCGACGTCAGCGAACCGCAGCCGCCACAGGCCGCCCCCATCGCGACCGTTGTTCGCGCCGGTGGCCGGGTCGGTCCCGGAGGTCGCGTCCTTGCCACCCGAGGTGGTGACGAAGTAATAGTCGTGGCGGTTGTCGGGGTCGAACGCGCCGTCCTCGATCCGGTTGAGGGTCAGGCCTTTGGCCGCCGCCTCGGCGTTCTGCGCCGCACCACCCTGTGTCCAGTCGACTTCACTAAATTTGACGGGTACCGGGTGGTGCTTGCCGAAAGCGGTGCGGAAACCGGCGTCCGTGCTGACCGACTGGTCCACGACGTCGACCACCGTGAGCTTGCCGTTGGTCAGGCCGGCCTTTTCCACCGGCGATCCGCTGTACTGCTTGGTGCCGAAGTACATCCACATCTGGCCCGTGGCGGCATCCTCGTTGCCCATCACCACCGTGGTGTCATCCTGGTTGGCGGCGTTGACCGTGTTCTCCCAGCTGAACAGGCCGAGCCGGGGCAGCTGGAGGGCGTCGCCCGCCGTGGTCACGGCGAAGACACGCCCCTCATCGCCTGTTTCCTCGTTGGCGAAGTAGAGCTGTCCCGGGTACCCCCTGAATGTCTTCTTGCTTATGAGCTCGAACGGAGCGCTGAGGTGGCCGGAGCAGAAGCGGCCGAAAATCGCGGACTGCGCCAGTGCCGTCGAACCGTCCTTGTTGGTCCAGGAGGGCGATGGCGAGGTGGAGAACTGACCCGTGGCGTAGTTCCAGAACTGGACTCCCGGATTGATGAGGTCCTCGCCCGCCACGACCCGCTTGGTGTGCGGATCGATGGTGATCCTGGAGACGAACGCCCCGATCTGGCCGTGCCTGCGCACAATTCCGTTGTTGACACGCAGTTCGTGGTTGACGAATGCTTCCACGAGTCCGGACTGACGCCGCGTGCCAATGCCGTCGGGGATGCCCACAAACTCGTAGCCGTTGCCTGCCGCCTTGGCGTCGTTGACCGTGAGCAGGCTCGTGATCGAAACGCCTTGGGCTGCCGGCAACACATACGGTGCCGTGTTCGTGCTAGGACCGACGCTCACAGATCCGCCACCGGGCGTGCCGGCCGAAGCCGATATCGCGGTGGCCGCGACGGCGGTGACGGCCGCGAGGCCGATCACCGTAACTTTAGACACGGAAATGGTCATGCAATGCAACCTACGAGCGCTACATGAACCTTGGCCGTCGCTGAGGTGGCGATACGCCAGTCGTTGACGGCCGATCGCCCGGTTATGTGCCTTTCTCCTGGAGCATCCGTCCCCCGGCTCGCCCCATCACAGTCGCGAGAAAGTCCTCAGCTCACCGCCTTCTTCACGAGCGCGCCGATCGTTGCCTCGTCCTTGGCGGTCAACTCGGTAAGAGCGAAGGCGGTCGGCCACATTGCCCCTTTGTCGAGATTCGCCTCGTCGCTGAAGCCCAACGTCGCGTACCTCGTTTTGAACTTCTGCGCGCTTTGGAAGAAGCAGAGGACCTTGCCGTCCCTGGCATACGCGGGCATCCCGTACCAGAGTCTCGGCGAGAGGGCTGGTGCGCTGGCTTTGATGACGGCATGGAGCCGCTCGGCGATGGCGCGGTCCAGATCCGGCATCTCGGCGATCTTCGCAAGCACGTCGCTTTCCCCGTCCGCCTTGGCCGCGCGCGGGCCGCGGCGAGCGGCCGCCTTCAGCTCTTGGGCGCGCTCTTTCATCGCGCCTCGTTCCTCGTCCGTGAATCCTTCGTACTTCTTGTCGTTCGCGGTCGTGCTCATGGCGGACTTCTTCCTGTCCTTCATTGCAGGTTTCCTCCCTGCGAGTCTTGATGGAGACGACCCTATGTTAGGCAGCCGCCGCGGCGGCGGCTTCTCGGAAACTGACCGGTCGTTACCTGGGTGGGACCAGCACGATGTCGAGGTGGCGGCCGAAGACCTAACACCGCTGAAACGACACGCCCGAGAGCTCGCGCGGAGATCGCGCTCGGGCTAGTGGGCGCGCGCTCGGCTTCCGCTGCGGCTGCCGAACGCGCGATGAGGCGCCGGACCGGATTGGCTGTCCGGGGACCGTCGCACTAGGGTTTCGGTCACGGCCACTGACTGGGAGCAGATGTGTCCACCGTTACCGCTGCATTGTTCACCTGTCCGCTGGGGGACGATGCTGTCCTGATACCGCGCACGGTCGCGATCGCGGAGGCCCATTACGCGCTGGTGAAGGCCAACTACGAGCGTCTCGCTCGCTGGTTCCCGGACGCTTTCCAAGAGCCGCCGACGCTGGAGGGCGTTCGTGCGAACTTGGAGCGGGCAGGCCAGGCATGGCTTGAAGGATCGTTGTTGCCGCTGTCCATCGCGGTGAAGGCGGAGGACGGCTGGCGCCTGGTTGGTTGGGTCCAGCTGGTGATCGACGGTCCTGCGCGGTCGGGCGAGGTGGGCTATTGGCTCGATGCCGGTTTCGTGGGACGTGGATTGGTCACCCGGGCTGTCACGGCCGTGCTCGATCACGCGTTCGGGCACCTCGGCCTGCGTCGTGTCGGGTTGCCGACCACCATCGACAACACGCGCAGTCGGAGCGTGGCCCAGCGCTTGGGGTTCACGCAGGAGGGCGTACTGCGTGAAGCAGCGGCGTTCCCCGGCGAACGACGTGATCTCGTGGTCTACGGTCTCTTGGCACGTGAGTGGCACAAGGCAGCGAACTGACCGTAGCTGGGCAACCCAAGATCCACAAGGAAGAGGTGACTATGGCCGACAGCGGCAAGTTGAACCCCACCGAACGGGTGCGAGGGTTCTACCAGCAGTACGCGCCGCGGTACGACCATGAGACGAACTACTACGACCGCTTTTTGCTCGGCGACCGACGGGCCTGGCTGTGTGCCCAGGCTCGCGGTGCGGTGCTCGAAGTGGCCATCGGAACCGGCCGCAACCTGCCGTTCTACCCGCGCGGCATCCGGCTCACCGGCATCGACCTCACCCCGGCCATGCTTCAGATCGCCCGCGACCGTGCCCACCACCTCGGCATGCGGGTGGACCTGATCGAGGCCGACGCACGGGCGCTGCCGTTCGCCGACGCCAGCTTCGACACCGTTATATGCACCCTGGCGCTCAACGCCATTCCCGACGATCGGGCGGCCATCGCCGAGATGTATCGAACGCTGCGGCCCACCGGCCAGCTCCTGCTGCTGGGCCATGTCGCCAGCGATCTTCGCTTCGTCCGCATGATGCAGCGGCTGCTGGAACGCAAGTCGCTGCCGATCGCCGGCGATTATCAAACCCGACAACCCGTGCCCATCCTGCTCGGACTCGGATTCATCATCAAACACCAGGAACGCGCCAGAGCCGGCATCATACAGACCGTCATCGCGGTCAAACCCGCGGGTAAGACCTGACGAACCAAGAGCCGGTGGGGTGGGTGTCAGTGCGCCTGTCGGCGGCGTGCATGGTTGAGCAGGTTCAGGAGTTTGGTGCGTTCGGCGTCGATACCTTCGCTGAGGCGGGCCGCGATATTGGCGGTCAGCCACAGGTCCATGTGCTGCAACGGTTGTGGCGATGCCTGCCGGTAGGTGCGAAGGTATTTGCGGACAAGTACCGACCGCCCGGCCGCGATGAGCGCGCGAAACACTAGTGGGGTTCCGGGCAGTGGGTTGGCCCAGCGCAGAAGCAGGAGTGTGCGTGTGTGATCGGCTTCGGGTGCACCGCGTGCCGCAGCTGTCCAGTCGATCACGCTTTGCCGGCCGCCAGAAATGAGAACGTTGCCGGGGTGGTAGTCGCCATGGCATAGCCGATTACCGGCGGGCAGCCGGTCGAGCATGCTGAGGGCGAAGCCGCGCAGTGGTGCGGGCAGGCTGGCGTCGCCGATGCGCCCGGTGAGCAGTTCGCGCACGTCCGCGAGTTCTCCCGGCGCGGTCAGGCGGTGGACGGCCAGGTGGGTAGCGGCCAGGGCACGGCCGAAGCCCGCTACGTGCCATGGCTGTTGTTGCAGCAGGGTCAGCATGTCTGTTCCGCCGAGTCGCTCAAGCACGAGGCCGATGCGGCCGTCGCGCTCGATCACCTCGATCAGCCGTGGTACGACTGTTAGCCCGTCCAATGCTGCTAAGGCCAGGTTTTCGGTACGGTGCCCCCCGAATCCAGGCCGGTAGAGCTTGAGCACCGCGTCGTTACCCCATGTGTAGATCTCAGCTTCGCGGCCTTCTCCAAGTTTTGGCCCGATCACGCTGGCATCCCCGGTCACCGCCATGGCGCTCATGCGGCGGGTTTGATGGCGTCGATGCGTTCGATGCTGCCGGCTTTGAGCCGCTGGGTTTCGGCGATCTGGAACCCTGCGGCTCGCACCAGGGGCAGCTGGCGGCGGGTGAAATGCTCGCCGACGGCTCGTCTGGTCACCTGTCCGAGCAGCCATTGTGCGGCATAGATAGGCGGCCAGCTGCTGCCGATGTGATCGAGGAGTAGAAGCCGCCCGCCCGGTAGCAGGACACGCTTCATTTCCGCGATCGCGGCGGCCGGGTTGGGGATCGAGCATAGCGACAGAGCACAAACGACAGTGTCGAAGGTGCTGTCGTCAAACGGCAGTGCTTCGGCGTCACCTTCGATCAGCTCTGCGGCGATTCCCAGTTCGGCGGCGCGTGACCGGGCGATGCCGAGCATGGCCGGGCTTAGATCAATCCCAGTAACCGTGGCGGCGGCCGGGTAGTGCGGCAGGTTCCGGCCGGTACCGATGGCCACTTCCAGGACCCGGCCATGGGCACGGGCGCCAAGCCACTCCCGGCCGCCGCTAAACCAGGTCTTTTCGAGGAAGGAGATCTGGTTGTCGTAACCGGGTGCGCTTTTGTCCCACACTCGCCGTTGCTTCGCGGTCGGGGTCTCACCTGTTTCCTTTGCTGTGCTAGCCATTTCGTTCGTCCTCCTGGAGATTGAGGGGTGGCAGAGAACAGTCCACATCGGATGACACGGCGGCGGTGATGACGCCCATGACTGCCTGGCGCACACGGGGCGCGGCCATCGCTGGTTCGGGCTGCCCGGCATCGAGCCACGCGATGATCGCCTCGATCGCCACGACCGGGGCTAGCTGCAAGGCCGTGTAGATAAGGCATTTGGCCTGGTGTCAAGGGTTTGGCGGGGCGAGGATGTCGATGTTGAGGGTGGCTTTGTAGCTGGTGCGGTTGATG
>Ga0209382_10002787_pt1 | contig 24914 bp, 16 predicted proteins | sample SoiMetdeltSBSDD5_FD_187599 | JGI IMG/M metagenome (GOLD analysis project Ga0209382, IMG submission 187599) | Bulk soil microbial communities from a Populus tree surrounding site in Tennessee, USA - Soil MetaG P. deltoides SBSDD5 (SPAdes) (version 2) | ecosystem: Environmental > Terrestrial >... | reverse complement strand
CGGTCTTGCCGTCCAGGCCGAGCCGCTCCGCCAGCTCGCGCGTGAGCACTTGGACGGAAATCGGCACCCAGGCCTTCCGGGCCTCGAGGCCGGGATCCTCGAGCCCGGCACGGCCCAGATCGATGACCGTCAGCAGCCGCTCGCCCGATCGCTCGAATGCCACCAGCGTCGGCACGCGATCGGTCTTGCTCTTGGTGAGATCTTCGATTGCCTTCTCGAGGGTCTCGAATGCGCCAATCGACTGCTTGTCGACCGCGACGATCACATCGTCGGGACGCAGCGCCGGTTTGGCGTCGTCGGCGGGCCCGCCCGGGCGGATGCCGCGTACCCGGACGCCATCGCGGGTCGCACGCTTGAGTTCCTTGGCCGACCAGCTGGTGAGGTTCGAGGCGGTAATCCCCAGCAGCGGCAGCTCGCGGATCCGGGCGTCGACGTTCTCCCGTTCGGCGGGAGTGACCGTCAGCGTCTTTTCCATGCCGTCGCGCAGTACCACGGCCTCGACCGGCTTGCCGATCGCGAGCCGCATGACCAGCTGATTGAAGACGGGGACTTCCTCCGCGAAGCGAACCAGCACGTCGCGGCCGGCAATCTTCACCAGCACGTCGCCGGACTGGAACCCGGCGGTGGCGGCCGGTGAACCGTCGATCGTTCCCCCGACGAGGGCGCCGCGGGTTGCCGTCGGCGACGACAAACGGGGCTGGACCTCGAGGCCAATCCACGCGCGCCGGACGCGCCCCTCGCGGATCAGCGCGTCGGCCACTTCTTTGGCGAGATCGGCGGGAATGGCGCCGGCCAGCCCCAGGCTGATCTCGTTGACGCCGACAATCTCCCCGTGCATGTTGATGAGCGGCCCGCCCGAGTTACCGCCAAAAATCGGCGCATCGTGGCCGATCCAGCGCACGATCGAGCCGACGTCCTCGCCATCGAGCGTCATCCGGTTGAAGGGCCAGAACATGCCCGGCAAGATCATCTCGGTGTTGCTGACGATGCCCATCGTCACCGATTGGGAGAGGGCGAGCGGGCTGCCCAGCGCCAGGACGCGATCGCCGACCTTCAGTCTGGCGACGTCGCCAAACGAGGCGGCGGGAAAACGGCGCGGACTTTCGGGGCGCAGCTTCAGGACGGCGATATCCGACAGCGGATCGGTTCCGACGAGCTCGGCGGGAATCTCTTCACGGCTGGCCAGCGTGCAGCGGATCGCGCGGGTCTTGCCGGCCACGTGGTGGTTCGTCACCACATGGCCGTCGGCGGAAATGATCGTCCCGCTGCCCGAGGCTTCGCGCTTCAATTCACGGCCGTCCTGGTAGTCGATCGAGACGACGTGAATGCGGACCAGGCTCGGCGCGACCTTCGCCAACGCCGCTTCGACGGCGGCGGCGTCCTCCGCCGGAGCGGGCGAAGGCGACTGGGCCGCGGCCGCAGCGGCGACACCGCTGAAGAGTACTGTCGCGAGCAGTCGGCGCATCGAACGATCTTATCTCGAATACATCGTGGTAATCTTTTGTCGACGCCACCCGCGTTCCGATGGCGGTTTGCTCGCGCAAGCCGTAGGACGCACCCGGGACGGCTCTGGTTTGCGACCTTCGGGCCGTCTCGCGAGCGCACGGTCGCCGAGGGCATCGCAGAATGAGCAGCCTTTCTCGCGTATCTCCCCGCCGCAAACGCACCGCCGTCGCGGTGCAGGATGGTGACGCCACGCTCGGGCCGGTGTCGGCGTTCATCGAGCATCACTTCCGCCATTTCAACGCCGCGTCGCTGAACGACGCCGCCACGGCGTATATCCGCCACCTCGAGGCCGGCGGCGGGATGATGATCGCCTTGGCCGGCGCCATGAGCACCGCTGAGCTCGGTGTGTCGTTGGCGGAGATGATTCGGCAGAAGAAGGTGCACGCGATCTGCTGCACCGGCGCGAACCTCGAGGAGGACGTCTTCAACCTGGTCGCGCATTCGCACTACGAGCGGCTGCCGAAGTACCGCGACCTGACGCCCGAGGAAGAGCAGGGCCTGCTCGATCGCCACCTGAACCGCGTCACCGACACCTGCATCCCCGAGCACGAGGCGATGCGACGGATCGAGAGCTTCGTGCTCGAGGAGTGGCGAGCGTCCGATGCCCGGGGCGAGCGGCTCTTCCCGCACGAGTTCCTGTATCGCGTGCTGCGCTCGGGCAAGCTCGAGCCGTTCCACGAAATCGATCCGGCCGACAGCTGGCTGATGGCGGCATCCCACGCCAACCTGCCGATCTTCGTGCCCGGGTGGGAGGACTCGACGCTGGGCAACATCTACGCCGCGCACTTGATTCAGGGCACGTTCAAGAACGTGCACACCGTGCGCACCGGCGTGGAATACATGATGATGCTGGCCGAGTGGTATCGAACCACGAGCCCCAAGCAGTCGATCGGATTGTTCCAGGTCGGCGGCGGGATTGCCGGCGACTTCCCCATCTGCGTGGTGCCGATGCTCAGCCAGGATCTGCGCGTCGACGACGTGCGGTTGTGGGGATACTTCTGCCAGATCAGCGACTCGACGACCAGCTACGGGTCGTACTCAGGCGCCGATCCCAACGAGAAAATCACCTGGGGCAAACTCAGCGTGGACACGCCGAAGTTCATCATCGAGTCGGACGCGACCATCGTCGCACCTCTCGTGTTCGCCCGCGTTCTCAATTGGTGACAGGGCTCGCTGAAGCGAGAAACTGTTCGAGCAGGTTGACGGCGACCTGCGATCGATAGGCGGCGGTCGATCGCAGGTCGTCGATTGGCGCAATCTCTGCCCTGAGGGCTTCGCAGCAGCCCGCGATCGACGACATCGTCAATGCCCGTCCGCGCAGCGACGCTTCCGCGCCGGCCGCGCGGATCACCGTCGGCGCCACGCTGCCGACCGCGATGCGCACGTCGCGGACGGCGCGGTCCGCCTGCGCGCCAGGCGCTCCGGCGGACAAGTCCAGGGCGGCGGCAAAACACACCTTCGAGATAGCCTGGGCACGGCGAGTACCGACTTTGCGCCACGTGTGAATCCAGCCGGCGCGGCCGCGCGGGAGGCGAATCGATCGAATCAGCTCGTCGGGCGCCAGGTCCATCCGCTTGTAGCCGAGGTGAAAGCGATCGTAGGACACCAGGCGGACACCGCGTAACGATACGAGCTCGAGCTCGGCGTCGTGCACCAGCAACGCGGGCGGCGTATCGGCGGCCGGCGATGCGTTGGCGATGTTGCCGCCGACGGTACCGCGGTTCTGGGTCGCGACGCCGCCGGTGTCCGCCGCGGCGGCACAGAGCGATGGACACTCGGCCCTCAGAACTGGAGCCGCCATGACCTCGGCGTAGGTGGTCATCGCGCCGATCGCTATCGATTGATCGTCGACGAGAATGCCGCGCAGCTCGCGCAGCCGGCGCAAGCTCAGGTATCGGCCCGGCGGCAGCTTGCCCGCCTCGAGCACCACCATCAGATCGGTCCCGCCGGCGAAAGGCCGCCACACGCCCGGTTCGCGCGCCAGCGTCGTCAGAGCTTCGTCGAGCGTCCGCGGCGCGGCCAGATCGAAATCGCGAAGAAACGATCTCATGTTCGGTACGCTTGCAGCACTGCCTCGAAGATCCGGGCGTAGCCCGTGCACCGGCACAGGTTCCCGGCGAGCGCCACGCGCACATCCTCGAGCGACGGCGTTGGATTGCGCGCGAGGAGCGAGACGGCGGCGAGCACCATGCCGGGGGTGCAAATGCCGCACTGCGCCCCTCCGCGGGCAACGAACGCGGCCTGCACCGCGTGCAGACGATCTCCCTCGGCAACCCCTTCGATCGTCGTGATTGCCGCGTCTTGCGCGTGCAGCAATGGGACGAGACAGCTGTTGACCAGGTCTCCGTCGATCAGCACCGAGCAGGCGCCGCACTCACCTTCACCGCATCCTTCCTTGGTGCCGGTGAGCCGAAGCTGATTCCTGAGCACGTCGAGCAGGCGCGCCATCGGGTGCCCCGACAACGCCACCGCCTCGCCGTTCACGCGGCATGAGATCTCGACGAACGGCCCGGCCTGCCCTGAGCCTCTCGAAGGGCTCTGCCCTGAGCCTGTCGAAGGGTCAGGCATGGACGGTCCCCATTATCGACATCAACGACTCTGGCGTGAGCGGTACCGATCGCGGGTCGGCGCCGGTGGCATGGGCCACGGCGTTGAGAATCGCAGGAGCCGGTCCGTCCATGGGGAGCTCGCCGAGACCCTTGGCGCCTCCGGGGCCGTGCGCGTACGGCTGCTCCTCGAAGAACACGCGGATCGGCGGCAGATCCATGGAGGTCGGCATGATGTAGTTGGTCATCTCAGCGTTGGCCATGCGTCCTTCACGCCAGAGCACTCGCTCGTAGAGGGCCCACCCAATTGCCTGCGCCACGCCGCCCTCGATCTGACCGGCCGCGAGCACGGGATTGATCACCCGTCCAACCTCCTGAACGGCGACGAAATCATCGACCCGCGTTTCGAATGTGGTCGTGTCGACCGAAACCTCGGCGACGTAGACGGCCCATGTGTAGGTGCCGTAGGCATCGCCCTGGTAGGTCTCGTCATCCCACTTGAGACCAGGGGGAGCCTGGTAACGCGCTGTCGCACGGAGCGCACCGTAGCGATCGATGTAGTCGGCGCAGGCGCGACGAAAGGCGTCAGCATCGTATCCCCCCGCCGGCAGACCGACCTTCTCGAGCTCGCTTTTCAGCGCCACGACCGCGTTCTCGATCAACTTCCCCACGACCATGCACGTCCGCGAGGCGACGGTCGGACCACTGTTGGGTACGATTGCGGTGTCGGGCTGCACGATCTCGATCGCGTCCTCCGGCAGACCCACGGCGGCAGCCGCGATTTGCGCGAAGACCGTGTTGGTCCCCTGGCCGATCTCGGTGTTCGAGGACAGCACGCGCACCCTGCCGTCGCCTGTCGCCTCCACGGCCACCACCGATGCCAGGTGATCCTCGCCCGATCCGGTGAAGCCGGCCCCGTGCATGAACGCGGCAAGTCCGATTCCCTTGCGCACGCGCTGCGCGGGATTGAGCGCGCTGAACCGTGTCCGCTTGGCCTGAAACTCCGTCAACGCCATTGCCCGATCGAGCAACGCGCCCATCTCGATCGGATCGCGCATCACCTGGCCGACGGCGCTGGTCTGTCCCGTTGCGATGAAGTTGCGGCGCCGCAGCTCGTCGGGGCTGAGCCCGACGGCCGCGGCAACGCGATCCATGTGTCGCTCGAGCGCAAAGAGACTTTGCGGCGCGCCGAAGCCTCGAAACGCGCCGTGCGGTGGGGCATTCGTGGCCACGGCCCGGCCGCGCAGCCGCACGTTGGGGCAGTAGTAGGGACCGGCGCTGTGGATCGTCCCGCGGGACAGGACGACCGGCGACAGCGTGCAATAGGCGCCGCCGTCGATCACGAAGTCCACGTCCATGGCCAGCAGACGTCCGTCCCGCGACACCGCGGTCCGGTGCCGCGTCCGCGACGGATGCCGCTTGGTCGTCGCCGCCATGTCCTCGGCGCGATCGTAAACGAGCTTCACTGGCCGTCCCGCCTTCCACGACAGCAACGCCGCGTGGCAGGCAATCACCGATGGAAACTCCTCCTTGCCGCCGAATCCGCCGCCGGTTTCCATTTGCACGACGCGGACCTTCTCCGCCGGCAGAGCAAAGAGCGACATCAGCGCCTTGTGGACGTAGTAGGGGCACTGCATCGATCCCCACACCGTCACGCCTTCCGCGGGACTGGCGAGCGCGAGCATGCCGTTGGGCTCGATGTACAGCTGCTCCTGCGCGCCGGTTTCGTAGTCGCCGTCGACGACAATCGGCGCGGCCGCGAACGCTGCCTCGACGTTGCCGCGCTCGAGCGCGTAGCGCTTGAAGATGTTGTCGTCGCCCCACACCACGGTTCGAGCCGCCAGCGCTTCGTCCATGGTGAAGACCGGCGGCTCCGGGACGATGTCGATCCGCACGTGCCGGCGCGCGTGCTCGAGCAGTTGGCGATCGGAATGCGCGAGGAGGACGACCGGCTCTTCGGGATGATTGACGCGGTCTTCAGCAAGGCATGGCTGATCGTCGAGGATCAACGCGATGCGATTGCGGCCCGGCACGTCAGCCGCCGTCACGACGACGAGGTCGTGCCAGTCAATCTCAGGGCCGAAAGCGATGTCTTGAATCAGCCCCCGCGAAGCGGCGCTGCGGACGGTGATGCCGTGCAGCATGCCCGGGAACACGAGATCGTCCACGTAGCGGGCGTGACCCGTGACCTTGGCTCGGCCTTCGCGCCGTGGACTCGAGTTGCCGATAGACATTTACCTACCTCGAGGCTCCACAGGGACCGAGGACACGGACGGTTTCATCACGGAGATCGCGAAGATCACGACGCACGAAGTGGAACATGGTCGCGACGCGACCATTCGGGCGCCGGGTAAGCTTCGTGGCCTTCGTGGCCTTCGTGGCCTTCGTGGCCTTCGTGGCCTTCGTGGCCTTCGTGGCCTTCGTGGCCTCCGTGCTGAAAACCTCCGTGGCCTCCGTTCCCTCCCTGTCTCAAATCACTGAAACGTCTCGCAGGCCTTGTAGTCCCCGGAATCGAAGCCGCGCTTGAACCATTCAACCCGCTGCTGGGACGAACCGTGCGTGAACCGATCGGGGGCGACGCGCGAGCCGGACATGCGCTGAATCCGGTCGTCGCCGATCGCGGCGGCGGCATTCAGGCCTTCTTCGAGGTCGCCGCGCTCCAGCTCGACCTGTCCGGCAGCCGCGCGTCCCGGCTGCGCGGCACGATGACCCCAGACGCCGGCGAAACAATCGGCCTGGAGCTCGAGGCGAACCGACAGCTCATTCTGCTGATCGGGGCGCGCCTGCTGCAGGCGGCGGACCTGCGTTTCGATGCCGAGCAGATGCTGAACGTGGTGGCCGAGCTCGTGGGCGAGCACGTAGGCCTGCGCAAAATCGCCGGGCGCGCGGAAACGGTCCTGCAGCTCCTTGAAGAACCCCAGATCGAGATACACGAGCTGGTCGGCGGGGCAATAGAACGGTCCGGTTGCCGACTGCCCCAAGCCGCACGCCGACTGAATGGCATCGCGGAAGATCCGGGCGCGCGTCGGTTGATATCGGCCGCCGAGCGCAGACCCCCAGGTCTGCTGTGCGTCGCGCATCACGGCGTCCACGAAATCCACCATCCGCTCTTCTTCCGGGGTGGTTCGCAGCTCACCGCCAGGCGTCGAGGTGTTGGCGGCCGGCCCGGGGTCGACCGCGCCCGAGTCGAGCAGCGACAGGAAGTCGACGCCGGTTGCCCAGCTCAAGACCAGCACCAGCAGCAGCCCGCCGATGCCGAGGCCGCCCATGCGCAGGCCGCCGCCGGAGCTGCCGCGACGATCTTCGACATTCTCCCGATTGCCAGCGCTCCATTTCATAGATGCCTCACTCGCTGTTCGTCTTTCGCTGTTCGCTGATTTGCGAATACCGTACCAACGAACTGCGACCTGCGAACGACGAACTGCGACCTACGAACCGCGACCTGCGAACAGCGATTATTCGACCACGATGTGCCGCCACTTGCCTTGCTTGAAACGCAGGACCGACAGCGTGCAGCGTATGAGGTGTCCGACGACGATCGCCGACCACACGCCGGTTGCTTCGAGCCGGCCGACGCTCTGCAACGTGCCGCAGATCCCCAGCGGCACGAGTACCTGCGAAACCAAGGTGATATAGAGCGGTCCGCGTGTATCGCCGGTTCCTTGCAGGCCTCCGGTGTAAGTCAGCGCGACGGTGATGAAGAAACCTGACACCGCCAGGAACCCGAGCAGCTGTCGTCCGAGCTGCACGACGTTCGGATCGTCGAGGCCGAAGATGCCCAGCAGCTGTTCCGGGATCAGGACGAACAGTGCGCCGACAATGGCGGCCACAGCGATGCCGAGCTGCGAGGCGATGTGCACCCCGCGGATGGCGCGCTCAGGGTGTCCCGCGCCGAGATTCTGGCCGGCCACTGCCGCCGCGGCGCCCATCAGGCCGACCGACGTCCAGGTGATCAAAGCGAACAGCTGTGCGTAGCCCACGGCGTACGCCGCTTGCGCCTCGGCGCTGTGCTCCAGCGATCCGATGAAGCGCAGCAGCATCACGCCGGCGACGTTCATCGCCACGCCTTGAATGCCCGCCGGGAGGCCGAAGCGAAAGAGCGATCGGATGATGTTCCAATCCGGCGCCCGCGACTGCGTTGCTGGAAAATGCACGACCAGGCGTCCGCTCAGGAGCATCCACACGCCAATCGCCGAGACGATCAGGCTCGCCGCAATCGTCCCGATGGCCGCACCCTGCGTGCCAAACGCCGGTATCGGACCGTATCCCGGAATCAGGATGACGTTGAAGGCGATGTTCAAGACGGTCATGCCGATGCCGAGGCGCATCGGCGTCCGCGCGTCCCCGGCCGCGCGCAGCGCGCCGCCCAGCATGAAGAACAGCAACATCCCGACGCTGAACCCGAACATCGTCCGGAGAAAAGGCAGCGCTTCCGCTTTGACCGCCGGGGTGGCGTGGACGAGATCGAGCAGGGTCGGCGAGAGGAAGTACCCGGCCGGCGCCAATACCCCGAGCGCCAGCAGCACTGCGGTGAGAAAGGCCTGATAGACGGTGGTGTTCACCTTCTCGGGTTGGTTGGCGCCCGCGAAGCGCGCGACCAGCACGCCCATGCCGGTGAACAGCGACGCGATGAAGACGATGACGACGAGGAAGATCTGCCAGCTGACGCCGATCGCCGCGTTGCCGGTGAACCCGACGAAGTGGCCGACCATCGCGTGATCGATGATGCCCTGCAGTCCGCCGATCGCGTTCTGCACCACCGTCGGCCACGCCAACTTCCAGACCGCGGCCGAGAGCGGACCTTCGACCAGCGATCGATCGAGCTTGCGCGCCGGTGCCGCGGCCGCAACCGACGAGGGTTCTCCGGCGGGGACGAATTCCGCGACTGGTCCGGCTGCATCAGCCGCTGCGGGCGCCGGCGACGGTGAAGACGAGGCGGACACGAGAAATCGATGATATCAGTTCGCCGACTTCATGCCCTTGAGCGCGCGGCGGACGTCGGCGTGCGCCAGCACGACCGCCGGCTGTCGCTGCAGCGCTTCGTAGTAGCGGCGGGCGAAGCCTTCGCCGTCTTCCGAGGCGGTCAGCAGCCGGCCGACCTGATCCAACAGCGCCGCGGCTTCGGCATCGGTCGATGACGGTTCGTCGAGGGTCTGATCGATCCTGACCACGAGCTCGGAGAGCGCGTGCAGCCACGCAAACCACGGATCGTTGATGACCAGCTGAAGCAGGTTGCCGGGCGATCCCACGCGCCCGCGATCGAGTTCGTAGGCGGCGCGCGCATCGTCGATCAGCACCTTGTGCAACTGCAGCAGCCGCGTGCGGAGATCGCGCAACCGCCCGCGCGCATCGTCACTCATCGGCTGAGGGCTCATCGGTTGGAGCCCCGTGGCCTCGGCCGATGCGGCCGATGCCGCCGGCAGCGGCGCCGCGGCGCGCTCCGCGGCTTCGGCGCGCAGTGCGGCGAGATCGAGCCGCTCGGTGACCATGCGCAGGGAACCGTCGGCGGCGCGCGGCCACTGATCACGCGGCCGGTCCCAGTACAGCTCGAGGCCATTGCCGTCGGGATCGCGGAGATACAACGCCTCGCTGACGCCGTGATCGCTCGCACCGTCGAGGGTCACGTTCGACGCGTCGAGCCGTCGCAGCGCCTCGCCGAGCGTGGCGCGATCGGGGTAGCGGATCGCGAAGTGATAGAGACCGGTGGTGCCGGGGGCCGGGGCGCGGCCACCAAGGCTGTCCCAGGTGTTCAAGCCGATGTGATGGTGGTAGCCGCCGGCACTGAGGAACGCCGCCGAATCGCCGAAGCGCTGCGTCACGACGAAGCCGAGCACCCCTTGATAGAAGGCCACGGCGCGATCCAGGTCCGACACTTTCAGGTGCACATGCCCGATGTCGACCCGTCTATCGATCTCTCTGCTCATAACGATTCGATCATCGCGATCGGCGGCGGCGCAATCAAGAGGCAGCTCGACGGCAGTACTGGACGGGCTTTTGCTTCGCTCCTCCATCGGGGGCGTCGCGGAACACTGTTTCGCGTCATCTCGGCATGAGCGATAACGATCACGGAGGAGCGACCGTGTCAGAAATACTGGTTCAATTTGCCGAGCTCGTCACGGATGAGAATGGGCAACGCTATCTGGCGCGCGCGTGCGGATCGCCGATGCCGAACGACACGCTGTGGGAGGGGTGGGTCGAATTCATCCCGGTCGACGGTGGACCAACCGTCGCGTCGGGCCGCGAGACGACGCAGCCCAACCGGACCGATGTGGAGTATTGGGCCACGGGGTTGACGCCCGTGTATCTCGAGGGCGCGCTGCAGCGGGCGCTGCATCCGCTGCGCATCGAACCGACCAGCTCACTCGTTCGCTAGGGCGCGTGCCGCGATCCGGTCCTCGATTGGCACCCAGCGGCGGCCGCGCGGGCCAACGTACTCGGACTGCGGGCGAATGATGCGGTCGCGCCGACGCTGCTCGATGGCATGCGCGATCCAGCCGCTGACGCGGGCAATGGCGAACGTCGGCGTGAACAGCGCCACGTCGAAGCCGAGGCCGTGCAAGAGCAGCGCGGTGTAGAACTCCACGTTGGTCTGGAGCCGCCGGCCCGGCTTGTATTCGTCGAGCAATCGCAGCGCCTCTGCCTCGACGTGGCGCGCCAGCGCGTACACCGCCTGGTCGCCGGTTCGCGCGTACATCCGCTCGGCGGCCGCGGCCAGGACATCGGCGCGCGGATCGCGCACGCGGTAGACGCGGTGGCCGAATCCCATCAACCGTTCACCCGCGTCGAGCTTGCGTCGCAGTACTTCCTCGGCACGAGACGGCTCGCCGATTTCGAACACCATATCGAGTGCCGGTCCCGGCGCCCCGCCGTGCAGCGGGCCCTTCAACGCGCCGATCGCCCCCACCACCGCCGATACGAGATCCGAGCCCGTCGAGGTGATCACACGACAGGTGAACGTCGAGGCGTTGAGGCCGTGATCGACGGCGGTGTTCAAGTAGGTCTCGAGCGCGCGGGTGCGGTCGGCGTCCGGCAGCTGGCCCGACAGCATGTAGAGAAAGTTCGCGGCGTGGCCGAGATCGGTGCGTGGGGCAACCGGCTCGAGCCCGCGCCGGAGACGCCAGAACGCGGCCACGATCGTCGGCACGCGCGCGGCGATCGCGGGCGCGTCGCTCGAGGCGATCGAGATCGTCCCGACGCCGATGCGAAGGGCATCCATCGGATCGACGGCGGCGGTCGCACACTGCCGCAGGAGCGGCAGCGTCGCCGCGGGGAGCTGTCGCTCAGCGGCAAGGCTGGCGCGGAACGTCTCCAGCTGGCCCGCCGACGGCAGGTCGCCATGCCACAGCAGCCAGGTGATCTCCTCGAAGGTCGCGTGGGGGGCCAGCTCGTCGATGCGGAAGCCGCCGACAATCAATTCGCCGCGCTCGCCATCGACGTGACTGAGCGCGGTTTCGGCCGCCACGACACTCGCCAGGCCGGAATCCACCATGACTCGACGCTATCAAGGGTGTATCATCGTGTCAATGTTGATTCGATGATCAATATAGCCGACAAGGGCGAGCCGCATTCACCCCCGTCACAGGGCCAAGGGGCCAAAGGTGCCTGGCACCTTTGACTATGAAGGATTCCTCCTGGCTCGACGCCCCCTCCGCCGCCGCCCTTCTCGGCGTCCGTCGTCCCACCCTCTACGCCTACGTCAGCCGCGGCTACGTCCGCTCCCAGCCGGCGGCCGACGGCACGCGCGCCCGTCGCTACGCGCGCGAGGACGTCGAACGCCTCCGGCGCCGCGCCGACGAGCGGCGCGATCCCGGCAAGGCCGCGGCGCAGGCGCTGCAGTGGGGACTGCCGATCCTCGAATCGTCGATCGCGCTCATCGACGGCCACGCGCTCTACTATCGCGGCCACGACGCGGTGACGCTCGCCCACACCCGTTCCGTCGAGGAAACCGCGGCGCTCGTCTGGACCGGACACACCGCCGCCTCGTTGGCCAGCGACCGACCATCGACGCCGCCGGCACGCGCGCGGTTACCGTTCGTCGCTCGCGCGCAAGCTGCGCTCGCCGAAGCGAGCCCGCGCGATCCGTTCGCGTTCGATTTGCGCCCCACCGTCGTTGCCGCGACCGGCTGGCGAATCCTGATGCTGCTCACCGAGATCGCCGCGCAACGCGGTGGGCCGGCGACGCCGGATCGGCTGCTGGCGCAGGCGTGGCGCCTCCCGGCACGCGGCAGCCGCCTGCTGCGCGCCGCCATCATCCTGTGCGCCGATCACGAGTTGAACGTGTCGTCGTTCACGGCCCGGTGTGTCGCGTCGGCGGGATCGAACCCGTATGGCGTCGTGATGGCCGGGCTCGCGGCGCTCGAAGGCACGCGCCACGGCGGAATGGCGGCTCGCGTCGAGGCGATGCTCGAGGAAATGCGTCGCCTGCCGCCGCATCGGGCAATTGCCGATCGGCTGCGCCGCGGAGACTCGATCGACGGATTCGGACACCCGCTCTACCCCGGCGGCGACCCCAGGGCGGCGGCGCTGCTCGCGCTGCTGCGCGAGCACGCTCCGCAATCGCGCGAGCTCGCCTTCGTGCACGCGGTGATCGACGCGGCCGCGGCGATCGTCCGCGATCGACCGACCGTCGATTTCGCGCTGGCCGCGCTCGCGCGCGTGTTGCGCCTCCCGACCGGCGCACCGCTGATGTTGTTTGCGATCGGCCGGACCATCGGCTGGATTGGACACGCCATCGAGCAGTACGCCACCGGTCAGCTGATCCGGCCGCGCGCGCGCTACGTCGGCGTGATGCCTACGGCACCGATCGCACGACCTTCGCGGTCGTAACCACCTGACCCGCGTGCCGCTGCGAGTGCTCGGCGGCGTGGAAGATCAACCCCAGGACCGTGGTCGGCAGCCCCGCCCGCCCCACGGCACGCGCGTCGGACAACGACGCCGGCGGTGTTCCTTTGATCTGTGCGAGCGCCGCATCGACGGTGCGGCGGAAGTCGGCCAGCAGCGGCGCCGCCTCGGTGCGCGGCAGCTGCTGCTCCTTGCCGAGCGCGGCCTTCTGTTCGTCGTTCAACGACAGGCCACGGGCGTAGGTCAGCAGCCGATCGGTCGATCCGCTGAGATGAATGAGATGAAAGCCGATCGAGGCCGCGCCGCCCGGCGTCAGCCACAGTTGATCGACCGTCAGCCCGTCGACGGCGCGCTCGACGTCCTCGAGGGTTTGCAGGAGCGCGTGGGCGGCGGGCATCAGCGGGGGCGGGACGCCCTCGATGGGGCCGCGCAGCCAGAATTCGGGACCGGATGGTGGGTTAGCCATGTGTCGCCCATCCTACCTCGCGGCTCGACTCCCCGCTTGCACGACGCTCAGCTCGGACGGACAATGCAGCCGGAGGTCGGTATGCGTCGACGGCTGGTGTCTCTCGCGCTCGTCGTGCTCGTTGGTACCGGATCACTGGCGGTGGGGCTGCGGGCCACGCCATCCTCACAGGAAAAGGCCCCGGCAGCGGTCCCGGCAAATCTTCCGACCGCCGATGCCGACATCGAGCAGTTCCTGCTCAAGGCGAACGTCATCAAGACCCGGTCGGCGGGCAAGGGCATCACCAATTCGGTCCGCGCCACGCTGTCGGACGGCGTCCTGACCCATGACGCGCACATCCAGACGATCGACGAATCCAAACGCGAGTTCCGCACCGACTCCGGCACCGAGTTCAACTTTCGTGATTCGTGGTCCTTCAACGTCGCCGCCTACAAGCTCGATCGCCTGCTCGGCCTGCGGCTGGTGCCCGTGACCGTGCAGCGGCGCTACCGAACCAGCCATGCCGCCTTTACGTGGTGGATCGATGACGTGCAGATGGACGAAGCGGACCGGCTGAAACGCAAGCTGCAGTCGCCGGATCCGCTCGGCTGGAACGAAGAGATGCAGCTCGTGCGCCTCTTCGATCAGCTGATTTACAACGTCGATCGCAACCTTGGAAACCTGATCATCACCAAGGACTGGACGATCTGGGCGATCGATCACACGCGCGCGTTTCGAACCCTGACGACGTTGAAGACGCCGGGCAACGTGGCGCGCTGCGACCGGCAGGTGTTCGAGCGGCTCAAAGCCCTCGACCGCGCCACCCTTCGGCGTGAGCTCTCCGACTACCTGCAGACCTGGGAGATCGACGGAATCCTCAAGCGGCGCGATGCCATCGTCACCCTGATCGAGCAGAAGGGCGTGCCTGGATTGTTCGATCGACGGCGGAAGTGGCAATAGCGCGCATCGTCGCGGCACTCGCCGCTCTCGGGCTCAGCGCCTGGGCGCTCGTGCCGCGCCAGTCGGCGCTCGACGCCCTCGGCAAGCGCGCGCTCGCGCGCATCGATGGCGAAATTGCCGTACCGCACCTGCGATCGCCGGTCCGAGTCGTTCGCGACGAGTGGGGCGTGCCGCACATCGCCGCCGCGTCCGAGGACGACCTGTTCTTCGCGCAGGGTTATGTCGTCGCGCAGGATCGGCTCTGGCAGATGGAAATGTGGCGGCGCACCGTCGAAGGACGGCTCGCGGAGATCGTGGGCCCCGACGCGGTGTCGCGCGATCGCCAGGCCAGGCTGCTCGGATATCGTGGGCCGGTGGACGACGCGGAGTTGAACGTTTATCACCGCGACGCCCGCCGCCTGATGACGGCCTTCGTCAGCGGTGTGAACGCTATCATCGCCGATCATCGCCACAACCTGCCGGTCGAGTTCGTGATGACGGGCACCATGCCGGAACCTTGGACGATCGAGACGCTGACGCGCCGTCAGATCACGTTTGGCGACGCGACCAGCGACCTGCAGCTGGCGCGGAATATCGCGCAGGTTGGCGTCGCCGATGCCAATCGCCTCGCCAATCCCGACCCTTGGGACGACCTCGCGGTACCGGAAGGCCTGGTTCCGTCGGTGGTCGACAACGACACCATCGACAGCGCACGGGTCAGCACCAGAGGACTGCGGCCGGCGCTGCTTCCCGAGTACCGCCAGGGACGCGGGGGAGGCCCTGACCCAGCCCCCGAACCGATCCGGCCTGGAAGCAACAACTGGGTCGTCAGCGGCGCGCTGTCGACGACCGGAAAGCCCGTCGTGGCCAACGATCCGCACCGCGAGGTCACGCTGCCGTCGTTGCGCTACATCGTCCATCTGCAGGCACCTGGCTGGAACGTCGTCGGCGCAACCGAGCCGCCGTTTCTCAGCATCGCCGCCGGCCATAACGATCGCGTGGGATGGGGATTGACGATCGTCGGCACCGATCAGCACGACGTGTACGTCGAGGCGTTGAATCCGGCGGATCCGGATTCGGTGCGGTGGAACGGCGGGTGGGAGCCGTTGCGCATCGTCCACGAGGAGATCAAGGTCAGGGGCGGCGCGCCCGAAACGGTGACGCTGAAGTTCAGCCGGCATGGTCCGATCTTCCACGAGGACCGGCGGCGCGGCGTGGCGTTCGCGCTGCGATCGGCACTGCACGAACGCGGCACCGCTCCGTACCTGGCCGGCCTTCGTCTCGCTCAAACGCGGACGTGCCGCGAGTTCCTCGACGCCGCGACTTATTGGTATGCACCGTCGGAAAACCTCGTGTGCGGTGATGTCGACGGCAACATCGCCTGGCGAGCGTCGGCGCTGACGCCGAGGCGAAAGGGGTTCACGGGACGCCTGCCCGTTCCCGGGGCGGGCGCGTACGAGTGGAGCGGCTTCCGCGAGGATCTGCCGCAACAGCTCAATCCGCGCTCCGGGATCGTCGTAACGGCGAACGACAACGTTCAGCCGCCTGGTTATTCGCCGCCGTTCATGTACAAGGACGCGGACGTCCGGTTCGAGCGGATTACGCGCCTGAAGCAGTTGCTCCTGCCCGACCGTCAGTATTCGCTCGACGACCACCGGCGCATTCAGCTCGATGCGTATTCGCTGGCGGCGGTGGCCGACCTGCCGGTGTTCAAGGGGTGGACGTCGCCGGACACGCGCGTCGAACGCGCCCGATCGCTCCTGGCGGCATGGGATGGTGTTTATCGGCGCGACGCGGTCGAACCGGCGTTGTACGAAGCATGGCGGCGCACGCCTCGGACCCGATCCGTGTTGCGCGACGATCGGGTCGGGCCCGAGCGGTGGCGACGGGATCCGGCCGAGGGTCTCAGCGGCGCCATCGACTACCTGACCGCCACGCAAGGATCGGATTGGGGCAGGTGGCGCTGGGGGCGCATGCACGCGCGCGCGTTTCGACATCCGCTGGCGCACGACTTCGATCTGCCCGACGTCGAGCGCGGCGGCAGCAACGACACGGTTGCTGCCGACGGCGCCAGCTACCGCGAAATCCTCGACGTCGCCAACTGGGACCAATCGCTCGCCACTAGTACGCCCGGGCAATCGGGCCAACCCGGCAGCCCGTACTACGGCAACCTTCTGCCGCTGTGGGCGTCGGATCGGTACTTCCCGTTGGTCTACTCCGCCGCGGCGATCGAGGCCCACGCCCGTCATCGTCTGACGCTGCGCCCCAAGAACTGACCGCTCGAATGCTATGCTCCGGTTGACAGGACCTCGACGTCCAGGGAGTCCCGGTATGCGAGTACGACACTTTTTTGCGAGCGCGCTCGCGTTCAACACTCTTGCGCTCGGCGTGTCGGCGCAGGAGCGCCACAGGAGCACCGTGCAGGACAAGTACACGTGGGATCTCACCCACATCTACGCCAACGATGATGCCTGGCGTCAGGCGAAGGACAAGCTGAGAGCCGAGCTTCCCAAGCTGGGAACGTTCAAGGGCAAACTCAGCTCGTCGGCGGCCGTTCTCGCCGACGCGCTGGAACTCGGCAGCCGGGTCTCCAAGGAGTACGCGCGCACGTTCGTGTACGCCAGCATGATGTCGGACACCGACACGCGGGTCAGCCTGTATCAAGGGATGCAGCAGGAGATGATCCAGCTCGGTGCCGCTCTTGGTGCCGAGGCCGCCTACATGGAGCCCGAAATCCTGAAAATCGATCGGGCCGTCGTCGACAAATACATCGCGTCGGAACCTCGACTGAAGGTCTTCGCCTTCTATCTCGGGGATATTCACCGCCGCGCGCCGCATACGCTGTCCGATGCCGAGGAGCGGCTGCTGGCCGCATCGGGGGTGATGTCGAGCGGGCCGTCGACGACTTATGGCATCTTCGCGGATGCGGACTTCCCCTACCCGTCGGTGACCTTGACCGACGGCAAGAGCGTGCGGTTGGACAGCTCCGGCTACAGCCTCCACCGCGCCGCCGCCAACCGCGACGATCGCAAGAAGGTGATGTCGGAGTTTTTCACCTCGCTCGGCAAATATCGTGGCACCTTCGGGTCGACGCTCAGCTCTCAGATCCAGTCCGACATCTTCTACGCCCACGCGCGCAAGTACGACAGCGCGCTGTCGGCGGCGCTGGACGGACCGAACGTGCCGAAATCGGTCTACATGCGGCTGATCGACGGCGTCAACAAGCATCTGCCGACGTTCCATCGCTACCTGAAGCTCCGCAAGCGGATGATGAAGCTCGACGCGCTGCACTACTACGACTTGTACGCGCCGCTGGTCTCGTCGGTCGATCTCAACTACAGCATCGATGAAGCGCAGAAGATCGTCCTCGACGCGTTGAAGCCGCTCGGGCCGGAATACGGCACCGCCGCCCGGCGCGCGTTCGAGGAGCGTTGGACCGACTGGCATCCGACCGAGGGGAAACGCGCCGGTGCCTACTCGAACGGCGGTGCCTACGACGTCCACCCCTACATGCTGTTGAACTACAACGGCAAGTACACCGACATGAGCACCGTGGCCCACGAGCTCGGGCACACGATGCACAGCTACTTCTCCAATCGCACACAGCCCTATCCGACGGCGTCCTACCCGATCTTCGTCGCCGAAGTCGCCTCGACCTTCAACGAGGCCCTCCTCATCGATCACATGTTGAAGACCATCAAGGACGATGCGACCAAGCTGTCGCTGCTGGGCAATTACCTGGAGGGGATCAAGTCGACGGTCTTCAGGCAGACGCAGTTCGCCGAGTTCGAGCTGCGCGCTCATGAAATGGCGGAGAAAGGCCAGCCGCTGACCGGGGAGGCCTTCGACACGCTCTACGCCTCGATTACCAAGAAATACTATGGTCACGACCAATCGGTCGCCATCGTCGACGACTACATCGCGCACGAGTGGGCGTTCATCCCGCACTTCTACCGCAACTACTACGTTTTCCAGTATGCGACCTCGTTCACCGCGGCCGAGGCGTTGGCGGAGAAGGTCATGGCCGGAGATCAGTCGGCGATCAAGCGGTTCCTGACGTTCTTGAGCGCCGGTGGATCCAACTACCCAATCGAGCTCCTCAAAGAGGCGGGCGTCGACATGACGACCGATGAACCGCTCGAGCTGACGATCAAGAAGATGAACCGCGTGATGGACGAGATGGAGAAGCTGATCAAGTAGCGACGCGGCGCGGGCGGCCGCGCCACCGCGCCAGGCGATCGGCAAAGGCGCGCTGCCGCAGCAGCGGCGCGTGACGGGCGATGACGTCGACGTAGAACGCGTGGCGGAATCGATACGCGTCGGCGGGAGCCGGGGCGGTGGCTTCGATGTCGTCGGCAACGATCAGCTGTCCGCGCCGCGCCAATGGGCCGAGCACCTGGCCGACGGCGTCCGGATGGCACCGCAGCGCAATCGCCACCGCCGCGAGCGTGAACTCGAATCCCACCGCCGCCGCGGCGTCGATCGCTTCGCGCTCGTGCGACTCGAGCTGTTCGAGCTGTCGGTTCACCACGTCGGACAAGGCTTCCCGTAGCGAGCGGCCGACGGCTTCGATCGAAGCCTCCCGCCGCCAACCGCTCGAGACCTGCGTGATCAGCCGCCGCTCGACCAGCCGGTCGAACACGGCCGCGACCAGCGACGGGTTGCCGCCGGTGATCACGTGCACCATGGCGCTGAGCGCTCCGATCGGGCCAGCACCGAACCGGGCGAGCACGTACTCACCGGTCTGCTGGCGGGTGAACGGCCGCAGCGGAATCTGGTGCAGCCCCGCGGCCGCGCTGAAGCGCCGGCGCGCGTCCGGGCCGGCGCACCACGCACCTTCGTTGCAGGTCGCGACGATCAACACGCGGGAATCGCCCGCGGGTTGGCCGAGATGCATCAGCGCGCGCAGCGTCTCGCCGTCAGCCCACTGCAGATCGTCGACGGCCATCACCAGCGGCAGATCGCGGGCGAGCATGGCGACGGCATCGCGCAGCTCGGCGAGCATGTCGGCCGACGCGTCGCCAGCAGCGTGACCGTTGACGCCGCGCCATTGCGGAAACAGCGCCAGCCACGACGGCGCGCGCTCGGCGAGCGCCGACGGGACGAGACCCGGATGCTGCCGATCGAGGCGCAAGAGCGCATCGAGAATCGGATAGTACGGTTCCTGCGGCAGCTCGCGGGCGCTGCACTGCGCGTAGCAGGCGCGGGCGGTGCCGGCACGACGAAAGACCCGCAGCATCGCTTCACACAGCGAGGTCTTGCCGCCGCCGTGATCGCCAGTGATGAGTCCCAGCCGCGGCAACCCCGTCCCCCGAGCCTCGAGCAACGCCTTCAACGTCGCGATTTCCGCCGCGCGGTCGACGAAGGTGTGGGCGAGGGACGGCCGCAGCCCCTCGGCCGCGAACGCATCGTCGGGAATCACGATCGGGGCCACGAAGGCATAGCCTCCTCGCCCAACCGACCGGATGTAGGTGGGGGCGAGCGGCGAGTCGCCGAGCGCGTGGCGAATCTCGCTGACGAGCACTTTGATGTTGTCAGGCTGGACGTGCGTATCGGGCCAGACTGCCGCCAGGATTTCCTTCTTGGAAAGGGACGATCCGTGGGCGTCGATCAGACAGGCGAGAAGCGCCGCCGCCTTGGGGGTCAGCGGCACTTGGGCCGCACCACGCCACAGCGTTCGATCCTGCGAATCAAACCTGTATGGCGGGAAGTGCGTCATTGACAACCATGGCCTATCCGTCCCGGAAGACGCAGTCAGCATGCTAGCAGACCTTCGTCATCCCTCATAGACTACGTAGCCATGTCCGAGCACGGCCTGCTGCTTCCCGAACTGGTTCTGACGTATGCGCTGGCGCTGGTCTTCATCTTGTCGCTGGCCAGGATCCGCGTGCCGCCGATCGTCGCGTTCATCATCGCCGGCGCGGTCGCCGGACCGGCCGGCATCGGCATCGTCAAGACGCAGGAGGACGTCAATCTCCTCGCCGATCTCGGCATCGTCCTGCTGCTGTTCACCGTTGGTCTCGAGTTCTCCCTGAACGAGATTCAGCGAATCTGGAAGGCGGTCGTCTTCGGCGGCTCGCTGCAGATTGGCGGCACCGCCGTGGTGCTGATGGTGCTGTTGTCGGCGCCGGGATTGATGTCGTGGCGCACCAGCCTGTTCATCGGTCTGTTCGTCGCGCTCTCCAGCACCGCGATCGTCCTGCGCGAGCTCAGCTCGCGCAATCAGCTGGATGCGCCGCACGGCCGCCTGGCGGTGGGCGTACTCCTCTTTCAGGACCTTGCGATTGTCGGGTTGTTGCTGCTCGTCCCGATTCTGTCGGGCAAGACCGCGCTCAGCGCCGTGCCGATGGTACTGCTGCGCGCCGCCGCGGCGATCGGGGCGGTCGCGGTCGTCAGCCGGCTGGTGCTGCCGGTACTGTTCCGATTGGTGGCACAGAGCGGCCGACGCGAGGCCTTCCCGCTCGCGGTGCTGCTGGCGAGCATTGGCACCGCGTGGGTCGCGTCGCTGCTCGGCATCTCGATGGCACTGGGCGCATTTCTCGGCGGCCTGATTCTCGCCGAAGGCGAGTTCAGTCATCAGGCGCACGCCGAGATCCGGCCCTTGCGAGACATCCTCGCGGGCCTGTTCTTCATCTCCCTCGGCATGCTCGCCGACTTCAACGCGATCCTGTCGCAGTTGCCGTTGGTTCTCGGCGTCACCATCGTGCTGATCGTGGTCAAGGCCGTGGTTGCGGGTGGCGCGCTATTCGCGGTGGCGACACCGTTGCGGGTTGCCGCGACCGCCGGCATCGGCCTGGCCCAGGTCGGTGAATTCTCGTTCATCCTCGGCCGGTCCGGACTCGACGTCGGATTGCTCTCCTCACGCCAATGGCAGGTGCTGCTCGCCGCCAGCATCGCCACCATGATCGCGACGCCGGCGCTGGTCGCGTTCGCGCCGGCCGCCGGCTCGTGGCTGGCGGAGAAGACCAAACGCCCGGACGAGTCCGACGACGACAGCGGTCACGAAAACCTCGTCGACCATGTGGTGATCCTCGGCTTCGGCGTCGGCGGGCGGCTTCTTGCCGGCGCGCTGCGCGAGCTCGCCGTGCCATACATGATTCTCGACATGAACGGCGCAACCGTGCGTCAGATGCGCGCCGAAGGAGAATCGATCTTCTTTGGCGACGCCACCAACGAAGATGCGTTGCGCGGCGCTGGTGTTCAGCGCGCCCGGGCGGTCGTTGCCGTGCTGAGCGATCCATATGCGTCGGCGCGGGCCGTGAGCGCCATCCGGCAGCTCAATCGCAACGTGATCATCATCGTGCGCGCCAGATATCGACTCGAAGCAGAGACCCTGCAGCGGATGGGGGCGACGGTCGCGGTGGCGGAAGAGCTCGAAGCATCGCTCGAAGTCGTCGCGCAGACGTTCGCCCGGCTGGACGTGCCAGGAAACGTGATCGAGGTACTGCTGGAGGGCTTCCGCCGCGATTCGACGGCCATCCGCGCGAGGCGCGCGCCCAGCAAACCGCTCGAGTCGCTGCCGAGCGCGATCCGCAAGACCCCGGTCGCAAGCCACCAGCTCGGCGCCAGCGATTGGGCAACCGGCCGGACGCTTGCCGAAATCAACCTGAGGGCGGAAACCGGCGCCTTGATCATCGCGGTCCAGCAAGGCGACCGCTACGTCACCTCGCCTGCCGCAGACCTGACACTCTCCCCTGGTGACGTCCTGTACTTGGTTGGCGACGACAGCGATATCCTGTTGGCGCGCCGCCATCTCGGCGCGCACTCCCGACAGTAGGATTTCGGTAGGATTTACCCAAACTTATCTCAGCGGCATTTTTTTTGCGCTGTTTTAGCAGCAAAATGCGCCTGCTGTGAAGTATTTCGCACCTTTCAGGATCGACCTGGCGTCGCACACGCTCTATCGCGATGACGTCCGTGTTCCCCTCACGAACAAGGCGTTCGAGATCCTGCGTGTGCTCGTCGAGCGGGCCGGCCATGTCGTGAGCAAAGACGCACTGCTGGGAGCGGTTTGGCCCGACACCTACGTACACCCGGATAACGTCAAGGTCCTCGTTGGCGAGATCCGGCGGGCGCTCGGCGACGATCCCGCGCGGCCACGGTTCATTCGCAGCATCGTGAAGCGCGGTTATATCTTCATTGCGCCGGTTGCCGAATCGGCTGACCTCGCCACACCGCACCTCCCGAGTTTCGTCGGCCGCGAAGCGGAAATCGAGCTGATGATGGAGGCGCTCGACGAAGCGTCGCGTTCGAGCCGACAGCTGGTGTTCGTCACCGGCGAAGCCGGCATCGGCAAGACGTCGTTGGACGAAGCGTTTCTCCGTGCCGCCAGCGTGCGACATCCGCTTCGAACCGCCTGGGCGCAATGCAACCGGACGATAGGATCCTCGGAGCCGTATCAGCCGCTCGTCGACGTGCTCGCTCGCCTGGTGCGGTCGAGCGACGACGACTCGATCGCGACCACTCTTGCGCGGCATGCCCCGGGATGGCTCCCCCATGTTCCGGGACATGCCAGCGACGGATGGCGGCTCGCGGCCGCGGGTGGTCAGATGGCGAGCGCGTCGCGGATGCTGCGCGAGATCGTGAGCGCCATCGAAGCGTTGGCCGCAACGTCGCTGCTGGTGATCGGGATCGAGGACGTGCACTGGGCCGACCCCGCGACGATCGACGTCCTCACCGCGCTCGGCCAACGTACCGATCCAGCCAAGCTGCTGATGGTCGTGTCGGCGCGGCCGCCTGATGCGGTGCCGTCGGCGGGCGCGCTGCGCCGCGCCTACGCCGATCTGATCGGGCACGAGCGGGCGCGCCCGATTCGCCTCCAACCATTCGGACCGGAAGAGGTCGAACGCTACGTCGAGGCGCGGTTCGGCGAAGGGTTCGACGAGCGACTCAGCTCGATCCTCTATCGCGCCACCGGCGGTTATCCGCTGTTTCTGGCCTCGTCCGCGGATCACCTCGTCCGCAAGGGCTACATCACGAACCAGCACGAGGTGTGGCGGCTCGAGGCGTCGGACGACGCGCTGGAAGCGACGATTCCTTCGAGCTTCGCCGCCGCCGTCGCGCGAGAGTTCGACGAGCTCGCGGCAGACGAACGGCTGGCGGTTGCATCTGCCAGCGTCCTCGGCCTCGAGTTCTCCCTCTGGCTCGCGGCACAGGCATCGTCGGTGGACGAGCTGGCGATCGAGCCGGTCCTCGAAACCCTTGCTCGCAGGCAGCGCTTCATCGTTCGTGAAGGCGTGGTTGAACTGGCCAACGGCATGTTCAGCCCGATGTATCGCTTTCGCCATTCGCTCTATCAGGAGATCGTCTACGACCGGGCGGATCCGCACCTCAGATCGCAAGCGCACGAACGGGCCGGACTGGCGACCGAACGTTTGTTCGTGGGCCGGGAATCCGACGTGGCCGCCGATCTCGCCTGGCATTTCCACCGTGCCGGCGATCGAGCCCGGGCGGCGCGCTACTTCAGGCTCGCGGCCGCGAACGCGCTGAAGCGCTACGCGCCGCGTGAAGCCGCGGCATTGCTTCACGGCGCGTTGACCCACGCCGCTCACCTCACCTCCGACGAACGGCGGCGCCTCGAGTTGCCATTGATGCTGGAGCTCGGTCAGGCGCAGCTCGCCGCCGGCGAGAGCGACCTCGCCGCTGAAACCTTGACCAGGCTCGAGCGCCGCGCCGATGAAGAGAACCGGCCCGACGATCGGCTTCGCGCGCTGCTGGTCCTCCTCGAAGCGCGCGGCGGCGCGTCGCACGAGATCGAGATGGATCTCGCGCGCGCCATTGCGGCCATTGCGTCGCACGCGGCCGATGAAACGCTCGCCGCCGTTGCCGTGGTGCGCGCCGGCCTCACCGAGCTGGCGCACGACGGGTGGTCCGACGAGATTGCCGATCGGTGCGTGGAGACGTGGCGCACGCTGCCGCGCACCGCCGTCGACGAGCAGCGCTCGCTCGCCGTCCGACTGCTCTTCGTGCAGACGGTGCGATCGCAGTACGCGGCGGCGTGGACGGCGGGACGGAAACTACTCCCGGCGGTGATCCGCGGCGGCAACCTGTCGGACTGTCTCGCCGGCTGCTTTCTGGTTGCGATCGCGGCGCTCCATCTGGGACGGTGGGGAGACGCCGTCGAGGTTGCCGCGGAAGGCGCGGCGATCGCGGAACGCACCGGCGCGGCGATATCGAGCGTGGCGATGCGCATGCTGCAGGCGTGGATCGCAGTCGAAGGACAGCGCTGGGAGGAAGCCCGGCGGCTCAGTCTCGCGGATCGATCGATCGCCGAGGGACGAGGATGCCAGGCGCCGCTGCAGATGTCGTTGTTGTTCGGCGGCGCCGCCGCGCTCGGCATGGGCGATGTCGCCGCCGCCGAGGCCGATCTCGAAAGACTGCGCGCCTGGTACGCGCGCGAGCGCGTCATCCTCGATTGGCTCTGGAAGCCGCAGCTCCACGCCTACCTCGCGCAACTGGCCGTGCGCAACGGACAGCTCGAGCGCGCCTGGGCGGAATCGCAGGCCGCGCAACAAGCCGCCGACCCGACGCCCGAGCGAACGTGGCGTGCCCGCTCGCTCGTCGTTGGCGCGCGGGTCGCGATCGAGCGCGGGGCCTTCGAGGACGCCGACCGGCTCCTGCGGCAGGCGCGGCGCGAG